>Ga0116227_10000186_pt1 | contig 108177 bp, 101 predicted proteins | sample S1TSphgellanicum_FD_89693 | JGI IMG/M metagenome (GOLD analysis project Ga0116227, IMG submission 89693) | Host-associated microbial communities from peat moss isolated from Minnesota, USA - S1T2_Fb - Sphagnum magellanicum MG | ecosystem: Host-associated > Plants > Peat moss > Unclassified... | reverse complement strand
TTGGGAACGCCCCCACCAGGGTATCAAAGGCAAAAAACCTATTGAAATGTGCACCTTAAACAACATATAAAAACACCTAATTCTGTTACCGAATTACCTAACCATTACAATTGCGAGCGTAGCGCGGCAATCTCGTAGTTTGTTTGCACGCGAAGAGGTTGCCACGTCGCCCCCTCTTGGCCCTTTCCCGCTCCTCGCAATGACAAAGTGGGGTGTAGTCAGTAATAAAATCCATCAATCCACCTTCGCGTAACTACTCTTCTCCGCCATCAAAAAATCTTTCAGCTCTACTAATTTATCGGTGTTAATTAAATCCACACCGCAGTTCAGCAGTTCTTTCCAAACGGTTTTATTCTCGGGCGATGCCCATAGCCTTACCTTTTTGCCGAACTGATGCGCTTTTTTTACGTACTGGCATAAACGCGATTTTTCGCTTTCAGGCATAGCGCCCGTACCATCCCAATTTAACATCCGCGAGTAACGGCAACTGGCCGTTTGGTAAAAATTGGTGGTCAGCGTATCCTTCCCGGTCTTCATCAGGTCTTCGTCCATAAAAGCCAGTCGACTGGCTTGTGCTTTCAATGTTTTTTCGGGCTTATGGCCTGTCAAAACAATAGTAAGCTGGCGGGGAATAAACCGGTGATTCTCGTACGAAGATATGATGCCTTTATATTTCTTCAGCAAAACCTCCAACTCGCGATAAGTATCTTCGGCGCCCGATTTAATATCGATCATCAGCGTAACGGGATAACTTAGTTTCTTATCCGGACCGGTAATACGTTCTTTCAGCGGTTTAAAATACAGATCTTCCAGGTTGCGGTTTGGGTGCAGGGCGGGCAGCATATGGGCTACAATCAGCCGGCCATGGCGCAGGTAAATATCGGTTTCTATATGGGCGAACCCATTATCCAAAGCATCAAACAAAGGCCGCTTATGCCAGTAATCGTTATGGGCAAAGCCATTAGCGAGCGGAATTTGTTGGGAGTAGGATTTAAGGCTGATAAAAATCAGGAGAGTAAATAGTAATTTCAGGTGCGTTTGGCAGGGGCTTGCTATTTGCATCGTAAATTAGGATTTATTGCGAAGATACCGCACCGGCATTACCCAATAGTTAGTGCTATGTAAAGCAATTAACAAGTCTGTTCCGTTTTTTAACCTGAAGATAAATAGAGCGTTAAAGATTGATTAATGAAGATTAAGCGCGTTATAATTTTGCTGATTAATATTATTAGTTAATTTTAAAATCGGGAAACCAATTGAAACTAAATCGTAAAAATTACTGATCTAACATAAATGCTAATGTTTAAACAACGGGCACTAATTACCCTATGCGCCACTTTACTGGTAGCGGGAATCTTGCTAAGTTTTACCGATCATGGTAAACCCACCATAAAGCTGGGCAAGTCAGCCAAACAAACCACTAAGCCGCTTAATGTTATTTTGGTAATTGTAGATCAGTACCGGGCCGATGCCAGCAAGCGCGAGGGTTTTAAGCTGAACACTACCCCCTTCTTAGATAGCCTGGCGGCCGATGGTACCTGGTTTAATAAAGCTTATTGTGCCGCGCCGATATGTGCGCCAAGTCGTATCTCTATGTTTACCGGCCGTTTCCCGAGCGCTACGCATACCCGGTCCAACTTTAACCTCGTCGATGCCAATTTCCAAACCGATTTGATTGATGTTTTGAAAGCCAATAATTACCGAACCGGCTTTGTAGGCAAAAACCACACCTATCTAACCCAAAAGAAATTTGATTTCTGGCACGGCTACGATCACCTGGGCGAACCGGGTGTAACCGATCCTGATAAAATAGCGGTGAACAAATTTTTAGCCGGCACTAACTTTTACATGAGTCAATCACCGGCGCCTTTTCCGGCTGCTTTACAACAACCATCGCGCATTATCAAAACCGGCGAGGAATGGCTGAGCCAGGAAAAAGCCGCGGGCAATACTAAACCCTTCTTTCTGTACCTGTCCATCCCGGAGCCGCATAACCCTTACCAGGTATCAGAGCCTTATTACTCTATGTTTCCGGCCAAGGATTTACCGCAGTTTAAAGCAGGCGCGGGTAGCTTAGCATCTAAAGGAAACAAATGGCTGTTGCAACAAAAGCTTTTTCACATGGGTTACGGCGATTATGAAAAGCAGGTAGACCGCATCCGGAGTAATTATTACGGTATGATGAGACTGATAGATGACCAAATGCGGGGATTGATGAATTACCTGAAACAAAACGACTTGTTTGATAACACTGTAGTGATTTTTGTAGCCGATCACGGCGATTTCACCGGTCAGTACGGCTTGATTAAAAAAGGCGTGGAAGTGCCCGAATGTTTAACCCGCATCCCGATGATTTGGCATGGGCCGGGCATTGTTAAAAGCAAGTTGCCCAGCACCGCTCATGTAAGCAATGTAGATATTATGCCAACGCTTTGTACTATGATTGGCGCACCCATTCCCGGTGGCGTACAGGGGCGTAGCCTTTGGCCGATGCTTACCGGCAAACCTTATCCTAAAGATGAATTTTCCAGCATCGTTGTTCAGCAGGGTTACGGTGGTTTGCACTATGTTAATTACGATGAGTATGACCCTTACAACCAGGACGGCACGGTTACGAAAGGCCGCACGGAAGCTGATGAGTTGAACACCTGGTCGCAAAGTGGGAGTATGCGCATGGTGCGCAAGGATGATTTTAAACTGGCTTACGATATGCAAGGCGCCGGGCAGTTATACGATTTAAAAAACGACCCGGAAGAACTCAACAACCTTTTCGGCAACGAAAAATATTTGAAACAGCAAGACGAACTGATGCGCGCCATGATGACCTGGGAACTACGCACGCAAGACCCACTGCCCATGCCACACAAACAAGGCAAGCGCCAATACGGCTTTAAACGCGATCCCTTTAATTACTGGACACCGTATATTGATGAACCGGCAAAGAATATCAAGAAGAATAGCCAATAAAATACAGAAAGGGCGATTGATGAAAAATCAGTCGCCCTTTCTGTATCCTCATTTTTACACCGGAATAAATGTCTATCTTTTATATTTATGGCAAATAACCACCACCATGTTTAAGAGATTTACAAATTTGGCATTCTTAGTAATGCTTTCTGCCGCAGCAATGGCGCAGACAACAACTCCGCCGGCCACCGGTACAGGGAACGGGCAGGGCCGCCAAAACGGCCAAGGCCGACGCCAGCCGCGCCCATACGCCATTACAATTGTAAATAATACAAAAGTTAAGTTAGATACCGCCAAAATCAGCGCTGATTTTAAAGCCGTATACCCAGGTTTTGCAGCTGGTGACGGTTATCGTACCAAAAGGGAGGTAACTATGCGCGTTATTGATACGGTTAAAAGTTTCACTATGAAAGCCGTAGCCGGAGAGATAGTGGTTAATAAAAGGTGGATCAAAAAGAAAAAGAACTTTAAAGGTTTTCAAAACAGTTTACAGGCAGCATTGCATAAGAATTGGACATCGGTTGACACCATCAGAAAAGACGGTTACCAATTGGTTTTCATCAATAAAAATTCGGATTTCAATCCAGCTATCCAGAAGGATTTGGTAGAGACCTTCTTTAAAGTGTTCCCGGTGTTGGTAAGTACCTTTAATGATAAAACCACGCACGAGGTGGTATTTGTAACCGACACGGCGTATGCAGGCGTTGCCGAAGCAAGCGGCAACCGTATTTTATTCAGCACCAAATACATGAACGCCCACCCTACCGATATCGACATTGTAACGCACGAGGGCATGCACCTGGTACAAGGCTACGGTTATGGATCAGGCCCGGTTTGGCTGACGGAGGGTATTGCCGATTTTATCCGCTACAAATACGGAGTAGACAACGTTGGATCTAAATGGACCATGCCTGCGGTTAATGCCAAAACAAACGAAAAGAAATACGAAAACAGCTACCGCATAACGGCTCGTTTTTTTGAATGGATAGATCAAAAAGTTAAACCGGGAATGATTATCCAGATTGATAAAGAGTTGCGTAATCACACTTACACCAAAGATACCTGGGCCCAGTTATCGGGGAAAACCATAGATGAACTTTGGGATGATTATTACAAAAACCCGGAGATATCTATTCATTACAGCGGTAAGGAAAGGAATTAATTTTTTGACCATAGCAAACATATAATAAACAAGCCCGATGTTGAGAAGCATCGGGCTTGTTTATTATATAAAATTTATAAGGAAGTTAAGAGCGAGCAATGCCCCATACATCATTCGGATCAACGGTTTTATAATTCCCCCTTTTTTCTGCGGTTTTAACCATCGCAACAAAATCAGAGTCGTAAGGGCTTTTTTGGGTTTCAACATTTATTTTTAAGGCTTTAGCAATTGCTTTTAAAGCCAATAATTGTTGTTTGTTTTCGGGATGCATTATTAATGTTTCCATAATCAAATTTACTAATTTTCTTTCGGCATAATTACCCACTACTGAAAATTCCTCCCCTTATGAAAAGGTTCGCCATGAGAGCCATAAGCCGGCGAAGTGGTTTCATCGGCTCGGGATAGCGTTAATACCGGCTGGTGATCGGTTTCAACGGCTGTCAATCCGCGTAACAATGGGGTAAGATTAAAGCATTTTTTTACGACTACGTGTATCACTTCCCCTTCTATTTGCAGGACACCCTCTACCATCAGCAAACGGGCCTGGAGTATTTCCTTGCGATATTTTTCAAACATCTTTTCCCATACCACCAGGTTGCTGAAACCGGTTTCATCTTCAATGGTGATGAACAGTACGCCCTTTGCCGTACCCGGCCTTTGTCGAACGGTAACCAGTCCGGCTACTTTGATTATATCGCCGTTTTTATAGTTAGGCAAGGCAGCGGTTTCTATTACGCGCAACATTGCCAACTGTTCGCGTACAAAACTTACAGGGTGGGCTTTGAGCGATAAGCCGGTTGCTGCGTAATCCTGCACCACATGTTCGGCCTGGGTCATCAGGGGCAGGCTAACCTGTGCTTCGTAAGCGCTTTCAGATTCCTGCCCGGCAAATAAGCCGATTGGTTTATCGCTCAGGGCCGGTACTTCCCACAAAGCCGCCCGGCGATCGAGGTTGATCGAGCGGAAGGCATCGGCATCGGTTAAACGCTCTATGGCAGCCTGCGGCACCCCGGCATTACTCAGCTGACTGATACTTGCATAACCCGATCCCCGGTTAGCCACCAGCAAATCCATATCATCTTTTTTCAATCCTTTAACCTGCCTAAAGCCTAAACGCATGGCACAATACTCGCCGTCTTTTTCTTCCAGCGTATTATCCCAAAGGGAATGGTTTACATCAACGGGGCGCATTTTTACGCCATGCTTTTCGGCATCTATCACAATTTGTGCAGGCTGATAAAAACCCATAGGCTGACTGTTAAGCAATGCCGCCGCAAAAACATCCGGAAACCGGCACTTTAAAAAGGATGATATATACACCAAATGCGCAAAACTATAAGCATGACTTTCGGGGAAACCGTAACTACCAAACCCCTCTAACTGTTTAAAAATGCGCCGGGCAAAATCCTCTTCATAGCCTTTATTTACCATGCCAGTCACTAACTTGTCCCGATAGGTACTAACCTGACCTTTAGCCTTAAATGTGGCCATAGTGCGGCGTAAACCATCAGCTTCTTCCGGAGTAAAATCAGCAGCTACCATGGCTATCTCCATCGCCTGTTCCTGAAAAAGGGGTACACCTTTGGTACGGGTTAAAACCGGGCGCAATTCTTCGTTAGGGTAATCTTCCGGATCGATCCCGTCACGTCTGCGCAGATAAGGATGAACCATATCGCCCTGTATAGGTCCGGGGCGTACGATTGCCACCTCTATCACCAGATCATAAAATTCACGCGGCCGTAACCTTGGCAGCATCGACATTTGCGCCCGGCTTTCTATCTGGAATACACCTAAAGTATCGGCCTTGCAAATCATATCATAAACATCTGTTTGTTCTTCAGGTACTGTGGCTAAATCGTAATCAATGCTGTAATGTTGCCTCAGCAGATCAAACCCCCGGCGGATACAGCTTAGCATTCCCAAAGCCAAAACATCAACCTTTAGGATACCTAAAGCTTCGATATCATCTTTATTCCACTCCAGTTGGGTCCGGTCTTCCATGCGGGCATTCATTACCGGGCACAGATCTGATAATTTGCACCGCGTAATTACAAACCCACCGGTGTGCTGCCCTAACTGACGAGGGAATCCCATTAGTTGCTCGGTCAGTTCCAATACTTTGTGCAGATGCGGGTCGTCGGGGTTTAGTCCCTGAGCAATGATACGCTCGCGGTCAAACGCTTCGTCCGAAAAATCCCAGATGGCACCGGCGAGACGCTTAATGGTGTCTTCGGAGATCCCCATGGCTTTACCTACATCGCGGATGGCGCCTTTATGCCGTTCTTGCGTTACAGTGGCCACTATGGCAGCGTGTTCGCGGCCATAAGTTCTATAAATCCATTGGATGATCTCTTCGCGGCGCTCATGTTCAAAATCCACATCCACATCGGGCCATTCCTCGCGCGCATCCGACATAAAACGGGAGAACAATAAGCGCGATTTTTCGGGATTAACAGGCGTAATGCCCAAACAATAACAAACCGTACAATTAGCTGCCGAACCACGGCCCTGATGCAGGATCTTTAACTCTTTAGCTTTATTTACATACTCAAAAATCCGGAGGAAATATGGAGCCAGCTTACGTTTTTTAAAGAAAGCCAATTCAAATTCTACCTGGGTTTTTACCTTTTGGGATACACCGTTTGGGAATCGATTTTGCGCTCCTTCCCAGGTATGCGAAGCTAAATGCTCATCCGCTGTGCGTCCATCCGGACTGATCCATTCGGGTTCCAGGTATTTCAGATCGTCCAGCGTAAAATTACAGGCGTTGGCAATTTCCTGCGTGCGGGCAATGGCATCGGGGTAATGGTTAAACAAGCGATCCATTTCCTCAACCGGCTTCATGTAACGCTCGGCATTGGCATGCAGTTTAAAACCCGCATTGCTGATGGTGCACTTTTCCCGCACGCAAGTCTGCACATCCTGCAACTCACGTCGTTCGGCTTCATGGTAATGCACATCGTTGGTGGCTACCATGGGCACGCCCAGTTGTTTTAAACGATGAAAGCGCTTGCCATCATCGCCGCTGTATGATCGCGTTGCCGCAAGGTAAAGCTCGTCGCCAAAAACGGACCGGTATTCCCGCAGATCCGCTTTAAAATCTGCATCAAAATCAAAACGGGAATTTAATGCAACTGGGGGGATGACAATGAATTTAAGTCCCTCTTTATGCTCATAAACATCCTGCTTATACAAATCGCATTTACCTTTTTCGGTACGCAGATTACCTTTGCTTAACAGCGCACATAAGCGCCCCCAGGCGGTGATATCAGTTGGATAAGCCAGCAGACTTGGACCATCTAAAAGATCAAGCCGGCAGGCAGGGATAAAGCCAACATTTGGTTTTGGATTTTCACTTTTTTCATTGTCTTTTCTCCAGTTCCGGATAACGATATGCGCCCGCACTACACCCGCTACACTGTTCACATCGGTGATGGCCATTTTGGTATAACCCAGCTCAGCAGCCCTTTTGGCCAACTCCTCGGGGTGCGAACCGCCGCGCATGAAAGTAAAATTGCTGGTCACCTGTAATTCTGCGTAAGCCATCTTTCCCTCCTTTTAAGCAAAAAAACCATGCAGGTACCACTCCGATCCTTCATCCGAATAATGCCCCGAACGGAACACCCAGTACCGCCTCCCCTGTTCATCCTCTACAATATAATAATCCCGGTGCGGACCGGCATCCAGCCACCATTCGCGCTCAATCCGTTCGGGACCGTCGGCTTTTTTGATGGTATGCGTTTCGCCCTTATAAATGAACAGCATAGGCGGGTAATCGGGCAATAAGGATGATACCGCAATCTGCTCGGGCCTGTTCAATAGCATGGCCGGTCGCAATTTATCGGTACGCCAGGGTGTAGTAGGTTTATCCTTTAAAGATATAGCCGGTTTAATCGACCGCTCGGGCCAGTAATGCTCCTGCGGTAAATATCGTCGGATGTTTGCTCCGCCTATTTTATTGGCTAATCTATCCAGCAGTTCGGCCAAACTGTTATGCTCCAAACCACACCCTTCAGGCGACCATAACACTTCCTGCCCGGGTTCTACATCTTCTACTTTAGGGGCTTCCAACGTAAACAGCTCAATACCCAAAGCAGGTTCAAGCGTGGCTATCTTTAGTTCGAACAGTTTAAACAAATGACTTACCTGGTGCGATGCGGTATTGGTGCCTATACCGGCATGAATCATCTGCCCATCTACCCTATAACCCTTTAAAATAGCCGTGCGCAAGCCTTTGCCCTCGCCCTGCAAGCGTTTGCAAAGTTGTTCCAACAAGGTGCGGATGGCTATCTCAATACCCGTTGCCGTGCGGATGGGTTCCAGACAGGGCAAACGTTCGGTATAAGGTTCAACAGGATGCAATAATTGCAGGGGTTCTTCTACCGCCCCCAAAGCCTGATCCATTCGTAGTAGTAATTCATCGCCAAAGCGCCGCCGCAGCACCGAGCGGCCCATACCTATAAAACTTTTGATAGTGTATAAGCCCAGTTTTTGCAAACGCTCCAATACAATTGGGTCTAATCGTAATGCAGTCGGTGGCAGGTTTAACAAAGCCTGGGTTTGTGCGTTCGATGCGATGATTGGCTTTTCCCTTCCATACCTTGCCACCGCCCAGGCCGTGCCAATTGTATCGGCCATGGCACCTCGAACATCGTAACCTTTGCCACGCAAGCGGGTAATAATTTCTTTCAGATAGCCCCGCTCTCCGCCCCATAAATGCGCGCAGCCGCTTACATCCATTATTAAACCGGCAGGCAGATCAACCGCTATTAACGGCGAATACCGGATACACCACTCGCCCAGCGCATTCAGCAATTTTGCATCCTGACCGGGGATTTCATCAATCACTTCCAGGCCGGGCACTATGGCTTTAGCATCGGCGGCAGCCATACCTACGGTAACACCCTGTGTCTCTGCCAGGGCATTGGCGGCAGTTATAACAACCCGACTGCGTACCGATGTTACCAGAACAAAAGGCACCTCTTTCAGTTCCGGTCTACGCAGGGTTAACCAGTCACTTGTTAAATGCCGGAACCATAGTGATACAAATCGTTTGCTCATTACTAAAAACCTTACCTATCCCACCAGTCTTAAATCTCCGGTCATTTTTTCTACCGATACCAATTCTTCAACCGCTTGCTCTTCAACCTCTATAAAGCTACCATCCACCCATTCCAGTTGCCAACTACCGGGGGTGCCGTTGCGTACCCTTAGCAGATCAACCTGCCAGCGGGGGAAACCTACGCCGGGCAGGCCGTCTTCTGTCTGACTGGGGAGCGGGGTAATTTGCCAGCGGGCCACGCAGGTGGTGGTGCCTAATTTCTTTTGATCATTTCTTAATAAAAAGCCGGTCACCTTGCTGCTTTCAACGGCCAACTGCAAACGACGCGATTGCGCGAAACTGATATCGCGCACCTCGGCTATCACCGCTGCCAGCCCTTCGCATTTTAAGGCTTCTTCCATGGCCCACAGCACATCCTTTTCGCGTTGCAGGTCTATGAATATCACCCGGTCGGCTGGTACGTTAAATGCGCTTAAAGCAGGCGGAAAAAGCCTGCGGTTAGTACCTATCCATAAACAGGCACCGCCTTGTTTTAGCAATTCGGACAGGATGCCGCCCACAAAACCGCTGGTTGCCGCAGCCTGTTCAGGTGCCGGACAAAGCAATTCGTGAATGGCCCCTTTCGGGAAAACCCCGTTTGGAAAAGCATCTTCTACCCTACCCAGCCCAATACCTTTAGCCTGCCCAGCCGGCGGCGGGGCAAAGCCCTGCCATTGCAAAATATCTTTCTGCAGCCGGTTAATGATATCTTTCTTGGTATCGGGCATGGTTCCTTCATTTCAATTAATTAACCGCCGGGCTGGGAAACACGGGTGTAAACAAACCCATATAGGCCTGTAGCAATACCACCATGTGGCTGGCTATCGCCATCCCTAACCTGTTAATTTCATCCTGGCAAAGCGGACTTTGATATTCCGGGTTCCAGGTATTAGCACTCAGGTCAAAATTATTCAGGTGGAAATCATCATTACGGAAGCGGGTATTACAATCAAACCACTGGCCTTGTTCCAGGCGCAGGGTTAAGGTAATAAAGTTCTTCCCGTTATGAAACTCCACAATAAATTGAGGCGTGTAGGGCAAATCCCATTCTTCGGGAGGCACCTCATCTACCTGAAAACGCGTTAATCCACGGTTCAGTTCCACATCTACATAAAACTCTTCCATAACAAACGCAAACTTAATACTAATATTTTTAGCATTTATGCTTTTTTTGAAAAATTTTGACCGATGATTTAGAATGATTTTTGTGATTTCGCTGATTATGAGGACGTCAATCTCATTAATTATACGCAGGGTGAAAACACCCTTTTTTGAGATTTTTCATTTGGGGCTGTAACGTTTGCCATCCAATCTCTGTCTACTACCCCAACATCTGCTATTAACTAATAACCGCTCTTACAGGGCTTAGCATTTACTGAAAATTTAATACATCAACCCTACACCTATATGAAAACCACAGTTAATATTAAAATCATTAACGCGTTCAGCAATACCAACAATGGCGGCAACCCGGCGGCTATTGTGTTGGATGCGGATCGCTTTACATCGTATGAGAAACAACTGATCGCTGCCAAAGTGGGGCTATCGGAAACGGCATTTATCAGCTCATCAGACCGGGCCGATTATAAGTTTGATTTTTTCACCCCCAACCGCCAGATAGCGCATTGCGGTCACGCCACCGTTGCGGCTTTTGCTTATTTAAGGCAATTGGGCCAGATTAAACGCAACCATGCCACTAAAGAAACTATTGATGGAAACCGTTCTATCCTTTTTGACGGCGATGAAGTTTTTATGGAGCAGATGGCACCCCGTTTTACCGTGCCCGATTCGGCCGATTGGCGGTTGATCCTTGAATCTATAGGCGTAAATAAAACCGATGTTGTTTGCGCGCCGGTGATGACTTATACAGGTAATATTTTTATGATACTGGAAGTGAAAAACGAAGCCATATTAAAAGGCTTGCGCCCCAATCATGCCATGATCACCAATATGTCTGAAAAATACGGATTGATTGGTTACTACGTTTTTTGCCGCCCTGCCGATAATAAATATGATGCTACCACCCGCATGTTTGCTCCGGCTTACGGTATCTCTGAAGAAGCCGCCACCGGCATGGCAGCCGGGCCATTAGCTTGCTACCTGTACCACTACGTAAACAAGCAAAGCAGCTACCTGATTGAACAGGGCCGGTTGATGCCCAAATCATCGCCAAGCGAAATTAAAGTGAATATGACGCTGGATGGTGATCGCATTGCCGGTTTATATGCCGGCGGTAACGCCGTGTTAAGTCACGAAATAAATGTTGAGATCCCGATGTGCGAAGAGTTGGCGGCGTAAGGCATAAAGAAAGCTAATCATTCTGCGGAAAGATGCGTATGGTTTTCACATACCGGCCCTGGTAGTAGGCATTCAAAGGTGTTTCTACCACGCCTTTATTTTGGCCGGATGTAGAATGGATAAATTTAATAGGTTGGTTAGCGTTGGATGAGATAATACCCATATGGCCTACTACTCTGATGGTACTATCGGTACCGGTGAATAAGATCAGATCTCCGGCTTTGGCATCTTTCAGTTCGACAGGGTGCTGAACCGGCGTAAAATCTACCGAGGTACGCGGTACCATAATATTAAAGTGATTGAATACATAAGTTACAAAACCCGAGCAGTCGAAACCTTCGTTTGGGTCGGTGGAACCGTATTTGTAAGGTATCCCCGTAAGGGAGCAGGCAAAATAAAGTACTTCATCCGGAGTAGTTTTGCCGGTTTCGATGTGGGTGATATGTTCGGCTTCGTAAGGAGTTAATCCGGCAGGTGTTGTGCTTACTACCTTGGCAGGACGGTTGCAGGTGCAGCCGCCAATTAGTAAAATCATACAAAACAGAATAACGGAACGGTTAAACATAATCAACAAAGGCTTTAATAAACCCCACTGATATTAAGCCGATTAACTCCTATTTGTTTCAGACAATTGGAACAAAAAACAAAACGGCCCCCGTTTTCGGGGGCCGTTTTGTTTAATAGTATCGGCAATTATTGGCTGTCGCGCAAAGCCTTGATCTGGTCGTGGCTGGCGTTAATGCCTTGTTGCTGGTTTAGCAGCAATTCGCGCACTTGTGAATCTAATTCGTTTTCTTCTAAGGCTTCGCGGTATGATTTTTTAATGGCATCTTCACCACGCTCGCATTCTGATAAAATGCTTTTACGATCGCTGCCGCCAAAAGTAGCTTTTACGTCTATCCAGGCACGGTGGATTGCGCCAGTTACACTACCGCCGGTTTCGGCATCGCCACTGGCGCGACCAACTTCGGCAGCCAGTTTAGTTACGTTATCGCGGCTTTCTGAAGCTAACTGATCAAAGATCGCTTTCAAATCGATGTTTTCATCGTTTAAATCTTTAGCGGCCTTCTCAAAACCTTCGGCACGGTCGTTATTAATTTGAATTAAATCGTTTAATACGTCGATTGTTTTTTCTGTAGTTTCCATAGGATGTTTTTATAATAGATATACAATGGACTATACCAACAGCATGCCAATTTCGGGGCCAGCTGATTATCAAGCCGATGAGGTTTTTCGGCAAAATTCACCGCCCTAAATATCAAACAATAGTTTACAATATTTCTCCAAAATTAAATACAATTCCACAGGGTTAATTGTCGAATGAATTAAAACTATTCTGCAAACAAATTCAAAACCAATACGCTGTAGTGGTATTATGACAGCAACAGCCATCCATCCTTTAGATCAGGATCAGCTATTAAACTTTTTCACTGATCATTTAAATCGCATCCACTGCGCAAAATCGCATATTGTAAACCGTTTCCCTGCCGTGGCAGATATGGCCCACTTTGCCGATATTAAACATGCCGTATTGGAAACCAAAGTTGATGTTGATAAGCAGATTGCCCGCATGGAACAAATTTTTGCGCTGTGCGATTGCGAACCATCCGAGGCGCCGTGCAAAGGGATGATTGCATTATTGGACGAAGCCTTTATTGCAGTGGCCGAGCAGGGGAATGACCCGCAATTACGCGATATGGCCATCTTGTTTTACCTACAAAACATCGAAGGACTGGAAGCCACCTCATTCCAGGTGCTTGAAATAACGGCCGAACGTTTGGATAACCCGGAAATCAGTCAGCTGCTGAAAGAAAACTTTGATGAATCGCGCGAGGACAGGGCCTTATTGGTATTGTTAGCCGAGAAGTATCTTTCGGTAAAAAAATAAATTGCGTAGTTTCGGCTATGCATCATGCCGTTATTCAATACACCTGTTTGCTGGCTATCATCCTGTTCAGCGTTATGCTGGCGCAAAAAATTAAAGTAGCCTACCCTATTGTATTAGTTTTAGTAGGATTGCCCTTGGGCTTCGTCCCCTTTTTACGGGGCATTCAAATAGAACCCGAACTCATCTTTGTTATCTTCCTGCCCCCTTTGCTTTATGAATCGGCCTGGAATACCTCCTGGAAGGATTTTTGGAAATGGCGGCGGGTAATCACCAGCTTTGCCTTCCCGGTAGTAATTATTACGGCTTGTTTAGTAGCGTTTGTGTCATCGGCACTGATACCTGGCTTTACGCTGGCTACCGGCTTTTTACTGGGCGGTATCATCTCTCCGCCCGATGCAGTGTCGGCAAGCGCTATTCTTAAACATGTTAAAGTACCCAAACGCTTCGTCAGCATTGTAGAGGGCGAAAGTTTAATGAACGATGCATCCAGTTTGGTGGTTTTTCGTTTTGCTTTGGCTGCTGTGCTTACCGGTAGTTTTGTATTCCACCAGGCCGCGCTTGATTTTGTGCTGGTAATTGTAATGGGGATTGCCATAGGCATTGGAGTTGGACTGGTATTTTACGCCATACACCGTTGGTTACCCACATCAAACAATATGGATGTGATGCTCACCTTTATTACCCCCTACGCAATGTATATGACGGCGGAAGAATTACATTTTTCGGGCGTACTGGCTGTAGTAAGTGGTGGCTTATTCCTCTCAGCCCGGCGACAGCAATTTTTATCGAACCGGAGCCGCTTGCAGGGGGTTAATGTTTGGGAAGCTGTAGCCTTTGTGCTGAACGGCATTGTATTTATTTTGATAGGTTTGGAACTCCCTGTGGTTATTAAAAACCTTGGTCCAGATGGATTAGCCCCGGCCATTAAATACAGCGCTATTATTACCGGCGCTTTAATTATAGGTCGTTTTATCTGTACATACGGTGCAATTGTGGTGACTATTGTAATGAGTAAAATTATCACCGTTGCCGACCCAAGTCCGGGTTGGAAAGCGCCGGTACTGCTGGGGTGGACCGGCATGCGTGGCGTGGTATCCTTAGCTGCGGCTTTAAGTATCCCATTGGTGCTAAAAACCGGCGAAGGTTTCCCTAACCGGGATCTGATCTTATTCATCACCTTCTTTGTCATCATCGTCACGTTGGTAATTCAGGGTTTAACATTACCGCTCTTGGTGAAATGGGTTAAAATGCCTGACCCCGACTTAACTATTTCTTACGAACAGCAAAGGCAATTAGTAAGGAAAAAAATCTCGCACCTGTCGCTTACTATCCTGCACGATGATTACCACGACCAAACCCTGCACAACGGTATGGTGAAAGCGCTAAAGCTGCGTTACACTGCCGATATGGAGCTGTTGAAAGACTGGGATAAGGACGGCAACGAAGAACGCGCCGTTGAATTTTATAAGGACTACCGTAAGATTATGGCGCATTTGATTAAAAAGCAGCGCGAACTTTTGCTCACCCTCAATAAAAAAGAAAACATAAGTGATGAGCTGGTGAAACATCAACTGGAACTGCTTGACCTGGAAGAGGAAAAACTGCGCCAGCATTTCGAAGAATAACAAACCATCGGCATTCGCCCGATGTTAAATAAAAAATATCCTGACCATGGAAGATAACGCGACCGGCTTAAATCGTTTTGTAGCAGCACAGCAAAACGATTACGATACTGCCTTGCAGGAAATTAAAAACGGGCGCAAACGCAGCCACTGGATGTGGTACATCTTCCCGCAGGTAGCCGGTTTGGGTATGAGCGCCATGTCGCAGCGTTACGCGATTAAAGATCTTGCGGAAGCTGAAGCCTATTTAAACCATGCTGTTTTAGGTAAGCGCCTGGTAGAGATATCCAACGCTTTACTGCAATTGGAAGAAACTGACGCGCACGAAATTTTCGGTAGTCCTGATGATATGAAGCTAAGATCATCCATGACGCTATTTGCCGCCGTTGACGGAGCCGACCCGGTATTTAACCAGGTGCTGGACCGATTTTTCAACAGGACACAGGATCAGCAAACATTAACCCTGTTATGAGCCAGAAAAGAACCATCCCATTCGAGCCGGAAGAGTTTCCGCTGCAACCAAAACAGCCGGAAATTCAGCAACCGCATGATCCAACCACGCCCGGCATCCCCGAGGAAGCGCCGGATAATTTGCCGCAGGAACTGCCGCCGGATGAAACGCATCAGCCTGAGATAAAACCAACCCGCCCGTCATAGCGAGCGGAGCGTATAAAGTCACGCTTCCCCTCTTGAGAGGGGTCAGGGGTGTGTCGTTCATGTGCAAAGTAGCAAGGACACACCCCTATTAAAGTTTCTGCTCACCGTTGGTTCAGTGCGTCCCCTCTCAAGAGGGGATACATTGGTTCTGCGCCTTTGCAATCCTCAATTCAAAGTTCACCGGATTCTAAAACTCGCCATAACGCAGTTTTTTATTAGCTTTAGCAAACTAAAGTAAACAATGTCAAGAAGTCTATTTTCTATTAAGTCAGGTCTCTTAGCCCTGGCGCTGTTCGGCTATGCAACTGCCTTTGCGCAAACTAATTTATCCCGTAAAAAAGCTGATGAAATTGCCGCTACCGAACTGAAAGCGCAAATGGCTATCCAAAAAGAAAAATCAACCGCAGCCTGGACTGCCGGCGAAATTAAATACAAGGAATATACCATGAAGTTTATCACCAAAATATTTGGTGATAAACCTGTCGGAGGGCGCAGCCTGTACATTTCCATGCACGGCGGCGGCGGTACTACAGCCAAGGCTAATGACCAGCAATGGGAAAATCAAAAGAAACTGTACACGCCGAAAGAGGGTGTTTACTTCGTTCCCCGCAGCCCTACCAACACCTGGAATATGTGGCACGATTACCCGATGGACCAGCTGATAACAGAGATCATTAAAGGCGAAATTGTGATGGATGATGTAAACCCGGATAAGGTTTATATTATGGGCTATTCGGCCGGTGGTGATGGTGCGTTTCAGTTGGGCCCACGCCTGGCCGATCATTGGGCGGCTGTGGCTATGATGGCCGGTCACCCGGGCGATGCGAATATTCTGAATTTAAAAAATGTGCCTTTCGATGCTTTTGTGGGTGGTAAAGATGCAGCCTATAAACGTAACGAACTGGTAGCCCAATGGGGCCTGCGTATGGATAGCCTGGCCAATGTTTACAAAGGCAGCTTTATCCACGAAACCCATGTGTACCCCGATATGCCGCACTGGATGAACCGTAAAGATACCATTGCCCTTCCGTGGATGGCCGCTTTTACCCGCAACGCTTTGCCTAAAGATATAATTTGGGTACAGGATGATATTTTACGTAACCAGTTTTATTGGCTGGGTACCGACGTTGCAGGCGCTAAACAAGGCATGAAAGCACGGGTGGCAGTATCAGGCAACAATATTGATGTGATGGAAAACACTAACGATGTGCTTTACATTTACCTGAACGATCAATTACTTAACCTGGATAAAAAAGTAAGTGTAAGCGTGGGTGGGAAACAGGTATTCAGCGCTAAGGTACCGCGCAACGCTGCCATTATTAAAGAAACTGTTGGCATGCGAATGGACAAAAGTTTAATCTTCAGCGGCAAGTTAATGGTGAAGAATGGGCAGGTGAGTGTGATGTGATAACCGCTCTTGGTCTCTCGCTCGATAAATTTAACCACAGAGGCCACAAAGAATTACATAACGATAAACACAGAGGGCACAGAGCTTTTATAACGTTATAAAAGCTCTGTGCCCTCTGTGTTTTCTTTCTTTGTGTCCTCTGTGGTTAAAAATCTACTCCAAAAACAAAGCCATTACCGGCACCTCGTAAATTGGTTTCTTTTTAGGGATAGCCAATGTCAGGTCGCCGTTATCGTCGGTCATTTTTAGTTCAGAGCTATCATGTACAAACTGGGCGTATTTTATTTTGCCGCCATAGCCCTGCAAAGTTACTTTACCGTTTTCAGGATAAACAAACAGGTGTACGTACAAGATCTTTTTAGCCGGATCGTAAGTTACGCGGTCACCCTCAGGCGATTTAAATTCGGCCGGCGGAAAAGAACAGTTATAAATAGATTTACTGTTTGCATGCATCCAAAAACCAAGACTATCCAGCGCACGGGTGGCACGGTAATCGAACTCGCCGCGGGCCGTGGGGCCGACATTCAGGATCAGGTTACCGCCGTTGGCTACCGAAGTAATCAACAGATCTAACAACTGACGGTGCGTTTTCCAGGTGTTTTCATCGCGATAGTATCCCCACGATCCGGAGAAGGTTTGGCAGGTTTCCCAAAGCTTACCCTTAAATTTCTCCAGTTCCGATGGTTTAACCTGCTCCGGAGTTTCAAAGTCGGCGCCATCGCGGTATTCCTCCAAATTAAGGCGGTTGTTAATGATGATACCCGGCTGCAGTTTGCGCACCAGTTTAATCAACTCTAACGATCCCCAATCATCCTTGCCCTTACCGTGCCCACCTTTTTCTGGGAAAGAAAAATCGAGCCAAAGGATATCTATTTTACCGTAATTGGTTAGTAACTCCGTTACCTGATTTTTCAGATAAGCCCGGTATTTGGCCATATCCCGGCCCTGGTTCAGTTTCTGATAAGCTTCATCATTTTTACTGTCAAGCGGGCGTATAGCGTGGTGACTATCGACGGTATAATCCGGGTGATGCCAGTCTAATAGCGAATAATAAAAGCCAACTTTCAGTCCGTTGCTACGGCAGGCGTTAACATATTCGCGCACCAGATCGCGCTTGGCGGCAGTGTTGGTGGCTTTGTAATCGGTATATTTAGAATCGAACAGGCAAAAACCCTCGTGGTGTTTGGTGGTGAGTACCATGTATTTCATCCCGGCAGCTTTGGCTTGTTTGGCCCAGGCGTTCGGGTCGAACAGATCCGGATTAAAGCGATCGAAGTACTTTTGATATTGCTCGTTATTCATGCGCTCCATATTCTTCACCCACTCGTGCCGGGCAGCCAGCGAGTATAATCCCCAATGCAGAAACATGCCGAAACGGGCGTCCGTCCACCAGGCCATACGTTGTTTTTGCTGCGCCGGGGTTTCGGCGAAGATCTGTTTTTGTTGCGCGAAAAGGGTTTGCATACTAAGCAGCCCCATCATGCTTAGTAAAATCAGGCGTTTTTTCATTTGGTTTTACAATCGATTGTTTAGCACAAGGTAACGATTATTTGAACTCATCTGCAAAAAAAGCAAACAAACAATAGCCCATGCGTTTAGTATAAACTGATGGCATCATCCAAAACATCTATTTACGGCGCATTAGCGGCCAACCTGCTTATTGCGGTTACCAAATTCATTGCAGGTTTCCTCAGCGGCAGCGGATCGATGATCTCCGAAGCGATCCACTCGGTTGTGGATACCGTGAACGAGTTGCTGTTACTGCTCGGCCTGCATCGCAGTAAAAAAGAACCCGACGCGCTGCATCCCTTTGGTTATGGTAAGGAATTATATTTCTGGTCGTTTATCGTTTCCATCCTCATTTTCGGACTGGGTGGTGGCATCTCTATTTACCAGGGCATTATGCACATCCGCGAACCCGAACCCATCGGCGACCCAACCCTGAGTTATTGGGTGCTGGGCCTATCGATATTGTTTGAAGGTGCATCACTCGTTATCGCCGTAAGGCATTTTAAAGAAGTACGCGGCGAAACTCCATTTTGGGAAGCCGTTGTAAAAAGTAAAGACCCATCCAATTTTTTGGTGCTGTTTGAAGATAGCGCCGCTGTAGCGGGATTGCTGATTGTAGGCGTATGCCTGTACCTTAATATAAGGCTCGGCATGCCCATTTTAGATGGTGTGGCATCTATCCTTGTCGGGTTGATTTTGGTTGCCGTATCGGCCATATTAGCGCGAGAGAGCCGCAGTTTGCTAATGGGTGAAGGGATCTCGCCTAAAACCAAAACAACGATATGCGAGCTGGTGCAGCAAGATCAATCGGTAATGAAAGTGTTGCACATCATGTCCACCTACCAATCACCAGATGAGGTGCTGCTGATGCTGATCATCGAGTTCGATCATTCGCTGGATACCATTGACATCAACGAAGCCATCGACCGCATCCGCGAAACGGTTAAAGGCAAATATCAGCTGATGCGATACATTATTATTCAGCCCGATATTTTAGATACCAAATTAGAGCGCCACCCTGATCGCGGGGCACATGAGATGGGGATTTGATGTTCATGTTCACGCGTGGACACGACCAGTGTCGCAAAACACCCGTGAACATCTTTTAAAAACAAGCAGATATACACATTTACCTATAACTCGTTGTTCATGTTCACGCGCGAACACCCACCCTGCCGCAAAACACCCGCCAACATCGCTTTGCGACAATATTCATATACTCAGCTATGATTAGTAGTTCATTTTCACCCGTAAAGTTTCGCTATTAAGTTTTCGCAAAAGTCTACGAGAAAAACAATTAGTCATCAATATTCATTATACTTAGAACTTACTAACGCAAACCATTTCAAAAACACTTGCTTTAATTCATCTTTTTTGGAACTGCTTGGATTGACAGGGGGCATAGCGTGTACAAAGGCATCCGTGATACCAAAATCAAAAACCCCACCTTCAATCCCCTCCTCTTTAAATATTAGCAAAGGAGCTTTTAAACCGAATAATATTCCAGCTTCTAAATGATTCCATGGGGTCGGAATCATTATCGGTTTAGCAATAACTGATTGATCTTTTGAGTTCCGTTTGCGAATGCCTGTTTCCAAGTAGATCTGTTCAAACCCTAAAATTATTCCTCCAGCACAGTGCTTCGCTATTACATAAACTTCTTTTAATGGATAATCTTTAGGATAGTCACCCCTCCCCAGTGCTCTGGGTTCAAGTTGCAAATCGTCCAATATCTCCATAATAACATTTCTCATCTTCTCCTGACTCTTTGTTAGTGTGGTAGGGCAGGATACAAAAACTGGTATTTTACTCATTTATAGCGACTTAAGTTGAGCTAAAGGTATAAAATTTACTTAATTTCAAACCCTCATTTAAAAAAAAGCTTGTAGCATTTTTATTTTACAAAAGTTGCCGGACAAAACGCAAAAAGCCCTGCTGGCATTACCAACAGGGCTTTTCAAATATGTTCGTTTTAGTTTTGTTAGGCTACCATCAGGCGGTCAATCATTGGGCTTAGGTCTTTGCCCTCGCCGTTAAGACTGCTTAATAAATAACCGGGAGCAAAATCAGCTTCTTCGCCGCTTTTTGATTGGGCCACTAACTGCTGCAACACACCTGGAATCAGCATGGCTGATATGTTATGCGCAGCTTCAAACTCTACGTTGTAAAAATTATTCAACTTGTTTGCAAAACGGTTCACCATGCTCGATATTAACGTTGCGCTGTAAATACCCGAATACTTAAAAAAGCTGATCAGATCATTCAGTTTACCGCTTTCCATCTGGTATTTCAAAACCTCGATGATGGAGCTCGAAGCCTCGATCATAACGGCATCGCGATCTTTATCGGCAATTACAGGGTTGTTAATAACAGCCGTCCCGGCGTTATTTTTAACAAGCATAAACAGTTTTTCGAACATGGTTTTAAGTTTTAAATGCTAATTATTGAAATGACAATCGAACTACAATATCAATTATCAATACCACAAATATATTCAACAAAAATTTAAATAATCAAAACAAATCAAATTATTTTTTAATAATATCTCAACAAACAAAAGAGTTTGATAAAACAATGACAAATGAGCCGTGCCGCGCCTTAAAAAGAATTTAAATTTGCCGACAAAACCGAACTAAAATGATAGCCCGGGGCTGGTATTACAATATTTTATTAAGATTATTTTTGAAAAACAATAATGCGGGTTCGGGCATTAATTTGTTTATTTGATATAAATACATCAACTATGTTGCCAAACACTGATTTTACCACCACCAGCGCCTACAAATATCTATCAGACCACTTTATAGATATTGCCGCGATTGATCTGAAAGCACTATTTAAATCTGATAGTGAACGATTTACAAAATTCTCGATTCAGTTTGAGGATATTTTGGTTGATTACTCGAAAAACCGCGTAACCGACGAGACTGTCGCCTTGTTGATACAACTGGCGCGCGAGTGTAGCCTAAAAGATGCGATTGAAGCCATGTTTAACGGCGAGAAAATCAACGTTACCGAAGGCCGCGAGGTATTACATACAGCCCTTCGTAACCAAAGCAATACGCCCGTTTTAGTAAACGGAAAAGATGTAATGCCGGATGTAAACGCCGTGTTGCAGCAAATGAAAACTTTTAGCGAAGCTGTGATTAGCGGTAGCTGGAAAGGCTTTACCGGTAAAGAGATAACCGACGTAGTAAATATCGGAATCGGTGGTTCTGATTTAGGGCCGGTGATGGTTACCGAGGCTTTAAAGCCTTACAAAACCCGCCTTAACCTGCACTTTGTATCAAACGTGGATGGTACCCACATAGCCGAGACCTTAAAAACCCTCGACCCGGAAACTACCATGTTCCTGATTGCCAGCAAAACTTTCACCACACAGGAAACTATGGCCAACGCCCATAGCGCCCGCGATTGGTTCCTGGCTGCCGGTGCTAAAGATGCTGATATAGCTAAACATTTTGCTGCCCTTTCTACCAACTCAAAAGCGGTGGAGGCTTTTGGTATTGATACCGCCAATATGTTTGTATTTTGGGATTGGGTAGGCGGCCGCTATTCGCTTTGGAGCGCTATCGGTTTGTCTATCGCGTTAAGCATCGGGTTCGATAATTTTGAAGAATTATTGGCTGGCGCGCATGCTATGGATAATCACTTCCGAACGGCTGAATTTGAAGAAAACATCCCGGTAATATTAGCCCTGAACGGCATTTGGTATAACAACTTTTTTGAAGCAGAAACCGAAGCTATTTTACCATACGACCAATATATGCACCGTTTTGCAGCCTATTTTCAACAGGGAGATATGGAAAGCAACGGTAAATCAACCGACCGTAACGGCAAAGCCATCGAACACCAAACCGGTCCGATTATTTGGGGAGAGCCTGGCACTAACGGTCAGCACGCTTTTTACCAACTGATCCATCAGGGAAGCAAATTAATCCCTTGCGATTTTATTGCCCCAGCGCAAAGTCACAACCCGCTTGGCGAGCACCACCAGATGCTGCTCTCCAACTTCTTCGCCCAAACCGAGGCTTTGATGAACGGCAAAACTTACGACGAGGTAGTAGCCGAACTAAAAGCATCAGGCAAAAGCGCCGAAGAAATTGAAAAACTGGCGCCGTTTAAAGTGTTTGAAGGTAACCGCCCAACCAACTCTATCCTTGTTAAATTAATCACCCCGCGCAGCCTGGGTTCGTTGATTGCCATGTACGAGCATAAAATATTTGTTCAAGGCATTATCTGGAACATCTACAGCTTTGATCAATGGGGCGTTGAGTTGGGTAAGCAATTAGCAGGCAAAATCCTTCCTGAATTGAAAGGTAGCGAAGAAATCAGCAGTCATGATTCATCTACCAATGGTCTGATTAATTTGTATAAGGCCTGGAGATAGGTTTAGATTCAGGAGTTAAGAATCAGGAATAAAGATAAGGAAAGGTCGAAGTTAGGCGTAAAGTCAAGCTTCGGCCTCTTTTTGTCTTTAAGCAGCAGAGAATTAATATGATTTGATATACAGGATAGTTATATTTGTATATGCCATCGGTAGTTGTAAAATATAAAAATGAAAAAGCTTTAAAGGCCTTGCAGGACTTGGCTAAGCTGTTTGATATCAGCATAGAGAAAGCTCCCGAGGCATCAATCCCGCCCATTATCAAACCTTCCAACAATTTAGCTATTACTTTTGCAGAGAATCCCGATATCACAGCCTTAGCAGGTATTTGGGAAGGTAAAAACATTACATTAAATGAATTACGACACGAAGCTTGGGGGGACAGGTTTTGAGTTTGGTGATCTGTGATACCAATATTTTTATCTCTTTATTCAAAAATATGCGGCCAACAGTGGAAGAACTTGAAGCAATTGGCAGCAGAAATGTTTTAATATCGTCTGTATCTGTAATGGAATTGTATCGTGGGATGCAACACAAAAAAGAGGTGGCTGATATGCAAAAGAAAATAAAGCAGTATAATATTTTGCACTTCAACCAGGATGTATCAAACCATGCAATCGAATTAGTCCAGAAATTTAAACTCTCTCATAACCTGCAAATTCCTGACGCGATTATTGGTGCGATGAGTGTTGTGTATGATTTGGAACTTTACACTTATAATACTAAAGATTTCAAATTTATTCCCGGCATTAAATTATATCAGGAAGCAATATAATGCCCGGTAACCTATGTTTCTCCGCACCCAAACCCTCCCTCAAAAACATTTCATCGGCAAACGCTTAAACATGTCGTTTGCGCAAAACAAAACCTTTGAGCTATGGCGAAGCTTTATGCCGCGCCGTAAGGAAATCCAAAACGTTATTGGTAGCGAACTTTATTCTATTGAGGTTTATCCCCCTGGATTTTACGATGACTTTAATCCCAACCGGGAATTTGAAAAATGGGCTGCCATTGAGATATCAACTACAGTATCTGTTCCACCCGATGGGATGGAAACGTTAACAATTCCTAAAGGGTTATACGCCGTTTTTCTGCACAAAGGTCCAGCTGCCGAAGGACCGCGGACTTATCAATATATCTTTCAGCAGTGGTTGCCAAATTCGGAATATCAATTAGATAACCGCCCACATTTTGCTGTGATGGGTGAGAAATACAAGCCGGACAGCCCTGATTCGGAAGAAGAAATTTGGGTACCGGTGGTTTAGAGGTTGAAGATTAGTTCAATCCATACCCAATCTTCAACCTCCAATTAACTAATCTCTATTCTACACTCTTGTTCACCAACTGCGGCGACCATACTTTGTAAAACGAATTATCTTTACCGTTACCTGCCGATGCATAATCACAAAGCGTAATATCTACCGGGCCATGCGCCCGTTCGGTGTACGATTCGGGGATGAAGCTGGCTTTGTATAGCATATAAACATCGGGATTACCGGTAACTTCTGTTAGCTTCATATAGCCGTCCTTATCGGTCACCGGTTTTATGGTGGCTGTTAGTCCGGCGCCTTCAAAGCGGGCATCGCGGGCTAAAATAATGGGGCCGCGCAAAATTGCTACGCTGCGGGCATCCTGCGTGCCCGATGTTACCACGCGACCACGCAGATCTAATTCCAGTTCAATTTTATCGCCCGACTGCCACTTACGGGTTATTTTGGCTAACTGCCCGGGCTGAACATCGGCAACAGCGATTCCGTTTACCGTCAGTTTATTTATTTTACTCCACTCCGGTATCCTTAGCGCAACCTGCATTTCTTCGGGTTTTGTTAAACCGATTGTCATTTCTATCGCTCCGGATTTTGGATAGGTCGTGTGCTGCGTTAGGGTGACCGCACTCCCCCGCGGACTTTTGAATTTAAATACACCATCCGCATAATGATTAACCTGCAAACCGGTTGTAGTTTGTACCACCATATATTGCAGAAAGCTGAATAAACCACGCGGACCACTTGCTATGCAGCAGTTCAACCCCATTCCGCATTGCTCATCGCCGGGAAGGCGTTGGCCTACCAACGGGGTATATTTGGCCCAATCGGCACCGTGGTTGCTCATAGAACCTAACAGGGCATTGTAGTAGGTTTTTTCCGCTTCGTCGGCATATTTGGTTTCGCCGGTAAGGCGTAGCAGCTGGTCGGTTAGTTTGAGCCAGGTTACGGTTACGCAGGTTTCCTGGTAATGATTTACCGGTGAGGTTTCGAACGCTTTACCCCCGAACCACATCTCTGTCGATGCGCCCGATCCTACCACGTTAATCTCTGTGCGGCGGATGTTTTCCCAGGTATCCTCCACCGCTTTTTTATACGTGACATTACCAGTTAAACGATAGAGTTCCAACAACCCTTCGTAGCACGACATCATCTCGTAAGCCTTTTGCCCCTGCTCAAAACTATACCAGTTTTTGGGTTTGGAGAAGCGTTCAGCGACGTTCACATTAGCCTTGCTGATCAAATGCGATCCATCAGGTATCTCCCATTGACGGACGATCTCCTGCGCAAAATCCAGGTACTTTTGATAGTTAGTACTCGCATATAACAAGCAAATCGGTTCTAAAACCGACGAGGCCGCCATGCCGCGGTAATTACCTTTGTTTACGATCAGGCCATCCTTTTTTTTCAGGTCGTCCATCAAATTATCGGCTATCAGCGTAGCCGAGGTAAGGCTTTTTACATCCTTGGTTAAATCGTAATAAGCCAGCAGGCCCAGCATGCAGTATTTACGTCCCCAAATATCCCATTCTTCTAAACGGTGGGCTTCAGCATAATTACCGATGTAGCCGTCTGGAGTTTGGGTAGCCAGTAAACCGGTAACAGCATGGTCAAGCACCTGTTTAAGATGTGCATCGGGATGGTATTTATAGGCCAGCACGGCCGATGTAAACCATTTGCCCCAAAACTCGCTTTGCCAAAGGTGGGCTTCTTTCCTGTTTTCGGGTTTAAAGGGTTCTATCAGTCGGTCAACATCCTGCGCAAGGATACGGTTGTTGATCGAGCCATCCAGTTTATCAGCCAGATAGCCTGTCAAATGATATTCGTTGGCAGGCGTAAGTGCATCTTTAACAACTATTAACCTACCGCTTTGGGCAACTGCTTTCAGATTGACGATAAACAGCAGAGCAACTGCTACCTTAAGGAAAGTTTTATAAAGGTCCATTTTACAGGTAAATTGATTGGAGCGGTAAAGTACGCTGTTGCTAAAATAATCATTAGCAAGCACATCAACCAACATATACCGACAATCGACGCTGTGTTAAGCTTTTTTAATATAGTAGAAAAAGAGTTCGCGGCGTTTTTCAAAGCCTACCCGCTTGTAAACTTCTATAGCACGATGATTATTGGTACGTACGTGTAGTATCGGCACATTGCCGGCGGTTACCATGCGGTTAATCTGAAAATTCAATAGATTTTTGGCATACCCTTTCCCTAAATAATCGGGATGAGTGCAAACTGCGCTAACTTCAGTGTATTGGTCAACACACATGCGCTGCCCAGCCATGGCGACTAAACAGTCGCCAGCAAAAACACCATAATAATGGCCAAAATCTATGGTACGCGGGCCAAACGGACCGGGATTGGTCAGCTTAACAAGCTCAAGCATTTGAGGGATATCTTTATCAGTAAGATGTACCAATTGCGCTCCGGGTTCGAAGCTTTTAATCCCACCATTATAAATCATTTGATAGGTAGTAACGCTATTCAGCACCTGCCATTGTGCGGGAATTTCAACCGGAGTTAAAGATGTGAATCCAGCGGGGCCATCATGCGAGAGGATATCATACAGGATTTTAAAATTTTCGTCAGTATTTTCGGCTAAACCAACAAATGGAGATACCTCTTTGGCGTAATGTTTTACGGTGGAATTGCCGTAAGCCAAATGCTGATGATTGAAATTTAAAGCGCCCCAAGCCAGATTATCCAGTACATGATCCATCCCGCAAACTTATTAAAAGCTGCAATATTTCGGTGGATTGTTTTAAATGACGACGTATTTTACCGGGCTTACTTACCGCCTTTTTTCAACTCGCTTTCAGATTTCAGCACTTTGCTGCCGTCTTTTTGTTCGATATCGTAGGCAGGCTCATCTTTAGTGGCCTTGCGTTTTACCGATGTGCCTTTAATTTTTTTGGTAGTTGTTTCAGTGTGTTTACCGGTGATCTTGCCTTCTGCTTCAGATGCGCCCCAAGTCCAGTGTACGGTGTCTCCTTTTTTCATAACGATGCCTTTTAAAGGTCAACATCACACATGAAGATTAGTTTAACAAAGAAATTATTGATTGAAAACCACAGCGGGGATTACAGCTATCTATTTGATAATAATGGTATCGATGATAGCCATTTTCTCTGAATTATCGGCCCGGTAAAACTTCAGGAAATAAGTCCCGGCCGAATCGGCTCTGAAAGTGTAAGGAATAATATTATCGGCCTTGGCAAGCGTATCGGGTACGTTGGTTAGGGTATAAAGCTTAATAAATTTGGTATTTTGCGATGAAGAATCTTTCAAGTGATCGAACCTGATGCCTTGCCCCGGGTTTTGCCAAACTAAATCAAAGGTCAACTCTTGATTTACCAGTCCGCTTGTAGGGCCGTTTACACCTAAAATAGCGCCCTGCACAATTTTACTTTCTTGTTTTGCTTGTACCTCATCGTCCTTTTTACAGCTTTGGGCTGTAAAAAGAATGGCAAACACCAATATGAAGTACTTAAAACTTTTGCCCATTGCAATATTTTGGTAAATGAGAGGCCGGTTTATCTCGTTGCTATAAAGATACCGGTATTTATAAATCAATACCTAATTTTTTACTAAAAAGTTGGCTTAGCCTAACAATTTAATTTTGGCTTAACAGCAGATGTTTTATCTTAGGAACGATCAAGATAAAAAACACATCCATGAAAAAAATATTGTTCGCCGCCTTAATTTCTTTTATCAGTCTGGCCGGATTTGCCCAAAAAGCTATGCCGACACTTAAAGTTGGCAGTGTTGCTAAAGCGCAGCTGACGTTTTCGGGACGGGATATTGACTGCACCGTTACTTTAAAATCGATAGGCGACGTAATAAACATTGATTGGGATGTGGTAGCCACCGGCGGCACTTTTGCCATGAAAGCCAAGGGACTGGAAAGCGGCACCAAGTTTTTTTCGGGACAGCCAACGCCGGACGACGTAACCAACCTGACCGATGCCGAGACTTTTATGTGCATCTCTAAAACGGCTTATCAGTCTTTAGTAAAAAGCAAAAGCTTTGTTTACGGCGGCCTTACCTATACCGTTAAAGATATGCCTGATGGCTTTAAGCTTGATGGGCAAGCAGTAGACGCTACGTACGTTGCCACTGCCGATGGAAAAACATCAATTTGGGTGTTGAACAATCCTGATTATCCAATGGCTTTAGCTTTTAAAGGAAACCCTACCGGGGCCGATTACACCATCTTATCTATCAAATAAAAACTATTTACACATCAAACTTCCAGCTGTTTAAAACGGGGATGGCGTGATGCGCCGTCATATCAAACTGGGTAGGGACTATTGATACATAGTGATTATCCAGCGCCCAGGAGTCGGTATCCTGTCCGTTATCGTTTAACTGGTAGACGCCGGTCAACCAAAAATAAGGGCGTTTGTAGGGATCCATCCGCTCGTCAAATTCCTCGGCCCATTTGGCGTTGGCCTGGCGGCAGATTTTGATGCCTTTGATACGCGGAGTATTAGGGAAGTTAACATTCAGCAGGGTATTTACCGGCAGCCCATTATTTAAAACCTGCAATGCAATCTCTTTGATAAACTTAGCACAGTGGCTAAAATCGGCTTCCATGGTATAATCATCTAACGAAAAACCGATAGATGGAATACTCTCGATAGCTCCCTCAACCGCGGCCGACATGGTGCCGGAGTACAGTACGTTGATCCCATTATTCAGACCATGATTAATCCCTGATACACACAAGTCGGGCTTAGTTCCCTTAAATACGCGCGTAACGGCCAGTTTCACACAATCAACCGGGGTGCCCGAGCAGCGGTACATTTCCACTCCTTCGTACAGTTCAACCTTATCTAAACGCAGTGGTTTGCCAATGGTAATGGCGTGCCCCATGCCAGATTGCGGGCTATCCGGAGCAACCACTACTACCCTTCCTAAGTCTTTCATCACTTCAATTAGGGCTTTAATGCCAGGGGCAGTTATGCCGTCATCGTTTACTACAAGTATGGTGGGTTGGGTAGCTTTCATGCGGCAAAGTTAAGCCTTTTTTAAATAAGCCGCCTGTCAGTTTACCGGTAGTTTGATAGCATTTACCCACAAAGCCTGCCTGTCGAAAGTAGTTTTAAAGTTATTGAGGAGATATTGCTTATCGGCTGTCGCGAAGCCCTTATAAACTTCTTTTCCGTTTAGATTAACCACCACCGGCTTGCTCATATCAACCATCTGCGGACTGATCTTTACTTCCAGCCAAACAACACGGGACGTTTGGATATTGAAGACATTATTCGCGTAGGTTGCTTTAACGGCAGCAGCCGGAAGTATCCCGCCATAGTACGGGCGATCTAAAAAAGTCTTCGCACGCTTATCATACGACTGTATATTAAATGGTTGATACCAAGCGACAGGTTGTGCATCGGTGTTTAATTTAGTAATCGTTAACCAATCGCAAGTATTGTAAGTTAATGAGTTGGTTTCCCACTCAATTTTTTTTTGAAAAGCATTGCGTTCCGTTTGACGCATAAAATCAACTACCCGCGGACGGTCTAAATCCAGATGCTTGTCTTGATGGGTGTAGCCCAAGTATTCTTCGTACAAAATCGCACCGCCGTCTTTTTTTAAAGCGTTGATGATCTCGCGGGTTTGCAGCATTGGTCGCAGATCATCCAAATCAGAATGTACCGCATATAATGATCGGTTGGCCATATTGCGGATATAAAAATCGTGGGCAAAAATGTTAGTCAGCATGGAGTTGTAAGCCACAATGCCGGCATACGGATCGGGGTTGTAAACGCCTAAACCCGTTGCTCCGTCCGATCCATCCGAATGGCCGAATGCAAAAACGCGGCTATCATCGATATTTAAAACATGCTTTAGCGAGATGAGCATTGCGTTGAGTGTTTGATAGGTTAAATTTGACTGATTGCCGAACTTATTAACCACCCAATCAAAATTCTTACTTCCGTCGGCTATCGGACGGATAATGATATAGCCCTCGTTTGTCAACGATTTAAAAACATCGTATAGATCATCGCCTTTATTCAGGCTGTCAATATCGCTGAACGTATTTTGCCCCGCCGCGCCATGCAGCATTAAAATGCAGGGTGATTTTTTATCGTGCCGGTAATTAGCCGGGATATAAACCCGCATGGGCACTTTACCAAAAGTAGCATCGTTGTAGAACCATTTGTAATCCTTCCCAACTGCCTTTAAATCCGGATAATCATTCAACTGATTCAACAGCTTAAAAGCGGCATCGGCATTGATTTTAGGGTCATTCCGGATCTGTTCTATTTTAGCCGATTGACCGTCGGTTAAAGGCAAGAGCGAAAGCGATTGACCACAAACAACAAAATCTGCAAAAAGTAAAACCCCGAAAAGGAGAAAGGAGAAGGCTTGCCTGATGTTAGTCATACCCAAATGGATGAATAAAAGATTAAATAGTTGCATTCTGTAAACAGAAAAAGCCCCGTTTTGCGGAGCCTTCACTATTCATTTTTATAAGCTATTTAACCAGGTAACCAACTCATCGCGGGCTTTGCCGGTTTTTTGCTGAAGTTTACCTAACAGTTCGTCGTCCTGGCCTTCTTCGTGTTTCAGGTCGTCATCTGTGAGGTCGGCATAAGCTTGTTTAACTTTGCCTTTTATTTCGTTCCATTTGCCTTTTATCTGTAAATCCATGGTATTGAGTTTTATTGACTAACACCAACGTATAAATTATAGTTTGTCTTCTTCTTTAAAAAAGCTTTTTGTTACCTCGATGTTCCCAACAATTTTATCGTTAAACTCTTCCAGTTCTTCGGCGGGTACCCATAATTCATTATGAATACGTCCGCCAACATTCTGAACCTGGAATTTCTTTAAATATTCTGTCGAAACTGCAAATTTGGTTACATAACCCGACCCGGATGCAGATACATTCCAATCCCGCGCAATTTGAATGGCATATTCCTCATTCATCACCGGATAAAATATAGGCTGCTGTATCAACCGTTTAGGAAATCGTTTCCATCCAGACCCTTCAATTAAAGCCAGTTCTTTTGGCCCAACCGGCCTATATAAAATTGTTGTTTCTATTGACATTATATAATAACTTAATGACCCAATGACGCGCAGCATAATGACAGCGCAGCGAATGACAAAAACCTAAAGCGCCCCCGCCTTAATCTCCTCCACTACACCCGGATCTAAAAGCGTCGAAGTATCCCCTAAATTACTGGTATCCCCTTCAGCTATCTTGCGTAAAATCCTGCGCATAATTTTGCCTGAGCGTGTTTTAGGTAATCCGGTTACAAACTGAATTTTATCGGGTTTGGCTATCGGGCCAATGATGCGTGATACGGTCATGATGATGTCCTTGCGGGTCACCTCCTCGTTATCGTGCTTATCCGGACTCACCACAAAGGCGTAAACGCCCTGTCCCTTAATATCGTGCGGATAGCCTACTACAGCCGATTCAACCACCGTGCTGTGCATGTTAATTGCGTTCTCTACCTCGGCCGTACCAATCCGGTGACCAGATACGTTAAGTACATCATCAACCCTGCCGGTAATGCGGTAATAACCATCCTCATCGCGCAGGCAGCCATCGCCGGTGAAGTACATATTTGGGTAAGTGGCAAAATAAGTCTGACGGCAACGCTCATGATCGCCATAGGTGGTACGCAATATTCCCGGCCAAGGGAACTTGATACACAGGTTACCACTTACGCCATTTCCGTGAATCTCCTCGCCTTTTTCATCCACCAGCACCGGTTGCACCCCCGGCAGCGGAAAACTGGCATAGCCGGGCTTTAATGGCGTTACGCCGGCAATCGGCGTAATCATGTGCCCGCCGTTTTCGGTTTGCCACCAGGTATCCACTATAGGGCAGCGGTTATGGCCAATGTTATCATCAAACCAATGCCAGGCTTCCTCGTTAATCGGCTCACCTACCGATCCTAATTTGGTTAGCGAACTTAAATCGTGATTACTTACGTTATCCAAACCAAAACTCATCAGCGAGCGGATAGCTGTTGGCGCAGTGTATAAAATGTTGACTCTATATTTATCTACGATATCCCAAAATCTACCGCAATCGGGCCAGGTAGGTACCCCCTCAAACATCAGCGAAGTAGCTCCCTGCGACAGCGGCCCGTACACGATATACGAGTGACCGGTAATCCAGCCGATATCTGCAGTACAGAAAAAGATCTCGTTAGGTTGATATTGGAAAGTAGTATCGAAAGTATAGCCCGCGTAAACCATATAGCCGCCGCAGGTATGCACCACACCTTTTGGTTTCCCGGTTGAGCCGGATGTGTAAAGGATAAATAACATATCCTCGGCATCCATTTCTTCAGCTTCGCAGGCGATGTTGCCCTGGGTTTCTACCTTTTTTATCTCATCTTCCCACCATACATCGCGGCCTTTTAGCATGGCTACCGGCGTACGGGTACGGGTTAATACAATTACTTTTTTAACCGACGGGCACTGCACCAGCGCATCGTCAATTACGTTTTTCAACGGAATATCCTTAGCGCCACGGAAACCGCCGTCGGATGTGATCACGATATTACACTGGGCATCCTGAATCCTGTCGGCAATAGACTGCGCCGAAAACCCACCAAACACTACCGAATGGATAGCGCCGATACGGGCACAGGCCAACAGGGCAATAGCCAACTCGGGTACCATGGGCATATAGATACAGATGCGATCACCTTTTTTAGCGCCGTTGTTTTTCAGCACGTTGGCAAACTGGCAAACTTTATCGTGCAACTGCTTATAGGTCAGCACGCGGTGATCTTCGGTCGGGTCGTTGGGTTCCCAAATAATGGCGGGCTTATCGCCTAATTTTTCCAGGTTACGGTCGAGGCAGTTTTCGGTGATGTTGAGTTTGGCACCGTCGAACCAGCGTACTTTAGGTTCGGTAAAGTTCCAGTCTAATACCTTGTCCCACTTTTTGCGCCACTGAAAAGTGTCGGCCACGCCTTCCCAAAATTGTTCGGGCTGCTCCACACTTTGCTGATATATCTGCTGATATTCTTCGAACGAAGTAATTTTCATAAGTTTATATTTGGTGGGCGTAAATTAAGGATTATTGCTTGATCTCCGCAAAAAAAAGCAGAAAGATATTATTGTGCTATACGCTGATACGATAGTGCTAAAACGGTTAATCTGTTATTATATAATAGCCGCCGCAAAAGCAATATCGATGTTCTTGAAAGCCTTTCCATTTTTCCATTATCTTTGGATATGAAGCTAAGCGACCAGATTAAGGACACTATATTGATTATTATCGGCATTTTTTCGGCAGCGATGGGGCTGAAAGGCTTCCTGCTTTCCAGCCACTTTATTGATGGTGGGGTGACCGGAATCTCCATGTTAATAGCCGATATTACAGATTTGCCGATAGCGCTGCTTATTTTTGTGATTAACGTTCCGTTTTTGTGGTTGGGGTATCGCAAATTGGGTTTCAGCTTCGCGCTTAAAAGCACCCTGGCTATAGCCGGATTATCTATCTGCCTTGCGCTGGTCAGCTTTCCCGATGTTACGCACGATAAACTACTAACGGCAGTTTTCGGCGGGATGTTTTTAGGTGTGGGCGTAGGGTTGGCTATCCGTAGTGGCGCGGTACTGGATGGTACCGAAATTGCGGCCCTGCTGGTGAGCAAAAAAGCACAGGTGGTAAAAGTAAGCGACGTGATCTTGATCTTAAACGTATTGATCTTCAGCGCAGCGGCTTTTTTCCTGGGTATCGAATCGGCTTTATACTCTATCCTCACCTACCTGGCCGCATCTAAAATGATTGAGTTTATTTTGAACGGTATAGAGCAATACACCGGTGTTACTGTGGTATCTATCCATAGTGAGGCTATTCGCCTGGCTATAACTGATAATTTAGGTCGCGGGGTGACGGTTTACCAGGGCAAGCATGGCTATGGTAAAGATGGGATGATCAACGATCCGCGGGATATTATCTTCACCGTGGCTACCCGTTTAGAGATTCCATCGTTAAAGAAAATGATCCTCAATATCGACCCAAAAGCGTTTATTGTACAGCAAAGTATCGATGATACCACAGGTGGATTGTTGAAGCGAAAGGGCTTGCATTGATGCTTCGCGTCATTAGGCCTTCGGCGTCATTGAATCATTACGCTTCGCTGTCATTGCGGCATTGAAATTGATATATCGGAGATTGGTTAATTAGAGATTAGATTTAGAAATCGTTATATTTGTTTATGCTGATTGCTGAAAAGAAAAAATATACCGTTGATGATTATATGCTGCTGGAAGAAGGTGCACCTTTTCAGTTAATAAACTATGATTTAATTATGTCTCCATCACCTTTACCTGCACATCAAATTGTTTTAGGTCGTCTTTTCAACGTTATTTCGGCTTTCCTTGAGCGAACAGAAAATAACGGAACAGCTATGTTTGCTCCAATGGATGTTTACTTTGATGATGGTAACGTGTTTCAGCCTGATCTTCTTTTTATAGCTGCGGAACGAAAGGGAATCATAAAAAACAGAGTGGAAGGCGCACCCGATTTGGTGATCGAAATACTTTCGCCATCTAATGCTTATTATGATCTTCGCCTTAAAAAAAGCGCCTACGAAAAATATGGGGTGAAAGAATATATTATAGTTGACCCGGTAGAGGAAAGCCTTGAACTATATGTGCTTGAAAATGCGGTTTATATTCTAAAGCAAAAAGCTCAAAAATCAGAACAACTGCAATCAGAGATATTGCAAGGTTTGAGTTTTGATTTAAATAAGCTATTTAAGTAACCAAATTGCTGGCTATTTAATCTTCCGAGCTTCCGGTCTTCCGGACTCTTCCCCCTACTGATCCAATATCCCCAACAACTCGGTCAACTCCCTTGTTTTATCGGTTGATCCTAATGCCTCGTACGAGCTGATGAGGTTACGCAGGATGCGCTTAAGGATATCGGTATTGCTACAGGGCTCGTAAAACTGTTTTTCGGCACGCAGGTTAAGTTGTTTCAGGAACATATCTACATCGCGCCTGCCGAATATAAATCCTTTGTTAAAGGCATTGATATAGAACAGGATACCGCTTTCAAACTCACTTTCGCGGCTTTCGTCAACGTAAGCTAAGATAAAATGTTGCGGCAGGTTTACGCCGTAAATAGGTACGTCCAGTTTTTGCGCAATAACGGCGTAAATAATGGCCAGCGAAATTTGATTACCCTTCTTTGTCTCCAACACCTGGCTCAGATAGCTATTTTGCGGATCCTGGTGATTGGCTGTATTGCCGCTGAAACCATAAATACCGTACAAAATGTGATTGATTAGCTTCACCTGTTCCGCCGGACTGGCATCGTACATCATTTGGATCCAGATATCACGTTTAATAGCTTCTATCTGATTGATGATCTTCTGCTCATCTAAATCGGGGTACTGGTATTTATTGAGAATCAGCGCCCCTTGCAACAGATCGAACGCGCCGCCCTGGTACCATTCTTTAAGCTCTTCTTTTAAAGTCCCGAACTGAATTTCGTGTACAAGGTTGGCAATACGGTCTTGCTGAATAGGATCAAAAGCCTGTCCAAAAGCGCTTTCCAGGTATTCGATAACTTCGCTCCCGTACGATTTTAGCTTATCGTGCACATGCTCAAAAATCTCCCTGTCCGGGTCATCCAGCAGGCGTATCAGCGATTCTATTTCCTTTGTGTTTTCTATCATTTTGGGGCGTTAACCAAAAATATTAAATGTTTGGCTAATTTTACAGCATGTTTAACATTCGGTTCGGCGTGGCATATTTGCGGCATCAGCTTAAAGCTATTAACCGTCACGGCCTGCACTCGCCCTTTGTTTACCGGCTGGTTGATAAAGTAATTTACGATTATTCTGCCAAAAAAGTATATCAGCAAATTGAAGCAGCCCTAAAAAGACTGCCCAATGACAGTAAACCTCCGCTACCCGCAAAGGTACTCAAACTAATTTATCGCATAGTAGCCGACAGACAACCCAAAGTCATAATTCAGGCCGGCAATGAGTTAAGTCTTGCTTTGAAAATATTGCAGAATGTTATGCCCGATGCGGTATTCTATACGGCTGGCGATGATAATGCTGTTGGAGATAAATTACTTAAAGCAGATGTAGTCTATCTGAGTGGCCCCCCCCCCAAACAGACCATTCTTAATCAGTTTGAATTATGTTTACCAAAGGTTCATGATGAAACGCTGATGATCTTCGAAAACATCCACCAAAACGAAGCTGTGGAACAAGCCTGGGCCGAAATAAAAGCGGATACACGGGTAAGCATCACTGTTGATTTGTTTTGGATAGGCCTGGTCTATTTCAGAAAAGGAAAAGTTAAAGAAGATTTTTTTATCAAATTTTAAGCGCGTACTGTAACAATCAGATAACGTGGCAATCTAATCGTCGCAGACGATTTTCAAAATCAGGCAAACCGGAAATTTACTTATCTTTGCAATCCCTGATTAATCAATAAAAAACTTTGAAAACAAACCAAAAAACAATTATGCGCAGAATCGCAACACTGCTGTTATTCACAGCTTTAGGTTCAGCTGCTTTCGCACAAAAATTAGTTAACGTACAGGAAGAAAGCCTTCGCGCACCTGCCGGCGTAAAAATCGACGGTAAACTAACCGAGTGGGGCGACAACTTCAAGACACTGAATACAACCACCAATATTTATTACACCTTGGCTAACGATGATGATAACATGTACCTGGTTATCAAATCGCTCGATCAGATGAACAATAACAAGATCATCGGCGGCGGTATCAATTTAACCATCAACACAGCCAATAAAAAAACCGAGAAGGACGCCTATCAGTTGATTTTCCCGGTGGTTGATATTAAAACGTTACGCAGCAACATGATGGCCGGAATGCGTGCCCAGGGCGCCAACGGTCAGCCCGATTCGGCTGCTATCCAAAGCATGCGCCGCAAAGCTATTGCATCGTTTAAAGATGTAAAACTGGTTAACTTTAAAGGTATACCGGATAGCGTAATTTCTATTTATAACGAGTACGGTGTTAAAGGTTACGTTGATTTTGACAGCAAAGGCGCTTTAATTATTGAGATAGCGCTTCCGCTGAAAGAGATGAAGATGGACGCCGGTTCGGCTTTTACTTATAACATTAAATTGAACGGCATTAACTTAAATGCCATTATGCCTGGCGCTATGGCTGGTGGTTTCGGCGGCAACATGGGTGGTACCATGGGCGGCGGTGGCGGAGGAAACTTCGGCGGTGGCGGTGGTTTTAGCGGCGCAGGCGGCGGTGCTGTTGGTATGCCACGCAACATGGGCGATATTGCCAACATGTTCAGCCCGACAGATTTTTGGGGCAAATACACGCTGATTAAAAAGTAAGCTACCTTAATAAGATTTTGAAGCCTGCAAATTGACGTTTGCAGGCTTTTTTATTTAGATTGTTTTGTATTGAGTTTGATTTATGACCAGGCGCTTTTTGTAATAAACCTATGGCTTTATCCTCATTAAATTGAAAATGCGTAAATTTCGGTTCCCATATCCACCTTATGAAAAAAATCTTACTCGCCTTTTTAATCAGCCTTCCCATCATCGCGTCCGCTCAACGGGCTACTAAACAGGAGATTGCCCGCTATCAGCAGTTGGCCAAAGCGGTGACTATCATCCGCGATAACTGGGGTGTGCCGCATATTTACGGGCAGACGGACGCGCAGGTGGTTTTTGGGCTGATGTATACCCAGTGCGAGGATAATTTTAAGGGCATCGAACGTAATTACCTGTATCAACTGGGCCGCCAAAGCGAGGTAGATGGCGAGACCAATTTTTATACCGATGTGCAGTTACAAATGATTGCCGACAGCGCCGATGCCATAAAGGATTATAAAGCCAGCCCGCTATGGTTCAGGAAGTTAATGGACGCTTTCGCGGATGGAGTAAACTACTATTTATACAAACACCCCGAAGTTAAGCCCTTAGTGTTTAAGCATTTTGAGCCCTGGTACGCCTTGATGTTTACCGATGGCAGCGTAGCAGCTACCATTACTGGCGGCTTAACCTTACAGGAAACTACCCGCTTTTACGGGCAAAACGGTCCGGATATGGGCAAGATCAGTATCCCCAAAAACAAGACCATCCAGGATGAACTGGAGGAGCGCGAAATAGGTTCGAACGGGTTTGCCATTGCTCCGAAACTAAGCGCAACCGGGCATGCTATGCTGTATATTAACCCGCATGTGCCGTTTTATTTCCGTAGCGAAGTGCAGTTGGTGAGCAACGAGGGTTTAAACGTTTATGGCGCGGTTACCTGGGGACAATTTTTTGTTTACCAGGGTTTTAACCAGCATTGCGGCTGGATGCACACCAGCAGCAACGCTGATGTAGCCGATCTGTATGCCGAAAACGTCACCAAAAAAGACGGCAAGTGGTACTACGAATACAACGGCCAGCAAAAGCCGGTTACCGAACGTAAGATCACCATCAACGTTAACCATAATGGCGTGCTCACACCTAAAACTTTCACCGGGTTTTACACGCATCATGGCCCGGTTTTAGGCGCGCGGAATGGCAAGTGGCTGGCCTTACGAAACGACAACCGCTCTTACCCCGCCCTGCTCGAATCGTGGTTGATTACCAAGGCCAATACTTTTGCCGAATACAAAAAGGCCATGGATATTGGCCACAACGCTACCAATAATACCGTTTACGCTGACGATCAGGGGAATATCGCTTTTTGGTACGGCAACTTTATGCCCAAACGCGACGCTAAATTAGACTGGACCCAACCCGTAGACGGCACCATCACCGCTACCGAATGGCAGGGCCTGCACAAACAAAGCGAGATTGTCCATGTGTTTAATCCCGCTACCAGCTGGATTGAAAATTGCAATTCTACGCCGTTTACCTCGTCGGGTTCAGCCAGTCCCGATAAGAATAAGTACCCCGCTTACATGGCGCCTGACGGGCAAAATTACCGGGGAATTAACGCGGTTAAGCTGTTAAGCGATGCTAAGTCAATGAACATTAACGGTCTGATAACCAAAGGTTACGACAAATATCTTGCGGCGTTTGATGCCCTACTTCCGCCTCTATTTGCGGCTTACAGCGCAGCGGCGGATACCACCAAAGCCGCATTAAAAGAGCCTATCGAGATCCTGCAGCAATGGGATCGCCGCTCGGCTGCAAACTCGGTAGCCACTACCTTAGGGTTTGAATGGGGTACACGGATGATGACCGCCTTACCCCGAGCCAAATCAGCCGAAGAGGGCACTTATCAAACCCAGCGTACCGAAGCTATGCTACAAAGCACACCGCCTAAGCAACTGTTGGATGAGCTATCGGCAACCATTAAAAACTTGCAAACCCGCTATGGCGACTGGCGGCAAGCCTGGGGCGATATCAACCGCTACCAGCGCCCTTCAAACGGCGTTTTTGATGATAATGCCCCAAGCGTGGCCGTAGGACAGGTATCGTCGTTATTTGGGCAGTTGCCATCGTTTGTGAGCAGGCAGGTGAACACCAAAAAGCGCTACGGCTATTCGGGTAACAGCTTTATCGCGGCGGTTGAGTTTGGCCCCAAAGTAAAAGCCAAAAGCATCATCACCGGCGGGCAGTCGTTCGATCCGCAATCCAGCCATTTTACCGACCAGGCCGATGGCTACCTCAACGGCAAATTTAAGGATGTGCTGTTTTACAAAGCCGATGTTTTAAAACATGCCGAGCGGACATATCATCCGTAAAATAGTTTCAAAAAGTACCATTCGGCAAAATAGAATAGGATAGTATAGATTTAATTTCGAAAAACAGTCTTTAAAGCACGCAATGACGGTTTTCGTTCTAAAAGGCATGAAATTCACATCAAAAAGGCGTGAAAAAAAATGACCAAAAAACCGATGAAATAGTGGGGTAATTCATCGTTTTTTTGGCAAATACTGCAATTTGAAAAAATATCGTTTTTTGAGCCGATGCGCGATGGTGACATGCTCTTGTCACTACTGTCAATTAAAATTTCCGGCATCTTTGTGTAGTTTTTAATTTCTCCCACTTTCGAAATGCAGGGGCGTTTTCCAAATCCCTCCCTGGGAGAGAATTGCATAGAGGACCCTGCGTAGCTATGCAAATGTGCGCAGGGTCCTCTATCGGGAAACCCTGCGGAGACGCGACAGATTTTAATGGACTATCAGCATCTATTAATTATCAACCTTAATGCCGAAGGCATCTTTATTAAAGTATAATTGCGTGTAGGGTAAAAGCTTTGCAATGCGCTGCTTACCAGCATCGGTAATGGTACCGTTCATATACAACTCGTCAATTTTCACTTTGGCAAAATCATCGGGCATGGTGATGTTTCCTGTAAAATTCAGGATCAGTTTTTTTATCGGCCCAATTTTAAAAAGCTCGGGCGGTATGGCGTTCACTCGCAGCTCTATCCCATATCCTGCCGTATTTTGGGTAGTTAGTTTGGCTATTAGCTTAGCGTCGTTATCTTTTTTGCGAATCATCCAACCAATGGTTGGCTTCAGGCCAAAGGTTTGGCTGTTTTGTTCAAGGCCTACAAAGCCGGCCCAAAGCTCGAGCGGGGTTTCAGTTATATTGCCTCCGCCTTCGTCGTCAATGTATCTTAAATCAACTTTAACAATCTCGTTAGGCAGGTTATGAAACCCGCGCAGTTCTTTCAAATTATTACGGATCCCATCTTTGCTGTACGGAAAAAACTTTACTACCCAACCGTCAATCACATCGCGTGCGCCGTAAACTTTTGTACTATGCATTTTAAACATCCCCTGCCAAAATTCCTGGTCGATTTTCCCTTTAGATGCCGCTACAAATTGTTTTAATACCGGCTCCAGTTCATCCACCCACCAATCCAGCTTATATTTGCGCAGGGCCTGGGCTTTGGTTAATACACGTTCCCAATCCTGCGGGGTACCTTCTAAAGTAACTTCGGGGATACCGCAACCCATATAACGCACCACAAACTCAAAATAGGGTTTCAGGGCATCCATTAAAGTTATTTGCGATGCTATCCGGGTAATTTTGGTGGTGGTGCTGAAATCAGCCGTCAAGGCCCCGGTTAATTCGGCGCCGGTATGACTGGCAATTTGTTTGCTTATCCCGTCAAATGCTTCCTGCCAGGGGCTGTCCGGATTATCAAGCCTGATGGTTTTCGATGTTACCTCTAAAGTAGTTTTACTATCGCCGGCAACAAATAAATTACGCAGCTCATCAACATTGGCGTTTACATGGGCAGAAAAACCCTGACCGATTAAGATCCAAACCATATCGGGCGATAAGGTGAAGGGGCAGTGAGAGGCATAGGCCGAGTACATCCCCTCGTAAAAGCTATGATAGCCACGGGATACCATTGCCTGCGGAATATTACTTTTGGCTACGATATTAAATTGTGGGGGTGTTAGCGGCGCGGGGTAGCTCCGTAACTTATCGTTATCCTCCTTTATCAGTCCTTCTAAAATATTTTGATAGTTGGATACCGGCAGCAAGTTATCGGGTTTGCTTAACTCTTCTACCTTAAAGGTAATACCATTTTTCTTTTGTGCCGAAACGTTGACGGCCATAAATAAAGACAGCAGGATGGGGAGGTAAATGCGCTTCATAACGATTTTTGGTTGGTTTACCTTCCGGATGCTGAAAGATATATGATTCCATAAGCACGGATAAAATAAATTTATGATGTTATTTATTTATTTTTGATGAACCCTGACAGCATGAAGAAATACCTGGTTATACTAATCTTATTGTTTTGCACCGTTACAACCCGCGCGCAAACGCTGGCTTTCGGCGATCTGGTAGATTTGGTGACGCTGAGTTTGCCACAAATCAACCTGATTTTGGTTAACACCGGTAAGTTTAAAGTGAACGATCAGAAAGAGTTGTACGGGCAGGTTTTATCGTATTATCAAACCATCGATAAAAATAAAATGCCTATAAAAGGCGAGACTATGGTTATTGGCGCGTACCGTACCACTAACGATGGCATCAAACTAAAAACCATTACCTACAATACCGTATACCCGGCGTACATAGAAAATCTGATGAAGCAGATTAAACGCTTTGGTTATCGCACCACTTTTACGGGTAACGATGCTATTAATAAAATGTACGTTTTTGATAATCAGCTTAACCACATTACCGTGCTGATGAAGAACGACCATAGCAATAACTCGGTCATCATCCGCCAAAAAGAACTCGGTATCGATCCCTGATCCGGTTTAAAAAGTCACGTTAAAGCCTGCATAATAATTGCGCAGCGGCGATGGGTTGTAATACCTGCTGCCCACGGCGTTTAAATCGTTCCCCAAGCTGTATTTTTGATTCAGGATATTATCGGCCCCGGCATAAATTTCCAGTTTAGTTTTGGCTGATAAACTATGGCTCCAACCCGCTTTAGCTTGCAGTAAATGATACTGCGGCGCAAATACGGTGTTGGCATCGTTAAGGGGGATGCTTGCCGTATAGTTATGCTGTACAAACACATATAAAGCGGCCGGTAATTTAGCCTGCAAACTACTCACAATTACATGGCGTGGCACACCGGTAAGCGGGTTGCCCGTGTAATTGGTAGTAGCATCCGCATAATCGCGGAAGAAGTATTGGCTCAAAGTATAGGCGGTATTCAATTGCAGGCCGCGGATAAAACCGCTTTGCTTAGTGCCGATCAGCCAATCGCTAAAGGCAAATTCAAAACCGGTTTGGTTGGTGCCGCCGGCGTTAATGTAGTATTCGGTATCGTCAGGATGTAAACGGCGAACGATGGAGTTGTTAATGCGGTAGTAGAAAACAGATGCATCGAGCGTGACGCGACCATCGTTACTGTGCAGGCGCAGGCCTGTTTCATAGTTCCAGCCGGTTTGGGCTTGCAGGTCGGTGTTTACTACGTTGTCTGTAGGCCGTACTTCGGCAGTGGTTGGTGTGCTGTAGCCGCGGCTAACCGAAGCCCGTGCTGCAATATTATTGTTAAAGCCGTATGATAGCGCTACCCTTGGCATTAATTGCGGCGTGAAGCGCTTATTGGTATAATCGGCCTGATTTAAAGGGAAAGTGTTTTTAAAATCGTAATCGTAGTAGTTTAAACTCAGCGCCGCTTCTAAATGCAGGCGGGTAAAAATATCGGCAGAGTATCGCCCGAACACAAAATGCTGATCGGTATTAATTTTATCCAGTTTTTGCGGGTTGCCCTGCACACCGGCATTATTATCAAAATTATTAATGGTGGCATTAGTGCGCTGCCACTCAACCCCGGCATCAATTTTCCAGGCGTAGGTTTCGGGGCCGCCATCCAGTTCAAAATAGCTGCGCAGTGAAGCGGTGTTCTCGTTCCGGACCTCGTAATTGGTAATGAAGGGGTTGGCAAAATCAACATGCATTACAGATACCGAAGTAACATTTTTAAGGTGATCGGCCAGTTTTGCCTCGTTAACCACGCCGCCCAGCAATACTTTGGTGCTGATCTGGATATCCTGCGCTATGGCGCTTTTTAAAGTTGGTGTCGCTTGTCGCGATAGCGTTGGGTTGCTTTGCATTTGCGCCAGCGTGATACCGCCGGGGGTTTGATAACGCAGATCGGCATACAGGCCGAGTACTTTGATCTGATCTTTAGCGGATATGGCATATTTATCAACCCCCTGGAAATAGTTGCGGTGCATATAACTATGCTCGCGATAACCGCCATAGCTTTGGTACGATTGATTAAAGTTGAACTGATTTTTGGCCGTAGTGTTTTGCAAAGAGGCATTCTCATGCACCAACCCGTACGATCCGCCGTTAAAGCCGACTTTCGCAAAGTTCCCATCAGCATTACTATCGGCAGGCCTTAAAATCAGCACGCCACCGCTATTGGCACCGAATAAGCTGCCATCGGGGCCTTTTAAAACCTCCACGCTGCGGATGCTGTTGATATCTAAAGCATTTAAATAGGTGTTACCGCCCGCATCGCTTAAAGGGATCTCATCAAAATAAACCTTCACATCCCGCACCCCAAACGGCGATCGCAGCAAACTTCCCCGTAAGGATAATCGGTAACTCCCCGGTGAGCGCTCTTCCATTTTTACCCCGGGGATGGTGTTCAGAGATGAAACAAAAGAGTTATCGGTCTGCAGTTTTAGCTGCGCAGGGCCTAATAAACCAATTGATGCGGGGATATTTAAAACCGGCTGTGTAAACAGGTACGATTTAACATTGACTGTGGTAAGGGTATCGGCTACTGTGCTTTTATCAGTAGTTTGGGCCTGTACGGCACAAAAAGGCAAGGCACAAAATAGGGCAGCGTAAAGTTTAATCATGCGGGGTAAATGGTTTACTATTAACAAAAATAGCCTTTTTGCAAAGGCTATTTGTCTATCGTATCGTCAATTTGTTGTTACTGATTGGCTTTGACCGGGCTTACCCGCCAGATTTTATTACCGGTATCATCGGCCACTAAAAGCGAGCCATCCTTAGCAACAGCAACGCCAACCGGCCTACCGTAAACCTCGCCTTTTTTCAAGTCGTGGATAAAGCCGGTCAGGAAATCTTCGGGCTTGCCGGGCGTGCTGCCATCAAACGGAACAAATACCACTTTGTAGCCCGACAGTACAGAACGGTTCCACGAGCCATGCTGCCCAATAAAAGCTCCGTTTTTAAAACGCTGCGGGAAGGTATAACCGTTATAAAAAGTAAGACCTAACGATGCGGTGTGTGCCCCCAAAGAAACATCCGGAACGATGGTTTTCTTCACCATCTCGGGATTTTTGCCTTTAAAGTTAGGATCCTCGTGCTGGCCAAAATAAGCGTATGGCCAACCGTAAAAGCCGCCATCCTGCACGCTGGTGAAGTAATCTGGTACCAGGTCATCGCCCAAATTATCGCGCTCGTTTACTGCCGTATATAATACACCGCTGGTAGGGTGAAAGGCTATGCCAGCCGGATTACGCAAGCCCGACGCAAAAATGCGCTCGTCGCTGCCATCGTAATTGGCCTTTAGGATATTTGCACGGCGCTGCTCTACAGCCATACCATGCTCGGCAATATTTGTACCCGAGCCTACCGATATATAAAGCTTACCATCTTTACTGATCAGGTTCCGCGTCCAATGGTTGTTATAACCCGCGGCAGGTAAGCTCATAATAGCTACGCCGGGGTCGGTCATTTTGGTTTGCCCTTCTTTGTATGGGAAACGCAGAACACCATCGGTATTGGCTACGTAAAACCATTTATCCATAATTACTATCCCGTAAGGTTGGTTTAACCCTTCCAGGAAAACAGTTTTTAAATCGGGGATGCCATCGCCATTGGTATCGCGCAGCAAAATAATGTTGTTGGCGCTTTTAGTATACTTTTGCGATTTGCCTATGCCAATTACATTAGCACCCCAACGTTTAAGGGTACTCAGTTCGGTATTAGCCTGAGATATAAAAATATCTCCGTTAGGCGCCACATATATATTGCGGGGATTATCTAAACTATCGGCAAATAAATTCACTTTGAAACCAGCCGGTGCAGTTGGCATTTTGCCTTGCGGCCAGCCAATTACCTTACAAAAATTATTGACCGATTTGGTTTGATAAGGCGGTGGCAGGGTAACCGTTTGTCCACCGGTATTTTTAACAGTAGCAGCAGCTTTAGGATTAGGCTTGGGCTGACTGCAACCAAGCGCAAGCAATAAACAAAGGCTTGCCGGATAGATTAAAGATGTACTTCTCATTGGGATATTGGATATCGCAAAATTAACTTTTTGGCGGGAATTTTGTTTGAGAATTAATAAAGAAGTCATGTCATTTCGACCATAGGGAGAAATCTTGTACGCGCGATAAGCACCTTTGCAAAGCATGTCGTATAAGATTTCTCCCTATGGTCGAAATGACAAGGTGGGTAGGTTCCCTACGCCGTCAACACGGTAAACTCAAAATCCAACGGCTGGAAATGACGGATCAGTTCATCGATAAACGTTTGACCGAATTTCACGTAAAATAATCCAAAATTTTCGGTGCGTTCCTGCAAACTATCGTTAGGGAACAAGTCAGCTTTAATGCTGTCTATTTGCGTTAAACGGGTGGCGTGGTTGCGTTTTTCGGCACGGATCAACTTTTTCTCCAGGTTATCCATGGCGTGCTTTAAACGGGCCTTTACAGCCGCTGTAGATGGACCAAGCGTTGGATCTATCTGCTCGGCACGTTCTTTAATACTTTCGAAAATCAAATGCAGTTGCGCCCATTCTTCGTTCAAGCTTAAGTTATGCTCGGTGTTGAGTTTAATCCAGGCATGCTTAATATCGTCGGTAGCTTTGAACAGGTTTTGCAGTTTCAAGCCCATCTTTTTAATCTTTGGCATGGTCTCTTTCGGAATCACCAGGCCGGAGTTCCGTAAGATCAGTATAGGGAAATCAACTCCATAATGATCGAAGTTTGATTTCAGCTCCAGCCAGTAAACCACCTCGGCGCCGCCGCCTATGTAGGCAATATTAGGTAGGATCATTTCCTGGTAAAGCGGGCGCATCACCACGTTTGGACTAAAACGTTCTGGGTGCGATTTGATCTCCGCTTTCAGTTCATCATCGCTAAAAGTAATCTCGGTATTTAAAACTTTGTATTGATTGTCCTCGAAAGTGATTCGTTCGCGCAGGGCATCTTTCAGGTAAAAGAAATTGATCTCGCGCGGATTTACCTGTATGTGTACGCCGGGAGCTTGTAACAGCTTGTTGGTTTCGGTGATGTTTTTAAAACTGTTCTGTTCGATGATATCCCGCTCAATTACCGGGGCAAAGTGTTGTTTCAGCTCCTTATCATCTGCATCGATAATCACCAGGCCGTACTGACCAAAAAGCGCATCAACCATATAACGGGTAGCATCGGCCAATTTATCAAATTTGGTGTAGGCGGTACTTACTATCTCGCCCAGTTCTTCGGCGTAGCCGTCCAGGCCTAAAACGCCTTTGTATTGGTTAAGCGCCTGGCGCATGGTATCTGGGTTAATGCGTCCGGTTGCGCCACTGGCCTCGTACCACCAATGGACCTTTTTACCGCCGATGGTAGTGTAATTGATCTCGGCAAAGTCATGATCTTCCGACGCCATCCAATAAACCGGTACAAAGTTTTTATCCGGGAAATTCTCTTTCAGCTGGCGCGCCAGTTTTATAGCCGTAACTATTTTATAGATGAAGTATAAAGGCCCGGCAAAAATATTTAACTGGTGACCGGTAGTGATAGTAAAAGTATTGTCGGCTTTTAAAAGTTCGATATTGGCCAGCACCGTTTTGGCATTATGGCTTTTACCTTTCTCGTTATCGAAATACTGATTGGTCAAAACCTTCACCAGCAGCTCGCGATTGGCGGCTACTTTTTTGGTATTGAAAAGTTGGGCAAAACCATCCATTGTAGGCCGGTAGCTATAAAACGAACGCAGATCGGGGGCATCTTCCAGGTAGTGAATAACAGTTGGCGAGAAAAACCCGGTGTCTTTATAGCTAATACAATGTGAGTCCATGTTCTTTTTGCGATTTCGGAAGTCGGATGTTCGATTTCGGATTTAAATATAACACGAACTACCCTTTACGGTTCGAATTTAGATTTTAAAAAACTAATTCAAACAAATGGCCTGCTATTTTACAATTGGTAGATAAAGGATTAAACAAAAAAGGTGTCGTTATAAAACGACACCTTTAATCTATACTTTTCTTTTTACTTCACAATCTTACCGTACAAATCAAAATCCTCGGCATTGTCAATCTTTACATTAACAAAGCTGCCTACGGTTGCGTAGTTGATCTTGGCATCAATCAATACCTCGTTATCCACCTCGGGCGAATCGTACTGGGTACGGCCGACGAAGAAGTCGCCGTCTTTTTTATCGATCAGCACTTTAAACGTCTGACCAATCTTCTCCTGATTTTTATCGAACGAGATGCCTTGCTGAATTTCCATAATCGCATCGGCGCGTTCCTGTTTTACTTCTTCAGGCACATCGTCAACCAGGCTGTGGGCATGCGTTTTTTCCTCGTGCGAGTAGGTGAAGCAACCCAGGCGGTCGAATTTGGTATCCTCAACCCATTGGGCCATTTCCTCAAAATCCTGCTGAGTTTCGCCGGGATAACCGGTAATCAGCGTAGTACGCATGGCAATACCCGGAACCTTATCGCGGATCTCGTTCACCACATCGATAGTCTTTTGTTTGGTGATACCGCGGCGCATTGATTTCAGCATATTATCGCTGATGTGCTGCAATGGCATATCCAGGTACTTGCAGATATTTTCGCGCTCGTTCATCACATCCAGAATTTCCATCGGGAAACCGGATGGGTAAGCATATTGCAATCGGATCCACTCAATGCCGTTCACATCGCTAATGCGGCGCAGCAGTTCGTCCAGATTGCGTTTGCCGTACAGATCTAAACCGTAATAGGTTAAATCCTGGGCTATTAAAATCAGTTCTTTAGTGCCGTTTTTGGCCAGGTTTTGGGCATTGCGCACCAATTCATCAATTGGCGTGCTCAGGTGTTTGCCACGCATCAACGGGATAGCGCAGAACGAGCAGGGACGGTTACAGCCCTCGGCAATCTTAAAGTAAGCAAAGTGCGATGGCGTGGTCAGCATCCGCTCGCCAATCAGCTCGTGGCGGTAATTAGCGCCGATAGAACCTAACAGATCCTGCAGATCGTTAGTGCCATGCCACGAGTCAACATTGGTAATTTCAGCTTCCAACTCAGGTTTATAACGCTCAGATAAGCAACCGGTAACAATTACTTTTCCAATCTTACCCTGGTCTTTCAGCTCGCTGTATTGCAGGATGGTATCTATAGATTCCTGCTTGGCATTATCAATAAAACCACAGGTGTTAATCACCACAATATCATTCTTGCCCACTTTATCCGCCTCGTGCACAACATCAAAATGGTTACCCTTTAACTGGCCCATTAATATTTCGCTATCGTACACGTTTTTAGAGCAGCCTAATGTAACCACGTTAACACGCTGTTTAACCGGTTTGATTGGCGCTTTGCTTATTTCCTTTGTCCTCATTGTATTTTTTCCAACCCGTCATTACGAGGTACGAAGCAATCTCTACATACAGAGCCCACTTTGATAGTCGACCTTTATATGTAGAGATTGCTTCGTACCTCGCAATGACGGGTGTAATATTTTGTATCGTTGAACAGACTTACGTAGTTTTAAAAACTTCGTAAGTCCATTTTATTGCTTAATTCTTTATACTCTTTGTCATTGCGAGGTACGAAGCAATCGCGGACTATACAGATTACTCTACTTATTCGCGATTGCTTCGTACCTCGCAATGACAAACTTTCTACCCTACATTCTATTTGAACAGGCTTTCCACAAACGATTTTCTGTCAAACAATTGCAGATCTTCCATCGACTCTCCTACCCCAATATATTTCACCGGGATTTTAAATTGATCAGAGATCCCGATTACTACGCCGCCTTTGGCGGTACCATCTAACTTGGTTAGCGCTAAAGCATTAACGGCGGTGGCTTCGGTAAATTGCTTGCATTGTTCTATGGCGTTTTGCCCGGTTGATGCATCAAGCACCAACAAAATCTCGTGCGGTGCGCCGGGGACTACCTTTTGCATCACGTTTTTGATCTTGGTCAGCTCGTTCATCAAACCTACCTTGTTGTGCAGGCGACCGGCAGTATCTATAATAGCCACATCATCGCCATTGGCTACTGCCGATTTCAGGGTATCAAAAGCTACTGAAGCCGGATCTGAACCCATGGCTTGCGATACTACACGTACTTTAACCCGCTCGCCCCAAAGGATGATCTGGTCTACCGCCGCTGCGCGGAAGGTATCGGCAGCGCCCAGTACTACCTGGTTGCCGGCTTGCTTTAACTGATGCGCCAGTTTGCCAATAGTGGTAGTTTTACCTACACCATTAACGCCCACCACCATAATTACATAGGGTTTGTGGCTGCCATATTCAAAGCTTTGAAAATCGTTGCTGTTATTTTCGGCCAGTAGCAACTGGATTTCTTCGCGCAGGATGCCGTTCAGCTCGCCGGTGCCGATGTATTTATCGCGGGCCACGCGGGCCTGGATACGCTCGATAATTTTCAGTGTGGTTTTCACGCCAACATCTGATGTTACCAGGATCTCTTCCAGCTCATCCAGCACATCATCATCAACAGTTGATTTACCGGCAACGGCCTTGGTTAATTTAGAGAACAGGTTGTCCTTGGTTTTTTCTAAACCGGTATCCAGCGCCTGCTGTTGCTGCGGGGTAACTTCTTTTTTCTTAAAAAAATCAAATAAGCCCATTTATTCAGATATGCAAATGTGTGGATGTGCAAATATGCAGATTAAATAGCAATGGCCATTTAATCTTACAGTCAAGATTAGAAGCCCCTCCTGTTCTCCCTTTGTTTGGCGAGGACCGGGGAGAGGTGTTTAACAAAAAAAGCCCTCTCGCAAAATACAAGACGGCTTTTGATATTTTTTATGATCGTAATTAGTTTTTTGCAATCACGTCCTTAACTGCGTCGTTAGGAACGATAGCTTCTTTAAACGAGTAAGCGCCAGTTTTAGCTGATCTTACTGCAGTAATTACTTTTGAGAATTCTTTGCCTTTACCCGCTACTTTCAGGGTTGCAACTACTTTCTTTGCCATGTTTTTTGAGTTTTATAAGTTCTGAGTCCTGAGCTTTGAGTTCATACTCACTACTCACTACTCATTACTGAGTACTTATTACTTAATTTCTTTGTGTTCGGTTACTTTACGCAATACCGGGTTAAACTTTTTAAGCACTAACCTTTCAGTGGTATTTTTTTTGTTTTTTGTGGTAATGTAACGAGACATACCCGGCATGCCGCTTTCTTTATGCTCGGTGCACTCTAATATTACTTGAACCCTGTTGCCTTTTTTTGCCATTGTAGTATGATTTTATGATGTGGCCGACTTTACGGACAGTAAGTTTCACAACTTAAAGCCCATCGCCATATCTATTTGTATTAGATCTTTCCTGTTTTTACAAATTTGTTAATGCAGGCAGTGATGCCGTTTTTGCTGATGGTTTTAACAGCCGAAGTAGAAACTTTCAGCGTTATCCATTTATCTTCCTCAGGGATATAAAACTTTTTAAGTTTTAAATTCGGGTAAAATCTGCGTTTGGTTTTACGGTTCGAATTAGAAACGTTGTTACCGGTCATAGCAGCTTTTCCGGTTAAATCACATATTCTTGACATGACAAATTCTTTTTAATTGTATTCTTTTTCTCAAAAGAGTTTGCAAATATCAGGATTTTAAGTTTAATATTCAAGAGTGTTTTGAAAATAATTTAAAAAGATTTCAACAGACACTTTTGTTAATAAATCTCCTGTCCTTGCAAAGCATCTTTTTGCACCTGTTTATTAAAATCCGTTCTGTTTTAAAAAGTTAATGCAACGGTCGAACCATTGGTCGGTTGTGGTTTTATTGTTTAAACCAAACCCGTGACCGCCAGCCTGGTACAGGTGCATTTCGGCTTTAACTTTATTTTTCAGACATGCCTCGTAAAACATCAGGCTGTTTTCAACCGGTACCACTGTATCATCTTCGGCATGTACCAAAAATACAGGCGGGGTATTTGGCGTAACTTGTTTTTCGTTACTGTACAAATCAATCAGTTGTTGCGATGCGCCTTTGCCGGTCAGGTTTTCCTGCGAGCCGCGGTGAGCTTTATCGCCAAAGGTAATTACCGGGTATAACAGCAGCGCAAAATCAGGGCGTACGCTGGTATTTTTTGGATTATCAATCACTACGTTGGTAAAATGCGTTGCCGCTGTAGACGCCAGGTGACCGCCGGCCGAGAAGCCGATAATCCCCACCTTAGCCGGATTAACGCCCCAGTCGGCAGCTTGCTCGCGCACCAATTGTATGGCACGTTCGGCATCCTGCAGCGGACCAATAGTTTTATCAACCATTATTTTATCGCTGGGTAAGCGGTATTTTAAAACGAAGGCCGTGATACCCATCTCGTTAAATTTCCGGGCAATAGCCTCCCCCTCGTGCGCCATGGCCAGGGCCGCGTAGCCGCCACCGGGACAAACTACCACTGCGGTACCGTTAGCTTTACCTTTCTCGGGCAGGTAAGGCGTTAAAGTAGGCGTAATAATGCGGTAACCATGATCCTTCCCCGAATCTTCCACATAATCTGCCGGGGCTGGTTTTGAATTAGGTACACCTTTAGGATACAGCACGATAGGCTTTTCCTGGGCAAATATGGCGGTTGTAAAAAACATCAATACGGGGAGTAATAACTTCTTCATGGTAAATAGTAAATTGGTTTATCTCGTGCCTAAAGTATGCAAAAAATTATCCGGCAGGAAATTTAAGAGGACGCCAAAATAAAAAAATGGAAGGTATAGAAGCAGGTTTAGCGTATACTTTTATAAAAAGCATCGCGGTAGGTTTCTGATATGGGTATCAGCATGTCTTTAATTTTAATCCGGTCGCGCTCCACGCTTTCAATTTTGTTAAGGGATACGATAAAGGATTTGTGCACCCGGCAAAACAAAGCGGGCGATAGCTCTTTTTCTAACTCGGTGAAGGTTTGCAGCGTTAGTATCCGTTTTTCGGGCAGGTACACGCAACGATAGTCGCGCATGCCTTCGATATACAACAAATCTTCTAAATCAATTTTCTCCAAACGATACTCTGTCTTTACAAACAAAAACTGCTTGTAGCTTACGGGCGCGGTGATGGCCAGCCTGCCATGCACTTTAGTAACAGCCTGCATAAAACGCTCAAAAGTAAACGGCTTTAACAAGTAATCAGACACATCCAGATCGAACCCTTTCAGCGCATATTGATCGAAAGCCGTGGTAATAATAACCTCTGGTTTTTTAAGCAAACTTTCCAGTAACTGTATCCCCGTAAACCCGTCCATTTGTATATCCAAAAAAAGCAGGTCAACTTTTTCAGTCTGCAAAAAAGCAATCACTTCTACCGCGCTGTCAAAACAGTGCAAAAGTTTTAAAAACGGCACTTTCAGCACAAAGCTTTTTATTCGCTCCATGGCCAAAGGTTCATCTTCAACAATAATGCAATTAATTAGCATGCAGGTATAGTTTTAATTTTACGGTGAACCGCTCGTTTGTTTTTTCAATATCCAGGTTATACCTGTCGTGATGAAGCAGTTCAAGGCGATTTTGAATCAGTTCAAGCCCCAAACCGCCCTGTTGCCTATGCTCAATTAGCTGAGGTTCGTAGGCGTTGTTACACTCAAAAGTAAGGGTTAACCCATCCGATATTATTGCAATCATAATCCCGTTATTCACCTTTTTATTAGTACAATGCTTAAAAGCATTTTCAATAAATGGGATGAATAGCATAGGCGCAATCTGGACATACTTCATTTCTCCGCGCACATCAAACTTAACAAAATCGGGGTTAGCCGTGCGTATTTTTTGCAATTCAAGATATTGCTCAATATAGGTTATTTCCTGTTGCAGCGGGATGTCGCCGGCCGAACTATCGTACAAAGTAAAACGTAAAATATCTGATAATTTTTTAAGATAGGTTGATGCTGTGGCAGGGTCTTTCTCTATCAAAACATCGATATTGTTAAGCGTGTTGAACAAAAAGTGAGGATTGATTTGTGCCCTGAGCAAAGCCAGGCTGGTCTCGAGATTTTTCTGCTCTAACTCTTTTTTGTATCGGATATCGGTATACCAGTTAACAGCCCCCCGAAGTAAACATGCAATGAAAATACTGCTAAGAACCCTTGTAGTGTAGCTAAAGGCGAGTATTGGGATGATATACTCCTTTTCATTAGGTTTCAAGCTAAATAAAATCAAGAAAGCCGCTATCGAGATAACGAGTAGCGTAAGTATACCGTATACAGCAAACAACCAAATCTTTTTCTTTGAAATTAATGGAAACAGAAAAAAGTAAGCAATATAGAATGCAGTAATGGCGACAGGGGTACCAATTAGTGTGAAGGTCCATACCCAGTTATTATTGGTAGTAGCTGATTTGAAATTAACGATAAAACCTATGATTGGCTGGGCCCAATACATTAGGTGTAACAGAACAATTAGCCAGGTTGATTTTTTCATGTGATTTGATTTTAAATTAAACATGATCAAAAATCAATTTTGGCATTGGGTGGGCGTAATCTAATCTGCAAAATGGCAATTTGTATTGGCAAAATGTCCCCTTCTAAACATAAAATGTCATTTCGAACGTAGAGAGAAATCTTTCGGACATTGCAAAGTGACTACTTTGTATATCGCATAAGATTTCTCGCTCTCGCTCGAAATGACATGGCGGGGTAAGATGATAAGATTACTTCGATCCGCCGAACTCCATCAGGTAAGCCTTCAGAAATTCGTCCAGCTCACCGTCCAGCACGGCTTGTGCGTTTGATGTTTCGTGATCGGTGCGCAGGTCTTTAACCAGCTTGTAGGGGTGCAATACGTAGTTACGAATCTGGCTCCCCCACTCTATTTTCTTTTTATTTCCTTCAATAGCGTTGCTGGTTTCCTGGCGTTTGCGCATCTCAATCTCGTACAGTTGCGATTTCAGTAAACGCATGGCGTTATCCTTATTCTGCAACTGCGAGCGCGACTCCTGGTTTTTAATGATAATGCCCGATGGCTTGTGGTATAAACGCACGGCAGTTTCTACCTTGTTTACGTTCTGCCCACCGGCACCGCCCGAGCGGAAGGTTTCAAACTCCACATCGGCAGGGTTGATTTCAATTTCGATGGTATCATCAACCAAAGGATAAACGTACACCGACGCAAACGAGGTATGGCGTTTGGCGTTACTATCAAACGGAGAGATGCGCACCAGGCGGTGTACACCGTTTTCGCCCTTCAGGTAACCGTAGGCAAACTCCCCCTCAAACTGTAGGGTTACTGTCTTAATACCGGCTACATCGCCTTCCTGAAAATCCTGCTCGGTAATTTTGCAGCCATTTTTCTCGCCCCACATCATGTACATCCGCATCAGCATAGCGGCCCAGTCGCAACTTTCGGTACCACCTGCGCCTGCTGTTATTTGCAGTACGGCGTTCAATTGGTCTGTCTCGCCCGAGAGCATGTTTTTAAACTCCAGGTCTTCGGTGGCCATAATAGCAGTATCGTATTGTTCTTTCATGTCGGCTTCGGTTGCGTCGCCGCTTTGAAAAAACTCGTGCATCACTACTGTATCATCAATAATCGATGTCAGCTTTTGATACTGGTCTGTCCAAACTTTTTTGGTTTTGATAGAGGCGAGTACTTTTTCGGCCTCTTTAGGATGATCCCAAAAATGGGAACCGATGGTTATTTCCTGTTCCGCGGCAAGCAAATCGAGCTTTTTGTCGATGTCAAAGATGCCTCCTCAGGGACGCTGCTCTGTCCCTTAAATCCTGAACTTGTTCTTTAGTCATATGGCAAATATAGTAAATGTGCAGATATGCGGATGTGCAGGTGTGCAAATGATGAGGATGTGCGGATGATGAGGATGTGCAGATGTGTGGATATGCAGATGTGCAAATTAAGAAGACTTGCGTGCGTACCATCTATTATTGAATGATTTTAGCAACAAAACAAATTGCATCTTTGTATAAAGATAAAGGCCTTTTCTGCAGGCCAAACAAAACCAATTATGTTAGATAAACAAGGTATTGCCAAACGCATAGCGCGCGAAGTTAAGGATGGTTTTTACGTGAACTTAGGTATCGGCATCCCTACGCTGGTGGCTAATTATATCCCCGAAGGGATTGATGTGGTGCTGCAGTCGGAAAATGGCTTGCTGGGTATGGGACCATTTCCTTTTGAAGGTGAGGAAGATCCGGATACCATTAACGCCGGCAAGCAAACTATTACCATGCTGCCCGGTTCGGCGGTGTTTGATTCGGCTATGAGTTTTGGGATGATCCGCGCCAAGAAAGTTAACCTCACTATTTTGGGCGCCATGGAGGTATCCGAAAACGGCGACATAGCCAACTGGAAGATCCCCGGCAAAATGGTGAAAGGCATGGGCGGCGCTATGGACCTGGTGGCCAGCGCAGAGAACATTATAGTGGCCATGCAGCACGTAAACAAAGCAGGCGAGTCTAAGTTACTCCCCGCCTGCACCCTGCCCCTGACGGGCGTAAAATGCGTAAAAAAGATAGTAACCGAATTAGCCGTGTTTGATGTTTTACCCGAAGGCGGCTTTAAACTGATAGAACGCGCACCCGGCATCAGCGTGGAAGAAATTATTAAGGCTACTGCCGGGAGATTGGTGGTGGAGGGTGACGTGCCGGAGATGGTGTTATAGGGTAAGTCACAGACTTACTATGATCAGCAGGCTTCAGTTATAAACTGAAGCCAGACATTTAATAAAAAACGGCGGCATTGCTTTGCAATGCCGCCGTAACCTTTTACTGGCTTCAGTCTGCGACTGAAGCCTTATGATGAATTAAGCCTGTGGCTTATGCCTCAATATAACTCTCCAATATCTTAAACCCACCTTCGGTTGTCAACTCTACTTTATCAATCGAGTTAGGGATCAGAATACACTCGCCCATTTTCACGCTGGCTTCGCCGCCTTCGTATTTAAGGGTGAAAGCGCCGTCTACGCAAACATAAATTACAAACGAATCTAAGCTGCTGTAATCTTTAGTAACGCCTTCGGTAAAGTCCATCACGTTAGTGGTGAAGTACGGGCAGCTTACTAAATGCACATCCTCGTTTTTAGCAGGGGTGTACTGGGTTTTATATTCAGGATAAACGTTGTAATCAAGGGCGGCTAAAGCTAACTCTGTATGCAGTTCGCGTTTTTGGCCTTTGTCATCCACACGGTCAAAATCGTAAATGCGGTAGGTAATGTCTGATGTTTGCTGAATCTCGGCAATCAGTAAACCTTTACCAATGGTATGTACACGGCCGGCAGGTAAAAAGAAAACATCGCCTGCGGATACATCTTCTTTATTAAGGATATCCATAATATGGCCGCTGTTCAGCTTATCTACATAAGTTTGCTCATCAACCTGCTGACTAAAGCCCGCAATCAGCGACGAGCCCGGATCGGCCTCTATCACATACCACATTTCGGTTTTACCGAACGAGTTATGGCGTTTTTTGGCCAGTTCATCGTTAGGGTGCACCTGGATAGACAGATCATCATTAGCATCGATAAACTTCACCAGTAGCGGGAAGATGTTACCGAAATGATCGTAAACATGCTTGCCAACCAGTTCGTCTTTGTACTGCTCCAGCAAATCAGCCAAAGATTGACCTTCTAAAGCGCCATTGGCTACAACGGAAACATCCGACTTCACGCCCGAAATTTCCCAGGTTTCGCCGCAGTTTGGCAGGTCGCCAAAATCTTTATGCAAATAGGTGCTGATTTTTTGACCGCCCCAAATTTTATCTTTAAATATGGTTTTAAACTGTAGTGGATATAATGCTGACATGATGTGATTTTTGTGTGCGCTAAGTTAACAATATCAAATAATGTTTTTTGTTCATAGTATGACAAAAAACAATTGTAACTTTAAAATTTAAACCTTCGAGTATGGATAATAAAGTAACATTTCAATTAGACAGCAATAAAAATTTAATTGCGGTTCCATTATCATTATCAAATGAGAAACTTATTGCTTTAGAATATTCTAAAACTCAAAACGCATTTCATATTGACGAACTCTCACACATTGTAAGTCAAAACTTTAAATATCTTAACGACATAGTCGAAAGGACAAATGATTATAAAATCATTTTTGTCGGCACAAGTGAACAATGCTATGAGTTAAAAAGGCAAATAGAGAGTTCAAAAGAGAAAGTTTAATTAGTAAACTATTTACTTCACTACCGTAAAAAAATGCTTCGCCACTGAATCGGTATAGGCTTTACCGTTATAACTGAAGGTTTTAAGCTGGTAGCTGGTGCAGCAGTTCTGAGTTTTAACCTGGGTATAAGTAACTGTATCCTGATCGGTTTCGCTTAATTTAAGGTAAAAAGTAACGCTCTCGCCCGCATCCCAAGGGAGGATTACTACATGATGCCTTGGAAATGAAGCTGTTAAACCGGTGGGCAAAACCCGCACACCATTATTGTTTATCTGGGTAACCCTGGCGCTATCTAAATGATTAGGAGTGGCCGGGTTGAAAAGATCGCGGCCCTGGTTATCAACAAAATGCAGCAAAATAACCGGCTGGGCCTGGGCGCAGGCAATTCCGGCGCAGGCCCTTTCTCTGTCATAAGCAGGATCGCAGGCGCTAAGCAGCATCGAAACAACAATTAACAAACTTGCTATAGGGTAAAAGTTTTTGGGTTTCATAATGTGGCTATTTATAAGCTATTACGATGGCATTAGCTATTGTGCTACACCCTTGTCCGAAATTACCGGCAAATTAAAAGCCCCTGCTATTTGCATAACAGGGGCTTTTGTTTTATTGTGACCGGGCTAAATTATTTACCCAGTTTAGTTTTCAGGTTTTCGTTGATTGCTTCCAAAAACTCTTCGGTGTACAGGTAATCGGTACCGTGCTCAACCTTAGGTTTAATGGTGATGGCCAAATCTTTGGTCATTTTACCGCTTTCAACAGTCTCAATACAAACTGCCTCTAAAGCTTTACAGAAGTCGATCAGCTCCTGGTTACCATCTAACACACCACGGAACTCTAAACCACGAGTCCACGCAAAAATAGATGCAATAGGGTTGGTTGATGTTGGGTTACCTTTTTGGTGCTCGCGGTAGTGACGGGTTACGGTACCGTGTGCAGCTTCGGCTTCCATTACGGTACCATCAGGTGTAACCAGGGTAGATGTCATTAAACCTAATGAACCGAAACCTTGTGCTACGGTGTCTGACTGAACGTCGCCATCGTAGTTTTTACAAGCCCAAACAAAGTTACCGTTCCATTTCAGGGCCGATGCAACCATGTCGTCAATTAAGCGGTGCTCGTAAGTAATGCCAGCTTCGGCAAACTTAGTTTTGTAATCGCTTTGGTAGATCTCTTCAAAAATATCTTTAAAACGGCCATCATATTTTTTAAGGATGGTGTTTTTAGTAGACAGGTATAAAGGCCAGCCTTTCATTAACGCCTGGTTAAAACAAGCATGCGCAAAACCGATAATAGATTCGTCGGTGTTGTACATGGTTAAGGCAACGCCATCACCTTTAAAGTTAAATACTTCAAAAGATTGCTCAGCACCGCCATCCTCAGGAGTGAAGGTTACGGTTAATTTACCTTTGCCTTTAGTCACAAAATCGGTAGCACGGTACTGATCGCCAAACGCGTGACGACCGATACAGATAGGGGCTGTCCAGTTTGGCACCAAACGTGGCACGTTGTTCATTACAATCGGCTCGCGGAAAACCGTACCATCCAAAATATTACGGATAGTTCCGTTTGGCGATTTCCACATTTGTTTCAAGCCAAATTCTTTAACACGCTCTTCGTCAGGCGTAATAGTAGCACATTTAATACCTACGCCGTATTGTTTAATAGCGTTAGCAGCGTCGATAGTAACCTGATCGTTAGTCTCATCGCGGTACTCGATACCTAAATCGTAGTATTTAATATCTACTTCCAGGTACGGAAGGATTAATTTATCTTTAATAAATTGCCATATAATGCGGGTCATTTCGTCCCCATCCAATTCAACTACCGGATTTGCTACTTTAATTTTTGACATATTGTTTTTTTTAGACGCTTTTAAATTTTTCCAAATATATAAATTGACTTTACTGATTTTTAGATTTAACGGTAGAAATTTTACGGTGAATGTAAAAAAATATATACATTTGGGATAACATCCGCTAACTTTTAACGTTTGGAAAATATCATACAGGCAGCTAAAACTTATCCCTTGAAAAAATTAATTTTTGCTATCATAATATGCATCTCGGCATTGTCAGCCAATGCCCAAATTGGTTATAATTACTCGCAATACGATCTTGGCGCTTCGGTAGGCTTTAACACCTCAAAAACCGATTTTGCCATATCGCACCCTACCTACTCTTTTGCAGGGCATTTTACCTATAATTATTCGCCTTATTTAAATTTCGTTGCCGAAGTTCAGGCTGGCGCTGTTAAAGCCGATTCATTGCTGATCTTACCTTCAACCGGCATCAATTATGTTAATAATTTTACAGCGGTATCGTTTAGGGCACAGTTACAGGCCGGTGAACTGTTCGATTATTCTCAATCACCAATAATGAACGGGCTAAAAAACTTTTACATCAGCTCAGGCGTTGGCGTGGTTTATACCGATCTTAAAGTTTATGAAGGCGACCAGTTTACCGTTGGCGATAAAAGCAGCAGCGTTTTTATACCGTTTAGATTTGGCTACGAGTTTAAATTTTTTAACAGTTATAGCGAACCCTTTTTAAAGCTTGATTTAGGCTACCAGCTGAATTATATTTTGAGTGATAACTTCGACGGAATAACTTCGGGGAAATATAATGACGCATTTACGCAATTTTCAGTAGGCGTTAAATTCGCTATCGGTGGTAAAACATCGTACCGCAAGGCAATTAACTGGTAACAGCGTATCGCTAAAAGATGCGTAAGTATCATTAATCAGCGATTAATTTTCCTACTTCCCGATTTTTTGGCAGGGTTTTTACTGTATATATACCGTAAACATTTAACCTATATGAATCCAGAAACTTTTTATCCTGCTTTTGACGATGACAGCCAGGACAGGGACCGCACATTAAAAGACGATTTAGGCGAAACCATTAATAAGGAAGACCTGAATTACGACCCCGATAAAAACAGCTACGAATACGACGTTAAAAGCGATGATCCAGACTATGATCATCCTGATCCTTACGATACTACGGTAAAAAACGGCGATGATATCAGTTCCACGTACGACGAGGCAAACACTTACGATATTAACGGCGAATATGACAACAAACGATCTATCGAAACCGATGTAGATCAGTTAGGTATGCATATTGATGATGGCAGTATTGTTGAACTCGACCCCACAGATGCAGCCCTGGCTCACACTCCCGAAGATGACCGGGATGATCTTGATGAAGAGGGATATCCTAAAAATGATGGAGACTATCTGAAATAGTTAGCAGTAGGCAGTTTTGCAGTGAGCAGCCACTTAGCGCCCGTGCATTGCAAACTGCCTACCGAAAACTGCAAACTGATCTATTCCACGTCCAGGTTAAAACGTTTCCTTAATTCAGCCAGTTGGGGATTTTTGGCGGCCATATGCTGGTATTTCTCTATCGCCGTGTAAGGGCGTTTACTTACAATTTGCTCATCTATACGGGTAGTTACCGATATATCGAAGTTTTTAAGTGTCTTCCGTAAAAAGTTCAGTAAATCGGGCTTTTCGTCTCTGAAGATATTATCCTGCGTTTTATTATTCAGCGATACTTCAAAATCGTACGGACGCAGCATTTTCGGGGCTTCGGTGGTTAAAATACCGAGCATAATGGGTTTGCTGCCTTTAAGAGTAGCCGCGTATTCATTCCAGTATTTCAGGAAATCATCGTAGGTAAAATCTTCTTTATCGGTACCTTTTTCGTACGGATCATCATCATTAACCAGGTCTTCCTCTACCTGCTTACCCATGTCTTTAAACGATGGGATCTTTATAGAAGGGCTACCACTATTGATATTTGGAATAAACACAGCCGGCTTTTCAACCGGTGGTGTAATTGTAGCTGGCTGAGGCACTACTGCATTGTCCTTTATTGGGGCTACGGTGTCTGCTTTTGCAGTCTGCGGGGCAGTTGTTGCAGAGCTTACCGGAGTAGCTGAAATCTGAGGATTTGAGGCCGATTTTTGCTCTGCTTGTGGCGCTATTGCTGAGGTATCAGATTTTTTTTTTAATTGCCCGTCTCCGGACATTGCTGCTGGCATGCTGGCCATATTAAAGGCCGCCGGCAAATGGCAGATTTTGAGCAGGGCTAACTCTACCTGCAAACGCTGATTTTTGCTTAACCGGTAGTTCAAATCGCACTGATTGGCAATAGCCATAGCCGATAAAAGGAACGATACCGAAGCAGCCTGACTTTGCTGCAGGTACTTGTTTCTGATCCCTTCGCTAACTTCCAGTAGCTTTAAGGTGTTGGTATCTTTACCAACCAATAAATTACGCAGGTGCGCGGTTAAGCCGGTAATAAAATGCGCGCCATCGAAACCCTTTGAAAGGATCTCATCAAATAGTAAAAGGGTTTTAGCCGTATCCTCTTTCAGCAAGCTATCGGTAACGCTGAAGTAGTAATCATAATCAAGGATATTCAGGTTATCGATAACCGAACTATAGGTAACATTACCGCCTGAAAAGCTGACAATCTGATCGAACATCGAAAGCGCATCGCGCAGACCGCCATCAGCTTTTTGGGCGATGATGTGCAGGCCGTCCGGCTCGTAAGCAATGTTCTCTTTCCCGGCTATAGATGCCAGGTGATTGGCCATATCATCAACCTTAATGCGATTAAAATCAAATATTTGACAACGGGATAATATGGTGGGCAGGATCTTATGCTTCTCGGTAGTAGCCAATATAAATATGGCGTAATGAGGCGGCTCCTCCAGCGTTTTCAGGAAGGCGTTAAACGCCGCCTGCGATAGCATGTGCACCTCATCTATAATATAAACCTTGTAACGGGCCCCCTGTGGCGGTATGCGCACCTGATCTATTAGGTTACGGATATCATCAACCGAGTTATTACTGGCGGCATCAAGCTCGTGGATGTTAAAAGAATTTCCGTTTTGGAAGGATTTGCATGATGAGCACTCGCCACAGGCTTCGCCATTGGGTTGCAAATTTTCGCAGTTAATGGTTTTTGCCAATATCCGCGCACACGTTGTTTTCCCTACCCCACGCGGCCCGCAGAATAAAAACGCCTGCGCCAGCTGATTATTTTTGATCGCGTTTTTTAGGGTGTTGGTTATATGTTGCTGACCAACAACGGTTTCAAAAGTAGCGGGGCGGTATTTACGGGCCGAAACAATAAAATTCTCCACAGCTACTAAGGTAGTAATTTTTTAGAAAGTCGGGAAGTCAGAAAAGTCCGGAAGTCCGGAAGATAAAATGACCTAATGACAGCGCAGCGAATGACTCAATGACGATTATTCAGCTAACCGAAGAAGCCCGTCCACATCCAGCCTGCGGGTGAACATCGTCAACTTGCCATCGGCATCTAAAGGCCAGTCTTCTTTGGGCCTGTCCCAGTAAAGTTCCACGCCGTTTTGGTCTGGGTCGCTTAAATATAAGGCTTCAGATACGCCATGATCCGATGCGCCGCTTACCGGGTAACCTGCATTTAATAAGCGTTTTAACGCAACGGCTAAATCTTTACGGGTTGGGTAAACTATGGCGGTATGATATAATCCCGGGGCATATTCCGGAGCAGGCGCGGCGCCTTTACTATGCCAGGTGTTGAGCCCAATATGGTGGTGATACCCTCCTGCTGATATAAACGCAGCCTGATCGCCATAAAGCATCATTTTTTCAAAACCCAACAATCCGCAGTAAAAATCAAGTGATTTTTGCAGGTCGCTTACCTTTAAATGTACGTGACCAATACGGGTTTGAGCGGGGATTTTATAATCGTTCATCAATTACGTGTTTAAACATTCAAATATAGCAGAGAATTAAGAATCAAGTATATAGTATCGAGTATCAAGACAAAAAATTACAATGCATTTATATACTGAATTTGATTTTAAACTCAAGAATTCTCCTGTTTAAAATCTTGATACTTGATACTATATACTTTGATACTAAACTCCCGACTCTATATTCTTGATACTTAATACCTACCTTTGCCCTATGATTATCAAGTCGGCCGATTTTATTTGCAGCAATACCCAAATCTCTAAACTACCGCCACCGGTAAAACCCGAGTACGCTTTTATCGGCCGGTCAAATGTGGGGAAATCTTCGTTGATTAATATGCTGGTTGGCAAAAAAGGTCTGGCAAAAACATCACAAACTCCGGGTAAAACACAGTTAATCAACCACTTTTTGATTAACGAGAACTGGTACCTGGTAGATTTACCGGGCTACGGTTATGCCCGTATCTCTAAAAGTAAAAAGGAAGACTGGGATAAATTCATCCGCAATTATCTGAACAAACGCGAAAGCCTGCAATGTGTGCTGGTGCTGATTGACAGTCGTCTGGAACCTCAGAAAATTGACCTTGAATTTTGCAACATGCTGGGTGAGAAAGGCTTACCCTTCGCGCTAATCTTTACCAAGGCCGATAAGCAATCGCCTGTTAAAACCGATCAAAACGTGGCCAAATTCCGTAAGGCTTTGCTGGCTACGTTTGAGGAAGTGCCAGATATTTTCGTCACCTCATCTGAAAGTGCACTGGGTAAAGACGAGGTTTTAAACTTTGTAGACGGTATTAACCGTAACTTTGTAATACCCGATTATAAGAGTTTTGACGAGTAGAACACAGTAGTACAGATGAAATTTCATTAATCATTAAAAGTCAATAAATTAAATAAAAAGCATCCGATTTTGCCATCAATTTGGCCTGATAATAAAAATGCAAAAACGCCCCGGTTTTAAATAAAACCGGGGCGTTTTTGCATTATAATCGGATAATTTGAAAATTATCTGCTTTTAATGTCAGTATAATCGCGATCGGTTTCGCCGACATAGATTTGGCGCGGGCGACCGATTGGTTCTTTGTTCTCTTTCATTTCTTTCCACTGGGCAATCCATCCCGGTAAACGGCCTAAGGCAAACAGCACGGTAAACATTTCGGTCGGGAAGCCTAAAGCGCGGTAAATAATACCCGAGTAAAAATCAACGTTAGGATACAGTTTACGCTCTACAAAGTATGGATCTTTCAGGGCAACCTCTTCCAGGCGTTTGGCTATTTCCAAAACCTCATCATTAATACCTAAGTCATCTAAAATATCATCGCAGGCTTTTTTAATGATCTTGGCACGCGGGTCAAAATTCTTGTACACGCGGTGACCGAAGCCCATCAAGCGGAAAGGATCGTTTTTATCTTTTGCCTTGGCTATCCATTTATCGGTATCGCCGCCGTCTTCTTTAATTTTTTCCAGCATCTCAATCACCGCCTGGTTGGCGCCGCCATGCAGCGGGCCCCACAGTGCCGAAATACCAGCCGAAATAGAAGCATATAAATTAGCATCAGATGAACCTACAATCCGCACCGTAGATGCCGAGCAGTTTTGCTCGTGATCGGCATGTAGGATCAGCAGCTTATTCATGGCGCTAACTACCACCGGACTAATCTCCACCTCCTCGGTACGCTGCCCGAAGGTCATGTGCAGGAAGTTGGATACGTAATCGTGCTTGTTTTGCGGATAGATAAAAGGATGCCCCAGGGATTTTTTGTAGATCCATGATACGATGGTGCTCATTTTAGCAATCAGTTTAATGATCTCTAAATTGATCTCCTCTTTATTCAATCCCGGTTTTAACGATGATGGGTTAAACGCAGCCAAAGCGCCAATTAATGATGACAGCTGCCCCATTGGGTGCGAACCTGAAGGGAATCCATCGAAGAATTTCTTCATATCCTCGTGCACCAGCGTATGGCGACCTATCAGGTGCTCAAACTCGGCTAATTTATCGGCAGTTGGCAATTCGCCGTAAATCAGCAAATAAGCAACTTCAATAAAAGTAGATTTTTCGGCCAGTTGCTCAATCGGGTAACCGCGATATTTCAGAATCCCTATCTCTCCATCTAAAAAAGTAATGGCGCTTTTGGTAGCCCCGGTATTTTTATACCCAATATCGAGGGTTATGTAACCGGTAAGGTCCCTAAGCTTAGCAATATCAATGGCCTTTTCGTGTTCCGACCCTTCGATTACCGGCAGATCGTATAAATTATCACCTATTTTTAACTGTACTGTTTCAGACATAGAAATTAGTTGTATCGGAAACAAATGTAGGTAAATCTGCTTATTTCTTCGTATAATTACAGCCCATATTATTTTACAGGTTGTAAGATAATTATGAACCATTATAACAACATCGCGTTTTAATTTGTAAATTGCTCTGTTTCACCGTTTAATGACCAATAAACAAGCTTTCATACAACTGTTCAGTCAGGATTTGCCGCTCAATAAGTTAATATTGGCGGGCTTTGCCTTGTTGTTTATACTGGGAGCTGCGGTTGCGCTTTACTTTAAACTGCGCCATTTACGCAAGTACCAGGATGTGGAGGAAGAAGACGACCTGCCCGATGTTTCAGGAACTCCGCAGGTAGTTACTTTTAAATCCGCCCCTCCTGCACCTGAACCGGCCCCGATAGCCTATTCAGCAGGTAATATCAGGTTTACATCGGCCGCGCCGGCAGCCGAACCCGCTTTTGCGCGCCAAACCATTATTGCAGAAAAGGCGCCCGAACTAACCGTAGCCCACCTGGCCCCGCCACCGCAGCGGCAGGTAAATTATGGCACCGGCTTGTTACTGTCTGACAGTCCGAACGAAGTTACCGCCATTCTTAATTCCCTTGCCGATATTATTTTTGAGTACGATGAGAACAAGGTTTGTATTAACCTGTGGTACCCAAAATCGCAAAAACTGGCTATAGATCTGGAAATCTTCCGAGGTAAAACGGTAACCGAGGCCATGGGGGCCGATAACGCCAAACTTATTAATGATGCCCTTGATTTTGTAGCAGCCAACGGCATCTCCACAAAAATTGAGTTCCGCTCTTTTTACGGTTCGGGCAAGTGGTTTCAATCTCACATTAGCCCCGTGTTTGATGAGGCCGGACAGTTTACCGGTCGCACTACATCATTGGTAAGCGATATTACCGAGCAGAAGAATTTAAATACTGAGTTACAGCTAAACGAGCATCGCCTTGTAGCTGCACAAAAAATTGCCAAACTGGGCGATTGGTGGTACGATTTGGCCACTAAAGAAACTTACTGGTCTGATAACCTATACAATCTGCTGGATATTGACCAACTGCCCAAAAACACCACCCATTTCGATTATTACGCCAGTCGGGTAATATCGGAAGACCGCCGCGGTGTGTACCAGTTTTTCGCAGATGTGGATGGTAAAACCCATCACGATAACCGCCATACCGTTACCACGGCTAAAGGCCATACCAAATATTTCCGCATTGTGCGGGGCCAGCCAATTAAAGATAATAAAGGCAAGGTAAGCCGTGTTACAGGTATTATCCAGGATATCAGCGAAACACGTTTTATCGATCGCATCATCCGTAAAAGCCAGGCCGAACTGCTGGAATCGCAAACGGCGGCAAAAATTGGCAACTGGAAATGGTACCTGGGGCAGAAAACCATCAGCTGGTCTGACGAGGTTTACCATATTTACGATGTAGACCCGAAGAGCCTGTCATCCGGCTTAAGCCACTTTAAACTGCTGCTGCAATACGTACATCCGGAGGATAAAGGTATTTTACTGAGCTTCCTGAAAAATCCGGCCAATTTACGCCGCACATCCTACGAGTTTAGGATCATTACTCCAGCAGGTCGTTTAAAATATGTGAGCCTGATCATCGCCAAGATAAAAGATGGCGAAGATGGCAAAGCCAAAAGCGTTATGGGCACCATTCAGGATATCAGCGAGCGCAAAAAAGCCGAGATCAACATCCGCGAAACCGAAGATAACTACAAACAAATTTTAGATGGCGCCAGGTTAGCGGCCGTATCGTTAGACCGTAACGGGTTGATCATCTTCTGCAATAAATACCTGGCCGATTTATTGGGTTACCCTCAAGAGCAATTGATTGGCCTGAAATGGTACGAAGAATTTATATCTGAAAACCTGCAACCTGTTTTTGCCAAATGGTACCAGGATAACCGTGTTGAACCAAGCTATGTTAACCCCGTAATTTGCAGTAACGGCGATGAGCGGGTAATTAGCTGGCAAAACATTGCTATTTACGATGAGGACGGGCAGATCCGCCAGACCACATGCATTGGCGAGGACGTAACCGACCAGCAGAAGGATATGCAACAACTGCTGCAAGCTAAAGAGAAGGCAGAGCAGGCATCGATCTTCAAGTCCGACTTTTTATCTACCATGAGTCACGAGATTCGCACGCCAATGAACGCGGTGATTGGTACCACCTCGCTGTTACTGGAAGAAAATCCTCGTCCGGATCAGGTAGCTTATTTGAATACGCTGAAATTCTCGGGCGAGAACCTGCTGGGCATTATTAACGATATTCTTGATTATAATAAAATTGAGGCCGGTAAGCTGGAGTTAAGCAAAACGCAGCTTAACATCAATACACTGATTGCCAATATCAAGCAATCGTTCCAGGCCAAGGCGCAGGAGAAGGGCCTGGAAATTAAAATAGAGATAGATAGTGTGATCCCGCAAAATCTTATCGGCGACCCTATCCGCGTAGCGCAAATTTTAAACAACCTGGTAAGCAACGCCATTAAATTTACCCACAAAGGGGCTGTAACGATACTGATTCGCGAAGATTCGCGTAATGATAAGGCTGTTAAATTAAACTTCACCGTGGCTGATACCGGCATTGGTATCGAACAAAAAAATCTGGCCAAAATTTTTGAACCATTTGCCCAGGAAGCCCAGCAGCGCGATTACGGCGGTACCGGCCTTGGCTTAGCCATTATTAAAAAGCTGATTGAACTGCACGGCAGCGATATTAAAGTAAACAGCGTATTAGGTAAAGGCACCCAGTTTAACTTTGTAATAGCATTTGAATACACTGCTGAACCGGTTAAAAAACCTGCCCAAAACTCAATGCAAAAAATGCAGGAAGGCGACCTTGCCGGCATGAAAGTTTTGGTGGTTGATGATAACAAGATGAATATCCTGATTGCCAGCCGTTTCCTTAACAAATGGCATATCAGCATCAGCGAAGCCAACAACGGGCTGGTCGCCACTCAAATGGTAGATGCCAACGATTACGACCTGGTATTGATGGACCTGCAAATGCCAGTAATGGATGGTTTTGAAGCCAGCCAGATTATTAAAAGCCGCCACCCCGAATTGCCTATCATCGCCCTTACTGCCGATGCCATGCCCGAAACCTTCGCCAAAACCCGCAACTGCGGTATGGACGATTACCTCACCAAACCGTTTATGCCGGAGATCCTTTTCGAAAAGATCTCGAAGCATTATAAGGTAGCGGTTTCTTAGTTAGGCTGCACGGTCATTATGCCTTCGGCGTCATTATGCTGCGCGTCATTGGGTCATTAGTCATTAGTTGGAATTGATGGATTTACTGTTTTTTACATTGGTGCAAATTCAACATTAGATGTTTAATCTGCACCGATGCTGGCGCACGCGTACCGCGTGTGCTATAGCTTTTTTGCGCGTGTCGCGCATGTTAGTAATCGTATAGCAGGCGCGAGACGCGCAACAAACTCGACACACGCGTGGACGCGTGCGCCAGCCTTCCGTAGGTTACCGGTAGCTGATCAGCTTCTTCTTCCTGACATTGATAACCATAAAAACCAACGTTACAATTGAACAGAAGACGGTGGCCTGTAGTGTCCCCTCCGGACCGAAGGTACCGCCGGTAATTAACTGCGGACCTGTAATTTTGGAAACTAATAGGCCGGTCATCTTTTCGTTACCGGATGTGATGGCGCCGAAAATGCCGGTTTGCGTAAAGTTCCAGGCGAAGTGGAGGGCTATTGGCAGCCACAGGTTTCTTGAATAGATATAGGCAGCGCCTAATAACAATCCGGCTTGTATGGCGATACAGATGGCTGAAACTACCGTAGCATGCGGGTTCAGTAAATGCAAAGCGCCGAAGATAGCTGCTGATATAATCAGCGCAATATAGCTGCCCAGCTTTTCTTCCATAATCCGGAAGATGATGCCACGGATAATAATCTCCTCGAAAATGGCAGCACTGAACGCCATAGCCATCGGAATAATAATAGCTGAAACCGGGTTAACTGAAATCACTTTAAACCCGCCATTGAGATAGATAACCAGGACAGTTAAACATTGCAAGGTTGCCCCTATTACCACGCCCAAAGCTAAATTACCCGCCAGATTTTTTCCCGACAATTCACTAATGCTTCTATTTTCTACCCAGCCAAAAAAACGACGGTAAACAATAATAACTGCTACGCAGGCAAGGATACCTGTAATTAATCCCCGAAGATCTTTACCCAAGCCAGCCAGTTCGCAAACCTTACCTGCTCCGTATTGTACGGCGACGTAGATTGCTATGCAGATAAACAGGCCTATAAAAATGCGGGAGAGCTGGTGTGCGAGTATTTTTTTCATGTGGTCATTGGTCATTGGTCATTGGTCATTGGTCATTGGTCATTGGTCATTGGTCATTGGTCATTGGTCATTGGTCATTAAAATGATTTGTTTAATGTAGGTATTGTTTGTATTTTTTTCGAAAAAAGAATATGAGTAACCGTATCGAAGATCTTGACGTTTATAATTTAGCCGACGCGTTTTCTGATGAAATTTGGGAGATAGTTTTATCGTGGGATTTTTTCACAAAAGATACTATTGGTAAACAATTAGCCAGATCTGCCGATTCGATAAGCGCCAATATTGCCGAGGGCTTCGGTCGTTTTCACTATAAAGAGAACAAAAACTTCTGTTATTTCAGTCGAGGATCAATCATCGAAACTAAAGGTTGGATTAGTAAAGCCAACCGCCGCGGACTTATCTCTGAAACTCAATTCAAATTATTATTAGACAAGCTGGAATTAATCCATCTAAAATTAAATGCTTACATAAAATTCATCGGCAAACAAATTGCGTCATCCCCCAATGACCAATGACTAAGGTTAATTTGTTCTTATCGCCTCAACCGGATCCAATCTCGATGCAAACCACGCTGGGATAATACCGGCTAACATGCCGATTACTATGGCGTAACTCATACCTGTCATGATGTTTTTGAGATCCAGTACTATGGCTATATCAGCTGCAGCTTTAACCGCTAATGTGCCTAAGTAAACAAAGCCCAATCCAATTAAACCACCTATTGAACACAATACCACGGCTTCGATCAGGAACTGTAATAAGATGAAATAATTTTTGGCGCCTAATGATTTTTGGATGCCGATGATATTGGTACGCTCTTTGACCGATACAAACATGATGTTGGCTATGCCGAATCCACCCACAATCAGCGAAAAACCGCCGATAATTAAACCGGCCACATCAACCACATCAAATAATTTATTCAGGCTGTTTGTCAAAATAGTAGACTCGTTCAGCGCAAAGTTATCTTCCTGTGCCGGGTTTAATCTGCGAATAGAACGCATCAGGCCGCGCAACTCGCTGGTCAGTTCAGTTTCAGTGACACCTTTTTTTCCTTTTACAGTCACCTGGGCGTTATACTGATCGCTTTGAATATCTACAATATTACGGGCAAAGTTAAGGGGCATTAGTATCTGCTGATCTGCCGTTACACCCAGCATATTCTCGCCTTCTTTAGCAAACACACCTACCACGGTAACATAACGGCCCATCACTTTAATGCGCTGGCCAACCGGCTCCAGGTAAGGAAACAGGCCCGTGGCCACATCGGCCCCAATCATTACCACGGCCGCGCCTGTGCGCGATTCACTCTCGGTAAAGTAACGGCCATCCTGGATATCAAAACTGCGGGTAAGATAATAATCGTGAGATGCCGCGCTGATCCGCACGTTCTCTACAAAATTGCTTTCGTACTTAACGGTACGGTTATCCAGCCCTAAGCCGTAGGTAACCCCCTCGGCGCTTTGCACACGTTCGCGCAGTTTATCAAACTCGCGCAGATTAGTGTTGGGGCGTTGAATGTATTTCCACCAGGGCGAGTCGCCATCCATCACCCAGGGCATTTTACTGATATATACACTGTTATCGCCCAGTTTATTGATACTTGTTTGCAAGTTATTGTGCAGCGTATCTACAGCCGATTTTACAGCGATAATAGTGAATATACCAATGGTTACCCCCAGCAGGGATAGCATGGTGCGCAATTTATTCTGACGCAGGGCATCAAAGGCGAATAAAAAGCTTTCTCTGAATAATTTTAAAAATAATATCATACCGTGTTTTGTTAGACACATTTGCCCCTCTTCGGTTACAGCATTTGCCATTTTTATTTATTATGACTTAATCGCCACACAAACACAGGGTTTATGTGTTTAATATAAATCAAAATATTCATACCTTTGCACGCTAAAATTATATTTATTTATAAACATGAAGTTATCTCAATTTAAATTCAATTTACCCGAGTCGCTGATTGCCCACAATCCGGCCGAAGCGCGCGACGAAGCCCGCTTAATGGTTCTGCATAAAGATTCAGGCAAAATTGAGCATAAAATATTCAGAGATGTTTTGGATTACTTTGACGATCAGGACGTAATGATCCTGAACAATACCAAGGTATTCCCTGCCCGTATGTACGGCAATAAAGAGAAAACAGGCGCCACCATCGAGGTATTTTTGCTGCGCGAATTAAATAAAGAATTACGCCTTTGGGATGTTTTGGTTGATCCGGCCCGTAAAATACGTGTTGGTAACAAACTTTATTTTGGCGATGATGATTTACTGATTGCCGAGGTGGTAGACAACACTACATCTCGTGGCCGTACCATCCGCTTTTTGTTTGACGGTACCGACGAGGAGTTCCGCCGTAACATCGAGATCTTAGGCGAAACCCCGCTGCCAAAATATATCAAACGTAAAGCTACTGCCGAAGATAAAGAGCGTTACCAAACCATTTTTGCTAAGCACGAAGGTGCCGTTGCAGCCCCTACTGCAGGCCTGCACTTTAGCCGCGAGTTGATGAAACGCCTTGAACTAAAAGGTGTAAACTTTGCCGAAGTAACCCTGCACGTTGGTTTAGGTACCTTCCGCCCGGTTGAGGTTGAGGATTTGACCAAACACAAAATGGATTCGGAGCAGATCATTATCGAGCAAAAACAAGCTGATATTGTAAACCGCGGTATCGAAAATAAAAAACGCATTTGCGCGGTAGGTACTACGGCTATGCGTACTATCGAGTCGGCTGTATCGGCTAACCGCTCGTTAAAAGCAGTTAACGATTGGACCAGCAAGTTCATCTTCCCGCCGTACGAATTTAGCATTGCCAACTCAATGATCACCAACTTCCACACACCAGAATCGACCCTGTTGATGATGATTTGTGCATTTGGCGGTTACGACCACGTAATGAACGCTTACGAAGTAGCTATTAAAGAAAAATACCGTTTCTACAGCTATGGCGATGCCATGCTGATTATCTAAGTTAGATTTGAGACAGTCTTAGATTTGAGACGTGAGATATGAGATGTGAGATAGAAGCCATTCTATCTCACATTTTTTTTAGCTTTGATTATCGATTACAACATGTCTCACATCTCAAATCTCACGTCTCAAATCTCAACATACGCCATCATCGTTGCCGGTGGTTCTGGTACCCGGATGCAGTCGGTTGTGCCGAAGCAGTTTTTGCTGCTGAATGGCCGGCCGTTGATGATGTATACTATTGAGGTTTTTGGCAGATCGGCGTTTAAGCCCGAGATTATTGTGGTGATGCACCCTAATTTCCACACTTACTGGCGCGAGCTTTGTGTAGAGCATCATTTTACTACCCCTCACACTTTAACTGCCGGTGGCGAAACCCGTTTCCATTCGGTAAAGAAAGGCATGGAATTAGTCGCTGATGATAGCCTTGTTGCCGTACAGGACGCTGTAAGGCCGCTTGTCAGCGTTGAGATTATCGATCGCGCGTATTCAGAAGCCAACAAGTATGGCAACGCCGTAGTGGCCGTAAAAAGCCGCGATTCGGTACGGAGCATGCGCAACGGTCGCACGGAGAGTTTGCTGCGCGATGAGATTTACCTGGTACAAACTCCGCAGACTTTTAAAACCAATCTCCTAAAAAAAGCCTACCTGCAGAATTTTAACGATGCCTTTACCGACGATGCCAGCGTAGCCGAAAAAGACGGCGCGTTGATCCACATTTGCGAAGGCGACTATCAGAATATTAAGATCACTTATCCTGAAGATATTGCGATTGGGGAGTTGTTGTTGAGCCGTAATAAATAACCAATTTGCTGGCGCACGCGTCACGCGTGTGCCTAAATTGCTTGCGCGTCTCGCGCAGCATATTAGTATCAGCATATCGTGGGCGCGAAGACGCGCAAAAAAGCACGGCACACGCGGGACGCGTGCGCCAGCAAAAAGACAAAGCGGCAATAATAAAACGCTATTACACTTCTACCAATTTTTCTTCTTTGGCTTTGTAATCTCCGGCTTTTAGTTTTTCGGATACATCGCTGAAGGCATCTAAAGTGCGTTGTACATCTTCTAAGGTATGTACAGCAGTTGGGATTAAACGTAGCTCGATCAATCCTTTAGGGATAACCGGGTACACCACAATAGAGCAGAAGATATGATAACGCTTGCGCAGATCCATGGTGAGGCTGGTTGCTTCGTGCAGGTCGCCTTTAAGGAATACCGGGGTTACTACGCTGTTGGTTACGCCGATATCAAAACCGTGCTCTTTTAAGCCGGTTTGCAGGGCGGTGGCTATCGTCCACAGTTTTTCGCGCAGTTCGGGTTGCGATTTTAGCAATTCGAAACGTTTTTTCAAGCCCAGTACCATTGGCATTGGCAATGCTTTGGCAAAGGTTTGCGAACGCATGTTATAGCGCAGGTAATCGATAATGGTCTTGCTTGATGCTACAAAACCACCGATCCCGGCCATTGATTTAGCGAATGTACCAAAGTAAACATCCACCCCATCAACACAGTCCTGAGCCTCGTGAGCGCCGGCGCCTGTTTTACCTAAGGTACCAAAACCGTGAGCATCATCTATCAGCAAACGGAAGTTATATTTTTCTTTAAGGGCGATGATCTCTTTCAGCTTACCCTGCGCGCCAGACATACCGAATACACCTTCGGTGATCAGTAAAATAGCGCCACCGGTTTGCTCGGCCAAGCGCGAGGCTCGTTCTAACTGTTTCTCGCAGCTTTCAATATCATTATGCTGGTAAACAAAGCGTTTACCCATATGCAGGCGTACGCCATCAACTATACAAGCGTGCGATTCGCCATCGTAAACAATCACGTCGTTACGATCAACCAGCGCGTCGATAATCGACACCATACCCTGGTAACCGTAGTTTAATAAAAACGCTGACTCTTTACCCACAAACTCAGCCAGGTTTTGCTCCAGCTCTTCGTGATGACGCGAGTTGCCCGACATCATCCGTGCACCCATCGGGTAAGCCATACCAAACTCGGCAGCCGCATCCGCATCAGCCTTACGTACCTCGGGGTGGTTAGCCAAACCTAAATAGTTGTTCAGGCTCCAAACCAAATGCTCAACGCCGTTAAACATCATATGCGGGGCAATTTCACCTTCCAGCTTAGGGAAAGAGAAGTACCCGTGCGACCATTGCTGATGCTGACCAATTGGCCCGCCCATCGTTTTTCCTATCTTATCAAATAAATCCAAAGCGCTCTTTATCTATTTAATTTACAATGTACAAATATAACCTTAAACGTAAAAACCCACAAGGCTATAACTTATTATTATGGGGTATTTATTTGTGTTATAACGCCGCAGGGTTGGGAAATCGCGCTTCCCCTCTTGAGAGGGGTCAGGGGTGTGTCCTTTCAGCTTGCAAATCATACGGAGGACACACCCCTATCAATGTTTTTGCAAAATGTTAGTTCAGTGCGTCCCCTCTCAAGAGGGGAAATTTCAGCCTATCGTCGCCTAACAAAAAAACCCTTGCATGGCGGCGCAAGGGTTTTAGTTTAATCATAGTTTATCGACGGTTAGTCGACGTTATCGTGTAAAAAGGAGTTGTTCCTTCTGATTTCAGTATTGCCTTCATCGTCGGATAACAACGAGAAACGGGAGATCTCACTCTCTGATGATGATGGGGTTTGCTGTAAAGCTATTTCCTTACGGCGATAGGCCGGCACATTTTCCAACTCCTGGATGTTGCGGTTTTTCAGCGTCAGGTCTTTTAAACGCATAATGCGTTCGCGGGCTTTGCGCATTTGCTCTTCAACTGTTTCGGCAGTTTTATGGTCGTCAGCGCCAACAACCAGTTCCGGTTCTGGCTCAGGGGCAACAATCGCTTCTTCTTTAAACGATTCAAACTCCATCATGCTGTCGGCCACTTTGAAGGTGAAACCACCAAAATCTGGTTCTTCAACAACCGGCTCTTCTTCTTTTACTTCTTCAACCAGGTTAAACCTTACGGTACCATTGCTATCGGCAGTTGGTGTTGCAGGTGTGGCTTGTGCCTGTGGAGTAGCGGCAAACAGATCAAACAATCCGGTTTGTTGTTTAGTCGGCTCGGCACCTTTCATATAAGGCATTGCTGCAGCATCTTCCGTGGTGGCAGCAGCAGCTACAGGCGAAATAAACTCGTTAACCGGTTTTACCAGCGGCACGTCTTTATTATCGTCCATTACCAGCGTAGATACTTTGCGTTTTGTGGTCTGCTCGTATTCGCGCTCATCCTTAGTTTGGAAACCGGTAGCGATAATAGTCACCGAAATTTTCTCGCCTAACGAGTCGTCCTGGCAGTTACCCCAAATCAGGTCGGCAGCTAAGCCGGCTTCTTCCTGTATGTAATCGGTAATCACACTCACCTCATCCATCGTTACCTCAAGCGTGCCCGAGCTGATATTTAACAGGATATAACGTGCACCTTCAATTTCATTATCTTTTAACAGTGGAGATGCCAAAGCACCTTCTACTGCTTTTAAAGCGCGGTTTTCGCCTTCGGCAGCGCTACTACCCATGATAGATACGCCGCTGTCTTTCATTACGGTGCGCACATCCTTAAAATCGACGTTAATATAGCCGGGCAGTGTAATAATCTCGGCTATACCTTTGGCGGCCGTAGTCAAAATATTATCGGCCTGGGCAAATGCCGAACCTAAGGTTAGGTTACCAAAGATCTGACGCAGGCGGTCGTTACTGATCACCAGGAACGAATCCACATACTTTTTCAATTCTTCCAAACCTTCATCGGCCTGCATTTTACGGCGTTTACCTTCAAAGCTGAAAGGCGTGGTGATAATACCAACCGTCAGGATATCCAGTTCGCGTGCTGCTTTGGCAATAATCGGGCTTGCGCCAGTACCGGTACCACCGCCCATACCTGCTGTAATAAACAACATACGGGTGTTGGTGCCCAGCATTTCTTTAATATCATCAATATTTTCGATAGCTGAATTTTTACCAACTTCGGGGATAGAACCCGCTCCCATTCCTTCGGTTAAGCTGGCGCCTAATTGTACCTTGTTAGGGATAGGGCTCAGCTCTAAAGCCTGGGCATCGGTATTACAAATAATAAAGTCTACACCGGTAATACCTTGCTTGTACATATGGTTTACCGCATTGCCACCGCCGCCGCCAACACCAATAACTTTGATGATTGACGATTTTTCTTTTAACATTTCAAACTTCATAATCCTCTATTTCAGCTATCTATACTCTGATGAATAATTAGTCTTCGCTATTGTAATATTATAACTTTTTCCACAGGAGTTTTCCACATTCGTTAATATGTGGAAAATTCGTTTGGTGTGGAGAAGTACACTCTTTTGTCATTGCGAGGAACGAAGCAATCGCGAACTATACAGAGCGACTCTTTGGGTGTGCGATTGCTTCGTTCCTCGCAATGACAAATCTTATTTTTGACTTTTGACTTCCGAATTCTATTTCAAAAAGTCCTCGTCCTTAATATCGTCTTTGATAAATTTCTTACCGGTTTCCAGTAAACGGCCAAACAAACCGAATTTTTTATCTTCGTCAAACTTCGGTTTTTCAGGCTTGATGGAAGCCGCCGCCGGGGTTTGTCCCGCCATTTCGTACTCCATTTTCTGGATACCTTTAATCAGCAAACCAATACCTGTTGCAAACATCGGGCTTTGCAAATCATCGTAAGTTGGTTTTGGCAATACTTCGTTTTTAGCCAAGTGCTCGTTAGGGTAACCAATACGGCAATCTAAACCAGTTACAAACTCTACCAGTTGCGATAAGTGCTTTAACTGCGCCCCCCCCCCCGTAATCACAATACCGGCAATAAGTTTCTTTTCGTATCCCGATGTTTTAATCTCGTAGTAAATATGCTCTACAATTTCTTCCATGCGGGCCTGGATCACAAAGGCCAGGTTTTTAACCGAGATCTCTTTAGGTTCGCGGCCACGCAAGCCGGGAACGCAAACAATTTCGTTCTCTTTATTTTCATCGGCTAAAGCCGACCCGAACCTGATTTTTAACTGCTCGGCTATGTTACGCATTACCGAACAACCCTCGCGGATATCTTCAGTTACACTGTTACCACCAAACGGAATTACAGCAGTGTGGCGAATGATCCCTTCGTGGAAGATGGCCACATCGGTAGTACCACCACCAATATCAACCAAAACCACACCGGCTTCTTTTTCCTCATCGCTCAGTACCGATTCTGACGATGCCAATGGCTCCAGGATCAGCTCCTGGCTATCCAGATGCGCCTTGTTAACGCATTTAACGATGTTTTTAATAGCGGTTACCTGGCCCGAGATAATGTGGAAGTTAGCTTCCAAACGTACGCCGGCCATACCAACCGGGTCTTTAATTCCCGGCTCGTTATCTACCGTAAATTCCTGTGGCAATACGTGGATAATCTCCTCGCCCGGCGACATGACCAGGTTATACATATCCTCTACCAATTTCTCGATATCCTTACGACTGATCTCGGTATCCAGCGCGCGGCGGGTAATTAAACCACGGTGCTGTAAACTTTTTATATGCTGACCGGCAATCCCCACGTTTACCACCTTAATCTCCACATTTGATTGTGAACCGGCGCTTTCAACCGCCTGAATAATCCCTTGCACGGTTTTATCTATATTGGAAACCATACCGCGGGTTACACCTGCGCTTTCGGCTTTACCAATGCCTAACACTTCAATTTTACCGTTCTTACTGCGACGGCCAACAATAGCGCAAATTTTAGTGGTACCAATATCCAATCCTACCGCAATTGGCGCACTTTTTTCATGAGTTGAGCTTTTGTCCATATCCTTACTATTTATTTGATTTCACCGGTGATTTTTTGATTTCACCGATTGCTTCTTGTTTATTGATTTTATTGACTGTATCCTTAGGTGATGTTATTACTGATGCCGAATCTTTTTTAGCCACTACTGCACTAGCTGTATCTCTTTTCAAATTATCGTTTTTAATCCCGATAACCTGGTTGGTGTACCTGATATTAATGGCCTTGTAAGCCACCCAGCCTACCATTGGTACGGCTTGCTTATAAAAAGCCAGCAGGTTCCTGAATTTCACATCCAACGAATCGGCATTGTTGCCCAGCAATATGCGCTGGTTGCCTACGCGTGGTATCAGTTCAATCTCGTGCTGTTCGTTCACGTAAATCTGCGCTATCTGGGCTGTCCATAAACTATCCTTGCGGATAAAATCGGCAGTTTTAAAAACCTCTTTAGCCATGGGCGTACGCAGGGTATCAACGCGGTTGGCAAACAACTCGTCTATAAAACCATTCGCTACCAAAACCTTAGCGGTAAAATTGCCCGATACCGGCAGCTTTAAGCCATGCTGATCGATATAGAAATCCTGGTTAAACCGGTTCATCATGCGCATCATTGGCTGGCGTTGAATAATCTCTACCACAATAATGCCGTCCATATCTGCATAAACACTTGCTGTTTCTACAAACGGATTCTTTTTCAGGCGTTTTTCAAGCGCCTGTATGTTAATCAACTCTAACCGGCGACCGACCAGCGTAGTGCTGTTCAGGCCAAGGATATTGTTAACTTCTTCTTTATCGATAAAATACTGGCCGCCGGGAATAACTACTTGCAAGCCCTTACAAGTCATGGTTGATTTTTTGACCTGGATAAAGCTCATCAGTACCACCAACCCGCTCAGGCTGATTAGCCAGAGAAAGCCGAATAAGATATTTTTCCAAAGGCGCTTATTCTTAAACATGATCTAATAAATGTTTTAAGGGTTGCACCAATTGGTCTATATCACCTGCACCAACAGTTAAAAGCAGCTCAGGGTTTTCAATTCTCACTATATCAAGTACTTCTTGTTTTCCACATTTGCGTTTATTCCACATTTTCATGCGGTTTAATATCATTTCAGATGTTACACCTTCAATCGGTAACTCGCGCGCCGGGTAAATATCCAATAGCAGCAACTCGTCGCCCATGTCCAGCACCTCGGCAAAACCATCGGCAAAATCGCGGGTTCGGGTAAACAAATGCGGCTGAAAGATCACCGTCAGCTTTTTCTCCGGGTATAATTTTCTGATGGAGGTGATCGCCGCCCGTAACTCTTCAGGGTGATGTGCGTAATCATCAATATAAATATGACGGTCGTTTTTCACGATATATTCAAAACGGCGTTTTACCCCGCGGAAATTGCCTAACGCTGTTTTAATCGCTTCTGCATCAACACCCAGCAACAAAGTTGCCTGTATGGCCGCTGTTGCATTCTCGATATTATGTAAACCGGCTATCCCCATTCTGATATCTTTAATCTGATGGGTTTTGCCAATGAAATCGAAATAAAAATCGCCGTTTTCAATCCGCACGTTGGTGGCTACAATATCCGAATGCTCGTCTATCGAATAAGTGATCCCATCCCGCGCTATCAACAAGCCGCGGCGATAAACCAGCTCCCCACCCTCTTTTATCTGCGAAGCAAACAAACGGAACGACTGCTCTAAATGCGAATGATCGCCATAGATATCCAGGTGATCGGCATCCATAGAGGTAACGATAGCAATATCCGGATGCAGGGTTAAAAACGAGCGATCGTACTCATCGGCCTCCACTACCATAATATCGTTATTACCGTACAGCACATTGGTTTGATAGTTAGCTGCAATACCACCCAAAAATGCCGAACAATCTTTACCCGAATCTTTCAGGATATGCGCCACCATGCACGATGTAGTGGTTTTGCCATGCGTGCCCGCAACAGCCACCGTAAACATTCCTTTGCTGATGATGCCTAACACCTCCGACCGTTTATGCAACTCAAACCCCTTTTGCTTAAAGAAATGCAGGATGGCCGAATCTTTAGGCATAGCCGGCGTATAAATGATCAGTGTACTCTCCGATGGCTCTTCGAAACTCATCGGAATAAAATCGGCCCGGTCATCATAAATAATCTGCATCCCCTCGTTTTGCAGGGCGATGGTTAAGTCGGTTGATGTTTTATCGTAACCGCAAACAATACAACCCAAGTGGGCAAAGTAACGCGCAAGGCCACTCATGCCAATGCCACCAATGCCTGCCAGATAAACCCGTTGTATGTTTTTCAACTCTATCATCTTCTTTTTAAGATTTCACCGATTACGTTTTGATTTCACCGATTATTCTTTTTACCGATAACATCTTTCGGTCTTCCGGACTTTCCGTCTTTCGGACTTTCTAAAAAACTGGTGCCCTGCCAAAGGCAGGGGCACCGTTTAATTGCTGATTGTTATTTGGGTAACTTCTTTTGCTATTACTTCATCGGCGTGTGGCATGGCCAGTTTACCAATGTTGTCGCTTAATTTTTTTTGTCTGCTTTTATCTTTTAATAATTCAATTGCTGTATCTACCAGTTTTGCTTCAGCATCTCGGTCGGCTACAAAAACGCAGGCATCATCTTCTATCAGGGCCAGCGCGTTTTTTGTCTGATGATCCTCAGCCACGTTTGGCGATGGCACCAGGATTACCGGTTTCTTCACCATGCACAACTCGGCTATAGTACCTGCACCGGCACGCGATATAATTACATCAGCCGCGGCATACGCCAAATCCATTCGGTTTAAAAACTCCAGGATGCGTACGTTGGGGTGATAATCTTCGCCCAGTTTTTCTATAACTCCTTTATAATATACCTTACCTGTTTGCCAGATCAATTGCACATCGGCTGCTATCAGTTTATCTAAACCGGCCAGCACACTGTTATTTAATGTCCGCGCGCCTAAGCTGCCACCTGTTACAAGAATAGTCTTTTTCTCGGGCGATAGCTTCATTAACTCGGTAGCCTGCATGCGCTTGTTGGCAATATCTACCGACTCCTTACGGATAGGGTTCCCGGTTTTGATGATCCTATCGGCAGGGAAAAATTTATCCATGCCATCAAAAGCCACGCAAATTTTCTTAGCCTTTTTGGCCAGCCATTTATTGGTTACCCCTGCGTACGAGTTTTGCTCCTGGATGAGGTAAGGAACACCTTTCAGTCCGGCCGCATATAACAACGGCCCCGAAGCATAACCACCTACACCAACAGCCGCATCTGGTTTAAACTCTTTGATGATCTGCAGCGACTTGCGCACGCTGCCCAGCAACTTCACCGGGAACATCACATTCTTCCAAACCGAACTGCGCTGAATACCCTGGATATCTAAACCAATAATTTTATATCCCGCCGCGGGAACTTTCTCCATCTCCATCCGGCCGTTAGCGCCCACAAATAAAATCTCAGTAGCAGGATCAAGCTTTTTAAGCGCATTGGCAATAGCAATAGCCGGGAAGATATGCCCCCCTGTACCGCCGCCACTGATGATGATTCGCAGTCCATGCCCCCCAACCCCCTGAAGGGGGAGTTTATTTGCGGGTGTATTTTTATTGCTGGCCATATCTTGCTTTATTGTTCTTGGTTCTATAACTCCTACTCCCCCTTCAGGGGGCCGGGGGGCTTTTACGCTAACCCAATCTCCCCTACTACTACCTTATTACTATTCCTGTTTATACTTTTTTCTGCTTCAACTTTCTCTTCGTTTTTTAAAGCTTCGTTCTCGTCAATGTGACGGCTAACCGAAAGGATAATACCAAACGCGATACTGGTAAATAATATCGATGTACCGCCCATACTCACCAACGGCAGCGGCACACCCGTTACCGGGCCTAAACCTACCGCAACTGCCATGTTAGCAAAGGCTTGGATGGTTAAACTGAAGCTCAATCCCGCTGCCAGTAAGGCCCCGAATGCTTTTGGCGCTTTGGTTACAATTTTTACACAGCGATAAAGCAGGAATAGGTACAGCGCGATAATAAACACGCCCCCCATTAAACCGTATTCTTCTACTATAATAGCGTAGATCTCATCCGAAAACGCTTCGGGCAGGTAGTTACGCTCGGTGCTGTTACCCGGGCCTTTACCAAAAATGCCGCCTGTTGCAATGGCAATTTTGGCGTGGTTAGATTGGTACATCTGATCTTTATCGGCCAGTTCGGGATGCAGGAACACCTTCATACGAGAGGTATGGGTACCTTTACGACCACCGAAGGCCAGCATACAAGCCAGCATAATTACCCCGGCCACACATACCACCGCAATTTGCTTAACGCTGATACGACCGATAATTAACAGCAAAACGCTTACGCCAAACAGCATTAACCCGGTTGATAAGTTAGCCGGACCAATCAGCGCAAACACCACGCAAACCGCACCCATAATTGGCACGAACGAGTTTTTTACATCTTTAATATTTTCCTGCTTACGCGATAACATCCGGGCCAGGTAGGTGATCAACGCCAGCTTGGCTAAATCGGATGTTTGGAAGCTTAAACCGGTACCCGGTACGGCTATCCACCGGCTTGCACCGTTAATGTGCGAACCGAAGAACAGTGTATATAACAGTAACGGAATAGTAATCGCCATTAACAGTTTAGAGATACCGGCGTAGTACCGGTAATCTAACCGGTGCGAGATATACATCAACGCGATACCGCCGACTAGCATAATCATGTGACGGAACAAAATAGACTCCACCCCCACGCCGCGCACATAAGCCAGCGTACCGGTTGAACTGTAAACAGCCAGCATAGAAATAATAGACAATAAAATAACGATCAGCCAGATCCAGCGGTCGCCTTTTGTATTACTGAGTATCCTATTCATATTTCTTTAACTGATTACACCGGTTACTTTATGATTTCACCGATTCTATTTTGATTTCACTGATCGCTCTCTTTCAGTCTTACGATCTTCCCGACTTTCGGACTTCCGGACTTTTTTTATCCTATACCTTTAATCAACTGATTCATTTGTCAGTCAAAGCTGACGTACCGCCTCCTTAAATTGCTGGCCACGGTCTTCGTAATTTTTAAACAGATCGAAGCTGGCACAAGCCGGTGACAATAATACTGTATCTCCTTTTTTAGACAGATGGAATGCAACCTGTGCTGCTTCTGATGCCGATGAAGTGTTAACGATTATTTCCACATCATCTTCAAAAGCATCGTGAATGCGCTTGTTATCTTTACCCAGGCAAACTATGGCTTTCACCTTTTGTTTTACCAGTTCTTTCAGCATGGTATAATCATTACCCTTATCAACACCGCCTAATATCAACACCACCTCGGCACTCATGCTCTCCAATGCGTACCAGGTTGAATTAACGTTGGTAGCTTTAGAATCGTTAATAAATTTGATGCCCGAAATTTTGGCAACAAATTCCAGCCTGTGTTCAATTGGCTGTATGTCCATCATACTCTCGCGGATAGTTTGGTTGCGGATTTCTAATACCCTTGATGCCAGTCCTGAAGCCATAGAGTTGTACGTGTTGTGTTTGCCCTGTAGGGCCAAATCGTTGATCGACATTTGAAAATGTTCCTGGTTAACGTTAATGACAATATTGTCGTTTTGGAGACAAGCCCCGGTTTCAATTGGTTTTTCGATAGAAAAAGGCAATTGTTTGGCCGCGAACGTGCGCCCCTCCATCCCCTTCATCGTCTCGGTATCATCCGCACAGTAAATGAAATAATCATCGGCTGTTTGGTTTTGCGTAATCCTGAATTTGGATGCCGCGTAATTCTCTAACTTATAATCGTACCGGTCTAAATGATCGGGCGTAATGTTCAGCAATACGGCTATATCTGCCTTAAATTGGTACATATCATCCAGCATAAAACTGCTGATCTCCAGTACATACACGTCAAACTTTTCAGTCGCTACCTGGTAAGCAAAGCTTTTACCGATGTTTCCTGCCAAGCCCACATTTAATCCCGCTTTATTCAGGATATGATAGGTAAGCGTAGTGGTAGTCGTTTTCCCGTTCGATCCGGTGATGCAAACCATCTTCGCATCCGTATATCTTCCGGCAAATTCTATCTCCGAGATCACCGGTACGCCTTTTTCTCTCAGCTTTTTTACCAGCGGCGCCTTCTCCGGTATCCCTGGGCTTTTAACCACTTCAACCGCGTTCAAGATCTCCGTTTCGGTATGCTGTCCTTCCTCAAAGCGAATGTTCCAGCCTTGCAACTGCTCTTTATACTTCGGCGCAATAACACCCATATCCGACACAAAAACATCATACCCCTGCTGCTGAGCCAGGTATGCCGCCCCTACCCCGCTTTCGCCGGCGCCAAGGATGCACAACCTAAGCCCCCCAACCCCCTGAAGGGGGAGTGCGTTAGCGGATATGTCTTTGTTCGTATTCATTTTTCACTTTTGCTTTTATCCCTTTTTCTCCCCTTTAGGGGCTGGGGACTTCACCTCCTGCTCCCCCTTCAGGGGGCCGGGGGGCTTTATCTTAGCTTCAACGTTATAATCGTCATAATCGCCAGGGCTATGCACAGAATCCAGAACCGGGTTACGATTTTGGCCTCGTGGAAACCTTTCTTTTGATAATGGTGATGCATCGGCGCCATCAGGAACACACGCCGGCCCTCGCCGAATTTCTTTTTAGTGTATTTAAACCAGCTTACCTGTATCATTACCGACAGGTTTTCTACCACAAACACACCGCATAACAAAGGCAACAGCAGTTCTTTACGAATGAGGATGGCAAACACTGCGATAATACCGCCGATAGCCAAACTGCCGGTATCACCCATAAACACCTGCGCCGGGTACGAATTATACCACAGGAAACCTACACAGGCCCCAACAAACGCCCCGGCGAAGATCACCAGCTCGCCCGAGTTAGGGAGATACATGATGTTCAGATAGTCGGCCATCACCACGTTACCCGATACGTAAGCTAGGATAGCTAACGTGATACCGATAATACCCGAGGTACCTGTTGCCAGTCCGTCAATTCCATCAGTTATGTTAGCCCCGTTAGATATGAATACGATAATGATGATAATGACCAGCAGGAAAACGATAAGCGTATAGTGCACATAACTATTGCCGAATATTTTAAGCCCCTTGCTGTAATCAAACTCATTATTTTTCCAAAACGGCATTGTTGTTTTGGGCGATTTGATATCCTGTGTATAAACCGGCTTATCGTTCTTCATGTGAAAATCAACCGGGGCATCATATTTAACCGGCAGTGTCACCGTTTGGCGGATGGTGATATCGCTATGGAAATACATTGTCCACCCGATAATCAGCGCCAAACCAACCTGACCGATGATTTTAAACCGTCCTGCTAAGCCTTCTTTATTCTTTTTAAATACCTTAATATAATCATCCAAAAAGCCAATAGCGCCTAACCAAACGGTAGTAACCATCATCAGGATGATGTAGATATTATCCAGTTTGGCAAACAACAGCGTAGGCACCAAAATCCCCAGCAAAATAATCAGACCGCCCATGGTTGGGGTACCTGCTTTTTGCATCTGTCCTTCTAAACCCAGGTTACGCACGGTTTCGCCAACTTGTTTAAAACGCAGATAATCTATCAGCCTGCGACCGTAAACCGTAGTGATCAGCAACGAAACAATTACCGCCATAGCCGTACGGAACGTGATATACTGAAACACCCCGGTCCCCGGGATATTGTAGTTTTTGTTCAGATAGTTAAACAGGTAATACAGCATCAGCTTCTTGTTTTATTGTTGTATTGCTTTATTGCTATTCGTTTTTATATTCTCTTTTATCTCCCCCGTCATTGCGAGGTACGAAGCAATCTCTACGTCGGCAGAGCGAACTTGCAAATCTCACCTTTGAGTGTAGAGATTGCTTCGTACCTCGCAATGACGTGCGTTGTGCCTCTGCTTATTCCGCCATCAACGCAAACTGTGCCACCAACTCCTCATGATCATCGAAGTGATTTTTCACTCCTTTAATCTCCTGGTATTTCTCGTGCCCTTTGCCGGCTACCAGGATGATATCTCCCGGTTGGGCTAAATGGCAGGCAGTTTTAATTGCCTCACGGCGATCAACTATGCTCAGTGTTTTCTTTTTATTAGCACCGGTTACGCCGGCTTCCATTTCTTTAATAATCTCTGCCGGGTCTTCCGAACGGGGGTTATCCGATGTCAGGATCACTTTATCGCTCCACTCGCAGGCCATTGCGGCCATTACCGGGCGTTTGGTACGGTCCCGGTCGCCGCCGCAGCCGATGATGGTGATTACCTGTTCGGTACCTTTACGCAAATCGTGAATAGTAGTCAGCACGTTTTGCACGGCATCTGGCGTGTGGGCGTAATCAACTATTCCAATCACTTTATTTGGCGATAGCATGGTATCGAACCTGCCTTCGGCGCCAGATATTTTGCTCAGACCGGTTAGCACGTTGGCTTTATCCTGCTCTAACAAAGTAGCGGCACCGTAAACGGCCAGCAGGTTATAAGCATTGAAATTACCAACCAGTTTAAACCAAACTTCATCACCATCCACATTCAGCAGCAGCCCGTTAAACTCATTTTCTAAGATCTTCACCTTAAAATCTGCCATATTTTTCAGACCGTAGGTTTTTTTGTGCGCCTTGGTATTTTGCAGCATCACGTTGCCGTTCTTATCGTCAACATTAGTTAGCGCAAAAGCATCTTTAGGCAGGCCATCAAAAAAGGCCTTTTTAGCTTTTAAATAAGCATCAAAGGTTTTATGATAATCCAAATGGTCGTGCGTAAGGTTTGAGAAGATGCCACCAGCAAAGGTTAAACCATCTATCCTGTGCTGCGCTACCGCATGCGAGCTTACTTCCATAAAGCAGTAATCACAGCCCTGGGCAACCATATCCGCCAGCAAACTGTTCAGCGCAACCGGATCGGGCGTGGTATGTGTTGCCGGGACAACTTTACCGTTCACCTGGTTTTCTACTGTTGATAACAATCCGCACTTATAACCTAACTCGCGGAATAGCTTATATAATAAGGTAGCAATGGTTGTTTTGCCATTGGTACCTGTAACGCCAACCAGCTTTAACTGATCGGACGGATTGTCGTAAAAATTGGAGGCAACAATCCCCAGCGCTACGGCCGAGTTCTGCACCATCAGGAAATCGCCGCCGGTTGCGGTATGGCCGGGCAGTTCTTCGCAAATTACCGCCGCTGCGCCGTCTTTTACAGCTTGTTCAATAAAATCATGCCCATCAACCGCGGTGCCTTTTACCGCCACAAACAAACAGCCCGGCACTACCTTGCGCGAATCAAAAACCACGCTGGTAATCTCGACATCGGCGCTGCCCTGTAGTTCGGTAAATCGTACACCTTCCAGTAACTCGCTTAAATACTTCATTCTAATACGATTGTTATGGTTGATCCCTTTGGCATAGCACTACCAACCGTTACCGACTGGCCCGAAACTACGCCGCTTCCTTTTGCAATTACTTTATAACCTGCGTTGCCCAAAACATAAGTGGCATCGCTCAGGCCCATGCCCGCTACAGATGGCACGGTGCCTTTTTTATATTTCGATTCTTCAAAAACCACCCCCGCGCTGGTATCAACCACGTTTTGCTGGGTTGATGCGTAAAGCGGCTTAACACCCAATTTGGTATAAACCTGTTTCAGCGCTTTATAATCGCCTTCTTTAATTTTTGGCGGTTGGGTATTGCCGACAAAATGCTGCTGCACATCGGGTTGTTTAATCCCCATATCGGTAGCATAAACCCTGTCGGCTATCTTACGAAATACCGGGCCGGTTACCCAAGCTGCCAAATGCAAACCGTTACGCGGGTTACTGATCACCACAATCATAGTGTACTTTGGCTTATCAGCCGGAAAATACCCGCAGAACGATGTTTGGTGAGTACTTTTATCATAACCATGGCTACCGGTAGCTATCTGTGCAGTACCTGTTTTACCCGCTACGGTGTACAGGTTATTTTTAATGTGCGTTTTACCTGTACCTTCTAACACAACCCCTTCTAACAAACCCTTCACTTTGGCCAAAGCTTCGGGCGAACATACCTGCGGATTAAGCACCTTGGCATGGAAACGCTCGATAGTGTTACCCATCCGGCGGATCTCCTTCACAAAAATTGGCGAGATCATCTTACCATTATTTGCAACCGAATTATAAAACGTAAGCATTTGCAATGGCGACAGCTTAGATTCGTACCCGTAGGAGATCTGGGCCAGGCTTTGCAAATTGTTCCAGGTTTTTGATTGCGGCGTTTTAATCAGTGGTTGCCCCTCGCCTTTAATTTGTAGCCCGTTTTTCTCGTTTAAATGCCAGCCGTATAATTTATCGGTAAAGGCTTTTGGGTTGCTACCGTAAGCAGCAGTTACCAATTTAGCTGCGCCGATGTTTGATGATTTCTCAAACGCGCGACGGGCGCTAACCACACCGCCTTCATCTTCCGCATCTTTAATATGCAAAACAGCTTTCCCGTTACGCGGATTAATAATTGCGTACGGGCCGCCGTGCATAATATCAACCAGTTTACCGGTATCAATTTTATGATCATCCAACAGCGCCATGTACGATGCCAGCTTGAACGTAGAACCCGGCTCAGCCTCGTAACCGATGGCATAGTTTTGCTTTTCGTAGTATTTATTGTCTTTCGGATCACGGGTTAAATTGGCAATGGCACGTACCTCGCCGGTCTGTGTTTCCATTAACACTACCGTACCCCAGTCTGCCTGAACACTATCTAACTGATGCTTCAATACCTTTTGCGCCAGATCCTGAAAGTTAACGTCGATGGTCGACATAATGTCGGCGCCATCTTTTGCCGATACTTCATCATCCTCGTTAACAGGCTGCCAGGTACCGCCGGCCATACGCTGCATTAAGCGTTTACCGTTTTCGCCGTTGATATAATCCGCGTAAGCGCCCTCTAAACCTACCGGGTTAGATACGTTCTCGTTCACATAACCGATGGTACGCGCAGCCAGACTTTGAAAAGGCCTGATGCGTTTATTTTTAGCTACTACAATTAAGCCGCCTTTGTATTTACCCAAATTAAAAACCGGGAACTGGCGGATAGCCTTCAGTTGCTGATAAGTAACCTGGCGACGGATTAACTGGTAACGCGAGCTATCATTACGGGCCGTACGCAACATACGCGAATATTCGCGCGCTGAATGATCGCCAAAGTAAGATGCCATCTTTTCGGCCAGCGAATCTATGCGCAGGTTAAATTGCTTTTCGGTACCAATGCCCGATGCAAGCATATCCATGTGCAACTCGTACTCCGGCACCGAGGTGGCCAGCAAGCTGCCATCCAAAGCCATAATGTTACCGCGCGATGCTTCTACATTTACATAACGGGTGGATAAACTATCGGCCATTGATGCCCATTTTTTACCCTGTACAAACTGCACCCTGCACAACTGCACGGTAACAGCAAGCGCCAAAAACACGATTAGCCCGAAGGCCAGGTAAACACGCATTAGTATGTTAGCCCTTATGTTCATTGTGCATCCTCCTTTACAGTTAGTTTTACCGGTGGCGCAATGGGTTCTTTCAGTCCCAGTGTATCGGCGCGTTTAATAACTTCGGTTAGCGTACTTTTAAAAGCCAGTTCGGCTTTGGTGGTTTTATAATCCCAGCTTAGTTCTTTTACTTCTTTTTCCAGTTTATCAATATCGCGGATGTTTTTTTCGGCCATGTGCATGTTACCGATATACATCATGCCCAAAAACGCCAAAAACAAAACAAAAGGCAGCGCACTGGTGGCCGTCTCGGTTGAGATAGCACCTTTGCTTAAAAACGTGGTAAACCAGTTCTCGGGGATCTCCCTTTTCGGGGATTCCTCAACAACGGCTTCCTGTTCAAGCTCTTCTTCCTGAATTTCTGAACGTAAACGATTACTCATTTTTTTACAGCTATTCTAAGTTTGGCGCTGCGTGCGCGGTTATTTAATAGTATCTCTTCGTCGGTTGCCACTATCGCACCGCGACTAATAGCATCCAACGGTTTTTGATCGTTTCCATAAAGGTCTTTCACCACCTCGCCGCTGAATTTGCCTTTGGCGATGAAGTTCTTTACCAACCTGTCCTCTAACGAGTGGTAGCTCATCACCACCAACCTGCCGCCGGTGGCCAGCACCTCGGCCGATTGGGTTAAAAATTCTTTCAGGGCTTCCAGTTCCTGGTTCACCTCAATCCTCAGCGCCTGGAAAACCTGCGCCAGGTATTTATTTTCTTTCCCCCGAGGGATTAAATTCTGGATCGCATTTTTCAGATCTGCCACCGTGTTAATCGGCGCGTTTAAGCGGGCCGTAACAATGGTTTTGGCTAACGATTTGGAGTTTTGAATTTCGCCATACATCCCAAAAATGCGATGCAGATCTGCCTCGGCGTAGTTATTCACCACCTCTTTAGCGCTTAGCTCAGATTGCTGATTCATGCGCATATCCAGCTCCGCATCAAAACGAATAGAGAAACCCCGCTCAGCCTGATCGAACTGAAAAGACGACACGCCTAAATCAGCCAAAATCCCGTCAACAGGGAGCGCATCGTGCAAACGGCAAAAGTTTTTTAGATATCTGAAGTTTTGATCTACAAACGTAAAGCGATCATCTTCAATCATATTCTGCTGCGCGTCGGCATCCTGGTCAAAACCAAGCAATCTGCCATCGGCGCCCAAATGCTTCATAATCTCGCGCGAGTGGCCGCCGCCACCAAAGGTGACATCCACGTAAGTACCGCCGGGCTTAATATTCAGCGCCTCGATACATTCCTGCAGCATAACGGGGGTATGGTAATTACTCATGTGCCCCCTTTCCCTTACCGCCCATTACGCGCTCGGCTAAAGCGGCAAAATCGGCAGGCTCGTTAGCCAGCATAGCATCATAAGCAGATTTTTCCCAAACCTCAATTTTATTCAGCTGGCAGCTAATAATTAGCTCGTTTGCATTTTGCGCATCGATCCCCGCATGCTCGGCCAACATTTTAGGCACAAGAACACGACCGGCAGCATCAGGCTCCAGCATGGTGGCCCCACGGGTAAAATGGCGAATAAATTGTTGATTTTCACGCTCGTACTGATTCAGTTTCATCAGTTCGGCAACTACGCTATCCCACTCGGCTTTAGGATAGATCAGAAGATTTTTGTCAAACCCACGGGCGATCATCAAGGGCTCTTTACCCTCGCCCGGAAGCTGCTGCTTAAGCGCAGAAGGCAATGTCAAACGTGATTTGACATCCAGCTTACAGGAATAATCGCCGAAAAAGTATGACATGGGCACTCATCACCATTAATGGTAATGTAAAAGTAAAGCAGTTTTTCCACTTTACACCACTTTCACCCACAAAAAAGTTATCCACATCATTTTCTGGGATTTTACCCCACTTTTTGATGCAAAAGCCTGGCAGCTTTTTCTATGTTGTTTTTAAATCCAAAACTTAACTATTCATTATTAGTTGGTTAGACACTTCTTTCTGATTCGTGTATTAGTTTCGCATCGTCATATTTCGCAACCCAACACTTCTCAATTTCATCATATTTGACGGTCGCTTGAACAATTAAATTATTCTGGGTTCCATCATCATCTTGATCCTCCTGCCAAATCATCAATTCCAAACCATCGGATAACACCAAAGCTTTTTTTTCTATTTCATCTAAGGTGCCTTTGCAAATAAGCCTCACTCCTTCCGAACTGGAATTTTGGAAATCCACCCATAAACTCTCCATGTTAACTTTAATTATTTGCTAAGTTAGTTAATAATTAATTCTACCAGCCTCTTAACTTTATATCATGAAAAGCAAGGCCAGTGCTACTATTAAAGCATCCCCTGCTTTCCATTCCAAATCCTCGCCTTTCCACACTACACCCCACGCTCGCTGCGGGTTTTCCATTGCAATCAGGTTTATTTTGATCGGTTGTGCAAGAAATCAGTGCAGCATTTATTGTAGAGACAGATTACTATCTGTCTCCAGTATGCAGATCAACATCACAAATCGGAACATCAAACGACTCTGCACAGCAACCGGGGAGACAGATAATTATCTGTCTCCCGTACGCAGATCAACATTGCAAATCGAAATTATCAAAACGCCTCTGTATGGCAACCCGTAGAGACAGATAATTCTGTCTCCCGTACGCAAATCGACATTGCAATTCGGAACACTAAACGTCTCTGCGCGAGGGAGCCAGATAATTATCTGGCTCTACGATTTTGGAAAACCATTACGCACAAAAAAAGCCCCTCGTTACCGAAAGGCTTGCTTGCTATATTGCTATATAAGGAAGGATCTGCTGCAATTACATTGCAAGTAAGTCCTGATCGTTTTTTGCGATCTCGGCAACCATTACGCCGTTTACTTTTCTGTTGATGCGTTCGGCAACAAAGTTAGCGCTGTTTACAGTTGAAGTTTGGTTTACCTGCATATCGCATTTAGCTACGCTACCGGTAAGGTCCATTTTAGCACGATCATTAACGGTGATGTTTGCAGTGTAAGCGTCTAAGTCTAACTGAACTTTAGCGTTGTTGTATACATTAACATCTAACTCGATAGCTGCAAAATCTTTAGCTGATTTAACGAAAGCGTTATCGTAAACAGACAGGGCGCGCAGGTCGGCAGCGGTTACATAAACTACTAAAGCATCTTTAGTGTATGATGAAATACGCAGGGTGCCATTTTGGTTTTGCACCAATGCGCTTTGACCGTAATAGTTAGCATTTACTTTTACCTGGTTCTCTTCGCCGCTGGTCAGGTACACCTCAACGTTGCCGCGAACTTCAATTTTGTTGAAATTTTTTGCTTCGTTTAAAACGGTTACAGTATTCTCTTTTGTAGCTGCAAAAGTATTATTTGCTGATATAGTTACTATACTTAGTAAAATTGCGATGGTTAAAAATTTAGTTTTCATGATATATATTATATTGATTGTCAGTTGTTTATTTATTCCTTGTTTGTTAATTACATCTATAAGACGATGTTAATTTTAAAACGTTACAGATAATTTAAAATATTTTTATTATATTTAAAAATACCCCGTTTTTGAGGCCGCAAAGGTATCATTTTTTATTTCACATTTTATGTCATAAAATTGTCATTAATCGTACAATTTCCATCCTTATAATACTATGCATACATAGGATGTTTTTTGTTAAGGTTTTTGCAGTTTAAACCCTTTTAATTGCAAAGATGGCAAGGTTTGGATTTGTGATATTTACACTATTACTGAGGAGTCGTTCGGTAATGACATGGTTATCGATGATATCACACGCCTTACTTTTTTTCTTGATAAAAAAAGTAATAAAAAATCAAGACAGCAAAATGCTTCCTTTGCCGCACAGGCCCTTGCCCTGCAAATCAGCCAGAACCACAGGGCCGTACCTTCGGGCCCCGCTTCGCACTCACAATCCAACGCTTCAGCCCGAAGCTAATGCCCTCCCCACCGCACATCCCACCAAGTTCTTCCTGATTTCGCACGGAAGCGGTTTGCTGTCGGTGAAGAAGCATAACTACTAAATAAACACTGTTGATTGGGAAAGCTTAGATACAGATAGAAAATAAATGACTCAATGACGCCGAAGGCATAATGACAGCGTAGCGAATGACTAAACGTAGTAACGTGTCCCATCCGTCTTTATCCGGCCGGCATCGAGCAGTTTGCGGAGAGTGTCTATCTTTTCTTTATCAGTACCGGTGTGGGTGGCGGATATCAGGTCGTCCAGCTTCAGGTGCTGGTCGGATAGTAGCTGAAGGAGTTCGTTGGCAATATCATCGGTAATGGCGGCGGCGTTGTCCTCGCGCTTTTCGGCAAGGCATACATCGCAGATTCCGCACTTGGGTGCGTTCTGCTCGTCGAAGTAATTAAGCAGCATCTGGCTGCGGCAGCGGCGATGTTCGGCGTAGGCTAATACCGCTTCCATTTTGCGGCGGTAGGTAGCCTTGCGTTCTTCTATATAAATATGATTAATATACAAATGTTCGGGCGTTTGGCGGGCGCGTGTCCAGGTTACCTGCGGCTGATCGGTTTGTGGCAGATAGGTTAAAATACCAAAACTTTGCAATTGTTGCAGGCCATCTATTACCTGCTGCACGTTTAAATGCGTGCGGCGGGCCAAATCAAATTCGCGCAGGCGCACAAAATTATCAAACGCCCCACCGTAAGATCGGAGCAGGATCTTAATAAAGGCATCCCACCCGGCATTTTGGATCTGGAAATTATATAATTCCTCGTTCGAGATCTCGAACCGGAAACGCGATGGCAGGAAAACGCTTTCAGTAAAAGAGAGATAAGCATCCTTCTCTAAAAACTTCATCGCGTTAAGCGTTTTAATCGGGTCGAGTTTAAAGCGTTCGCAAAATTCGGCCAGATCGATGTTCAGGCTCAGCCCCTCGCCTGCCCCGTAAGCTATCTGGAAGTAGTTAGCTAAATAATGATACGTGGTTTTAATCTCATCAACCGATGGGAAAGCTGCTTTAAATTTAGCTTCCTGTTTCATCCGGTCGCCCGGTCCGTATAATAATATCGCATAGGCCTTTTGCTCATCCCGCCCGGCGCGACCAGCTTCCTGGTAATAAGCTTCCAAACTTTCGGGCACATCGGCATGGATCACAAATCGTACATCCGGTTTATCTATCCCCATCCCGAAGGCATTGGTGGCTACGATAATCGGCACTTTGCCAATCTTCCATGCTTCCTGCTTAGCCGAGCGCTGATCGGCCGGTAAGCCAGCGTGGTAATAATCGGCCCGGAAACCATGCTGTGTTAAATACTTAGCCAGCTCAAACGTTTGCTTGCGGCTGCGTACATATATAATACCGCTACCCTTTACGCCGCGGGCAATCTCCAGCATCTTACGCAGTTTATCCTCGTGCTGCTGCACTACATAAGCTACATTTTTACGCTCAAAGCTTTTTTGAAAGATATTGGATTGCTTAAACTGCAGCTTCTCTTCAATATCCAGCTTCACATCAGCCGTAGCGGTAGCGGTGAGCGCCAAAACCGGCACTTTAGGATGCAGAGCCCGCAAATCAGCTATCTTTAAATACGGTGGCCGAAAATCATATCCCCATTGTGAGATACAATGCGCCTCATCGATAGCAAACAGATTTACCTTCATGTACTTGATCCGCTCGCGCACCAAATCAGACAGTAAACGCTCGGGTGAGAGGTAAAGAAACTTAACCGGACCGTAAATGCAATTATCCAACGCAATATCTATTTCGCGTTTGCCCATGCCCGAGGTGATGGGAATAGCGTTGATACCCTTCGCGTTCAAATTCTCTACCTGATCTTTCATCAGGGCTATCAGCGGGGAGATCACAATACAAATCCCTTCCTTCGCCAAAGCCGGCACCTGGAAACAAACTGATTTACCCCCACCTGTAGGCAGCAGCGCCAAAGTATCATACCCCAGCAAAACCGATTGAATCACCTCCTCCTGCACCGGGCGGAAGGTATCGTGGTTCCAATATTGTTTAAGGATTTGCTGGATGGTCATTGACCGCTGATTTGAATGATTGAAATGATTTTTATGATTGTGGCAAAATAAGCGAAATCAAACCAAAAAATTCTCGCCAATCAGCGGAATCAAACAAATCATTCAAATCAGCAGTTCAGACAACATATATTGTGAGTGGCGTTTATGTAAGATAAACTATTTATATTAAATTTGTTAAAAGGATTATTAGTTATGACCACAGCGACACTAAAGCAAGAGCTCCATCAGTATATCGATAACGGTGACGAACGTTTTTTGCAGATGGTACATACAATGGCTAAAGAATATACCGACGCTGAGACGGACGATTTTGCCAAAGAAGAGATGCTGGAACTTGATGCACGTATGCAAAGCTATCTTAATGGCGAGAGCAAGAGTTACACCTGGGAAGAAGCAAAAGCTATTATTACTGGTCGTAAAAAATAATGTCTTACAAACTAATTGTCAGAGATAAAGCTTTGGCAGAGCTAAATGATGCTTATGACTGGTACGAAGAACAAAGTTTGGGTTTAGGCGATGATTTCGTATCTGAAATTGAAAAATGTTATCACAAGCTCATTGCCAATCCAACCCACTATCCATTTTTGTATCCTAAAGACCGACGTATAAAAACCAATCGATTCCCGTATGTCCTTATCTTCCGAATTATTGAGGACGAAGTAATCGTATTACGCGTCCGTCACGATAGACAGAAACCGCTGTAAATAATCATTACTTTTAGGTCGAAACCGGTTACTGCGTTTTCGTTACGCTATCTTCTGACACAGCAATCACATAAAATTGCCTGATATGTTTAACTTTGCTATCTAATCATTCATATTACCTATGAAGTTAATTTACATCTTTTCTATATCGATGATGCTGACGGGCGTTGTTCAGGCCCAAAATAAATGGAACGTTGAAACCTCTTCCGGTCCGTCAAAAAAAGTAACTACCACGCTTACCGAAGGCACCTGGATGAACCTTGATGTTAGTCCCGATGGTAAAACCATTGCCTTTGATTTGCTGGGCGATATTTATACCATGCCCATAACCGGCGGTAAAGCTAACCTAATTTCAGGCGGTCGCCCGTTTGAAGTGCAGCCCCGTTTTAGTCCCGATGGTAAGCAGATCAGCTTTACCAGTGATCGTGATGGCGGCGATAATATCTGGACTATGAACGCTGACGGTGGCAATCGTCACGCTATAACCAAAGAAAATTTCAGGTTATTAAATAACGCCTCGTGGACACCCGACGGGCAATACCTGGTGGCCCGTAAGCACTTCACCGCAAGCCGATCTTTAGGCGCGGGCGAAATGTGGCTATACAACAAAAACGGCGGCGACGGGATCCAACTGACCAAACGCAAAAACGATCAGCAGGATGCCGGCGAACCCATCGCATCGCCCGATGGTAAATACGTTTACTGGAGCGAGGACATGACCGACGGCCCCAATTTTGAATATAATAAAGATCCTAATAAAGGCATTTATGTGGTTAGGCGGCTTGATCGTGTAACCGGTCGCATTGAAGACGTAACCGGCGGAACAGGTGGCGCCTGCCGTCCGCAGATTTCGCCCGATGGTAAACTTATGGCTTTTGTAAAGCGCGTAAGATTAAAATCGGTACTGTACCTGCACAACCTGCAAACCGGCGAAGAATGGCCGGTGTACGATAACCTGTCGCACGATCAGCAGGAGACTTGGGCCATCTTCGGCGTTTATCCAAACTTTAACTGGACGCCCGACAGCAAGAACCTGATATTTTACGCCAAAGGAAAAATCTGGAACTTAGATACGCAAACGCTTAATGCCGCGCAGATCCCGTTCGAGGTGCAATCAACCCAAACCATTACCGATGCGGTGCATTTTCAGCAAAAGGTATTTGGCGATGATTTCCAGGTGAAGATGATCCGCCAGGCCACCACATCGCCCGATGGTAAGATGATTGCCTTTAACGCAGCCGGTTATATCTACCTGAAACAACTGCCCAACGGTAAACCCGAGCGCATTACCAACACTACCGATTTTGAATTCGAGCCGGAGTTTAGCCCTGATGGTAAAACATTGGTGTATGTAGATTGGAACGACGAACTGAAAGGCTGCCTTAACCTGTACGACCTCAACACCAAACTGGTTACCCGCCTGTTCACCGAAAAAGGATTCTATTATTCGCCTAAATTCTCGAACAAGGGCGATAAAATTGTTTACCGCAAAGGCGAGGGTAACGAAGAATTAGGTTACGCCTATGGCAAAAACGGCGGTATTTACACCATAGGTTTAACTAACGGCATGGCTACTATTGATGGTGCCACCCAGGTTACCGCCAGCACCCCGCAGTTAATCATTAATAACGGTATCCGTCCGCAATTCACATCGGATGACAGCAAAATCTATTTCCAAAGTTACGAGGGTGGCAACAAGGCCCTGAAAATTGTGGATCTGAGCGGCGCTAATCAGCGTACGCTTTATACGTCGCAATACGCTACGCAGTTTGCTCCAAGTCCGGATGGTAAGTATATGGCTTTTACCGAGTTATTTAACTGCTATGTTACCCCTATGGTAAATGCGGGTGCGCCCCAAAATCTATCGGCAGGCAATAAACAGCTTCCGCTGAATAAGTTGACTCGCGATGCCGGTACTTACCTGCATTGGAGCAAAGACAGCCAAAAACTAATGTGGACCTTAGGCCCTAAATACTTTGTACGCGATATCAAATCCGCTTTCCCTTATTTAGATGGCGCGCCTGATAAAACCCCGGCCATTGATACTGCGGGTACCGATATCGGGTTGAGATTATTATCTGATGTTCCCGAAGGTAAAATTGCTTTCACCAATGCCCGTATTATTACCATGAAGGGCGATGAGGTGATTGAAAAAGGCACCATTATTATCGATCATAACAAAATTGCCGCTATTGGTAAAGATGTGGCCGTACCGCCCGATGCCAAGGTTTTTGACGTAGCCGGTAAAACCATTATGCCGGGTATTATTGATGTACATGCCCACTTACATACCAGCCCCGATGGTGTTTCTCCGCAGCAAGATTGGAACTATTACGCTAACCTGGCCTACGGCGTAACCACCGCTCATGATCCGTCAAGCAATACCGAGATGGTGTTTAGTCAATCGGAAATGCTGAAGGCTGGCCGCATGGTTGGCCCAAGAGTTTACTCAACCGGTGGTATTTTATACGGTGCCGATGGCGATTTTAAAGTAGTGATTAACAGCCTGGACGATGCCCGTGCACATTTGCGTCGTATGAAAGCTGTGGGAGCGTTCTCTGTAAAAAGCTATAACCAGCCCCGCCGCGAACAGCGCCAGCAAATTATAGAAGCCGCCCGCGAGTTGCAGATGCAGGTGGTGCCCGAAGGAGGTTCAACCTTCTTTACCAACATGAGCATGATTATGGATGGGCATACCGGCATCGAACATAATATCCCTGTTTGGCCTGTTTATAAGGATGTGACTTCTTTTTGGGCCGCCAGCAAAACCGGTTACACCCCTACGCTGATTGTAAGCTACGGTGGTTTATTCGGTGAGAATTACTGGTACGCCCGTAACGATGTTTGGAAAAACGAGCGCCTGCAAAGCTATTTCCCTACGGGGATTTTAGATGCCCGCTCACGCCGCCGCGAAATTGCCGAGTATGGCGATTATGCGCATATAGATGTATCTAAAGCCGTAAAACAAATTGCTGATGCCGGCACCAAAGTAAACCTTGGCGCACACGGACAAATTCAGGGCATGGGTGCGCATTGGGAACTGTGGATGCTGGAACAAGGGGGTATGACACCGTTGCAGGCCATCCGTTGTGCTACTATTAACGGCGCTGCCTATTTAGGTATGGATAAAGAAATTGGCAGTCTTGAAGTTGGTAAACTGGCCGACATGATTGTAATTAACGCCAACCCGCTGGAAGATATCCGCAACAGCGAAAAAATAAAATACGTAATGGTGAACGGCCGCCTGTACGATGCCGACTCGATGAACGAAATTGGCAACCGCGAAAAACCACGCCTGCGTTTCTGGTGGCAAATGAGCCACGGCGAAATGACCGCCCTCCCAGTAAACAACAGCGAAACCTGGACCTATACGGTAGCGGACGGAGATAGTAATTAATGATTAGGTCGATATGGGTGGCAAAATAGATAAAGGCCTTACCGTTAAAGAAGAAATACTTGCAAGGATAATGAGCGACATCTCTGAACTGTGTTACAGTGCAGGTTGGATGCAAAATTTAGAATATGTGCTATGGCATGCCGTGGTATCAGGCGAACGTAATTACGGGCATTACTCTGTTACACAACGCGATATCGAAATTCTAAAATTACTTTCTGACGAAACACAAAGCTGGATAATATTTAACGATGAACTCGAAGAAACTGCAATAGATTTAGACACCTGGAAAATTAAATTTGATGCTGATATAAAAGTCAGTCCGGGTCTCTTGAAGGGATAGCCTATTAGTAGCACCAAATCTATCCCATTTGTCATTACAAGCTTAGCGCGGCAATCTCGTAGTTCTAAAATCAAACTACAAGGTTGCCGCGTTGCTGTTTATATGCAGATTCCTGCGCTTTTCAAAGACCTTCTATCAAGGGTGTCATGCTGAGCATCGTCGAAGCATGGTGGGCAGGCCTCTCCGCACCAGTCTTCGACTACGCTCTGACTGACAGGCCCTCTTACCCTATCAACGGATCGGTACTGAGTCGCTTTACCAATAACCCAATGACAGCGAAGCGCAATGACTAATGACCATTAATAGCGTTACCTTCGGCCCGCGCTTTCCGCTCATACTGCACAGGCCTTAGCCACTTGGCCGGTATCCGCTACAATCGCTAACGCAGCAATTGCATAATGACAGCGCAGCGAATGCCCCAATGACGCCGAAGGCATAATGACAGCGCAGCATAATGACGTGCCACCCCATCGACACAAAACCCTCATTTACCGATACTTTATTTAAGCCTTCGCTCTTGCGCTGTACTTTCGAATCATCAAAACAAAAAACCTAATTAAAAGGAGGATTACTGATGGAACGGAAGAATTTTTTAAAAAGCCTGATGATAGGGGCGGTATCATCTTCGGCATTAATCGGCGCATGCAAAAAGGATAGCGAGGTTACAGCAAGCACAAGCAACGGCACAACTACCACCGGGACAACAACAACAACAACAGGCGGGGCCACAACCAGCAACGGCTGCACCGTAGCGCCCGACGAAACCGAAGGCCCTTTCCCAACCAAAGCGCCGGCATCATACGTCCGCAGCGATATTACCGACGGACGCACCGGTTACAAGCTCACCAGCAAAATCACTATACTAAACAGCAGCGCCAATTGCAACGCGTTATCGGGTTTACTTGTTGATATCTGGCATTGCGACCGTGAGGGCAACTACTCTGAATATGGCGGCACCGGCATGCAAAGCGCCAACTACACCACCGTACACTTTTTGCGCGGTCGCCAAACTACCGATGCTTCGGGCACGGTAACTTTTACCAGCATTTTCCCGGGGTGGTATAGTGGCCGGGCTACGCATATCCACGTGCATGTTTACACGGCATCGGGTACATCGTTAAAGGTGACGCAGATCGCTTTCCCCGAGGGCAGCAGCAGTTCGGTTGCTTTAGTAAACGGTTACAGCAAAGGCATGAGTGGGTACACCTACAATAAAAGCGATAATGTTTTCAGCGATGACAGCGCGGGTGTTGAAATAGCCACCGTGACCGGCAACCTGACTGATGGTTTTGCACTGTCTATCAACATCGGCGTTAAAGCCTAAACAAACATCCCCCTATATATTTAAACCAAAAGGCGTTGATAGTTAAGGCTATCACGTCTTTTGCTGTTATTAAACCGAACATGAACAATCAACGGATTATCACCCTCTGCTACCGCAAAATCATCAGGCCAACCGCTACTGCGGCCTGGGACAAATTGGTGCACGAGGATAGCTACATGGAGTTTAAACTACAGGCGCAAAACTACAGCGTCGGCACACAATACACATCCTACGCAGAGCTAACCCGCTATTTTGCCGATGCGCAAAAACTGCCCGCCATGGTAGCCCCATCGGTAACCGGATATGTGCAGCAATTAGGCGGTATTATTCCTGATATATTAAATACGCTTGGTCGCCGGTTTTTAAAGATCCGTTCCTTCCAGTTCGAGATCATTAACTCGGATATCAACGACCGGGATAAACATGTAGTAGCGATCAACTTCTTTTCAGAGCCGTTGATCTGGCACGATACTATTGACAATTGCTTACTGGTATCGCAACAAAATTCCGAATTAAAAGACAGCGGAGAAGTATCGACGGAGTTATTTCAGTTGCAGCCTTATTTGAATATTCAAACATTTGCCCAATTGCCCAGTCAAGCATCCACGCTTGACTGAAGTAAAATTTAGGAGCGTCCACGCTCCCGTAAAAAGTAAGCGTAGACGCTTACAGTAATCATTGTTCAAGCGTGGACGCTTGAACAGGCAATAAAAACAATGGAAAAACAATCACCAGGACAACTCCACTTAGCCGACCAGCGGGGCATCATTGAGCGCGATGGCCTTACGCGTTGGTGCACTTTTAATTTTGATGAATACTTTAACGCAGAGCGTACGCCGTTTGGCAGTTTATTGACTTTTAACGATGAGCTATTTGCGCCCGGACATATCGAAACCTATCAGCCAAAGCAAAACGTTTGGATACTGATTGTACCCATTACCGGCGAAGTGGGTTATCATAAATCAGCAACGAAAGATTGGACCGTCGACGTGGAGCAGGTGCAGGTGAGATACGTAAAGGCAGGTACGGTTATCGAGCTTTTTAACCCCTACGTTGACGAGCGCATCAACTTTTTATACATCGAGTTTGCAGCTGCCGAAACCCGACTGATGGCGCAAACTTTAACCGTTTCTGATTTTGATTTGGAAGGCAAGCAAAACAGCCTGGTTAACATCGTCCCGGTTACGGATGTGTTGCCGTTTGCGCTGCACATTGGCATGTTTGATGGTCGCGGCGAAACCATTTATCCCATGCAAAATCCCCACTCGCTATTTTACGCCTTTGTAATTGCCGGGGCATTTGAGTTACAGGGAAGATTGATGCACCAGCGCGATGGACTGGCGCTATGGGATTTGCAGGAAGCCGATATGGAAGCGCTGAGCAACAACGCCGTGCTTTTGGTAATGGAGATTAAAAAGCCTGCAGTCAGTTAACCCGTTTGTAACGGAAGTCGATCCGTTTTTTGGCGCCGTTCATTTCGCCGTCAATCCAGGCGTTTAGCGAGTCTTTGCCAATTAACTGGTAGGCCACAATCTGCGGGTAATCGTGACTGGGATTAGTAAACTGGTAAGTATTTTTATAAACCGATGTCAGCCTGAACTCTACCGGCTTGCCATCGTTCTGCCCTTCTACCGTGGGGATGTAAAGGATATTATTGCCCTTTATCGTCAACTGCACACTTTCGCCTAACACGGTATCCGCACCGTTTAATTTAAAGCCTTTGCCGCTTAATTCCGTTTCGCTCACTTTTTTCCATTGCTCGCAAGTGTAACCTTTAGCCGTTTTCATTTTCCAGGTGCCGCCCACTAACTGGTGGAGTGGTTTAAAACTATCTTGCTGAGATTGGATGGTAAAGGCTAACAAGGCAAAGGCGAGCGCGGCTAAACAGATCTTCTTCATGATGCGGTAAATCAGGTGAACTCAAATTTACTCAATTTTAAGGGTACGCTATTATCACCCTAAACGGGTGAATTTTTTTAGGATATTTAAATTTATCTTGATATTGGAAAAATATAGCCCTGTTACCCATCAGTCTTGAACAAAAAAACTACCCATATCCTGCAAAAGCTGTATTTAATGGCCTGCGCCCTGCTGTTGTGTATCGCACCCGCCAAGGCACAGAAATACACTTTTACGCATTATGATATCGAGAACGGGCTCATCCAATCGCAGGTGAACCGGGTTTACCAGGATACAACCCACCGTTTGTGGCTGGCCACTTTGGGTGGCGTAAGCCGGTTTGATGGGGTTGAACATTACGCCTTATCGAAAGCCACAGGTTTAAAAAACAATTTTATCTATTCCGTTTTTTGCGATAAGCAGGGCACCGTTTGGATAGGCGCTAACAAAGGCCTGGCCTATTTTAAAAACGAACAGATTCATCAGATCGCCATCCCCGAAGGCACTAAAACCGGCTGGATTAATCATTTGACGCAGGATGCAGCAGGTACGATCTGGGGGACGATGGAAAATCATCTTTTTAAGGTAAGCGGCAACCGCATGCAATTTGTTAACCCAACCGGCAAGCCTGATACGGTTAGTACGGTGGCCGTTAACAAGGATGGTAAGCTATTCGTCGGCGTTAACGCGTGCAGTATTTACAGCCTTAACGGTAACACCTGGCAAACCTATTTAACGTTCCCAAAAGAGATAGGACCGCTTTATGCGATGAAGCTCTTGTTCGACCGAAAGCAGGCCGATAAACTATACATACAAGCCTACCGCGGCCTTTTTGTGGCCGAGCAGGGCAAAGTTATACCTTATGAAGATGCGCTCCTTAAATCGGCCTACAGGCCCTTTGTCAGCTTTGAGCAGGATGCCGATAATAACCTGTGGATAGGCACCATGAAAGGAGCTTACCGTATCGCCGAAGGCAAACTCACTTACTTTAACAGCCAAAACGGGCTTAGCGATGCCGAGGTATCTGACATCTACAAAGACCGCGACAATAACCTATGGTTCGGCACCCAGGGCGATGGGCTTTATCGGTACAACAACGATGGTTATGTTACCTTCAACCAATACAATACCGGGGAGTCTACCCCTATTGTAATGGGTATAGCTAAGGCAGATGAACAGGATATTTTGCTGGCTATTGATGGCGGCGGTCTGGCCCGTTATAATGGTAAAACCATCACCAACGTTTCGGGACCTATGGGAACCATGTGGCCAAGTAAAGTTTTAAGCGTTTATAAAGATGCCACCGGACTGGTTTGGATAGGCACCAGTCGCGACGGAATATGGCAATACAACGGCCACCAAATGACGCCGGTTAAAGGTACGGAATACACCACCGGCCTTACCATCACCGGCGATACCGACGGCACCATTTGGGCAGGCATATCTTCAGGTGTTTACTACTTCGATCAAAACAGGGTAATGCACGCTACCCAGGGCAATACCTTCACTTCATCCCTACTAAAATTAGGCGGCGATTCGCTGTTGCTGGGAACTCACGAGGGCATTAAGCTGATGGTGAATAAAAAGTTAGTCAGCCAGTTTAGTTTAAAAGAATTAGGTACTACTGCCATTTACTGTATGATAGCTTACAAGGGATTGATCATTATCGGTACAGACGATTCGGGGATTTTTGTGTGGGACAGGCACAGCAATAAGGTAAAAAACTTCACTACTAAAAACGGATTGGCAGCTAACAGTATCTATAGCCTGGCTACTGATGAACACGGAACGGTTTGGAGCGGCACCGGCAGAGGGGTGAGCCGGTTTACTCTTGAAGGCACAGATCTTGATTTAAAAATTATCCCCGGCAGCGATGCGAAGGACCGCATCATAGAATCGAACCAGAACGCAATTTTATACAATAACCACCAAATACTGATCGGGACTACCAAAGGACTCTCGGTTTACAGCACTGCTTTACCGGGGAATGATGGTACAGTGCCTTTTATCATGATAGACGATATCCGCCTGTTTGAAGATAATGACGCCAAGCCTACGGCTTTACCTTTAACCGATCAGCTGATCAAATTATCGGCCGATCAAAATCATTTATCCATATCTTTTTTAGGGGTTTATCTGCGTAGTCCGGCACAGGTTACTTACCAATACCGCCTGATTGGCTTAAACAACCAGTTTTGCGCGCCGGTTAAAAACAACGTGGTTGATTACCCCTCGCTGCCACCCGGCAAATACACATTTGAGGTAAGGGCTATTGCCGGTAATAAGCAACTTTCAAAAAACAAGGCTACGTTTAGCTTCGAGATTGCGCCGCCGTTTTATCAAAGATGGTGGTTCCAATTAGCTACAATTGCTTTACTGGTATTGAGCGGGGTACTAATTCAACATAATCTGCATCAGCGCAAACTGAACAGACTACAGGCTATTGAAGATATGCGGCAGGAAGAGAAAATGAAGATCCGCCAGCAAACTGCCGAAGACTTTCATGATGATTTGGGGAATAAGCTTACGCGGATCACCGTGCTGTCGGATATTTTAAACGCCAAGTTAGAGGTTGATAAAACCGAGCACCGCAAGCTGGTAGGGCAAATTAAACAAAATGCAGCATCGCTTTACAACGGCACCCGCGATATCCTTTGGGCCATGGACCCTAAAAGCGATAACCTTTACGAGGTACTGAACCATATCCGCGAAACCGGGATAGAGATTTTTGCCGATACCAATATTGATTTTAAATTCGACGGGATTCAGATGGAACTGGCCACCGTTAAACTCCCCATGGAGTATAGCCGCAACATAACTATGATTTTTAAGGAGTTGCTAAACAATGCCCTTAAACACGCCCATCCGCATCACGTACAGGTAACAATGGCGCATTACGATGCCGACACAGTTATTCTACGCATTACCGACGACGGTGCAGGCTTTGATCAATCGGTACCCAACCGTGGCCATGGTTTGGTTAATATGCAAACGCGGGCCAAACGGATCGGCGGTCAGCTTAGCATGCTGTCCACACCCGGTAAAGGTACCAGTGTCGATTTAACTTTTAATATCAACAACAAACAGCCCAACGCTTAAATGATGACTATGGAACGCGATATACGGATTGTAATTATTGAGGATGATGAAACCATCCGCAGCGGATACGCTTTTTTGGTAGGATCGGCGGATGGGTACCACGTAGTAAACGCCTACGCCAGTTATGATGAAGCCGCGCCGCATTTAGCCGCCGACAATCCGGAAGTAATTTTGCTGGATATTCAACTCCCCGGCACCAGCGGGATTGAAGCTTTGCCGAAGATAAAAAAGCTGTTGCCCCATTGCCACGTACTGATGCTGACGGTCTACGAATCGCAAAAGCAAATTTTTGATGCACTGGCTAACGGGGCCAGCGGATATTTAACCAAAGCTACCCCCGCCAACAGAATCATTGAATCGATAAAAGAAGTAAAAGACGGCGGCGGCCCCATGAGCGTAAACATTGCCCGCATGGTGATCTCCTCCTTCGTGAAAAATCAGGATTCGCCCCTTTCAAAACGCGAAACACAGATTTTAGAACAGGTAGCCGAGGGCAAAAGCCGCAGCCAAATAGCCAAAGACTTGTTTATAGATCTGGAAACCGTCCGCAGTCACATCAAAAACATCTACCTCAAACTGGATGTAAACTCCCGCGCCGATGCCATTAAAACGGCTAAGGATAATAAGTTGATATGAGTTGTCTGAACCGCTGATTTAGAATGATTTTTTTGATTTCGCTGATTGTGGTTATAAGCGTTTTTGTCATTGCTGTAATGGTTAGGTAATTCGGTAACAGAATTAGGTGTTTTTATATGTTGTTTAAGGTGCACATTTCAATAGGTTTTTTGCCTTTGATACCCTGGTGGGGGCGTTCCCAATT
>Ga0116227_10000185_pt1 | contig 108947 bp, 85 predicted proteins | sample S1TSphgellanicum_FD_89693 | JGI IMG/M metagenome (GOLD analysis project Ga0116227, IMG submission 89693) | Host-associated microbial communities from peat moss isolated from Minnesota, USA - S1T2_Fb - Sphagnum magellanicum MG | ecosystem: Host-associated > Plants > Peat moss > Unclassified... | reverse complement strand
TGTTTGAGGAACACAACAGTAATAATTTTTGGGTGGGGGGAAACGTGAGGGTGGCACCCCGGGGGGCCGGGGGGGGGGGGGGTGGAGTGCTATTTTGAAATCTGGCCTTCTTTTCCTATACATAATTATAAATGTGCAAGGACCAAAATAACATAGGGGTGTCCTACAAGGACTGCTTGCTGTACACACGGCCTACGCCAAGCTCTCTAGCCAGTACGTTGGTGTCATGCTCTCTTGTAAGTTAAACTATGCACACTAGGCTACCCGCCATTCCTTCTTAGGATGTCCAGTCAGTTTCATCCATCTCCCACAAACTAGAATGGAAACTCCACTTATGCCCATCGTGACACTTTTTGTGCATGGTCTGGCTGGCCAAGGGAAAGTCACTTAGTTTTTAAGTAGCTGCAACTGTTCTCTCTTGCCTGTGAGAGACACACTCAACACACACACACACACTTCTTGCCTCTTCAACAACCCAACCTTATGGACTAGATAACCCTCAAGAGGTTACTGGTTACGAGAAATCTTGCGGGAGCTCCAAGGTTGTTCCCACTAACCAGCGGCCTTCAGCTGGTTAGCATGCATAATTGACTGTTGTGCGAATTGAGAGGAAACTGTCATACATACTAAGTCAGTCGAACATCCCATCTGTCACTTTTTAGTACTTTGTGTTTTTTTTAATTTCGTACCTATTTGCTGTCATCTTGTCATCAATGAAATATCTGCAATGGAAGTATGATGAATGTTTTTTCATCCATGAAGAAAATAATTATGATGTTTTCATCAAGAAGCAGTATTGTTATGGCCAAATATGGGAAAGAATAGGCTAATGAGAGTTGAAAGCAATACCTATAGTTGCAAATAGTAGGTCGTTAATAAAACTGAAGGTAATGAGTTTTTTTTTGTTTTGTAAACCTGCAAAACTTTATTACCGTAGCCTAGGGTCAGTTTCCACATTGACAAAACGAATAATTCTTTATTTTCAAAACATGATTTTTAAAAAAAAACTTGAAATTATTATTATTTTCATCATCTATTATAATATTTTGATATGAGTAGCGAAATTATTTAGAGTTTAGTCTATGATAATTACAATGATATTCAACATGTCAACTTCATATTTCACAAAATTTGATTTCGTTATTTTGAGAATTATTTAATGATGAAACTGACCTTAGGGTAAGGTGATAAACACACCATAGATTTGGAAAATGTACAAAGGAGTAAGAAAAAGGAAGATGTCAACTTAGTTCAAACGAAGTGTCAAACTTTCTCCATGTCAAAACTCGATTGCTTGCAATAGGTGATTGTGGTGATGGGAGGTGTGTCCTAAAGGGGTGGAAGTTGAGAAATAGTTAAGCCTATGACTATCACCTAACTTAAGATGGAGGATGTTTGTATCCTTTGTAATGTGATTGAAACTTTTTGATGAAAAAAAGGAATCAAGATAGAAATATGAAAGCCTTATAGCCATTTCAAGCTTCAAATGACATTGTTTATGAAAACTCATAACTCATGACTTATGACCAATTTAGTTGTTTGAAATTCCCACAATAGTTTGTTATGAAATTTAGGACAAACTCAAGATCAATAGCACAAAAATGTTGACTTCGACAAGCACATCAAAAGACCTTAAGGCCTACTTCACAGTAGGAGTCAAGGCTTTAAAAGAAAACAAGTTTCTTAATCTATGACTTGGTCCAAGGCAAAAAAAAAAGATACCTCTCAACTTGGGAGGCGAATTTGCAACCCTTGGGGCCTATGTTGCTACAATAAAATATTGTTGTTTTGATGAAATTCACATTATAGGACCAAAGTAAACTTTAAACTAAACCTTATATCTTTTTTTCAATTTCATTTCATTTCATTTTTTTCTCTTTTTGTTGAGCTAATGTGTTTGTTTGTGAATGATGAAGTAGGTTTTTGTTTTTTCTATTTGGGATATCACCAAAAAAACATAAAAATTTCAAGAATCTTGTATCTATGCTCATCCATTGTCACAACCCTAGCCTTGGGCTCGCGACCAATGCAAGGGCATGTGAAGGTGTAGGTCAGGAGTGAGCTCGGGAATCACATTTCATGCTTCCGGGAGTGCAAGAGAGTGCAAGGGAATGAACCCCACATTCCCAAATGAGCTCCCACTTTGAAAGTTCGAATACCAATGGACTTTAGAATTTTTAGAGGGCAATTGTAGGGGTCAAAATTCATTGGATTGAAAATTTCCTTATATCATTAGAAAGCTCTTGGAATGAAAATGTCTAAAATGGGTTCGCATGACTCATTTCAATACTTAAAAACATAAGTTATGGCCAAAAAAAGGGTCGGGAGTCAAATTGCCAATTTGATTCCCAACCATTAAAAGTTGAGGATCGCCCTGATTTCCTTGCGTGCAAGTGACGTGCCACATACTATTGAAAAGCTTTTGACAAGGGTTACAATTTTGCTTTAGATCTCATCTCAATCAGAGGTCTGCACACAAAGTTATGGGCTTCCAAAGTTGCAGAAGTATCAATTTTGGGAATTTTGAAACTTTCACTTAGGAGTCCCAGGACAAAATGTCATTTGGGTGCTAGCCCCGTCACCAGGCACAATGTATATTATAAGGGGGAAGGTGGTGGTTTCCCCCAAGTTTGAGCCATGGTGAGTCTTGTGAGTCCGTGTTTGCTCGTGGTTCATTTGTGCATAAAAAATGCTTTAACTATGCACTAACCAACTTGTTGTTTGGTTTGTGTAGGCTCATGTGAGTAATTAAGTTGCTTCTCAGCTTTCCTAGTTCTCATTTCAGAGCTCCAACACGTCCTTTTACCCCCAAAGTGGTGTGAACCAAGGAGTGTGCTTCGACTCCTTACTTTTCCACTATTTTCACCTTAGACTTACATTTGGGTCTATCAAGGACCTTGGGAGTGTGTCATCCACGGTCATTTGACGTTCAAAGTTTATCTCAAGAAAGAAAACAAAGATGAGAAAAAAAATGATACTAAGAAAAAATGAATGAAAGCATATGAGAGGTTGAAGACTTGGTCCTAATTTTTGGCCTTAATGGGTTTACACGTGAACTCATTGGTCCCAAATAAATAATATTTTATCAATAATTTTGGGCCAAAGAATGAGCCAAAAAATACTCAAGTTTCTCATTATTGGTCTCACGATTTTTTGACCTCGACTTTTAATCTAAAATGGGTCCTAATTGTTGATGCAAAGAGTGCTCGACAATGCTCAATTGTTTGGTTTTTTTTCATGGTTTGATTGATTTGACCTTGTGCATATGTGAAATTAAATTTAAAAAAAAAAAACAACAATCTTTGTTTTACATATGAATTTATGCTATTGATTGATACTTTTTTTTCATGAGTGAGGTGTTGGGTTCAAATTCAGCTTTAGACAATAAATCATGCAAAACAAATGAACTAATGCTCTTTTTGAAGAACATGAAAAACATGAAAAAATACATAACACCATTTAATGCGAAATCATGCAAGGTGCAAATAGACAAGCTTGAAAGTGTGCCTAACAAAGTTGGTTAGGAAATATTCACAAGCACTCACACTATTCAGTTGACTGGTCTATGTCTATGTGAACCCTGCCCATACTAGAACCTTCACCTTCTTGAGGGAGTCCTCTTAACGATAATTGTCAATTTTGAACTTGGTGATTTTTTAAAATTTCTAGGTTGGGGATATTTCTAGGTTGTTACAATGTTTGGAAGGAGCCCCAAAACATATGGGGTTCTTGCTGTGACTCAGGAGTGGGTGCTGGTTCACCCAAAGGGACTACCAGAGTACCTAGGCTGGTTAGGCACTAATAAGTTTTTTTGAGAACTGCCAAAAAATCTGAAAAATGTGAGCCTGCCATGCCAAAAATCTGAATGAAGCTCTCAAGCACAATAGTTTCATTATGTAATATAAGGTCAAATTGTAAATTATTATTTATTTATTTACTGCTAAAACATAACATATTAAAAAAAAAAAATTAGGCACCTTGCTGCTGATCCAGTCTAAGTACTAGGGTAGTCACTACGTTGAGTTTGAGTTGTTACATGCACCTCCAGGCTTTTGAACTTCGAGACCATAACTAGGCATGAGGCAAGTTATTTAGGATCACAAGGTACTTCAAATTGGTCAATTCAAGTTCACCCCCAATCAGAGTCAAGAGTGAAGTCGGATTGCTCATCGATACTTCTTGGGTTTTATAGGTTAGGTGTTGGAGCACCTTACCTATAACGAATAGGATCTAAAATAGGGCAAGGGTTGTACACTGTAAGCTGAAGCAATGTTGCCAATTTTGTGGCAAAGTGATGATGATCCAGGAAAAAAAATTCCAAATTTGGCTATATACAAGATATGAAAGTTTAAAAAAAAAAGGATCCTTATTGGTTACATCTTGAACTTATTGTACAAATTTGGCCTTCCTTGGGAGCATGCCTTCCCTAGCATGAAGCTCCAAAGGTTTTTTAATTAAAATGGCAGAGGTCTGCATTTGATCAGCAAAAGGCTCCTTCAACTGACAGAAGGAATCTTCACACAAGGAGGTGCTTTAACATAATAATATCTTGGAGTGCTTTATGTAAATTCATCAAAAAGGGGATAATAGACTCCCATAATATATATTACTCTTTAGCAGTGGCAGAGACTTTATTAGTTATAAGTTGGCATAAGATCCCCCTTGTTTTGTTTGAGAGATATTTGTGAATATAAGATGCCCTTCCACATACACTTAGGAAGTTCCTCCAAGTGCTTTGCTGAATTTTTTTGGTTTCACTTCTTCTTCTTCTTCCTTTGTTCCCATGGAATCAATCACATTCGATACACCAGGCTTGTTGTTAATGATAGTTATTGATTTCAAAACAACACTCCTCCCATAACTTAAGAGACCTGAGGTCCAGTAGGTACCAGTGTTGTACTGGTACATGTCTCTTTTCACATACCAGTTGGGTACTGGTATTGAGTACTTTTATACCAGCCTGGTACTGGTATAAGGCTGGTATTGCCTCAGGTGAAACCAGATTGATCTGTTCTTCCATATCAGTGTACATACCTGTACTATATACCTAGGTTGTTCCCTCCCTCTATACCAGTACCACAGTGTGAGGTACTTGTAGTAGTATGCAGAGGAAGAAGTATTGCATTTGTACATATCTGAACCTATGGGGGTGTGCGCTGTGTGCAGGATTGTGGTGGATTTGATTGGGCACAAGAGGTAGCTAAACCTCACTTGGGGAACATCCGGTTGACTGGGAGCCTATAAATGACCATAACTGCAACTGGTTCAAGTCCAGTACGTCAGTTACCTGTGAAGAAGAGCCTTCACTTTCACAACTACCAGTCCGGACAAGCGAGACTGTGCTTATGGTGGGGCCCCCCAGGGGGGTGTCGCTAGCTAGCTAGCTAGCTGTCCCGCACAAAGCGCAAGGAACAGGTATTGGAAGGCCATTCACTTTCCGTCCTTGTGGGTGTTGAATCAGACAAGTTTATGACGGTCGAGCCTTGTCCGGTCCAACTAGTTTTTGAAATCAGGCTTATTCTCTTCTCTGTACCTTGCACTAGATAGAAGGCGTACATTCCCTGCTACCTCCTCATCACTTTCTCTGTTTTTCCAACTAAAACCTCCTGTTGGTCTAGGGATGCATGGTGGTCACAGTGAACCAGCACCACCACCAGTGGTACCTTCTTCACCTTCTTGATTGAGGCCTCTTCATGGCCAAATGAAACCCAAGAAATGTTAGATTTGGACTCAGAGATCCTGATTTAGTCTAAGCATGGGATATTTCTTATATTTATTTGGAAGCAACCCAGATGAAATTTGGGGTTTTTACCATGCTACCACTGTGGGTCCTGCTTCACCAAAGGCATGCATCATTGGGCTGTTTGTTGTCTCGGTTTTTCACCTGAATTCTGCTCTGGCAATCCTTTGGTTTCAAAGGTTTTGTGTGGTGTAATGCCCGCCCCAAGAGCAGGGTCGGGTCTTTTCGGGAATGGTCTTGCAAGCTGGTGGCACTTAGTTTGGGAACAGCTCTGTTCTGAGGGTATAACCAGACATATAGCATCAGCAGAAAATTATTAGTTTTCATTTTTCCCAGTGACAATACTCAGCAGGAATCACTAAAAGAAAAATGAATGAAGAAATTGGGACATTGTGCAAAATATAAAAAAATTCCCTTTCTGTGGAGGAAACATTTGGCTTGATAATGTCCCCTCCAGATACACTACAAAATTCTGCTCATGCTTTACATTAATCATGTGTTCTAGTTGGGGGCTAGAGTGAAGCAGCACCCACCAGCACACCATCCGCTATGACTCCGTTATGCATGAACCTCAACTTAATTAATATCTAGTCTCAACTTGGTAACCCATACTGTATGAAGTAGGTACTATATGTAGGTAGATAAGTAGGGGAATGATTGACTACTAGGTAATTAGACTGTTTATAATACTTATCAGCTTGTTAGCAGGTAGTGAAAAAGCAACTGAGCCAACCACCATCCTTAGATAGGGAATTGGAACCCAACAGAAAACTGTTTCATAAGCACTTACCATCCAACCTTCATGGTCAGTGCCGGTTTACTCTGGCCCTCATGTCTGGATTCTTAGGCCCACTTTACACTAGGAGTCAAGGCTGAAATGAAAAAAATCTTTCAATCTGCCCCAAGTTACTAAGCAATGTTGAACTTTATGGCCTTGTATTGGCCCCAAGGCCTAAAAAGGATACCAACGAATTTGGGAAGCCAATTTGCAACCCTTGGGGCCAAACAACAAGCCAAATATGCTCAAAGTTGGCCCCACGTTTTTCCAGTCCTGACTCCTAGTTTCAAGCAGGCCATAGTCGCACACTAAAGGGGCAGTTTACACATGAGGGCTGGGGCCATGGCTGATCCAAATCTGAAATTGCTGATTGGTCCATACTAATGCCTTGGGGTTCTTGCTTTGGTTTTATATAGTTTTGGGCAACAGCCCAATCAAATTTTTGAGGAAAGTCCCACATGGAACCCATACATAGCTGAACTGGGTAATGTTGGCTGAGAATGAGAGGCAAATTTTCAGGCCCGCCTCTTTGAGGTAGGCATGAACGAATTCATGGCAAATAGCAGCAGCCAAAATCTCAGAGCAATCTTTTGAAAAAAATAAAAATTTGTTCATGTTTTATTTTCGACATGTGAAGTTCGAAAGCGCTTTAGATGGCTTCCCCCAAAACATTACTAAGTAACCCTTCTTCTTAATTGGAAAGGGGTGCAACTTAGTAGTGACAAATAAAAAAATGTGAGGTCTCCTATGGTATCTTCTCTGGTCTAATTCAGGTTTTACACTAGGAGCAAAGACCCTTGGGCGATAGCTTAGCCATGGTCTCATTCAAAAAGTGAGGTACAATGGCCCAAGCATTCAAGTGTAAACCATCCATCCCTAAGAGTGTATTTTTTTCTGGGGTTGTCCCAGATTGTAGTATCCTGAGGTCCTAGACAAATGTCATTTTTCCAAAGATTCATTTGAGATTTTGGAGTTAGCTATTATTTGGTACTTACTGCCATTGTACTTCTCTACTTCAAGCACCTAGGTTAACCAGTGAGAAGAGGAGGCCTGGGTGATATGCTTTGTTGTTGTTGCTGCTGGCCAAATTCATCATAAGAGGACACACAGAATTCAGGATCCCACTGGCTGATGTGCCAAGGGAGCAACTGGAAATCAGCAAAATAGACTCGTCATTCAAAGGACAAGATATTCATTCCTAAGCTCCTTTGCACACTGTACAGGACAGAGTGTTTGTTGTTCGTCCTTCTTCATTCCCATACTCTTTTTATTCGTGCATCAACAGTCAATGGCACCTAAAACACATGGAGCATTATTGGAACATGGAGGGAGTAGGGACTATACACACAATATTCTCATGATCAAAGTAGTTTTCAACACATTGAACTCCCAATGGACTATGCTGCCGCTAAGTTGTGTGGCAAAAATTTCTCATTTTCAAATCATGGAACATGTATGAGGGATAGAAAATTCATATTGTTGTACCTATTCCATTCTGGCAGTAATGAATTTTTTTCCAATAAATGTTCATTTTTCTCAAAATCAGCTGCTCACAATGCTGAAAGTTCTAAAATCTTGTTTGACATTATTATTTACTACCTGCCCTAAAGCTTGGTGGGCTTGGGGTTTCACTATTGGCAAGGCATCCTTACTATATATTTGCAAAATTGGAAGGTAAATAAGTCAAAGTATGTTTGTTTAAAAAAAAGTTAAGGTCAATGCAAATATGCTCTTTCAAGCTCCACCTTTGAAAAGGGGTTATCGCTAACACAAGGAGCTGATTGTTGCAAGCTTCAGGAACTTTAACATTATTTTTTTAGGTCTGATTCCTTTCTTCATGATCTGTTTGTTGGTTAGTAGTGCACTGTGTTCCATTTTTGTTCTCCACATGTTCCCCAAGCTCTCAATTGGTTCTCTCACATGTTCCTCAAATTCCCAATGTGTTCCCCCAACATGTTCACAATAGCACCTCACTTTATTTCATATGCTTTGTCCAATGTTGTCTTCTTTGAACCTACATCGATGGGCCAGTATTGGGGTTTATATGCTTCTATGTTTGGAGTGAATGTGTGTATATTGGGGAGGCTCCAAAGTTTCAAAACTTTTTTGTGATGGGCCAATCAAAGAGGTTCATTGAAAAAAGAAATTCTGAACTTGGAATGCACCCCCAACTAATTAATATGATCACACTATGGTATATCATGATGAAGGTTCAAGGTTAAGCTTGAAGATTATTATCAAGAGTTTCCACAAACTCTAATATTTCTTTTTGTGGATTTGTTTCCTTCCTTTGTCATTTGTTCATTACTGTTACCCATCTCCCTTCTCATGGGTTGACATTCAACTCAGAACCAAACTCCGATTATCAATGTAGCTAAACCCCAAGGTAGAAGACTTTAACAGAATAAGGGCTGATGCTGCCAAGGGCTTTACGAGCATAAAGATCTACTTGAAAATTTTATGTTTTATTTTGTCCTATAATACTTGTTGGGTATATGGGAAAAAATGAGATGGGCATTTCAAAAAAGTGCTGCCCATAAGGATGCAGGCTTTACATTTTTCGAAATGCCCATCCTGTGAGCATTACATTTTGTGAAACACCCACCATTTGTGAAAGAAAGATTATGTGCAATAGGGCACCATCCAAGGCTCCAACAACACTGAAAATTTTCAAGCAGGTCTTTACAATGTGATCAAAGGTATTGAAAATGGCCCCAAAAATTTGCATTGCCAATAGCTAGAAAATTTACAATTTTAGTTGTTGGAGTCTACTTTTGGCATGCTATATTTTTAGACTACTTCTCAATAAAATTGACATCAAATGGGGATTTGATCAGTAATATATTTAGATAGGTGTTTGTTTGGATGTGACCACAAAGTAACCATCCCAAACTGTGGTGTCCCATGCCTCGCTTTTGGTACTGCTGAAAAATCCTCCACAATGCAATGTGCATGTTTGTTGTTTCACAAATTTTGGACCAACATACCAAAAATTTATTGAATTAAAAAATTCCTAAGAACTCTGGATTAGACCACTTTCACGAAAATATTATTGGGATAGGTGATATTTTAGGAGGTTTAAGTGTTTGGACACCGGCCTAGGTATCCTAAATGTTTCCATTCTCACATATAGTAAGTAATTCTGAAGGTTGATTTCTCTAGAATTTGAATAGGGTTTTGTTTAGTTAGATACTAACTAACTAACTGTAGGTTTTCCCCAAGCATAGAACCACAACAACTGTGAAAGGAGAATTGTAAAGCAAAAGAATTGAGGTCCCAATAAAAACTAGTGCATTTAAGAGTTTTAAGGTGATAGCTAAACGGTCATAATAAGTAAGCCGGACGTCTGTTCCAAAGATCATGAATCATCAGGTGAAAAGATATGGTGACTCGTGAGCCATGGAATCCTGGCCCCTTCGCCACCCCACCCCATGTGAGGATGTGAGTTCATTATGAGAGAGAGATGCATGTAACTGTCCCCAATAACTGCAACCTACGGTATACAAGGTTCCCAGACCTACAACCCGCCCCCCATCCATGCCAATACCATTCATTCCCTTTAGCCAAAAACTCTTCCAAACATGTATGTATGTATTACCGGAGTGAACCCCATACGGGGAGGGAGGCAGCAGCCATATGTATGTATTACCGGATATAGTTGAGGCGTGACTATTTGTGTCAAGACTATTTCTATAAGCTGCCTCCTCTGGTTTCTGGACCAATGAGAAAGTGACTAAAAACTGGAGGAGAGAAGGGAGAAAATTATGTGTTATAACCCCACCTCCTCTGAACCAATGAGCAAGTGACACGTTGGACAATGCAATGTAGAAATCAGTTACTTGTAGGGTAACCCCTAAGGAGTGGGGTGTTCCTTGAAATCAGCACTCTTCCAAGGCAGAGCTTATGGGCATCTGCCACTGCAGAAGTGTGTTATCCTGCGTAAAGCATCAGCAGAATTTTATTTTGAAAAGTTTTCTAGTGAGGAAATTTTTATTTTTTTTGAAAAAGCAGAGAATTTTGAAAAATGTTGCCTCACCCTTTTCAAAGGACAGATTCCGCTTAATAACATGCCCTGTAGATACTCTGAAAATTATCTGCCATTGCTTTAGGAACAGAAAAAACATAGGCCCTAGCTATCTCGCATGTAAGTATTCATCCAGTTTGTGATGAGACTCACTCATCAGTTCTGTGACTTAAGTGTTGTTCAGAAGAATATATATATATATATATATATATATATTCCATTTCTACAACTCATTATATCTCTCTACAAATAAGTACCCTAGTCCTGGACCTACTCTTATGCCACCTGCATAGAGTAGGTTGCTACACATTCGCACCTAACACCCACCTACCCTAGTCTACCTCTCATGGAAACAGCTCCTAAACCTAATAGCTTAAACCTAACCAGGTCGAAAGCTGCAGTTGTGGGATGGAGTTTGGTTGAGGTTGGTAACCAACCACAACTCGTTAACAAAGCCACTTAGCAATATCTTCTTGCTTTTTGACTTTGGGTAGTTGGCTCAACAAGTTTCTCCTGTTAAGACATTTGGGACTCAAAGGGTTTGTGATTGAAATTTCAGACTAATAACAATATGAATAATATCTAATGGGTCTTTGTGGTGTTGGCCCAAGTATGTGAAAGGGGATGATATGAAAGGGCAAATAGGATGATTGATGGGAAATTCCCCATGCGACTTGAAAAGGCAAATCAAAAGTGTCAATATGATCAATAAATTCTTTTTGTAATTTCAATTTTCAATGACAAAAAGCTAATTTAAAATCAATAACTTTTGCTTCGTTAGTTCAAAATTTTTGAATTGACAAACATGCAATCCTCCTTGTTTAGGGCTTTCTGACAATATCAAAAGTGTGGCAAGGGTCCCCAGGGTTTGGGAGAGTTAAGGTGTGGTTGACAACAAAACAAAACACCTACCTTTAATATGTAGATAATATGCATAATTTTACAAGTGCCTAAATGGTGATCCATGTTTAATAATAATAGCATTGTCATATCCCACTAATCTTGCAGCATTGGGCATTCAAAGGTTTCTGGATATGAGAGTCTCTTTACTCATTTGATTTATGCATACCTAGTAGGTACTGTGCAACTTTGACACATGTTTGTTGAATAATAAATTAACTTTGAAATTTTCATTTTGGCAAATAAAATATTTTTGAAGATTCAATAATTTGTGTGAATTTTTTTTTATTTAAGAGTTTTTATTTGAAAATTTCAACATATCTGAAAATAATATAATTAGTGTCAAAGCTGCCAAGGTATATAGTAAGAGGGTGTTGCCCAACTTGCGGAAACCAGACTTGGGCCATTATCAATTTTCAGTCACATACAGCTTATGTTGGTGGTCACCAATCCCAACTCATTCACAAACAATGAGGGAAAAGCCTGCACTACATACTCGAAGAAATTGCCAGTAGCCCTGTGCTTATTACTCAGAGGAATAGTTTTTCTTTTTCAATTTCTAAAGATATTTTTGGATACAACCTTTCTTTTTTTCAACATAAATTATACATATGTATTGATATTTATACAAGCAAATCTAAGGATTCATTAGTCATAATGATTTGCTTACTTTTTAGGACTTTAACCTTGCAAGGAAACCAAATTCCTGACAAAAAAAGTTTAATTCATTTTTCTCTACTCAAAGAAATTTTTTAATTTAAGCATCATTTAAAATCCTTACTATAATTCATTTTTAAAATATTTCACATCATGCATTTCAACATTAGTTGGAAATTAAGTAGTTGCCTGACTAGAAATCACATATTTGATATACAAATATTATTATGCTTATTTCCAGAAAAAAAAATGCTTTCAATAAAACTTATCATACAATATTTCAAGAAAATAAATACCCAAAAATGTTATTATTGAAAACTTATAATATGAACATGCAGTTGATTCATAATTGTGTCTTGTGTAAATTTTTCACCAATATTATTATAAGGTTGCTTAAAACACCATGTTTGAAAAGAATATACTATTTTTCATTGATTGGAAAACTTCATTCTGTTTTGTAAAATGATTAAAACAACACTCAATCTTGAAATTAAAACAATGATTGTAACATTTACATCTTGAATGGACAAGAAAAATTACAACCATAAAAAATTATAATCATAATATGCTTCCCCAATTCAAGTATTTTTCAATGGGATTGGGACAAGGGGTTTATAAGTGTCATAGTTCCCATAACTAGGTTGAAATGCACACCATTAGTTGCACATTCTTGGTGTAATATCAAAGGTTGGACATGGGGGGCTACCAATTGTGTCTTTTAATCCATGTAGTAAATTCAAATGCATAGTAATAATATGCAAGGTGGTCATGATGAGTTCAAACTCTAAACCTTTAACATATTGATTTTGTGTTTTGATTCAACTTTTGGTGTAGGACTTATACGTATTGTTCCTAACTTGATAAAAATTAGTGCATTGTTTTCAATAATCTTGACCTTGAACCTATGGAAACTAAATTCCATAAATTATTACCCATGCATAGCAATTGCATACTAAGGTACAATGTATGAACACTTTAAAGTTAGGATTGTTCAAAATAAATCTCAATAATGAGAGGCTAGAACAGTTTAAATTAATCTTTAGCTTTGTGAATTGGATTTGAAAGGGAAAGCTTATCAATTGGGAGCTTCCTATACATAGAGTTGAACATAAAGTCATCAAAATTATTGAATAGTCACACTTGTTGGCATTCTTGTGCATGGAGGAAGTGGTACCCACACATTATGCTTGTTGCTTCTTAATTTGCATCAACCATTTCATAATTTATTTTTATCTTCCACTTTCAAACAAATGAAAGTTCATATCTCATGACCTTAGCCTTGGCTTGCAACCAAAGCTAAGGCATGAGAGGGGAAATAGGCTAAAAGAATGTTTTGAAATCCAAGAACACTTTCAATGTGGTATAAAGTTGAAAAGATCTCTTCAAGGATTACAATTTTTCTTTTGATAGCTTTTCAATCCAAGCTTGTATGTGAAAGTCATGAGCCCACAAAATTGTGAGACTTATAACTTGGGTAAGTTCTTAAAAAATTGGTCAAGAGTTTTTGCCATTTTGATGCAACCTTGCAGCTAGCTACAAAGTATATTATAGGAAAGGAGGTGGTGACTTTTCTTCAAGTTTGGATCATGGTGTGTCTTGTGAGTTTAACTTGAACATGAAACATTTTTATTTCAATTTGTGCTAATCATTTTTTTTCTTTAATTGATTTCACCTTTAATTTTTCACTTATCATTTTAGTCTCATATTGAAACTCCCAACCTATGTTTATTTCTTAGGAGTTAGGGAACATGTCTTGGGTTTGCATTATATTGCAAACTTGGGAGTTTGTAGGTTCTTTCACCCCCTATATCACTTGACAAACCTAAAGGTGTGTCATCATACATGGTAACACTTGTAGTTTGAACCATGGCAACCACATGGTTTTTTACATCTTTATTTATAGATGCACCAATGGAGAAAAATGCACAAGGATTGTTGTTTTGAAAAATGAAACAAGTGCACATTGAAAAATGTTTAATAGCTATAATATGTGACAAAAACAATGAATTAACAAATTTGGCTCCTCTTGTCATGCCTTACATTTTACTTAGCTTCATGGTACCATCTTACCAACAAAATATATAATGTGCATGCTCCATCAATCAAGATGACCAATATCATAACAACCTATAACAATGCACTTTTAACTTGCAATTGACCAGCTCTATCAACACCCATGTTGACCACCATTCATGCTAAAGATTATGGAGGTCAATACTATATTGGAATTTCATTAGGTATTTGATGAGGAGATTGTTCAAGACCATATTCAAGAATTCATTTATTTTGTTTTAAGAATTTTTAATTTTAAGAATCTTACAACACAAAAAATACCTAAAAACAAATACATTTTATTTTGTAAAATTCATGAAATTTGAAATGTGAAGTTCAACATGTTTAGTTTTAGGATGTGTGTCAAGTTACATGGGTGAAATTTAAAATCATTATGGAGATTTGAAAGGTTAATTCATAATCTTTGTCTAACATTGGAAATATATTTTCAAGGGTATAAGATGGTTACATAATCACATGCTAAAAAAAATGTGTTTCTTGGGAATTATGATCCTCTAATATTGCAAGACATCAACATGTCCTAAAATTTGAAATGACTTGAGGGATTTTGGGGAAATGGATTTGGGTGTGGTCCCCATAACAAGCTACATAATATATACAATTGGGAGAGAAATGTTTTGGGAGTTTGGGTCATAGTGAATGAATGACCCAAATTTTGTCTCCAAATTGCACTAACCCTTTTTTTGTTTATTATTTGGAGTTGACGGGACCAAGGAATAATTACATTAGATGTGGCACTTTGCTTATTCATTTCAAAGCTTTCACAACTTAGTCACAAGGAGTAATAGAACATTCCCCATGTTTGCAAATTTTGGTCTAATTACCATCAATAACATGTGACAAATATATGGGTGTGTCACTATGCCACCCACATGTGTTTCATCAAAGTTTAGTTCTTAGACATGCAAAGGAATATTTGTTAGCATGCACAATGTGCCATTAATCTTCTTTGTTTTGCTTCCAATTTCATCCAATTCCATTTCAACCCTTAGGATTCTAATTCATCCCAATTGAAATGGATTCTTTTTCCTTTGTAGATAATTTCAAGCCCAACACAAAGTTTGAACTTTCTTTGAAATTATCTAAAATGATGCTCAATGACTTGCTTCAAGTCTTAACTAGTGGTTCTTTAGGAAATGCTTTATACATTTATGTGCAATTTTTTTCTCTTCAAAGATTTTTAAATAAGTGGGTTTTGATAATTATTTCAACTTCATTATCACATGCACAACATCACATACCGTAATCCATGGCATGTCATTATACATGCTTGGAACAATCCATTTTTTAGCCATGGTTTAAATTTCTAGGGTAATACATCCAATTGTGATGAATGGAATGTTCTATTGTCTTCTTATGTTTTCAATTTGGTGATTCCCTTTTAACACACTTTTCTTCTAACTAATTTGTGGCTACCAAAAAAAGCAAATGTGAAACAATTATCCAGTATGACATATGATTTGACGTGTTTTCCATTTCAATTATATTATTTCACTAGTTGACATGGTGCACACATTCAATTTGGTTTGAGAGTTGTCATTCCAAAAAATTACAAATTGTGACAAGTGGCATTTTCAATTACCCTTAGTTGCACTAACTATTAAGAAAATGCATTCCCTTCTATAATAACTAGCATAACCACAATGGTGCAATGCATTGTCATTCCATTTCTTATTGGTATGTGTCAAAATGACCCCCTAAGAGGCCTTTGTTTGCTAGGTTGTTTGTTTCAAGGTCATTCAATCATCAAATGTTCAATTAACTTTTGATTTACCAAATATTATCATCTATTGTTGATGATATTTACATTTTAATCATTTGAAAAATATACATATATAATTTGCTTTTGGATATTTAAATTTTCAATTCAGATTATAGGTCTTTTTATGCAACTTTTCAAATGTCTTAATTAGTCAACCTCAAGATTTCATATTGACCTCATTCCTTACCATGTTTTATCACCCTTTCAAAGGGTATGAAAACTTTTAGTGTCCTAATTGATTTTCCTTATATACATCATTTCTCATTAAAAAAATTGTTCCAAGGCATTTGCCATTCATCTCTACACCATCAAATATGAGATGTTAAGGTTAAAGTTCTAATAGGTTAAATTTTATAATTGAATAGTATGCTATTAAAGTGTTTAAAGAAAAACAATAGTATAATAGTGATGAAATTAACATTTTCAATGTACAAATAAATGAAAAATGTGTGTTAATCTTTCATCATTTAAAAGTAAAGTTAAATTTGAAATTTTACTTAAATTATGATGATGTTTTATTTTTTAAATGTATGATTATTTTAATTTTTATTCATGATCATTTTCTATGTGAAAGATTATATTTAACTTCATTTTGAAATGGAAATTTTCTAAGTGTATGTGAGAAAAAGGTGAGAATAATGGTAAAGAAATTGGGATTTTATAAAACTTAATAATCATTTTAAAAATATGAAATGTACTTTAATAGTTAAATTAATATTTCAATTGAATTTTTATATTTGTTTAGTTTCACATTGAAAGGGAAATTTTCCAAGGGTATTTAAGAAAGAGGTAAATATATTGGTAAAAGTAGTGGAGATTTTGAAAAGGTATTTGAAAAATAGTTGTAAAAGAAAAAATATTAGTAATATGCATTTTCATATTCATGTTAGTTGGTAGGGGGAGGGAATAAAGTAGTTAGGGTTGGAAGATTCATTTAAACTATCGTGCACAGTATGATGTTATGAATGATTTGAAACCATAGGCTCACCATAAATCCATAGAACATATTTTTACCTTTTTTCACATGCATCTTTCCTTCAAGTCTAGGTCAACTTCTAAGCTCAAGGTCCTAAGATAGTCTAGGAAAAGCCTTAACATGTTAATGATTGTTTTTTCCCATCTATTTAAATGGCAATGGCCTTGCATTTCAACTATAGTAGCCATTATCCTAATGACATATTTAAGGAATTGAACACTTGTAGTTTTATGTTTTCAAATTAGTCCTACAGTTTTATTTGAAAATGATTTTTTTTGTAAAAGCTTTTTTTGATAATGATACCTTTCTTATTTAGCAACAATTTGTTAAAAACTTGTGTACTTTTGCCACCTCCAATTTAGGCATGTTTCCCTTTGTTTAAACACATTCACAAGTAAAATGTTTGCTTAATGTTACATCACAAATTTAGCATCTCACGACTTAGTAATGGAAATTTCATGCAAAATTCATTCATTCACAATTCATACGTTTCACACATCAATATCGTACATTGAACACACATTTAATGCACAAATTTATAGCAAGATGTGAAATTTGTGTGACATTTGTTTATTCATAAATTTGTATTTCATTTGTCAACACATTGATTTATGTGTCAAATGTGTTTTCAACCCATGACATTTGTGTGTAAAATGTACAAACCTATGGATGAACAAACTTCGCACAATTTTTTATATTAATTCATTGCATGTTAAATTTGTGATGTAAGACAAAACATTATGTGGAAAATTCATTGTAGTTAAGACTGATACCTTCAATTTTGTCAAAATTCAAGATGTGAAAACAATAAATGTTTTGAAAAAATACATTACTACAAAATAAAGTCTTAAACTCATACCAACAAAATTGTTGGTGTTTTGAGTTTCACCTCAAGTTTTCAAATTTCTTTCGGTAGATTTTGTTGTTGCCATTGACTAACCATAAAAAAATTAAATTTATGTGTAATAAATGTTTTGATGTTTTGTTTCAATATTTCAAATTGATTTGCATTAACATTTATTCATTTTAAGGGTAACCAACAATTAAGGATGAAAAGGAAAATCCAAGGTAAACTCGAATCCACTTTTTGGATAACTGTAAAATCTAAAAAACAATTGGATCATTAAATCTTATTTAGCATTATTTTTTATGAGTTTTCCAATGCCCATTATGCTCACATTTGTTCATGATTGGGACCAAGGGTGAATGGGTAGTTAAAACATGACCAAACATATAAATGTTTTTTTTTTCGTCAACTTGGGTTCCATGCTACTTTGCACTACCATTGACAATGAATTGATGAAAAAATTGAGCTGATTTTATAGAAATTGGGTCAATTTGAATGAAAATATTGAATAAATTTGCATTATGAATTTTGAATTGAATGCAATTCAATCAAATTTGAATTGAAATCAAATTCCTAATTCAAATGAATTAAATTAAACATAATCTTCTCTTTTGGATCCAACAAAGTTAGTGTTTTTGTTGAAATTTTAATTGAATTTGATTGAATTGAATCAAATTGAATCAAATTGAATTGAATTTTCTTCATAATTGGGTTCAATTCAATTCAACCAAATTATGAAAAGGCACTATGTTAATTGCATTTTCATATAGATTAATGTAGCTTTTGTGAACACGTTCCTTATTTTTCATATTTTAGAATGGAAATTTTCTAAATTTAGTAATGTGAACACATTAAAGGGTCAATTGATTTTTCTTTCCAAACCCAAATTTTGCATTTCTTTGAATTTGGTAACAAAATTCACTAAAAAATCACATAGCTCTAAAAATTATGAAATAAAATCTATTAAATTTAACTTGTTGAGGCTTTCCAAATTCCAAGAAAATTTTCAATTTCAAATTTATTTAATTTTCATTGAAAAATTGTTCAATAATCAGTAACTTCCACACCATAGTTCCAAACAATCTCAAACAAAGTTGATGCATCCTTATTCATTGGAAGATTTTTGAAAATACGAAGAGCTTAACCTAAAGCACCATGGTTTGAAAGATCTTAACATGACAAAACAAAACAAACTACCTTGTTTCATAGATAAATGCAAGTAGATTGGTGAAAGGAATGACATAGTTAAGTAATTATGGAATGTTGTCATAATTGTCACATGTATGACCTTATATAATAATCAAGTTGATGACCATTATTGGACCCTATACATGTTTTATTGAAACCAATTTCAATTATCATTGTTAAATTATTTTTTTGGGTAATAGCCTTTCAAATTAGTCTAAATCCTCCCAATCTTTCATAAGCTTACGTTTTTCATTGCATTTATTATCAATCCATTGAGGAAATTTGATATCCACTCTTTATGGCACACCTTACATTTTAAAATAGATGATGTGATGTGTAACACATTTTTGCTTTTAGTGTTCATAAAAAAAATTGCCACAATGTTCACAAACAATTGCAAAACACTTCTTTCCTCAACCCTTTAGGCCTTTCATCGGTGTTTCAACATCGTGGTTTCCAAATATGATGTTCAAACCTTCATGAATGTCAATGAAGATTAATCCCACACAAATGAAACTTGTTGCCCACTCAACTTCATTCAAAGGTGTAACATCATATGCAAAGGGAAAAAATTGCCATGAATGACACATTAGCAACCAATTCTTCCCATTACCAATAGGATCTTTGGTTGCTCACATAAGAAAACTAATGATTTTGACATGTTTGTGCCAAAAAGGCATGGGACATCAAAAGTAAAAAGGTCCCCATTTCAATCATTGATCATTGTTTTCAAACATTAAATCTTCATTGCATTTGAAGATTTAGTGTTTGAAAACAATGATCAATGATAATTCAAGCAACCATAGTTGGGGTTGGCCACCTTCCAACTTTCACCCATCACACACCCTCCTTCCATTCTCACTTGTGATTTTCTATTCACCTTTAATAGTCAATTGATATTGTTAGTGGGCAGGTGGCATTGCAACTAGGGCTTTAACATATAGTTGGGCAAAATTTAACAAGATTATCATTTTATTTCATTTTCCTTTCATGTTATCTTTGAATTTATTGCCATAAAGTTTGGCAGGTGTTGATAGAAAAAAAACAGAGATGAATAGCTTTCCCAAGAGGTTAGAACAAATAACATTCACAATTAATTACTACAATATTATGCATCAAAGTGTAGGATGAAATGGAGTGGGATGTGATTGTTTTTGGAATGAATACTTAATGGATGAGAAAAACATACCATGTAGCCAAAAATAAAAAGCAACAAGGGAGTGGGTAGTTGATGGAATTTTTTCCTTTTTAGTGTATGTGTCTATTTATCTTTGTTTGATATAGGTTATTAATGACAAAAGGATTTGTGGTGTTGTGTTGTTTTGTGTGAATAAATTTCAAGACGGTAAAGGAACTAGTTTCTTGTTTTGGTGTTCTTAATGGTCTGTTGGCAATTGCAATTTTTGTGTGAAATGATGGTGGTGGAATTTGAAGAGAAGGTGCATGAAAGAGGGGATAAAAGACTTAGTGTTTGAAAAACTAAATACCTTTTTTTCTTTGAAGTTAAATATTTAACAATGTTGTTGCAATAGATGTTGGACATGTGTGTGTTGATTAGACTATCTAGATGAATGCTCACAATAAAAAAGAAACTATATTTTTTCAACTTTTTCCCCTTTCCATTGTGCATTGGAGTTGGTAAATCAGACATTTGTAAAACAAGAAGACATGAACAAATGTGTAAGTTTGGTGGAATTGATGAAGATCCATAGGGGACAAAAAGGATCAGGCTTGTCTAAATAACATGTCATTGAAGGCTTAGTGGCAAATGTGAGTGGGAAATTCAAAGCTTATTCTTCAAGAAGATAGAAACATACATTGGGAATTGCAAGAGCATTGTATGGCTCAAATTTGGGGAAGTAAAAGAACACATTGAGAATATGCATGGTTAGAACCTTGCTATCAAATTTTCTTGAATAAATTGTTTGGGTTGAGATGGGTTGAAAAAAAGAGCATTGTTCACAGTATTGTCAAATGAGACAACAATAACTTGAAAAAAATGATCTGAAATGATACGATCCACCAGACCTACAAAATTTAACATGTTGCTTTGATAGTTTAGAACTTATGATTAAGTATAGGATGTTATGTTGGTTACTATCTTTAAATTTGGGGCAACACTAAAGTATGGTGTTGGGTGTTGCTTTATGATGTTGTTTGGTGGACTATATGGAATTATAGAGTTGTTGGTAGTCTAAGTGTTCTTAGGGGAGCTAGTCATGAATTATCATTGAATAAAACATAGCCCCATTTGTTGTTACAAAAGGTTTTTCCACAACAAGCCCAATATTGTACATGTGCTAGGACTCCAACCCCTAAGGCTTGAAGTCAAGATATTCACCAAATATATGGCACAAAAAGATAAAATATTTTAGCTTTGAAGCAATAGTTTTTCAACGGGATTTTTTTTAACACAATGAATTTCTTTAATTTGAAAAAAAAGATTTTTGGGGTAATTTTGTGCTAGCATTTGAAATAAATTCCATAAAAATTGCTAGAATTTTATATCACAATGTATTGTAGTAGGTAACCAACAACATAGAAGCATGTTTAAATTTTGTAATCTCTTAATTCACTAATAAAAAACTGGCTAAACTTCTTTAAAATGATCACCACTTTAATTCCATAAAACAATTTGTAGTTAATTAGTGTGCAAACAAGATCATACCCTACAATTAGATCACCATACCTTATTTGTTACCCTAGTTTAATAGCAACTTCAATAGGTCTCTGCCAAATAATTATTCAATTTTGAAGATTCCATTTCCACAAAATATAATATTTCAAAATATTGCAAATGCTTGATTTTCCTTCACAAATTTCTTTTTGAAAATTTCAGCACATTTAAAAATAATATTATTTTTGTTGAACCTATTATTGAACTATAATATGTGGATTAACTAACTATAAAGAACATGCATGCTACTATGAATAATGGAAAGAATGTACAAGTTACTATGAATATAATGATGCATGATAATAATTAGCGCACTTGAACTAGTTAATACACATAATCATTCCTTTTGAGAATTGAAATAACCTCTTTTCATTCAATGTAAATAATGATTATGGAATCCTCATCCAAGCAGGAAAGGGTTATGAAATCATTAGCCCAATGGGAGGCTAAGGTGGTACTTTGTGCTAATTACCATGTCACTAATTAAACAAAGGTTGAAGGTTATAAGCTTATGGGTTGTAATTTTATGACATGACAACCAATCAGAATCTCAATAATTTCATGAGGTATGATCGTAAAGACTATCTTTGAAAAAGGCAACTATAGTTATTGATATACATGCAAAGTTGATATGAACATATGCACATTTATTTGAATGAAAGGAGGTGAAAAAAAGAAAAAGGAACAACAAAAAGTGGAGAGGAAGGACATGGTATGGAATTAATTATTTATGACAAAATCTTAGAATGACCTAGAGGTAACCTATAAGTCTTTCTTTAGCTATGTACTTGATATAAAATATCCAACATCATATTGGGTAAGGGGTTTCCAAAATGTGGACCTCCAAAGGTAGTAAACTCCACTTTAATTGCTCGACTTAGAATACACATACAATTCTTGAAATGTAAATGAAATCTTCGTCTGAAGAAGGCGGTTAGTATTGAAGGTCTTTCCAAACCTTTTGTCCCCATGTGCTCTTGCTTTAACATGTGAAAAATCGTTAGCTTGTTTGTACAAACAACCAATTGCTACTACTAGTAAAGGGAGGAATAATTTGGTTTTTTGAGTGTCAATATCATTAACTTTGTTCCTTTTTTTGGGCAATCTTTGAAGCTATGAAACCATGTGTAAAAGTTACTCAAAACAAAAGATATGCGTGAATGGGATCAACAGTGATGATGTCCATAAAAGTGTGGACCCAAATACAATGTCAATGTGTTGTTTGGAGGCCAAAGATGTTTAGGTGGGAAAAACATATAGTTGCTTTTAGACCATATGGAAATTATTTTCTTTTGTTATGGTTGCATACATCACAAACAATATCATGCATCCTTGTGCATTCATTGCCATGGGCACAATGTAACAAATGAATACCCAATAGGTCAATTGATTGAATACACAAATAATGAGGAAGGCTTCTTATTAAAGGATGGGGTAGTTAAAGTTGGATTTGTAGGGCAATGGAATATATTGCTAATGAAAGGCAAAACATTAGTAAAAACAAGTTGAACTATGAACCATGTTCTTGAGCTAGGCCTTGAGCATGAATGATGTGAGTTTGATGAACATTGGATGTCCATCAATCAAAATTTTGAAGAAGGTGTGATGGTACAAATGGTTTGAAATGGGATAGTTAAGATGTTTGCTTTGTTTTCGGATGTATTGTTTAGAAAGAAGAAGACATGAATGAACCGTGGGGGATAGGAGGAGGTCACAAGCAACTTTCAACTATTGTTGAAATGGGAGAATGTCAATATTGATGTACTAAACATTGGTTGAGCAAAAATCAATTTAGGTCAAAGATGAAACAATAATTGACCAACTCCAAGCCATTGGGGGCATATGATCACAAGGGGTTTTCAACTATTATTGAAAAAGGATGTTGTTTAGTATCTATGTGAATTAAGGTTGTCAACAAGAAAAGTTATTGATCAAGCAATCAAAAAATCAAAGATGAAGCAACAATACTTAACTCCTTATAAAAATGAGATTAGGTAGTGGTAATGGTGAAGATGAGACCTATGCCCTTAGAGATGGGAAAAGAAGCTTGGTGTTGAGTTAGAATCCCTTTATAGACCGTCAATAAATATCATGAGGTGATAAGATGCCCTAGAACTTGAGAATAAACTTGGATAATATGAAACCTTGAACATTCCCCCAATCCCCACCCACAAACATGAAAGTTTTGAATTTGGAGAATATAAGGTGAAACTATTTAAATGCCATCATTTGGTCCAGTCATTATGTCTAGTCAACAAAAACTAGTCATTTGTTTTTACTAACCCTTTTGGAGAGAATTGTAACTTGTGCATATTTACATGTTCAAAACCAATTTCACATTATTTAAAATTTATTCATCCAAAATATTTCTATACATGCCACCATTTTGTTGCTATTACATGGAAATGTTTTATGAATAACTTCAATGGATGAAGTCATCACCATAATGGTGTGAAATGGTTCTAGTTCCTATAATTTTTTGTAGAATACCATGAGTGTCAAAAGACCATGGACGCAAATTTGATTACTTCTAATTAGGAGCTATTATGATTTGGCCCATGTGTAGCATTTAAATGCTCGTTAAGTGTATATTATTTAATATATGTTATTTAACAATGGAGAAAAGGTAAGCATTTAACATTAAATTTGGATATAATAAATATATCCCAAATATAATGTTATCCCAAATATAATACATTGTCGGAGCTATTTTTAAACACATTATCATTTTAAATCAATAATTAACTAGACAAATAATGAAAAGAAATAGTTCATCATGTAATGACTCCACTTTTTTTAAGGCAAGTTCAAACTTCCTTTCCCAGATTTTGAACTTATCATTTAGATGTATGCACTTCTATGGAACATGCCCATCCATCATATGCATACAAAATATTTTAGATGTCACCTCAACAAAGTTCAAGCCAAACTTTGATACCCAAATCCCACATCAATGCATAATCTTTTCCCTATGGGGAAAGCCAACAAATGTCAGGAAACAAACCCATTCATTTCATCTCTCCTATTCATTAGATGAAGTGCATATCAAGTTCATTTAATTTTATTTTTTTCCAATGAATTAATTTGATTAGCCCATCATTCAAAATAAAATAAAAGAGAAACTATGGAGGCTTCCCAAAATGGAAGGTTCTAGTTTGAAATATAGAGTTCCTCCCTTTTGCCCACCTATATAGGTGAAAGGAGGATAAAATTTGCCAAAGCATTAGGAATAAACGTGAGGTGCTAATGAGAACTCTTTGGGGAACATGTCAAGAACTTGAGAACTCTTTCCTTTCACCACCCTTCCACTCCATGGTGCACCTTCTCATTGGTTGTGTGGAAATTCAATTCCTAAAATAGGCTGCCACTGTTTTGGCCTGGACTAATAGCCCTTCCTAAAAACACCCTACCTATTCATGTGACCCATGGAATGATTCATAATTAATTTTTAAAAAATATCATATGAGAAGCCCAAAACTTTCTAAATTTCTCTTTATGCCAAGTCACAAGCTAGAAGGTTTCTGGAATTTTGTTCATGTCAAGCTTGATAAAATCTACAGGTTGTCGCCCGAGGGAAAACACTTGGTGACATTTTCATTTGGTCTCACGCTTTGAGGAATGTTCATATGATTGGCCTTGGCTACCAAGGCAAGAAGGATATTGTGTTTAGATTCATTATAGAGTATAGTAGCTTAATGGATTTTGGCCCCTGCAGAATAGGTCTATTTTTATATGAGGATTTTTTTAAGATGATATTTTGGCTTGTGTTGAAACTTGAGATTAGTTATAACAGAGTTGTAATATCTTGAAGGATTTTGGTTTCTTTTAGAGGATTTGTTGAAGATTATATTTTTGCATGGTGAAATAATTGAGTTTCCATAATTCTTCTTTTACATTAAGATACCTTTTAATGTAAATGGCAAGGCCACAGTGTGACACACCCCTTGTTTTTTTTCATTTTTTCCCCCTGTGGTACCTGGCGGGCAGCACAGAAAAAAAAGAGGCAAGGTGTTTTCAAAGAATGAAATGCCTGTCCCTTTTTGCAGCAGAAAAAATTCCACTTGATAATGTGCCCTCCAGATACACTAGACATTTTCTGCCTGCACTCAATACGACATTAGGCTGGAGTGAACAGCAAGGGGGGCTGATTCTGCTGTGCTTGAGGATGGACTCCCCAGGCCAAATCGTGGAATCATCATGCTGTCCAGGGAATTGACCTGATTTTTAACACTACGGAACTAGCAATTTATGCCACAGAATGGACTGTTGGTTGTCAATTTTGCCATCCCTGTGGATTGATTCTCCAGGCAGATCCGTGAACTATGCTCCTGATTTTTAATCCTGAGGAACCAGCAATTTATGCCAAGAAATAGGCCCTTGGTGACCGATTCTGCCAGGCCTAGTGAGCTGCCTAGTGACCGCTTGCCTGGGAGCCGAGCGCCCGTTTTCTAGTACCTACGTAGAGGGTAGCGACGTAGGGTGTGGGGCTATTAGAAGGTGGGCACCAGCGGAGTCCGTTGCGTTGCGTTGCGTCGGATTGTTCTCCGTTGGGCGTTCCGTGCGTGCGTGCGTGGGTGTGTGTGTGTGTGTGTGTGTGTGTGTGTGTTTTTTCTGTTTGCAGGAAATTCTCGTGTGCATGACGAGAGAAGAGAGAGTCTGTGGAGCTCTAGTGAAATTTTCTTTCAAGTCCTTCTGAGTACCCATTGGAGATATACACCAGGATGTGGAAGTGATGGCAGTGATGGCGGTGAATAGCTAGGCAGTTGTTGTGATATGTGAGTGAGAGCTTGCAAGCAAAAAATAGAGTGTGATATCTGTGTGACCAGTCTCTGTGGAGTCGACTTGATTGTTCATTGTTTTTGGGGTCCTGCATCTGTTGTGCTTTTCCCTTCTCTCAATTCTTTTGCAGAACTTGGGCTTAGAGGAATGCATAGTGTGTGTCCAATTTGATATTGCTTTTGAGGGGAGGTGGGGGGGGGGGACAACGAGATGCTGCTGGTGTTGGAGTGAACTTGGTGAGATTCTATTATTCGTGGGCGGTTTAAAATCTGCGTGAGAGACTGACTGAAGCAGCTCGGTAGAGCTGTCGTCTAGGTTCGTGTGCAGATCTTGGGGTGTTGCATGGCTTCTTGAGCTGCTTGTTTGTCCTGGAATGAGGAGCTGAGAGGCCTTCATTTTTGGAGAAGTTGCAGTGTGATCACCTGCAAGTAAAGTCGTTGAAGGAAGCAGCTCATTTTGGGAAAAGGAGAGAGAGGAGGGAGAGCAATCAATCTCCCATTTCCTCTCGGACTAAGGTTGTGCGTAGCACCAGAGCTCTGAGAGGACTTATTAGAGCTGGGGTGCTATAGTCTCCTTCAGCCTCTTCTCTCCTCCTTGTCTGAACTTGGCATAGGAAATCCAAATTTTGACAAGGAAATGCAATGGTGAAAAACTGAAAAGAAACGTGCAAGGCAAAGTCCCTAGCTAGTACACCTCTCTAGGCCGGCTCGCAGCTCCTAGCAAGCTGAAGAAGACAAAGTAGAATCGGGGACGAACAGAGTCTTGTGATATCGTGAGTGCCCTCTGTTATCTGAACCTCGAATTCTTCTCACACTACGTTCCGCGCATCTTTATGCTATCTAACCAAAGAAACGAGAGAGAGAGAGAGAGAGAGAGAGAGAGAGAGAGAGAGAGAGAGAGAGAGAGAGGGTCTTTGTGGCTACAGAGAATCGATGATGTTCACGACTTGTAATTCATTTTGTTGCCGGGTATGTTTGTTGGTTGAGATTGCAGTTTGTTGTGGTCGAGATAGACGGGTTTCACGGAGTGCGATAAGGTGCAGTGCAAGAAGTATGAGAACCCAGAAGTGCGCTCCGGGCCGTCATCGTCACCGGAGAGTTGCTTTCTGAGCCAATGGTAGAAGCTGCACTGCGAATTTATTGATGTTTTTTCTGGGAGAAAGAGATCGAAGCTTGAAGGTAAGAGGAAGTAATCAAGGCTACTCACTGAGGCAGCTGGTCAGTCAATCCATGCCGCATCATTTTGTGACGAGATCTTCTTGTTCCGATACTGAATGAAGGCTGAAGGCTTCCCTCTGGCCAGCCACGAGACTTCTACGTCAAGACAACAACCGATGGCTGCTCTTCTTCTTCTTCTTCTTCTTGCACAGAGTGCTGCAGGTCTGTCCATTCTGCGACACCTGACCAAAAAGAGACAAAATGAGCTTTGCTCTCAAATGCAACACATGAGCGATCAATCTGTAAAACAATCACAATTTCACATAACTGTCAAGTCTCCGGTTTGAAGAAAGAAAGTTCCTCATGTCATCATCCCTCCATAGGCTTGCTGTACAGGATTATGAACCAAGTCCATAAAAGCAGAGACGAAACTTGGATTGTTTTCATAAGCAATTTTCTTCTGCAGAATTGCAAGTTCATGCTGCTGCTGCTGCACATTGCTCGGTGGTTTTACAGCAACATCTTCTTCCTGCATTCTCATAGAAGCTTCTTTCACTGGACAATCAGGAGAAGTCAATCATAAAGACATTGAATCCTTTCATAGCCCTTGTCCTTGTTCTGTGTTAGTGTATGGTGTGGATAGCAGCAACCCTGAACATCTTTTCAAAACCTAGGAGTTCTGCCAACATTGCTTCTTTGACTGTGGTGTGTATTTTTCCTATGGTCATCTCTTTGTCTTCCTTTTTTTTTCCCGGTGGAGTTTTGAATGCTGGTCCATGTGTTGTAGCTTTCAATAGAGAATCAAACTTGATGACAATCAGAACGGGTGTTAGTCCAATAATTGCTGTAATTGTATGAGGCCTAAGCCAATTAGACTTTTCATCTGTCTGTGCACATTTGCTTCTATGTACCTTTGACAAGGTTTTCATCTTGCTGGGCCAAAGTTCTTGAGGTTCTGGTTCATGAGTCTGTAAAGATGCTGTCAACATTGGGCAATTCTTGTGCAAACTCTCACATTGCTGCAAACAATATAAATTCACTTAATGTTGTATTTTTTCATTTGTTTGAGCTTGCTGTGTGGGTTTATATTTGCTTTCCATGCACAGTTAACATAGTGTTAATGACCTTTTCCCCTGTGATCTCAACTTGCTTTCTAGGCTATCTATTGAGCTCAGTTTTGCTTGAAAAAGTTGCTTCCAAAATCATGCTCCTAGAAGGAAGCATACATACATTTTGAGAACCTAATTTGTCTCTTCTCTCAAGTCTGTGACCCAGTTACTTTCTTGTAATGTGTATACCTCAAGGAAGGTTGATGTCGGCATTGAGGACTAATTCAAGTGGTTTTATGGTGGTGATTCTGTTTCTTATAGTCTATGTGTGAAACTTTCTGCCAGAACACAAGGGGAACTCCTTGAGGAGGCCATAGCTGGACATCAAGGGCAAGGGAGGCCAAGGGTTTGAGGACTCATGAGACACTTGGCTGGAATAATTGAATGTGAGGGGAACTCTGAATCAAAAAGGTCGATAAACTGGAAGGCAGTTTGAATCTTGCTTAGTAAAAGAAGCAAGTACTTCCTGGAATCTGGGCATCTATTTCTTCTCCCATCTTCTCATTCTATTTATTAATCCCTTCCACGAACCCCTTCCCAACATCCTTTCTCCTCCTCCATTGTAGTAGTCATGCAACTGCAGAAGGGTGAATGTCTCCATCTTCAATGGAGAAACTCTGTTGCTGTCTTGCTTTTGCTTAGATTCAGTACTGTGCCTGATCTCTCACAGCTTGGTGCAGGTCCTTCAAAGTAAGTATACCAAGCTCTCATTGGGTAGAACCTTTTTGTGTCACCAAGTCTGTATTGCATATACTTGCAGCTGAGACCTGGGTTCAAGGTTTGTCTCCTTGCTCAGAAACTCAACTTAGCTAGGTTCCTTTCCAAGTCACTCTGGTGTGTTTTCTCTCTTCTGTCAACTCATCTTGCCTCCTCATATGAAATAGAAGTAGGGGAGCCAGCAAGTTTCTACATCCCACTCCAGAGTCCTGTCAAGTGCATGGGATGAACTCATCTGCAAATACCAACGAGCATCAAGGTGACTCAAATTGGTCAACAGAGAATTGGGATAACACTGGTGCTATCAGCAGTGCCCTCGAGCACGCTTCTCGGCAGTACACGACCAACCGGTTGGAGTGGGAGTGGGATCCCATGATTCTAGCACAGCATCCAGGCAGTGATGGCCCTAATGAAGTTGGAGATGGGGACCACAAGAGCCAGATCACTGCAGGTAAATCTTCTGCAACCCCTCATGCTCATTGTTCTTATGACAATTGTTAGAACCAGATGAGAAAATGTCCACAATTGGGCTCTTTGTTCCTTTGAATCTTTTCAAGTTTGAAATACACCATCAAATTGACCACCTAATGTCTGTAACATGTGGGTTTAACAAGAGTCGGGTAACACACTCTGCAGTCTGAATAATGGGCAAGCTGCAATTTATCTCTTGAAAGAACCAGAACCAACTGAGAAAGCCACAAGCAATGTCTCTTCTTTGCTTGTCAACTTCTGTCTCACAGAATTATGAGGTGCAAGACTGCACACACATTCATGGTTATTCAATTTGCTATGTTTGGAGCTTCTCTCTGACTATGCAGATGTTTGGGGCCTTGAATTCCATTTGCAGGCCAAATGTCAAGCCTCAGGGCTTACAACAATACAATTTCAACAGGGCTTCCAGCCACCTTCACCCAGAATGCCTTGGGGATCTTCAACCCGGCAGGAATGTGGAACTATGGAGCTCTTGATGGCTCTGGTGTGGTCCTTCCTCCAACAGGACACCTTCCCAATTCTCTTGGTTCTGGAATCCCAGGCCTCGCAGCTAGCAGTGGGGGACACCATGAGAATATCCAAACTGCATTTGATGGGCAGCACCACAACCAGTACTTACCATCTGGAATGCTCAAAAATCATCTGGTCAAGAGAGAGGATGTAAGGGACCATGGATTTTTTCATCACTGGTTTCTGTGTCTTCATTCTTGAGCTGTTGGGTGCAGTCTTGATGTTGTAATTCAATTCAGTTCTTGACAGAGCAAGGATTTTGGCAGGTGAGTGATGGCCATACTGCTCCTTGCATAGGGCTTAACCTTGGGGTACGGACATACTTCTCAGCAGAGGATACTGCAGTGGGCCGTGTAGCAAAGCGGCACCGTGCAGGCTCTCCTGGCACACAGATTCCAATGTGCCAGGCAGAAGGTTGCAAGGCTGATCTGAGCACAGCCAAGCACTACCACCGCCGTCACAAAGTGTGTGAGCTTCACTCAAAGACACCTACTGTTATAGCTGCTGGTCGCACCCAACGCTTTTGTCAACAATGCAGCAGGTATATGCCCCAACAGGAAGAATCATGAATTTCAGCTCAATTATCCAAGGATCTTTCACAAACACTCACTTTCATCTGATTTTTTTTGTTTCTGTGACTAGATTCCACTTGCTAGGTGAGTTTGATGAAGGCAAAAGAAGCTGTCGCAGGCGCCTTGCAGACCATAACAGACGCCGTCGCAAGCAACAGCCCAGTGCAGTTTCTACAGGTGGTGGTAACTCAGCTGAAATTGCTAGCATCAGACATGGAGATGATGGTGACAACGGTGGTGTTGTGAGTGGTAAGCTCCCTCATGTTACAACTAGATACTCTGTGTAATGGTTCCTCTGCAGTTGCATCTGGTAATCAAGCCTTGCATCACAATCAGTGAGCCACCTTTCTTCATATGCAGGGGTAACAATTGTACAGATTATGGGTTTCGGGTCTAGACAGTGAAGCACAGTCATGTACTAGCAACCAGGAGCCCAAAGCCTGGTCTCTATCTCTGAAAATTGGTTTGTTTCCAGTTTTAGAGCACGTCCAAAACAAGTACTCCTGCACTTGAAGAAAAATATATCACAAAGTCAGTGTCCCTGAGAGACTCTGATAAAAAGCCTGGATTCAGAAGAACCTGGAATTGTGCACTGTAGATGCTTCATATGGACGAGGAGGACCTGGTGACAACCATCGATCATTGCATCAGGGCATGCAGCTGCAGACGAGCTCCATGGCAGGGCAAGACTCTCAAGCTTTTCTGTCTGCTATGTCTCTTTCTCCCCCTGTACCTCTCCTGGTCCAACGTGGAAAACAAGAGATGAGTATGATGACAGGATCATCCAACCATACCCAAGAAACTGCTGCCTATCGAAAGTTTCTGCAGGTACCCATTGGATTTGACATGTGCAAATGCATTATGAATGAATATTTTCCAAAAGTATTTTCCGAAAAGATTTGTTGAATGTTGCTGAAATGCATGTGGTGGTCTTTTCAGGGTATGAGTGCAGGTCAAAGTGGACCAAACCTTTCACTCTCATCACTGGGGGAACAACTTGGGCTGGGTCATCAAGCAGGGCATCAAAGACAAGCTGCAGGGACAGGCAGCTATGGTAAGATCGAGCCTGGTGTTCCATGGATGCACCCTCTGAACTCATGCTCAGATTTGGTGCAAGTAGTAGACAGATCTTCCATGAACCTTCATCATCTGCAGACGTCACATCACAGTGCCAATTCAGCAACATCAACTTCCCCAAACTCACAGGTAAGAATTTCCAGCTGACCACCAGAGCTTGTCATCTTCAGATCTATTGTCTCTTTTTCTTTCATTTTCAGGAATTCTAATTTAGCCTAAGCAATTTGTGGTTTATTGCAGAGTCAGGAAGTTCAGGTTTTCACACCAACAAACCGGAACATGCTTCCATTACAAGCATCCTCACAGGGGGATCTAACCAGCCCTGAATGGATGCTTGGATCACAAGGAAACAGCTCAAACCATTATGGGCCATCATCAGCTATGTCACGCTCTCATCACCAGTTGAAAGGCCACCAGATGCTTCCATTGCAGAATGCCTCCACCATGCGTGCAGGAGATGGATGCTCAACTTCTGGAGGTGGAAATGGTTGTGGGTCAGGTACTCAAGATGCTGGAGAACATGCCCCAGTCATGGAACTGCTGCCACACAGAATCAAGCCAACAGCAGAATCCAGTAGTCCTGATAACAACAACAACAACAACAATAATGACCAGAACAAGAGTAACCATTCAGGCAATCACACCAGGGCAGGTGTGCAGAGCCCTGAATTGAATTACTCTGAACTTCAGACACTCAGGTCTTATGGGGCTGGCCCGTCCATTTATGATCTGCACCACAACTTGATGTGAGCTACAGCACATCATCAGAGCATCTGTAACTACATTACTTCAGGTATGATCACCCCAAACCCTTAAGCCCAGTACTAATACTCCAAGACTATCACACAAGTCTTTGTGTCTTCTGCAAAATGCCAGAAAGCCCTTGCTCTATACTCCTAAGATGTTAGTTCTGTGACTTTGACATTCTAATGATGTTCTTCTGAACACATTGTGGCCAAGATACAGAAACATGAACTGCAGAAGTTGGGAGTGCAGAAACCATCAAATTTTACAGAGAATTTATGACCAAATCAAACCTCACAATACCACACCAAGACTTATGTGTAGACCTTGTTTTTCGAGGAACTGCAAAGACCATCAGATCAAGACCATACCATGCCACACCAAGACTTAGTGTAGACATTGTTTCTTGAGGAACCACAAATACTTATCCTTTGAGAACACAGATTGAACATGCTACTTGTTTGACACCATTAAACCTTGATTCATTCTTTCCTCTTTTTTGCAGCAACTTTCTTTTCATTTCCTCTCTTCCCACATTACACTGCTTTATTTTGACTGCTGCACTTGGAGAAAAGGCATGCATTCACTTGTGAAAGGAAAGAACAAAGGGAGGAACAGCAACATTAGTAAGCTTTTTACATGTTTTCAGAAGAAACCCATCTACAAAATCAATAGTCAGATGCAAAACATATAATTAAATTTGTTATGAGGATGGTAAAATATTCTATGCATGGCATCAAAATATAGTTAATAATGTCTCTAGAATCTACCCCCTCAAAAATTGCATGGAGATGTTAAGATTAACTTGGACACACACAGTACATGTTATGATTGGTAATCAAATGACAGATGATTGGGAATCAATCAACTTCAAAAATGATAAAATCCATTCATAGACCTTTAATTACAATAGTATTGAAAACTGTATAAATATAGATCTTTTGGGAATCTTTCAAATCCTCCCACAATCACATAAAAAATACCATTGTATCAGCCTTTTCTTTTAGTGCCAAATTTTGCAATGTTGCAAATTTTTTGAACTTTTTCGTTGCTGATTCTCTGTTTTTTTGAGCAAAAATCTCCCAGCATTCTATAATAGTCACCAAATTTCTATACATGGTCCAAGTAGGTAACCAAAAATATATAAGAATGTTTAATTTTTTCCTTTTGCACTGTCTAAAAGTCAAATTTGGCTAAATTAGATATGCATGATCTCCATGTGGACTCCATCACAAAATTGCAAGAAAAAACACATGATTATATGTGTGTGTGTGTGTGTGTGTGTGTGTGTGTGTGTGTGTGTAATTTTGCAACTAATAGAAAATGAGATCATATGACAATAGAATCAGTATTTGTACAAAAAAAGACATGGCACTCTCTGGATTGATATACTTTTTGAAATTATTAATATGATATATTTGCAAAACTCCCATCAATATGCTCTTGTGGGTGTAGATACCAAACTGATGATCCTGTATGTCAATGCGTGGATGGCTATGATCCATGGGTGAAATCTGCATTGGCATCCAAGCACATTATTGTGCTTATGAGTTGATAAGATTTCAATTTTTTCAAATCTCACATCACACATTGTGCTCGTTGGATTTTGAATACCCTTATGTTCTCATTTAGTTAACCATCCATAACAATGAAGGATGTTGTAAGACGCTGTTTTTAACCAAGAAATTCTATCGTGCTATTTGTCATGATTCCAATGCATGAATTGTAGTATCTTTTGGACTAATGAGTTTAAAACACCACCTATTATTGTGTTGAAAATGGGTTTCCAAGGTCTATCTATGTTGAAAGTAATTTCAGGGATGTCCTTAGTTCTATACTTATGTTTTAACAATTCAATAACTTGTGCATGATAAACAAGGGTTGTGGTGAGATGTTGGTTAGCAACCTTATTTTGTAAAGAAATAAGGAACCACTAAAATGAAAATTCCAAAAACATTATTGCAAGAAATCAACCACACAAAACAATGATGCTCACATTCATGGAACATACAATTCAAGAACATTCTCCAGGTCTATAACAAAAACATCAAACATTGCAATAACATAATGAAATGAAAATCATAAACAAGAAATTTAATTGTGAAAATTGAACCAAAAACAAGTCAAACTAAATTAAGAAGTGGTACAATTGACAAAATAACTAAGAGCAACATAGTTACTTTCTATTAAGAGAAATAATAAGTTGAGCTCGGATTTTCAACATGGTTGTCACAGTCACCAATCCTTTTAATGGTAGGGGACAAGTTTGGTATTCAATCGTCATGTTGCAATGGCACAATTATTCAAATTGGGTCATAACATGAAATTTTGGGCATTGAATAGTGATTGCACAAAATGGTCTAAAGAGAGTGTAAACATTATCAACATTGAGAACTTGTGTGAAATCTAGGCTAATAGTTTAAAAAATTTCTTAAAGGCATTAACTGTGGTTTTGTTACAAAACCCTAATGACATTATCTTGATTTACTTTTGTTAAGATTACGTGGCTTTTACAATTCATTTTTCCTTGACCATTTAACCATTTTATGCCTTGTAATTATTGATTGTTATGTCTTTGTTAAATTAGACATCCCAATTTATTTTGAGTGCAAACAAAAACATGAATCACTTGCCCACTAAACTTGTGTTTAGGTGATTATTTATTTTAGGTAATATGAAAAGTTGGGTTTATATTGCTTAATCAGGCTTCAAATTATTAGTTAAAATATTTTATGCACATTTAGGCTTGTCAAGTAATATTTATGATATTTTTTTGATCCCAACAACATTAAAAATCTTAAAAATCTTAGTTGAATTTCTTTGATCCTCACAACTTGGACAAAGGTGCAAGAGCTTTATGATGATTAAAACAAAGAATCAAATGGGTTGTGCATGAATTGCACAAATAATCAAAGCATGTGTTTTATACAATTTTCAACCAAACTAGGTCATGAATTCATCATGGGTTCACATAAATTCACTAATGGATACGAACTCTCACAAAGGTAGTACTCTACTATAATATATATTTCATATCCTAGTGGGAACTACATCAAAATCTCATTGTTCTTAGTTTTTCCAAAGTTATTTTTTTAAATTAAAAATTTTGGTGTCTTGCAATTTTGGAAGCTCACAATTCCAAAGAAGCATTTTTAATTTGAATGTATAGTTCTATTATGTTGTAGCCATTTTCAAAACCTTATCCAAGGCTACATCAAGTCCTCAATCAAACACCATTTTGCCTCCAAATTATGATATGAATTGTAGGAATCATTTGTTTTATCCTTTAGTTATATAACTATTAGGATTCCTTTGTAATATAAGCACACCATTCTATTAATCTCATTCATATTTTTTCAACTTTATAAAAATCATTCAATTTGAATATGTTTTCATCCATTTAAATTTCACTTTAAAAGTCAAGATTCTCTAGAAGTCACAACTCCCACTTTGGAAAGCAACTTAGGTGTTTTGGGAATCCAACCCTTGATTTCCACACACCTCAATTGGTTCATAGCATGTCTCATGTTTACTCCCAACTTGTCTTGTTTGGGTTTGCTCTAGCCTTAGTTGCAAACTAAGGCTTAGGTTGTGATTCATAACCAAGTTTGGGCAAGTAAGAAATGTTGTTTCTAATTCTAGTTAGTAAAACTTAGATTTGAACCATGATTTAACAAATTTCAATGTGAAAAAATAAATTTTAAAATAATTACCTACCTTAATTCCAGTGATGATGATACGTCAAAATTAGTTTAGAGGAATCAACTTTACATTCCATAAGTTGTCATTTTTGGATGACAATTTCAAAAGATGATTCCATGTTCGAACCTTTTCATATTTTCCTTTTCATATATCACTATTCAATAGTCACATCTGAAAATTGAATTTTTTTCTGGTTCCCAACACATTTTTTAAATTCAATTTAGGTCACATCACATTAAATAAAACAAAAATTGTTTTGCAAGATGATCATATAACACAAAAACAGAACTATGGTTCATGAAATGGGAATATCAAACAACACAAAACTCACCAAAAATTTATCATGAAATTTTTTGTGAGATAATTTCCAAAATTTTCATGACATGAAATCATGATTAATGAACATAAACATAAAATTTTCTTGATATTGTAAAAAGACATAATATAATTCTCATTGACATAATCCAAAGTAATTCATAACATCATGATGGATAGTGACAAATTATTGTGACATGATTTTTTACATTGTAAATTGTCAAATCTTATTTTGTGGGTATTGACTAATTTTAGAAGTTTAGAATTGCAAATTAGACACCCACCTTATAAATACCTACATCACAAATTATAAACAAGGAAATTGGTAAATGGAAATTTGGAATCTATATTAATGAAAGTGGAAATGATTTCATGGGAAACTCATGTTAAGATTGCCCCAAGCCATGAAACTGTGCTCTTGGTGCCATTGGAAAACCATCAATGAGTAGGGTTGCACTAAGGCAATTTCATAATGTTTAGATCCACAATGCAAGGATTATTGAATGTTATCAAGTAAAATTCAACAAAATAAAAACTTAAAAAAATAGGAAAATTGGAGCAAGCTCTTGATACTATATCAAAAAGCCCTTGATGGTCGGATTTCTTAGAGGTGATTTTGAAATTTTTAAACCTAAGGGGGTAGGGGGGGTGGGGTGGGGTGGGGGGGATTATTGAATATAGAGTAATTTTTTTCACTAGAATTCATTTGAAATTTATAATGGATTTTTTACAAGTAAGCTCTATTGTTAGGGTCACACGTGGGCCGATGGCACCTGCCACCTAATATGCATGGTTGACCTTTAGATGTTTACAAAATTAAAAAAAAATTGTGTGAAAAAACTTGCCAATGATTAGTAAAAGTTACGAATTAAGCTTGAAAAAGTTCTAGAAGTTCAAAGTATACATATATTGAAAATGGCTAATAGTAATTTCATTATGTGAGATTGAGTTTTGAGGCTCTTAAAACCTAACAACCCAAACATAAGATGATTTTTTTTTTCATGAAGGGGTAATTATGAATTAACAAGTGGATGTATTTTGGTATTAAATAAGATTTTGTTCAAAAAAATGTGGAAAATGATGGGAAAGAGATCCAATTTAATATTCCTAAATTTCTAAACTTCTTTTTTATTAATTTGCAAACAATTTATTAACATTTGTTTAGGTGTAACATGTCTTTGTAAACTAATCATGCATGACAAATGTGAGCGTGAAAGATATTTTAACAATGCATACAAGCTTGTTTAAAAGCTTGTGCCTATGATTGATTTGAAGAAAGGGGAATCTTTTGTTTCCTCCATCAAACAACTTTATAAACAAATCAATTTTTTATTATTACTAGCTTGGAAATTATTTTTTAAAAACATTAAGAGCACTTCCAGCAACACATAGCATATGAGGTCTTGGACGAAGTATAATAATTACTATGTTATTTGGGCCAATGGAATGATTGTGTGCCATCATTTGTGCATGAAATGTAATGGCTAAGAAAATGCCTTATATAGTTCCACACATGTTGATTGGTGGAATGATTGATTGGTCTAGCTAGTTGATTGGTTCATATTATTGATTAATCCATGTGATTTATTTGTTTGTTTATAGTTCCAATTTCATGTTTTTTAGTTGGGCATGGGAAATAGTAACCAACAATCTTGAAGATGAGATTTATTGTTGGAGGCGCAAACACATGTTATGGGTCGAAGAGTTGTTCTAAGGCAAAGAATATTCAAAACATCATCATGCATACCATTTAATGTGTAACTAGTGATCAAGAATTGCTTGTGAGGTAATGATGTCATTACTTGAATCAATGAAGGACGTCATCATTCATGGTTTCTAACCATTTTGCACTATTAGCCACGATACTTTATGCACATGCCCAAAAGGCATCAAGGAAAGAAGGTATCAAAGTCAATGGTTTGCAAAAGTGCACATAAACCCAAAAAAAAAAAGTTGATGATATGAGACTCTTCAAAGTAAAGTCTTAAAAATCACAAAAAATGATGTTGTCGAAAGGCATATCATTTCCTTTTCACAAAAATGAATGACCACAAATGAGAAAAGGGAGCTATCAAATATAAATATTATTTATGCATTATACCAATAAGAACATCTCTAGTGACAACAATAAAATGTCATGTGTGTAAAATTTTGGATGAAATTAATGTCACATTGGTATGAAAATGGGCTCAACTTTTGTACATGAGACCATGGGTGTAAAAAGAAAAAAGAAAATGAATGCTTCTAATTGGCCAACCATAATGATAGACTCACATGTGGCATTTACATGTTTCCTTAGTGTATGTTTTTTAATATCTATTGTTTATCAGTGGGGGAAGGGCAAACGTTTAACTCTAAATTTGGATGTGATAAATAATGATATTGTCCCAAATACAGTGCATTGTTGGAACTATTATAAAACACATGTTACATATTATATGAATTTCAGACCTAGCATGAGAATTCATATTTGAGAGTTCTTGGTTAAAATTTAGGAGTTTTGTAATTCTTTGCATGTGGTTTTGTTATGTAAACTCCCTATAATAAACACACACATGCACACATTATTTGCTAAATTTGAAGTTCATCTAAGGGTGAGCCCTTATCAAAGGAATCTTTTAATTCTTATATTAAATCTTTTGTGCAAATGGCAGCCTACCTCTTTCAAGGCCCACAAAGACCAAATAAGACTTTAAAAGTGTAAGAGTCATGGAAATTGACCAAGATATAAGTATAGTGTAGGAATCAAAATGAAAAGGAGTTAGTTGGGACTTTTCATATTTAAGTTGTGTCATTGTTCCTCCACATAGCTTGGGTACAATCCAATTCCATTTTCTTTTTAAACATCAACAATTTGAGGGTAGATATGTGCTACTATAAAATCATAGTTTTTAAACATTAACATTGCAATTAAGTTAATTGTAAAGTCAAGGTTACTAGTTTGAAATGATCGATTATGTTTAGTTTGACCAACATTAAAATTAAGTATGTCCATCATGATTGAGAAAAACTAGCTCCATACTAAAACATTATGTCATATGCTTGACAAATGTGACAATGTGTAATGGCAGGGGTAATTAAGGAGGTAAGGGTTTAGGGTGATTAATGGTTTAGGGTTTAGGGTCATTATATCATTTAGGGGAATAAAAGGAAGAGAAGAAAAAGCGATAATGGTACATTCATGAATTAAGGAGCTATTGGACATGTAACCATTGCTAAGGTTTAGATGGTTAAAATCAAGTTTCATTCAAAGTCTCATGAATGTTGCAAATTAATAATGAACATAAAAATATTAAATTAAATGTTTGGTTGCCTTGTGTTTCATGTTAACTAGTTATCAAGTAGGTGTAAATCATAGTGAGAACCATCAAGTAGTTTATGACTATTACAAATAATAATAAGAAACTTCAAATGTACAAGGGGAAATCATCATATATAGATGAAAGAAGGAAATATAGTCCAAAATAATCATGAAAAAAAAATGAGAACTCATTAGCCAATAATAAATTAGGAGATGGATGAATTAACAATCCATGTTTAGGCTGATCAATGTACTACAAAAGCTTTATAAAAAATAACAAAAAATAGCCCCATGATTTACCTATCAATTCCAAAATTTAACAATTACATAATGACCTCAATAAACATGCATAGTGTATTTTCAAGGCCCCTTACAAGGTGCAATTCCCTCGCCACCTTGGAGCAAGAGGTTTCCTATATTAAAAACATGAAATTTTTTTGTAAGCTAATTTGGGCCATTGTTTTTTGTAGGGAAAATTTGTGTAAGTGCATATGAGTTTTTAGCCATTATGTATAATAACATTAATGATGATATTTTATGATTACACTACAAGAATCAACTTATAATAATGTTAGATCAAATTGCTACTCACATATGTTCCCATTTGACTATGTATTGTTGCCCATCTTGACTAGAAATGACCCTTTCTGATGAAACCATGGTAAAGATAGTCCATTAATTTAAACATTAAGATTGTCATATTCAACTAAATGTTTAATTTGTGAAATTAAAAAAAACATTATAGTCAATATCATTAGTCAAAAGTGACATGTCACATTAGTTTTTGATACTTGTATTAAAATTGTACCCTTGTGTTAAAATAGGGTATTCAAAGTTGAGTAGCTTGAAAAACCATGATGTTTTGGGCCTTGTATTAATTATAGACTTAATGTTTGAATTTTGCAATCAATTTTTATGTGTATATGAATGACATTAATAGCACCATCAACAAATGGCAAACCACAAAAGTTCTGGAAACCAGCCACAACTTCTAACAAATCTTCCCCTTCAAGCCATTGTATTTGATTTTTACACACAACATTGATTGCAAATACAAATTCCCACAACACCACATGGACTATTGATTTGCCAATTGCAAACAATTCACTACAATGTAGGTATTCAGCTCCATAAGCAAGTTTATAAAGTGAACAAGCAACATGGATTCCTATGGGAACAACAAATTGATTAATGTGTGTTTTTCTTTTGTAGCAAATGCTTTAGTTTCATAGTCAATTGGAAAACAAAATCTCTACTAACCTTTAAATGTTCTATCCATCTAAAATCATTGTACTAAGTCATGAGGAACTGGGAATACCAAGTAGTGGATCTAGCTTTAATCTAGTCACTGAGGTCTTTGCTGAACAACACATCGTAGATGCAAGACAATTTGAAATGATGAAAAATCAAAGAGTAATTTATAGAAGTTAAAGAATTTTATTTTATTAAATTATGGAGTTTGAATGGGAAGTTGGAGGATGGTATTGAATTTAGTTTCATAACACAAAGCCAAATAAAAGCCCATTGGTCCACTTATAGGATATTATTATTTCTTCAAATCCGAAACATTCACCATGCAATTGTAAGTTGTGATTGACCATCGGAAGTGGTTTTGAGATGTGTTGGTGGGGATGCCTAGCTTGATGAATGATGATCATATACTGAGAATTTCTAGTTTGTACCACAAGGCTATGAATGGGGAGTTGTTGCGATTGAATCAAGGTACGAAAAAGGAAATCAAACCATACATACTTGGGCATAAAAGGTATCCTATGGTGCCATGGCTCATGATTCTTCACAAGTAGACTAGAAATGTTTACTATATAATACTCGAGGTGTTCTTCAACAAACAACTATGTGGAGGTAGGAGCATTGTGGAAAATTCTTTTGACATTTTGAAGAAAAGATTTAGAATTTGTTTTTTGAAAACAAACGTGCATGTCCTTTTTCTACTTGACGTGGTAGTTTGTTATTGCATTTTTTACAATATGATACTTGGTGGAAAGGATTTTGACATTGACACACTATTGACTCAGTTAGAGTTGGAAAATTTTGTTAGTAGAACACATGTTCATGGTAAGAGAAGAGGAAGGCATGAAGAAACAATGACAAAGAATTTAGTTGATATTGAGGTCAACGTTGAATTGCAAGGTGTTGAAATGTAAAGGGTAGAATAGAAATCTATTCTTGAGCAATACTTGGGAAATAGACCAAGGAGAGGACATTGGCACTTTCATTTTGATTTTGCATTTGTAGAAAGGTATGTCATTTCATGGCCTCTAAACATTGCCATATTTTTGTTTGTTGATTGACACTTTGAATCTGCAGTTAAAGAACAATTTCAATTTGTTGATTGACACTTTGAATTTATAGTTAAAGAACATTAGTAGGATAATTTTTCATTTTGATTTTGCAATTGCATAAAGTTATGTCAGTTCCTTGACATTGATCATGAAGTTGATTTTGCATTTATAAAATGAAACATTCACAATGTGATGCATTTGCAAATTGAACATTGACACTTTCATTTTTATTTTGCATTTGTAAAAAGGAAGGTCAGTCCATGGAAGGCCTTTGAATAGTATCAAATTAGTTTGTTATGTTTTGGATCAAATCATGCATCAAATATCAAGCGCCTAACTATGAATTGGAATCATATTTTCATCAACAAGCTTTATATGTTCAAATTATGCATCAAATGGGTCAAAACACGTAACTAGGAGCCAAAAAGGGCATCGAATGTTAGACATAATCAATCAAAATCAAACATTTTTTTTTATTACCATTAAAACTATAGTAATCATGGCAAATTAGTTTTTTTTCCTTCATATGAATGTCAAGGAACTTACAGTAAAAATTCATTTGATCCAACTTTAAGTTTTGGTTTTAATTTAGGACATTTGAAAATGTACACCTACTGTGTTAGATGGAATCAATTTTGCAAAGGACTATCAAAAGGATTCATATAATAATAAAAAATTCATTGAAAAAAATATAGATAATAAAAAACATATTAACCACATTCAAAGAATGTTTCAAAATTGTTTCAAATTTTCAAAGCTTCAATAGTCTTTTACCACATATAAATGGGTTATAATGTACATGATGTATGAAGAAAAGTTATAGCTTAAAGTATAATAAAACTAAAGAATGTGAAATTTTAATTTTTGCTGATGACTTAAAATTTTGATAAATTTTCAAGTTGAAACATTGAATATGTAAAGAATTTTTTTAAATTTATATTTATTCAATAATGACTAACAAAAAAAATGTGATGCATTGGGGAACATTTAAATTTTTTTACAACAAGTCACAAAAAATTTCATTCAAAAATTCGTTTGCATGTAAAAGTTTTTTTGGGGGGAAAATGACTTACATTCCTTTTCCAAAGTAATTCCTTTAGCTCCTAGTTACAGGTTTTGACCCAAATCTTAGGTGCCTAGCTATCATTCGGAATCAAATTTTCATCAAGAAGTCATGTATGTTTTTGTGATGATTTTGAAGAAGAACTCATAGTTGAAAGCCATAGAGATTTGTCATGGATGAATGCATGGCACATTTCATTGGTAAGGTCGGAGAGGAAAATCACCATGTCTTTGCTTGTCTTGTGTATTTTTTTGTCTCTACTCTTGAAGTAGTCTAATTAATTCAAATAGTGTTTGTTAATTTCCGTGCTATCATTGGCGCTATCTATATGTGTAAACAACCCTTAAACCTACTAACACTAATTATTTATAATTATAATTTTACATGTCTTTTTTCTTACTTTAAGAATCAATGGATTTGGTAGAACCCTCACGGTTATCAAATGTTAGGTTGAATTGTGATCCTTGTTTTTTTTTTGTTCAAAATTTCATGATGGCCACACTTGCAGTTGTTAGAGTTTCTGGCATCAATGGCAGATTGCCAACAAATGTCTGCAACATTAAGGTCACTATCCCTTATACCAAGCACATGCCTGGGCTGTGTTACATGCAAACACATAAGCAGGAAAAGTCTAATGAAAGTTGTATATGGGTCATCTTCTCCTCAAATATAGATGGCAATCAGTGATATAGTGTCAAATATTGTTCAACACTTGTGATGGACACTACTAGGCAACAACTTAATGATCTTTCCCCCTCAGTATCCCAACCACCTAAATTGCTGCATTTCATTGTGTAGCATCAAAGAAGCCTACATAGTGATCAAATAGTACCCATCTTCATTTGATGTCACACATTTTGCAAATAATGTGCACCATAATGAAACATAACCAATGGTCATGCATAGGCAATTGGTAATCTGTGAGATTATCAATGTTGTCATTATATATGTCGACTGCTATATGTTTTCAGCCCTTCAAAGACAACGTAGTTGGTGATCTCAAGGTTTGGTCCCTTGCTCACATCCAGATTAAGTAGCTCCTCAACCTTAAAAGTTTAAAAAATCATGTAGGATTAGCCTTTGAGAATTGACCTTCCTAGTACCATGCTACATGATTAGACATTATACTGTAACAATCACTAACACCAGCAAATCACATAGTAACCTAACATCAGCAGGTAAAAAGCACAACATACACACATGACATATAGGGCTTGGACCCCATATCGTGACAAACATCAACACTGGTGATCGTATCATAGCCTAACATCAGTTAATAACAGGCATAACATAGCACACATAACGTCTAGTGTTTGGGGTAAAAACTATGTTACATAGGTGTTAACATGTGTGTAACATGATGTTGCCCATGTGTAACTCATTGTAACAGTCATAATATAGTTTTAAGAAGTGTCAACACAATGTTAGAAGTTGTAATAATAACAAACACTGCTAACTAGTAATAGTGTGTTATATAATGTTGTATAGTGCCAACACAATGTCACAAGTTGTATTCAATTCCATCTACAGAATCCCAAGCTCCTCAAGATGTAGCTTCAAATAGTGCATCAATCCCATTTCAGCAAACATTCCTCCATTCAAACAGCTTCCATTTTGTTGTAAGGCTGTATTTAAAGAGTAAAACCTTTACACAATCATGGAAAGAACAAAAAATGGTGTCTCAGCTCTCTTCAAGAAAGCCTACAGCTGAGTACCTTTGAGACTGAAGAAGCTATACACAGCAATAGACCGAGGAGGAAACAGATACACAGCATATGTCCTGCCTTCACTAATATGGTTTGAAAGCACTGTTTACTTTTGCTTCTGTTGGCAGTATAGATACAACCCCATCATCTTTTGTGCAGGTGCTTTCAATCAAGTTACACTTTACAAAGAGTTGGAGCTTCCAAGGATGGTTCAGAAGCAATAACAAAACCTAATGCACATTCAGTGGGTATGAGGTTTGTGAGTGCTGGAAGAGCAATGTAAAAGAATCATTGCTTCCATGAGATTGGTATACACAGACCTGCACATTTTGGAGTCTCTACAACATCTGCTGACTGCTGTACATGGAACCTCTGAATGGGTGCAAGGGTGAAAATTCCCCATTATGTCCATTTGAGGATGGCTGGGATTGAGAATGAACTCCCCCCTGGGAGCCATTTGTAAAACTCTGCACCTGTGTTGACAGTGCCTGCATAAGATCCATTGTAGGATGTGCATTTGCTTTTGTCCCTGTAGAAAAGCCACCAAAATGTCTTGTTTGAAACAGAGTGTGCATGGAATGAGCCCCTGCATAAACACCTAGACCTGAGAGAAAGTTCTTGTGTTGCTGACCTCCATCATTATTAACATTGCTTTCTATAGTTTGGTTACCAGAACCAGCATGGCCATAGTTTGTCTCCATGCTTCCCAGTCCTCTAGAATGCAGAGGTAAGAGCTTCTCAACAACTGAGCAGTGCCGTTGCTGTTGAGCAGTCTGGGACCTGCCCGATGGCTGAAGCTGTGAGTGATGTGAGAAAGATGACCCATGGTAGTTGCTGTCATTACTCCCTGCCATGAATTGCTCCAGGGTTGTATCAGCTTGAGGGAGGCCCAGTGGGATGCCCTGAATAGGTGGGCATGAGGATGAGTGAGAGACCCATGCCTGTGATGACAGAAGAGAGAGAGCACAGCCAGAATCCACAGCAGAGACACTGTAGGCACCCTGGGAGCATGCTCCCAAATGGGTTGGCTCAAAACCTCCCAGAAGCCCTCCAGATGAAGAAGATAGTGATAAACCCTGACCAAGCGGGCTCAAAGCTCCCTCCATGAACTGGTGTGGACTCATAGCCATTTCTGGAGTAGAAGGTTTGGGAGCTGCTATTCGTCCTTTAGGACTCTGCAAAAGCATGAGCAGGTGGTCTGCTGTTGGACGCAGGAGGGTTGACAGGATAGATTGACTCTCTACACTTGCAGCCTGCATGAAATTAACAAGAATATGGTCACTACAATTACTTATCTTCAGCATTTAATGATGCCTCAAAGATGGAATGAACACAAAGAGTTCAAGGTCCTGTGTAGTGAACACTTCTTGCAAGAAATCAAGTTCAAGATGTATACTCAGCTGCAAATAAACATTCTGTGAATATGATATTCTCTAGCAGCATGTTCCTTCTTGTCAAATAGGATGAGCACTTATAGAATGAGATAAAGTCTATTAACCTGCAACTGACATACCAGTGTACAATCATCACTTCTCCCCAGTCCAGACCAGGGGCTGAGCTTCAAGCTATTTGCAAATGGGCCTGCATACTCATTGGTATCAACAGAAGTTGATGAAGTTGACCCCCTGTGGTGTTGCAGAAAAATGGATTGCTTGTTATCTGCACACCATACCTTTCCATTATCAGTTCAAAATACTCAAGGCAATGACCACTGTTGGACAAGAAGATAGTCCCCAATGGTCATCTCATAAATACCCAAAAAGTCTGGCACATCATAAGAAATACAGCAACAAACAACAATAATAGGTCAAACAGCAATAATCTACACACCACCTAGATTGCACAAGACAAGGTAGAAGACAGCAACTTGCCCTCCATGGTCAAGGAATTGTCATCACTAGGCACAGGAGACAAGCCCTTGATACTGAGTGTTGTGTGAGTCTCAGGACGCGCTTTGCGGCGCCGTCGGTTGTGACCAGCAAGACGCCTTCGACAGCTGCGCTTGCCCTCATCAAATTCTGTCAATACATGGAACCTGCACAATGCAAACACAAGGTGAACATCAGACAAAACAATGAAGGGCAAGGTGTCTCCAATTGCAAAATCACTGAAAAGAAAGACATGATGCTACAAAGTAAACATCAGAGAATTGCATAAAAAGTACCAGCAACACAAGAGAAAGATCCATGTGCAGTCATTCATGAATCTGTAAATAGATATCCATTCTAAACAAGAGAACACAATTGCAAGTGCATAAGTGCATAAGTGCATACTTCAAACATCCCCACACAAGCATTGAGACAACATGAACAGAATGCCAAAATCACTGCCATTGCCGCCACTGACAATGGAGCTAAGTGCAAATGATAAGAGAGACCTATGGAAACTGAAAAAAACAAGCCAAACAGAAAGGATGAAGGGAAGGCAAAGGAAATCAAAAATTATGCAAGGGAAGCAAAACTGAGTAAAACCAAAGCTACAGACAATTGCCACTATACATGAATGTTATGAATCCAGGTACACAGACAACACAAAGGACAAAGGGATGACCTGCAGCAGTATTCAGAGTTCACACACAGCTAGAGAGACTTAACCTTGAACATTGCTGGCAAAACCGCTGCTCCTGTCCACCAGCAATGCACCTCGGAGCTTTGGAGTGCATTTCACACACCTTATGTTGCCGGTGGTAGTCCTTTGCTGGGGTCAGGTCAGTCTTGCAGCCTTCAACTTGGCAGCATGGGATCTGTATCCCTCCTGGTGACCTAGCTTGCTGCCTCTTCTTACCTGGAGGAGGTGAGCATATTGGAGCTGCAGAAGCTGCTGCTCTCTCTCCTACTACTTGTACCACTCCTCCTGCTGCTGTCACTCCAGCTGCAGAATCCTTGAAATAAGTCCGTCTTCCAAGTTTCAGTCCAGTGAAAGCACCCTTTTGCTTAGAAGAAGGCGCAGCAGCACTTTGATTACCATCTAAGAGCTTCTTGTCTTCTCCACCATTCTCCGATGCACTGTTCTCTGGCTCCCTATGTTCACAGCCTTGGACACCCAGGAATCCAACAAAGGGTCTCTGTTGGTGCTCAATTGGGCTCTCTGGGGTCCTCCTGCTGGCTGTTGTCGGCTCAACAGTCTCACTCTTGATTACAGAGGAGAGCTCAGTGTTGTGCGAGGCAGCATTACCTCTGTTTGTGGCCAGGCCTGGAACACCTGATGACACAGAAGAGACTCCTGAAGGGGTACTGGTACCAGATGATGCAAGACCCATGGAGACATCGCTGCTCTTCAAAGCTAGAGGAGAAGAAGAAGAGGTGGTGGTCACTGAAGAACCCACATTACTGCTGCATACAACGTGGGCCCAATCAAAGGCTTGCAACTTCGTCACTACATGCCTGCTGCCTTCTTCGCCATCTCCTCCTTGTCGAACAGGGTACACCATTGTGGTGATATTCTCCCACTCCCAACAAGGGTTTGTTGTTTTGAGGTCCCACTCCATGCGAGCAGCAGCAGCAGCAGTGCTACTGTAGTCGCCTCCACCTCCGCTTCCTTCCATGCTTCCGGAGTCTTCAGTGGGCAGACTCTGATGCTCCCCCCATGCTGTTGTAGACCGGCAATTATCTCCACCACCGTTGACGATGCTTGCTTGCTCGAGAGTGCCGTTGGCCGCCGCCACAGCCATGTCCAACTCGCAGAACTGGACAAGAGGATGATGCGAACACTGGCCAGATATTACATCTTCTTGCACCTCTTCTGGTGGTGGAGAAGAAGAGATGGCACTAAATGCTGCAGAAGTAGTGTTCTGCAACGTTTCTTTCACTAGACTACTGCCGTCCATCAGTGTCTTCTTCTACCACAGCAGCTGGTATACAACAGACATGAAAAGAAAAGATCTCGATCTCGAAGAAGTCCGAAGAAGGCTAGCTGGTTTCTGCTCAAGATCCTCCACCATAAAGAATGAACTCCTTCCGAAGGAGAAAGAGGACGGAGACTCCAAGAACACAGGTACCTAGGCAACAGCAGCGATGTTGTTGCAAAACTGTAGCAGCGAAAGAAAGCACGCGAGAAATGCAAAAGACATGCACGTGAAAAACACAGACGGCGGCAAAGCAACCACAACAACAAGCATCCAGTGCGGCGGCGGAGATTGCGGGTCCAAGGCTCCTCACCAACAGACCCAGCAGCAGCTTCTTTCCGCGACGACCAAGGAAAGGTTCCCCTCTTGCCAACCGAAGAGCTTCTCACAAAAAGTACAGAGGACCCACCAAACAAAAAAGCTCCTGAAAGAAAGAAGAAGAAGCTAGTAGTACCACCAGATAGCTGCTAAAAGAGTAGTGATGCAGACAGAAACACATCAGAGTTTGAAAAGGATTCGAATTCCAAGGTGTGAAAAAGAAGTCACCTTCCTTCATTCGTTCCTGAGTAGCCAAGCGAGAGCTACTACAAAAGAAAGGGTCCACAATGCACATCAAGAAGAAAACTAAAACGGCAGCACAATAGTAGTTAGTCAGTGAAGAGACCAATAGAACAAACAAACAAACAAAAACAACACCACCAAAGACTAGCGAAAACGCCAGAAGAATTAGCTTCCTTCTTCTTAAGAAGCCTTCTTTTATCTCATTTGGGTGGGTAGGTGCCAATAATATATTGTTCACAATCACACAGAGAGAACAGCAGTAGATTCTACTGGGGCAATTCTGGAGCTCGGAAAACCGTGAGGAGCAGCAGCACCAGGAGAGAGGAACGATGATGACAATGAGCCAGGCAGCAGCCACTACTGTGCTTCTTCTTCTTCTTCTTCCTCCTCCTCCATAGCCGCCCCCAGCCTCTAACCCCGAGTTACTTTCCGGCTTGACCCGAGTAGAATGAAGATGCTAGCTAGCGGTAGTAAGTTCGTTGTTCTTTTGTTGGGTCTGCCCTTCAGGGTAAGTAGAGACTAGAGACGTTGTGATGATGCACCCAGAGAGGGTGAACGGCATGCCTGGATGGGGGGAAAATGTGATGAACCCTGAAATCAGGCCATAGTTTGGTATCCTTACATTCTAGAGTCATGTGGAGTCCACTACAAAGAAAAAAAACACATTTGGGGCATAGCTAACTCCAGGATTCACTTGGGCTTCACAATGCTAACCACCAACAGATTTGGCATAAATTTTTTAAATTATAAATTTGCTGAATTTTTGAAAAATTATTTAATATTTGTGTCCAAATTTTAATAAAATCAAAAGTTCAACTGTTAGGTTTTTTGTTGCAAACCTTCAAGAACTGAGTCTTCAGATTGCGGCGACAATCTAGACACGCTAGATCGTCCCACAACCTTGAAGTGGGGTTGCTTATTATTTTACATACATATTATCCGCCAAATATTCAGAATTAAAAAATCAAGTGCCAAAGTTAAGATTTAAAATTTAATTAATTATTCAACAGTTTGTTGTTGACATTGTTCAGGTACTACAAATATATTGAATGTTTATCATCCTTGCAGATGTCATTTAAAGGGCATAGTCATTATGTGATGAGAAGCAGGACAAAGTTTGGTGTCCCTACATTCTAAAGTCATGTAGAATTCACTATAGAAGCATTTCTGGCATGACTCAAGGATCAACTTGGTCTTTATCATGCTAACGACCATGTGTTTCCAATTTAGTACATGTGTTGAATATTTTTTCTCCTGCTATGGATGTCATTTAAAGGGCAGAGCCATTATGTGATGAGATGCTTGTTTTGGATTCTCTTTCTTTTTCTCTCCTTGCCCCCTCCTTTCTGTCTGTTCCTTTACAATGTATAGTATTTCAAGCTTTTTTTTCCCTTCGTATTTGAAAGTGCCTCCTGGCATGCAAGATGCTTTCTTCATCAATTGAAGAGACCTAATTTACTTCATTTTTTATTTTAAGCGTCATGTCTTTTTCCTTCTTTCAAGCTTCCTTGCAAGTTCTCATCAGCGTTTTTTTGTGGTGAAATTTTGTCACTTGGGCACAAATAAAAAGGGGTTGTGAGGGGCCCCAAGGACGTTTTTGGAAAATATTGCCTAAAATCGCTATACCTATTTCAAGGTAGGAATATCGCAAGTTGCCATATTTAGATATTGACTTTTAGCTTGTCTCCAGTGGCATTCCTACAAACCAACATAGGGCTCTGACTTGTAGCCAAATTTGGCTAGGTACTCTTCCAATGATCACCTTGCCCAGCTACTTCACAACATTGGAAAAAAACCTGGCTCCCATTATTTTTAAAAGGACCCAAAATTCAATTGAAAATTTCTCTTTTTTTTCTTCTCACTTTTCATTTCCTTCTCTTCCCTATCAAACTAGGTACATGAAAACTTTCTTCGGAAAAGGAACTCCAAAGTAATATTTGAGAACCAAGGTTTCTATACCAAAACTGGTATTTTGAAATTGTTTTCCCCTGTCCAGTAAGTAAGTATATACTCAGGTTGATAACCAGCAGGTATCTGTAGCAGACTCTAATACCTGGACAACACTGGTTTAGGCTTATGATAAGGTTAGGTTGGGGGACATTCCATTCCCCAACTAAGGGGCTTATTGGCTTGTCATAGGCCCCCTATTAGGCCCTTTAATTTGGGAACGTCCTCACCCAGGGGCTCTGCTCTACACTTTCATTGCAGACTGGCTAGGCTAAGGAGGCGTGTCTGAAACATGAAAAGCTAAAACAAGCTTGTGAGTGGAAGATATACTTTCTAGCATGCAATAAAAGAATGGTGGTGACCGAACCAAATAGGTAGGTGTAGAAATGGTCAATGGCCGGCTGATGCCTCAACAAGGGAATGAGTGCACTTTGATTGTGTTCTTTTTATTTTGTTTATTCCACTGTTTCCATGAATGTTTTTGTTCTTGAGTTTCCCTAGGCATGGAATCTCATCAAAAGCTTCTATAGAAATTCAATTACGCCTTTTAGCCTTCCATGCAGTAGAATGTTTGCCGTTCTCCTTTGGCTGAAATGGTCTGGCTTATGTCTCCTCTGCTCCAATTGGAAGCGAGGTTGGCAGTTGGCACTGGAGAGTAAAATTTAAGATTACCTTCTGTGTGTTCCAATTAGCCACTATGACACATGGTGTTTTGTAAGGATCCTTCTATATTCTTGACTACATCCTGGAACCTGGGATACAAACACTGGGATTTGGAATTATTTTTCCTTGAATTTGGGCAATTTTTTCAGGAAAAATCTGTTGAATAGACTGAAATCAGATTGTTCAAGTTGGTTAAGTGTTTGTCAAAAATAAAATCCTGAGTACTAGATAACAGGCTAGGTACCTACCCTGATTCTGGCACCCATTGTGTCCATGAGCTCTTGGGGAAGTTTGTGGGAATGATGGGTGCCATCATTGGTAGTACCTGGCCCCTTTCTAAAGGTTTAAGGCAGGGGAACTTAAACTGCTTCGGTGTGTTGCAATTAGCCACTCAATATACCCCCATACTCGCCTTTCCTTCCCTTAATATACACCCACCACTCCCCTTTCCTTCCATTAGCATAGGTAGAAAATGGTGACAGATAGTTAATTCTAGGACATAATTTTCATGGGGACAATGAGAAGGCTCAACGTGCAATCATGTTGGATTTTGTTTATTCCCACTGTGTTCCCACGAGGTTCCCAACGGATTCTCAATATGTTCCCAAGTTTGCAATGTGCACCCCAACATGTTCTCATAGCACCTTACTTTATCCCATATTCTTTGCCCTAAGTTCTACTCTTGTAATTTGTATAAACCTGCCCTCAAGGAAAGACTACAATGTTTATACTTAGGGACTATTCAAAGCTGGATAAATTGCTTTTGTGATGAGCCAATCAGATATGCCCTCACAACTAATTAATATGAGTTGCTCATGATATTAAGTTAAAGGAATACTAAATTAAGACAAAATATCAAGCACATAAAAGCCAAAACTCATAGTACTAGATAAGGGGCTGGGTACAGCTGATTCTAGCACCCATTGCACCCATGAGCTCTTGGGCGAGCCTATTAAGGTGAGTTCATGTGCACAAGGAAGAGGGGTGCCAGAATTGGCAGTACCCAGGCTGGTATCAAACCTGAAAAGGCAAGGGAACTGCTTGGAGAACAAATGGGAACATTGCAGAATCCACCCACTGCAATATTGGCAGGGCATGGGGTGGATTGATTGAGACTTGCATAAGCTAATTCTGCTACCACACAAGTCCTCATTGGAACTTGTTCCAGAATATGTCCAGCATTAGAACTAGTTACTAAACTCCATGCTCAGTATTATCTCAATTGAGCCAATTCTGGCAGTTCAGAATTCTTCTCTTGAGATGCACATCTTAGGTTGCACAATGTGTTTACTACAGTGGACAACTTCCTATCTGGTAACTCAGCACTTGGTTCACAAGTTCAAGCCACTCAGAACAAACTCAAGAGAAAACATCCTCAAACCTTACACTTTATTACATGATAGTGCATGAGTAAGCACCTCCTGTCCTTGAATAAATGCAAAATATGGTACACATCTGTGAGAAATGCTATGAAAAAAAAATCAGTCAAAAACACAGATATGATCCACAACTATCTGGGGTGGGCAACAGACTGGAAGATCATTATGTGCTAACAATTTTTCTGCATTTCTGTGTTTCACTGCATTTTCCAGTGAAAGTCCCAAATTTTCAATGCCCAATGAATTTGTCAAGGTGTGAAGAACCCAAAGAGATACCTCAGAAGGAAGTCCTACTAATATAAAGGGAAGAAAAATTTTCACCCAAAGGATCAGCTTTCTGGTTCTTGGAAACTTTCTGGTTCTGATTGCTCATCTTTTCCTCTCCTAGGTGAGGTGGCCATGTACAGCTCAGCCTCAGCTTCACGTCTCCGCAGGTTGGCCCTGCGTTGTCTGTCAAGTTCCCTAGAAGCTTCAGCTGATTGCTTCCGTCTTCTATTTCGACGTCTCTCAACTTGTCTCTCTTGTTCCTCCCATTTACCACTCAATGTCTCAACTGCTGTGGCTGTACTCAAGTCTAGTTCATCATCTGTCTCAAGGTCATGGGCCACTTCACCTTCAATGACATCTATCTCCCACTCTTGTGAACCCACCATGGACAAACCATCAGAGGTAGTGAGCTCCTGCTTGTCAACACACTGCAGAGACTCTGGAAGGTAGTAATAACCTTTCACCCCGACTGCTGACTCCTCTGGAAGCGGTTTGCAGAGATCATCATCCATGTCCTCTTTCTGAGGATGTTGGTCTGGGTTTGGGTCAACCCAATGGTGATCATCAGCAGCATCCCTGAATAATCAACAATCAAAGTTCATTTACTAGGTGACATGTGACGCTGACCCTGCAGGCAATGCCTGACTGCACTTGACATGTGTGGAAAAAGGCTCCCAAAACTATTGTACAATTGCTTTGCAATGATGCCTGCATTGAGAGAACAAAAGCTGGTGCAGCCACCACTCAATTTCCATTCAAAATTTAGAAGATTACCTACAGACACAGGACGAGATGCTTGTATGTAGCACAGGAAAGACCTTTTTTGGGAGTGGTTTTGGGTTCATTTCTTATAGGCCCATCAGCAACTATAAGCCAAGTGCACCAGTATCTTACCTGTCTCCCTTTCCATTCACAGTATCATCCCCACTGCGCCATAAAGTCCGTGTGAGCCCCCGCTCGTTTGCTGGGCTCTCCAATCTCTCAAACCGGACTGATCCCACTTTCCGAGCATTGCCAGCGAGTATCTGAAGGAGGAGGCACCAACAGAGCTCCCAAGTAAAGAGTACCATTACTGTCCTAACCACACTTGTTGATAAATGTCTCCTATAACCAAAAAACCTGACTGCTGTGTAGAAAGGAGTGGATTTCTGTAAATCCTAAAAGAGGCCACCTTTGGAGCTAAGTGTGAGATTGAACGGTCCACAAAAAAATGCAGTATTTTACCTCAAGACGAAACTTTTGGAACTTGTCCCTGCGCTCTTCTTGCTGGTCAGTCTCCCCATCTCGACGTTCAGACCCTTCCTCAACATCTGCCCTGCGCAAAACTACTTTGGTGCTCTCTCCAGTTCGAGGAATGAAGCCAAATGCTTCACATACAAACCCTGACACTGTCTCATAATGGTAGGGACCCTGGCAAACCCCACATCACAAATGCCTTAGTGCAATGTTGGTGGAGACACAGGCTGATGTTTGCTGATACCATGGTGGTTTGTCTGTTAGGTCAAACTCTCTCTACACATTTGTTCAAATAAACATACCTCTGGTATCTTGACTTCAAGAGCATCAGTTAGGTCCTCTATGGATGTATTTGCATCAACATCATAAACTCCATTAGCTCTTTGCACAACATACCCAGTCTTCTTGCGAATCTCTTCCTGCATCCACATGCATCAGTCACTTGATGGTCAACCTTCCATGCAGATAGTCAATAAGCAGGGGCATTTCTCTCCATTCAACTGAATCAGCTGGCAGGGAAACAAGTTGCAAAAGCTTGGAACATCAGACTCATAAACAAGCAGGTGGGGGAAGCTCACACCTTAGAATCATTCTCATCAAAAATCTCACCAACTATTTCTTCCACAACATCCTCCAATGTGACAACCTGATCATGAAGGTTTTGTAGCACATAGCTCTGATATTTCAGCCATTACACAATAAAAGAAAAACATTGAAAGACATCCCAACCCAACTTCAAAATGGAAAAAACCACATCATGACATGATGCACAAGAAGAGCACAAAATGGAGCACTGTCAGAATAGAAATGAACTTGGAACTGAACACATACCCCAACTGTGCCACCATACTCATTGAGCACTATTGCCATGTGCACCTTCCGAATCCGGAACTCCCTCAACAAATTCCAGACCGACATGGAATCTGCACAATCAAACAAAATTGGGATGTGCCAAGTCTTAAACAGTATGCTTTTGTAGTTTTAAACAGCTAATATCAGTAGCTTCCACAGCAATTTCTGGGGGTTGTGTTTGTGCATTACATACATGACATTAGATTACACAATATCTCCAAAAATGTGTTGGGTGTTGTGGTTCACCATCAGAAAATCTCCTAGAAAGCCACAAACACTCACCTGGAACAAAGTAAGCAGGCCTATGTGCAATGCGTCCTACTGTCAATCTCTGCAAAAGTTCGACCTGCACATCCATAAAACAAAGCTGCTAAGAGACCTAAAAATCATGGGATTGGAAATTGGGGGTCACTTACAGGGAACAACTCTCGGCAAAGCTAAAACAAAAAATACACAAAACATTGCCAATTGAAGAGGTTAAACAGCACTGGCCTGTTCCACATAATCAAGCATGTCCATGGCATATGCTATGCCAACAATGTTGTCAATCCGGTGTTCAAACACAGGCACTCTGCCAAAGTAAAGCCATTGCACTTGTAAGTAGAAGATAGAAGAGATGATGGGACACAAGCATAGGTTCTGATCTCCATCCACATGAACAGCGGACTCCCAATGCTCGGTTTCTTAAGACATATCTGCAAAATTGCTGAGAAAACTCCACAATAACACTTTGAAGGTAACCTCTATGTCAATTCACGAGAAATGAAACAAACACATTTCTCAAGACACCACACTCCACTTGTTGTCCCAAAGGCTGGTCTGAAGTCCAAACACACCTTATGCTGGAAAATATGGTGAACAAGATGGAGATAACAACTTTTCCAACTTGATTCAGAAAACTGCTTTGTTTGGAAACCTAAAATTGCATGGTCATGTATTTTCTGTTCTCACGAACTATTTTACAAGTCATAACAACAGACATAACCTTTCCAAATAAGAGATCCATCAATACCTGGAGTACTGATGCTTGACCCAAAGATTGCGAAACTCCATTAGTGTGGCTGTAGCATCAATGGCCACTACATCTACCAAAGGAGTCATGACTTCTCGCACATATGTATCCTTGATCTCCAACACATTTTCTATCATGTCCTGTGCAATAGTCATAACAATAATGACCTTAACCTAAGTCTAACCCAACATAACTTTCCTCTGTTACATTCTCCAACTCCATGTAAATCATGGAGCAGAGCGACTCAAGATTCAAGAGGTAACACAGAACTTTGCACTCTTCATCTTGAAATTGTCAAGACAAGAGATGCATGCCAATTTTGTTGACCCTCATCATCATAATGGCACTATTGCAGATGAAGATTCGGAAACAGACCTTTCCTGAAAATCAGAAAAGCACCCTATTTGCATGGCTAAAACTAGCTCACTGAGAAAAAGAGAACTGAGATGATGATACCTGCTCTTCCTCTTCAATGGCTCCACTGAGTTCTGCTCCTCGAAGCATCAGTTTGAGCTCTTCTTCACTCACAAATGGCTCCCTGTCCACTCCACAATTATTGACTCAAAACTAGAAGTCAATTATGCCCATACAAACTTGTGATAAAATTAGCAAGGTGAAGGGTATGTGCACGCACAGCTCATAACTGCAAATGGCATCAAAATGAAATCAAGAGGAGACATCAGTCTTGTTGGCATCATAATAGCTATGGAGATTCCTCCACACTCATAGCTTGGACTTTCCAAAGATACCCAACCTATTTAAGTATGGCAACAGCTTTTAAATTGGACAGGAACCACTGAAGTAAATTCAAGCCAAAAAAAAGTTAGACCATACCCACTGCTTTTCAAGCCCAGCAGTTTCAGCAAACTTGTAGACAGTGCTGTCACAACACGCCCAACTGGATACAGAACTATCGACAACCATGCCACTGGTCGCACCTGCCACATTCCTTTTCTCATCTTAATGCATGTGTCATGAGTTTCTCCAATAACGGCTAATAGGACCATTTCTCTTCGACATGAAAACATCCAACACCAATCCAATGACTAACACAATTGGCATTTAAGATATCATCTAGAAAGCCCCCACCTTGTGATTCCACAAGTACCTAACAGTCACTATCTGTGAACATAAAATCTAAGACTTGAGGAACATACCACAAGACGTGCCACTTCTGTTGCATTGTGCACAGCAATACTCTTAGGGCAAATTTCTGTCAACATCAGTAGCACAACCTGCCCAGGCAGATGCAGCACATTCTTACTGTCGACTGTGCAAATAGAAAACTTGACACAAAATCATTACCAACCAACCGTACAGTAAAAAAACAAGTCAATCTGTGGTGTCATCATAACATCATACAGCTACATGAACAACTTCTGTCACTCTGCAAGTGATAAGTGTGTCACCCACTGTCATGACACCAGTTGCAGCAGTAACCCCAGCTTCCCCAAATAGAGCAGTTGCAGCATCAGTGACCAATGCTGTTGCTGCTATGTTCACAACCCTGCCAGAAAGGGGAGATTCAAGATCAGACCATGCCAAAAATCAGCTATGCAATTGTGAAAGTTTTCAGCTTTTGGAGGGTTCACAGGCCATCAAACCTCCCAATCACCAGAGGGGACAAGACCATGCAAAGGCATCCACCAAGCAACAAACAACTGTGAATGGGTTGGTGTTTAGAAGAAGATCCATACGTAGTGCCAATGAGAATGGTGGTGAGAAAACGAGTAACATCTTGGCGAAGTAAGTGAAACACACCGCCTTCTCCTTCTTTCTCTGCCAATTCTCGCACCTGGAAAGCAATTTAGTTAGTGCTTCTCAACTCTTGGGAAGTAGAAATGAGTACAGAAACCAGAAATTCAGAAGTCTTCAGTCAACTCTGCTGGGGTACAACATAAGCAGACAACGATCATGGTGATCTTAGGATGCTGTTACCTTCCAAGGCCACAGAGTGGTGATGGATGTCTCAGCCATGGAGAAAAAGGCAGAACATCCCAGCAGAGCAGAAAGTAACAAGCCTTGATCTCTTAAGACCTCAAAAACCTGCAGTGTCTTTGGCCATACAGCTGCTGCACTGAACTGCACCTTTCCTTTGACCGCCCCTAATTGGGGCGGCACTACTATCCCGTAGGTACTCTCAGCTGCAAGCACTGGTTGAGCACCTGCCATAACCATTTCCACATGGAGTGGTTAAATTACCTGACCTTTTGTGTTCAATCTAGAAACATGGAGAACGAAAATGCTTGCCTATGTAATTTCCCCATCTTCCCATACCATCAGTTTTGTCTAGTTTTTTTTGCATTAAAACCTACCTCCTGCCCACCATGCCAGGCACACTGCAGTGACCAACATCACCAATGTGCTTCCTGTGACTCTTCCTGCCCGTTTCCAAAGCTTGCTATTATTCCAAAACCCCACTTCCTTCTTGGTACCTGCTGACTTTGGCTTCACATCTTTTGACACCTCATGGCCTGCAAAACCCTGTTATCTGCTGACATGAGACTCAAATCAGGAACACCCCCACTGAGTGCCTGAATTGTCTCTCAGTAGAAAATGAATTGCTTGCAATCTGGTATATACCTGATTGCTGAAATTGGTGCTGTTGGATTGGACACTTCCTCGCTGGTTGAAGAGAAATTGATATAGTGCTGACACCAACAATTTATCACACAGGTCAGCCAAACACAAATAACTGAGTCATCTATGAATCTCACAGACCCAAACAGAAAAAAACAAAGAACATAACAGGCCAGCCATTTCCGCAGGTATTGAGGGTGGTTTTTAGAGCTTCAACTGAAGAAAAATTTCACAACAGAACAGGATGGGGAAATGCATACAAAGTCGTACCAATCGTCAGTTCCACAAGAACTCCTGTGCAGAGGACCAACTTCATGACTTCCACATTGGTTCTGGCTAAAGAGGTTGATGCAATTCCATTTGTTGTACTCCCGAGGTGCTTTGCATGCATATTACCTCTGCTGCTCATTATTTGACCAGCATCGAATAGGGTGATTCCAGAATGTAATCTCCATCCTGCCCTTTCATCCAATCTCATACTTATAGTATGCTTGTGCTTTAGCTGCCTTGGTTGAAAACCAGAAGCTGCTAAAAACCCTAATTTTTCCTTGCCCTTCAGCCGTTGCACTTCATACACCTGCAACTGCAAACCTGAGACTCCACATCTGTGTAGTTCCTGTCTTGCCTGTAGAAGCACAGATATCCAAGAAAAACAGTGGGAACTCTCTCTCCCTCAAACATAACTACTACTATGGAACTCACCAGAACCAGGTTGTTCAGAGCTTCAATCCTGGACTTCAACTCAAATTCCTGAGATATCTAACTTGCAATTGTTTGAAGCTGGGAGTAGTTTAGAGGACCGATTGCTGTTGAACCCCCAATTCGAAGCAAATTGAAGCACTTGCAAAACCCAACCGAGGAATTCTCAACCTCCTCGAGGTGACCCAAAATCCTGACGAAACCCAACCCCAAAAGAAAGAAAACATGACGGGCCAACTTTCTCATTCCAGAAGAAGAAGGAGGAGGAGGAGGAGAAGATGATAACCTGAAATGCAAGCAGATTCAGCATACGCGCTCCTCCTCCTCCTCCTCCCAGAGATGCACCACCGCTATAATAGACTGAACCCCCCGGCTTGCGTGTCACAGAAAGCGAGAGCAAGGCGGCCATGGCGGCCAGCAACCTCACTCGTATTCCACCCGAATCAGCATTCAAACGGTGGTGGATTTCCAAAGCAGCGCCGGTTCAGCACAAACAAACAAACGCACATCCCTTTCTTCAAGCATCCAACGCATCATGAAAACTCTCCAAAAACCCAGGAAGAAATAGACACATTCCAATGTTGTTGCTCTTCTTGTTCTCCTCTCGCTGTCTCTGTGTTACGGGATTTCTGAAATCTTCTTGCTTGCAGATTCAACCAAGGATAGAAGGGCTGACATGGCCTCTGGCTCTCTCTTTCTCTCAGGTGTCTGCCTCCCTCCCTCTCTCTGCTGAGTCCTCGCGTATGCGATGACCACTAATGGCAAGAGATTACGCATTATAACTCAAACAAGATTAGTGAGAGAGAAAAATTAGCCCATAACAACATAATTAGGGCAATACAAAAGAACATAATTAGTGCATGTAAAAAACATAATTACGCTATATAGAATAATTACGCAAGCCACAAGTGTAAACAGAAAACCACTTAATTTAGGTACCTAGGTAAGCTCTCTCTTGCACATTGCAGGGATTGTGGACCCTGGAGTGCAAACAAGTAGATGATGAAAGCTCCTTTTTTTGGAAGAGCTTTAAAAAAAAGAAAAATGAATTCCTCTCCCAAGAAGAAGCAAAGGGGAAAAAAAGGAACTACTTTTTTGAGGTTTGTCAAAGTAGCCCAACCAGCTGCTCCTGCTATTTCCATCAGTAATTTGGGTATATTCTTTGGTTCTAGATGGGCATCATTTTGCAGAGCCACATACGTACATATTAGTCTACCTCTCATCAGGCCCTGAATTGTGATGCGGCTTGTTGCCTCCTGCTCAGACCCTGAGTACTAGATTGTATGTGTAGGGTAAAGCCTGGGGCTGTGGGCTGTACTGAGAGTAAATACTACAGACTTGTGTCTGTACTGGTTTTCTTTTTAAAATAATTTCCTGTGATAGTATTGCAGGAAAAACAAAAGCAGGTGTTTCAAAAAACTAAACCCTCACATACGTGGGCATCACATTTATCCAAATGCTTGGCCTTCATGGAGGAAATTTTTGGTATGCCCTCCAAATACACTATGAAAATTGGCACAGTTCTTTTACATGAGTGGGTACATGGTTCAGATATGGCGGGGTACCTAGTTGGTATGTGGGCACAGTCCAAGTTAGAATACACCCAATGCCCCCATTCAAACTACAGTATCTCTGAGGTCCTGACTACCAGGTTGTATGTATGTGGGTACCTCGTTGGGATTCAGTGGGTAGCTAGTTGGAATCTGTTCCCTTTGGGCCACAGTCTGAGTTAGAGGGGTACATATAACTGCATTTCTGTAGGGTCTAAAAGGGCCAGATCGAGAAAGGAGCCATTTAGTGCCAAATTTCTGGCTCCCAATGTTCTGTGCCGCAGAATGTTCTTCCAATGAGTCTGGTGTCTGGCTTAAGCTTAACTCCTAAACATCAGTCGGGGCCAATATGGACTGCATAAGGCCCTCAAGGGAGGCTGTTGTGAGAACCAGTGCCACGCTTGGCTCTTCCTCACACAGGCCCATTATTCTGGTTCGACCCTCACCCTAGGGCCTTACCTGCCACTTTACTACCCACCTACCATTAACCCCAGAATTCCCAGAGAAAACCTTGCCGTCTAAGAACATTGATACAGTGCTTGAATGGAGTGTGATCCTAATCTCCAATGGGTGGAATGAGTGTTGGTTTGACTGTTTTTTTCTCTCTCTGTTTTTGTTGTTGTTTTTGTTTAAATTTCCAGACAGAAAATTTAGGGGTTTACATTTGTTCTCCTCAATACATACACATGGAAAAGTTCAAATTTGTAGCACTTAAAGCTTTCCAGACTGCAATTTGCTGAACATTGGAAGTGGCCAAGTAAAGCTGCACAGCCACAATAAAACCAGCCTCAAATAGTGCCAGAATTATAAAGCCCCAAAAGACAACAAACCCCCCTGAGACCGACTACGTACCTGTCTCACAAACTTCACCAAAGATGGTGTTGCCGTCATTGTTTAATTTCAGATCAGACACTTGATCTTGATGGCACTTTCACCATCTGACTGGTCTCAGACCAATGGGACCAGAATTTCATGGGCAGACACAATATCATGTGAACTGATCTCAGACCAATGGGACCTGAATTTCATGGACGGACACAATATCCAGTGAAAATATCATAAGAATCAAGAAATCTCCATTCTCACAACTAAGAAAAATCAAAGCAAGGTTAACACTTCTTCAACCAGCCACAGAGAATTCCAAAAAAGCAAAGAAAAAACAGAGAACAAAGGACCAAGAAACAAAACCAAAAAAGAACCAAAATAAAACACCAAAGCAGTACAAACAACAGTGCCAGTCTCACACCTGTTCAGGGACCATCAACAGTACAATGTATGATCTCTATCACAACTTCCCCACTGACTTCATCAGCTCCCTACAGTGGGTGAAGGCGAGTGAAAACACTAACCTGCACACCAAGTTTCTGCTGCAAATCCAGAAGCAATGCGAAGACCCAGCCATGCTACTGCTAGCAACAAACAACAACACAAGCAGATAACAGAAAACAGGATAGACAAAACACACAGAAAAGGACAGCAGGTAAGAAAAAAGACCAAGTGGGCTTACAAAAAGCTCCCTGCTTACAAGACTATATTCATTTGGAATATTCCAAATCCTGAAATTCTAAAAAGGAAATTTTCCTTAATAAGCCAGTGAAAAGTGTTAGTAAGATCTCCAGTAGCATGTGTGTTCTGTGCACATCCTGCATGCTCCCAATGTGTCATCCTTCAAGTTCCTCTCATAACTTGAGTGTCTTAAGTTAAATGACAGCAGTGTTGACTTCCTCAAGAGTCAATCTGGCACCAGAAATATGCTCAACCTGGAAACAGAAATATTTCTTCCCTGGATGACAATTCCAAGACCAAACCTTTGTGCAGATAGAAGAACTCCAACCAAAATCCAACAAGCCACCAAAGAGACCAAGAGCCTCAAGGTGGTCTTAGCCAACTCCCTGAGACCAGTGCAGGTATAGGTAGTCCTCAGAGAACATCAAAACAACCATGGTGACTCAAGGACATGATCTTCACCTCCAACTCAGACAGCAGAAAACAGTGGATGTACTCAACTTTCTGAAATTCAATCTTGACTTATCTGATGTATTAGTCCTTCTGTAACAGATGTCGATAACCCTAGTGGTACTGAAGATAAACATCAGGAGAATTTCTAAGACAGAGCAGACAGACTGTGACTCTTTCAAAACCCCTCCACCAATGAAACAATGCAACACATGACAGTTGGTACCTAGCACCTGACCTATTTCTTTCTAGTCCCAATACACACTACACATATCTGCAAGTTGCAATCTGTCATGCTTCAATGAGCTAGTGCATTTCCACTTCAAAAACCCCCACATGAATATTACCAAATATTCAGGAGTCACAGAATTGGCATCAACAAATTGTCCAAAACCCTAGAACCAGCATTTCACTGATAATAACCTCTTCCTGTTAAGCAACCAGAAATATAGAGAATAAGATCCTTCTGGTGGCACTAAGTTGTAGGTCACATATATGTGCTTGCTGTTCATGTACAGATTTGAATTTAGAGTCTGTTCCAACTGTATCATGAGTACATATTTGTTACTGCAAGAAGAACCTTACAGTTGCAAGATCATGTGGTGCTTCTGTCATAGTACCAGCACTCCTCAGACTTGTATTGTATACAATATAGCATTGTCTCACAAATGATCTCAAAACCCTAGTCAGAACAATTGCACCATGGGGATATCCTTGTGAAGTACCCACAGATCTAATTGGGAAGAACACAAAGGGGAAACCTTGCATTGCTCTTGAAATAACTGGTCACAGCAAAGGTCTGCATCAGTTATCCTTGCAGCAATTTTTTAACAGATGTAAATCTGAAACCCCTCATGCATGGGAATGTGAAGAAGCCTTCAGCATGTGTTGGCACATCAACATAGATTTGGGCAGTTCCTGACATTTCGCTGTTGCCATTCCTACACAGTGCTAGAAAGACTTTTCTTCATTCATGTTGACATATGGATCCTCTATGTCTGCTTGCAAATGGACATATTGGAAATTCCACCAGACAGTTCATGTCCTTGTTGCCCTTGGGAATTCTTTCCTCGCAGAAGTGGGAAGAAAACCAATACATGAAGACTTGCCAGACTTTTTCAGCATATCCACATTGCTAATGTCATTACTGTCAGCATTATAACTGTCGTGGAAGGCCTTGACTTGCTTGGCACTAAATCATTTCTATCGCATATGTCTGCAGCAGCATTTGCTCACAGATGAAAATTTTGAAACCCTAGATAATAATGGCAAGCCCGGCAGATATCCTCTGGGGCTATCCTCCTCAATTTTCAGAGTCGGAAGAAGAACTGGGAGGCGAGGCCTTGCGGCACTCGTGCAGCATATCCACGTAGTACTGACACTTACCGATGTCATTACTGTTGGCTCTCAAACAATCCTGGAAAGCTTTGAATTGGTTCACGCATGCATCCTGCGATGATGAGGAATCCTGTAACGAAGAGGAGGAGGAGGTTCCATTAGGACTTACCTGCACGTGCTCATGCTGAATGGCGCGCGGCCCCATTACAGCGTCCACCGCCCTATGCGCCACTGCGCTACCCGTCCCAAACGCCACCCCTTGCGCGATTGTGCCAGCCATCCCTGCCATCATCGACCCGCCCCCAGTCTGTTGTTGTGGCAAAAGGGGCGGCGGTGGAGGAAGCGGCCGCTGAACGGGAGGCGTCGGCCTCCGCGAGCTTCCTCCCGACCTCCCAGAGCTCTTCTGCCGAGGCATTGTGCCCTCAACCCCCCACACCCAGCCACCCGCCCGCTCCCAAAACCCTAATCAAGGTCTGTAAAACCTCCTACAACAGAGAGATGGTGCAAATAAGTCCTGGGCCAAGAACTCCCTGCAAGAACCTCGCCCGGATGATCTCACTGCCACGGAATTGCAGGTATCCAGTTTGTGAAAAGTACGTTCGGGGAAGGAATTCCTCGATTCTGCTGAAAATTGTGTTGCAAACTCCAAAAACGTCGCTAATAAAATGGTTAGCGACTTCGACAATTTTCGTGCAACAGATGATTATGCGCCGCAGATTGCCAAAAATTCTTGTCGATTGCTTGAGCGCAAATTGGAAGTATGCATTCCGCCTTGAAGAAGAATGAGGAGTTCATGATGCGCTACAGGGGACGGGATCGGCAAGAGACGCTCTGGAGGGAGGTGCTACATGAGAGTAAAGTGGAGAGGGTGCGTTCTGGCCCCAAGTGAACCAGTACCAACCACTTCACCAATGGATGGAGCCCCACTCGGCTATTTGCAGCCCCACTACCAAAAACCAAAGCAGGTAGGTTTGTATCAACAACGGGGCGGACCTGGACCACAACCGGCCCCGGGTGGCGAATTCTGCCAGGCAAGTGGTACACAGTAGGTTGGGGAGTCTGGCATAATCGGCCACTTGAGGGTCCGTTCCCTGGTGTTAAATCCCAGGGGAACGGGCTACAGTGAACCAGCACCCACCGGCGCACCATCCACTGGATGCCTGATATGACCCAGTTGTGGATGAACCTCACCTGAGTTAATATCCGGTTTCACTTTGGTAACCCATTTTATAAGAAATAGGTCTATATATAGGTATAACTATAAGAAACTAGGCAATTACTAGGCATGAAGATGGTTTATAATTTATACATAGGTAAGGGCTGTTTTGGCTACCTGCTGACAACCTGACAACAAGCTTGTGAGTTGTTATCGGGTAGGTAGTAAAACAGCAACTGAGGTAGCCACCATGGTTAACTCAGGAACTGGAACCCAAGAGAAAACTGTCTGCTGACTACTTACCATCCATCCTTCATGCTGCGCTGGAGTGATGCTGCTTCATTCTGGCCAGGGGAACTCTCCCAACCGTCAGGTTCCCACAACCTTATCTGCAAGGGAGAGAGAAGGTGGGTTAGGATTACGCACAGTCGTGAAGGGAACACAAACGAGGGACTCTTTGGGGCTGCGTCACGAGGAACGAAGAAGGCAAAGGGAAGAGAAGCGTCGCGACAGAGCTGCGGAGCTGCGCGACGATACAGAGCTCTCGTCATGGCCTTCTCTCTTCCGCTCTCTCAAGTCATAGGAGCCGGAGTTTCTTCCACTGTAGGTTTTTCCTCAATGCCTATTTCTTCCTGCCGGACTTCGGCAGAAGCTGCTGCTTCCTCACCTGCTGCTTTGTGCTTCTCTAGCTCTTTATGGGGTTCCAAAATTCGGTTCTCAAGAGGAGGAGCCCCAGCTTCGACCTCCGTCTCTAAGGCCGGTAGTTCCAGTTTGTCTCTTTCGCCTCAGGCATTGCTGCTGGACGACGAAGAGGAAGAGACGGAAGAAGAAATAACCGCGGCGTATGAGGCGCTGTATGGGAAAGCTTTCTCAGGTCTAGCGTCTTCCAAGTCTGACTCCAGAGGGATGGATGACGGAGATAAAGGGCGACGGGACCGGGGACCCAAGGAGTTTGAGGAGCGTGTGGTGCAGATCCGGCGAGTCACCAAGGTTGTGAAGGGAGGGAAGCAGCTGTCGTTCAGAGCTGTGGTAGTCCTAGGCGATAAGAAGGGAAGAGTCGGTGTAGGTGTTGCTAAAGCTAAGGAGGTCATTATCGCCGTGCAGAAAGCAGGGACTGATGCACGGAGGCACATTGTCACCGTTCCCATGACTAAATACTTGACCTTCCCTCACAGGTTCGCACAATTCCATCACTTTCCCTACCTCTTTTATGCACGTAGTTGAGCTTTTGTTTCTGGTGTGTTTTGAAGTTTACATTCACAGTTCAGAATTGAGGGATTAGGGTTTCTTTCAATAGAATGCTGCATCGTCTCACTTATCGTGACCGTACAAATGGTGATGTGAATGACCAGAGCGGATGGTCAGTATGGGGCAGCAAAAGTTATGCTTCGGCCAGCAGCTACAGGAACTGGAGTGATTGCTGGAGGATCAGTGAGGGTGGTCCTGGAGCTGGCAGGGGTGGAGAATGCACTGGGGAAAGAGATAGGCAGCAAAAACCCACTAAACAATGCACGGGCTGTTGTAGAAGCTGTGACACAGATGAAGCAATTTCGTGATGTGGCAGCAGATCGTGGTATTCCCATGGAGGAATTATGGAAGTAAACAACAGATTGCCTTTCGGTCATGTAATTACAACAGGCTCTCCCAATGTACCTTTGCTGAACCATAAGCATGAAAGGGTCATCCCTGGATCAAAATTCCAATTTTGTGAGCCCTTCTCAAGCCATTATGGTCAATGCCAAATTGAGAAAGTGGTAGGGTTCATTTGTATTCCTGCGTGTTACTTGATTGCTCATGCTTTGTGACCCATTTCTCTTCCACAGATTCCTTATATCATGCATCTTTGTGTAGTACACTGCCTGCTACAGATGACTAGTTTCTTGGATTGCACATAGTAGCTATCTGTTCATATAGATAGTTCTCGTCTCTTCCAAGCAATGCAAATTTCTTCAGAGATTGAACCCTTCTCAGGACTAATGAACACAGAAGCAAGTTGCCATGCTCTTCCAGAAGTGCCAGGGATCTGTGCAAGACACTGCCCTTCATGCCTTTTCCATTCTGATATAAGTTGTTTTGGATCTTTCAGGTCATCTGAGAGAACAAAGCAGGGTTTATTATTTTGGTTTGGCATAATTCAATTGACACTACCTATTGACACTTATGTATAAGCTGCCTAGCAAGAGAATCTGTGAGTGGTTGGCATCCACCCTTGCATACTACATTTCAACACCTGTCAAACCCTGTGACACATAGAGGCTAGTGATGTACTATATGGATATACACTAGAGTGATGTACACACCAAGAGATAGTGCTAACACTGGTACCATTCCTACCTCAAGAATTTGTCAAGAGATGACACTAGGATGATGTCCATGATAGTTATCACTCCAATGACTTATCTCTAGCTGTGTTTGTCCCCTAGGATCTGCATGTGCTGCTCAATGTGAAAAGGTTGGGAACTGAATCCTGGAGCAAAAGCAAGCTCCAGAAATCAAAGCATTGATATGAAAATGACCAAAAGCATAAACAGGAAAATGCTATTGGAGACTATGTTCTCTTCCAAGGTGGACACATTTAAGCACTTCATAGCTGCAGACTGCCTCTTCTTTCAAGAAGGCAGTGGGATCTGATGTATCAAGGATGTCTATTCTGTGTCAAAGACTATCTTGGCTTTCAGGTGGTGCTTGATTTTGCTACAAATGTACTTTGGCCTCCTATGATTCCTGCCACAGTCCCAATTAGTGGGGTACATCAGAATTTGTTTAGGGTCAGGTCAAGAAAGGAGCTGCAAATTTCTTTTGTTCCTGGACCACATTTCTGAATACTTTTGGATAGTCTCAGGTCTGGACTAAGTGATCCTAAAGAAAGTTGGGCCTCTGACTGGTACTGGGTTCAGTACCTAGTGAGTTTGTTAAGAAAGCATGATGTCTGCAAGCTTTGTTCATTTCTCAACAGAAACCTACCCTGTCATAGACTGTGAGTTTGTTGAGAAAGCATGATGTCTGCAAGCTTGTTCATTTCTCAACAGAAACCTACTCTGTTATATATTGTGAGTTTGTTAAGAAAGCTTGATGTCTGCAAGCTTGTTCATGTCTCAAAAGAAACCCACCCTATCATAGACTGTGAGTTTGTTAAGAAAGCATGATGTCTGCAAGCTTGTTCACGTCTCAAAAGAAACCTACCCTGTCATGACTCACCTGGATCCAGTACCTCACAGACACACGGAGAATGTCCATCTGTTTGTGTCCTCAACCCAATAAAAGAGTGGCTGATCTATTTAAACTTCTACATGAGGCTTCACTTCTCCCAGCATCATTGGGTCTATGAAAATTGCAGTGGGATTGTAATTTGATTACTCTGTGTAGTGCAGAATCTCTAGATCTTCTGGCCCTGGATCCGCTACCATTCTCTCCTGGTCCAGAAAACTTAGAGGTTGCAATCTCATCAAAAGACACAGTGCAGAGATCAGAAGAGTAGGATCATGGTAAGACATGGCCACTGTGTGATGTCTTTGTTGCTGCAGCAGCTCTAACAATGGTGACTGCTACAACAAGCTTCCATACAAATACTCCCAGAGCTTCTGTGAACATCATCAATTATGTAAACCAGTCAGTGTTGGTGCATTGTCAATCCAAAGACACTGACCTCAGAGAATGACTTGTGGACCCAGGAAGGATGTAGTTCTTCCACTTCCATCCCAACATCTTTGGGGTGACCCTCTTCTGGTGTGACTTCTTCTGGACAACACACAGACAAAAGTTTGATGTCTGGAAGGGAACTTACTATGGCAACCGACCTTCATGCTCCATCTCAGGCCCTTGCATCTACAAAATTGCACCTGATAGGTTTTATTTTTCGTTGGATTCAGCTGACAAACAGGCAACAACTTGGTCATTTTTCAAGAAGTGGCTGAACAACCCATAGATTCAACAACTCCATTGTTCAAATACACTGGGCATGCAGATTCTCTGTCTAGATTCAATCTCTGCCAACATGCAGCACAGTTCTCAGAGGTGGTAAGCTACTAGGAGCTTTACTAAAAACAGTCCTGAGACAATAATATTGCATAAACGAGCTCTTCTGGAGCTGACATTACTCCAACTTTGTGCAAGAAATGTTGGATCCTTTTTGTGCACATCCCTGGATGCCAGTCATGGGGAACAGAGCAGCTGAGAAGATAACTCTCAATGACTATCAATCAAATGCAAAAGTTGATGATTTAACATGACAGAAACTGCAAGAAAATACCTGCTAAGTTCACTGCTACATCACAAATTAGGGAGTTTACATAGTTTCAGTTTCTGCAAGAAGGGGGGGGCTGACATGCCAAGGTGCATCAACAGATTTGGAACCGAATAACTTAGACGAATAACTTAGACTGGGAGTTCGGTTCCAAGACTGATTGAGAATGATAACCAGATTGACTTTTTCAAAAAAATCTGATTCCAGTTCCATTTTAGGTCTTTTAGGGTTTCATTTTGTTTTGCAGTGTTTTCATTTTTTTGAGCACATTGCATTGTTTGATTTCTTATTTATTTTTTGTGTTTCTCGAGCACATTGTTCAGCTGCTTATGGTTTTCAAGTTGTTTCCTTTTTCTCTCAAGCTCTTGTGTGATTTTCTTACGCTCCTTGCATCAGCTTTAAGTAAAAATCAAGCTACAAGCAAAGTAAGTTGTGTATTCAGTGCGCTCATGGTTTTCTTGCTCATTGCTTTGCTGATTAGTTGACATTTTTTTGTTTTTGTTGTGTGAATGGTTATGGTGATGGCAATCTATTTCTTTTAGTGAGTCTTCCTCCTTCTCATCGCCTTGCTCATCATCTTCTTATTCATCACCTTGTTCCATTTTAAGATGGACTGTTTTTTTTGTCTTTGAAGAAATAAAACCTCGTGTTTTAGACTCACAAAAAATGGACCTTTTTACTATTATTATTTTCAAGGAGTTCATTTTTTGGTCTTGTGAGTTTACAAGATCAAAAGATGAACTCCCTTTTTTAGGTATATTGCTCTAATCATCGTCATTTTGCTTGTCACCTTGATCATCAAGGCAACAAGCAAAAAAGATATGAGCTTGTGTTTTGCATTTTTTGCTCATAGCCTTTCTGATTGCTTTATTGGTTTTTTTAGGGTTTAAAGACATGAATTTTTTTTGTGACTTCTTTAAATGAGGCTATATTTCTTTCAAAATCTCCATTCGAGATAATTTTTTGTGGTTATGTTTCCATTGAAAATTTTGTTAGTACAACAACACCTACAACAATAATTTTTAAAGAAAATTCTTCAACCATAAATGTTACAATTTGGTGGGACTTGTTGGGAAAAAATCAAGATTTTTGGAAACCCAAAAATTACATTGCCACAACTTGGGCATTTTACGCACCTTGTTCATCATCTTCCTTCACTGAAATTTAAGGTCAACCTAATTTGAGCAACTTAAATGTGTTCTTTGTTGCCCACTTGCATTTATTGCATGAGTTAAAAAGGTGCATCATAACTTATTAAATTGGAAACAAGATTTTTGCATTTCAAACATCTTGAAACTAATCGCCAACAAGCTTGGAAATACTAGGTTAAACAAGAGAAAGATGGGGGTGAAAAAGATAGGCAAGTGGGCAAAAAAAAAGCATGACCCCAACCTATCTACTATTTTTCCTTCCTTTGATAATGCAATTCTTTATAATGAAGGTGATCTTCATAAAAAAACAATTTGAAAAGGATCTTGCGTTATTTATTGCTATTGAGCTTGTGCTTCCATCATTTGTTGAAGCACCTTTTTTTAAAGATTGTTTTTAAAACAAAATTCCCAACTAAATTTTTCATCAAGGCAAAAGTTTAAACATTAGCTTTTGCCTAGGATTACCAAAATGACCAAAGAAAGGTTTGTATCCCCGTCCCTTGTGTCATGAAATATTTGTACTATATCTTTTCATCTTTGAATGTTAAGGGGAGGTGTTGATATTTTTGTTTTCATTATGCATTTCTTGAATGACAAATGTGAACCTTGTCAAATAAGTATTGATTTTTTTGAGATTTTACACATATTTAGAAGTGCCATGGCTTTACAAGTGACTAATATATTTGCAAAACATGAGTTTAATGCATATGTCAAATATGAAAGGAATAATTGTTCTACCATGACTTTTACATTAATGTCCATTGTGGGGTGAAAGCCCATTACGGTGGTACATTGTGGGCAAGAAAATGTACTTGTTTTTTAATACATTTTGTATTATTTTGAAAATAGATTTTTAAAATTTTTATTTAGTGTTTTAAAAAACACTAAAAATGGATTTTTGACACAATCTTCCCTCACAATTCTTGTTATCTTTCAAATGATAATGTTTTTTCAAAAAACTTTTATGTATTCGCACAATATGTTTGTTTGAATGAAAAACCTCCACCAAATTTTTTTGTGAAATCACATGAATGGAATTCTTCATATAGAGTTGAAATGGGACAATGAACTCATATGTAATATATGATTGAGTATTTCATCAAATTTGGTAATCGTTTAAATGGTTTTGAAGTATATTTGCAATTTGTAGTATATCAATATGATTACAATTTTGTCATTAATATATTTTTCAATCATTTAATATCAATTTCAAAATGGGATGTTTTTTATAATCTTATTATTTGGGTTTTGAACTACCTTATTCCAAGTATTATTTGCAAATAACCATTTCAATATTAACTCGATAGAAGTTCAAAAACATGTAGTTTCAAAAAATAATATTTGTGACAACAGTTTTTGAACATCATAATGTGCTTTCACCTTGTGTCTTATGGAATTTTTGGATTGTTAGCACCTATTGTAAAAGCTTGTTGGGGTTATGCAATATTTAAATGTTGCTAGTATGTCATGGATGATTTCAAGGTATGTGTTAGCTTGTCCTCAATTACAATCAAAGAAGAACAATTAGTTTTGCAAAAAATCATCACTTAAATAAAATAAAATGATAAGGGACAACAAAAATGGCACAATGCATGTGAATTAGGGGGTTACCTCTACACAAATTCAAGACTTTTACAAAAACTAATTATGTTTCAAAAATCATCTTATTCCAAGTTCAAACATGTAATTGTTCTTTATTATATAATGCAACAATCATTGGCCCTACAAGGCCATGTGCCAAATCTTCAAGTTTAGGAAATAACCCTGATTATTGTTAATACCCTATGGTTTGTGGTTTAGCAACATGTGTTGAACCAAAATTTTGGATATTGATTGCTTTTTAATGCTTTTGTTGTTGCCATATCACTTTGTATGTCGATGAATTAACCAAATTTGTTGGCACTTGATTCCAATGAGACCCATGATTTTGATGGAGAGCTTCAAGTCTTTTAACAAAACATGCATTAACAAGTGGTACAAGTCCTAAACCCTTTCCTTTCATTTATGGTTTCTTTCTAAAAGGCCAAAACTCACAACATGTTGGCATTGATGTTAGACCCTTTTAACATTGATGTTAGGCCAAAAGGTCATTTAATATGTTGGCAAGGAGAAAGCCCGGTAGATTACAATTGAGTATGACTATCAAGTATTACTTCCATTCCTTGTTTATGAATCCAAGTGATGCAAATGACCAAGCTCCTAACTTTCTTCCCCAACGTTCTAACACAACAAATATATATGACATGTTGTAGGAGATTAAAAAAGAAATAACATTGTCAATGGTGGAAGAACAATTAAATCATTTCAAGATCAAAAAAATGATAGAAGAAGAGTGCAAAGATTCGCTAACATGGTGAAATTACATGAACAACAATTATCTTATGTTGAATTTGTAACTTGACAAATTTTGGGAATTGTGACCAGGAGGATTTTCAAAATTAGAGGTATATGCACAAACCTTTGACATTTTTAGCTAAGCATTGAAATTTTTGAAATTTTTATAAGCATTTACAAAAACTAGCCAAATGATGCTTATGTTGGTGCCCATGAATCCATGAAATAATTCATGGGAATTGGAAGATGACATGATGGAAGAAAATGAAAAATTAATTGATAAAATTGGGCTATTTGTGTTGGATGAAATGTTCTAGGTAAAAGTTTTAATTTTTGCATTGTGTCAATTTTTTACTTTTTTTGATGGATTATGTTCAGTTTAAGTTGTGGTGTTAAAATTATTGTTATTTGTTAACCAAAAATTTTGTACTGATTATTATAGTAACTAGTTGTTATTGATGGGTAATTGGTGAGGCATTATCATTTCCGAGAGTCTATTAGAATTGTTATTGGGCAACACGTAACTGATCTCGTATAACCAATAATAGGTATATTGAAAGAATTGGTAATAGGTATGTTATGTTAATTTGTTTGTTGATAAAACATGTTTGTTGATCAACCTATGGCCAATAGCCATTCTAGTTTGATTTTGAACCACTAGATTATTGTATCAATTAGTGACTATTTAAATTAAAACAACATTAATTTTTGTATAAGTAGTTGATGATTAGCAAGAACAAGGAAGGATTTGAAGATGATTGGAAGAGATTTTTTTAATTTAAATTTGATTTATTCTAGATATTTCTTGTAACATGTGTGTATTTTGTAAATATGAACATCTTCATGTTTCTGATTTTTTTTTCATTATCATATCTAAGTTTGAACATACATGTTGATGTTTGTATGCAAGTAACATTTTGAATATAAGAAATAGTTTTATAATTTGAGGCCATTAAAAACACCTCTAACATTTGGCAAATGTGCAGTGGAACAAAATTGAAGCACAAGTGCTTTAATCTTTGGTTCTATGAACAATTTGTTGAGGAATGGAATGATAAACATTTTTTTTTACAATATTTGGTTTTAGAAGAAATTTGTAGGAAGAAGTTTACCATACAATTTTTTGTAATTATGTTTTATGATTTTAGAAGTAGTTTTTAAAATCTTGTTTATTTTTTATATAGTCTTAGTTGTTTGAATATTAGTTATTTTTAAATACTTTTTTATTTCCTATATTTTTTTTGAAACAAACCCGATGGGTTTCTAAATTCAAAAACTTGTTGATTAAGCATATTTTTTAGGGATAATATTTGTACATGTTTAAATATGTCAAAAGTAATTACAAGAGGCCTTAGAAGGCAACAAGAGATGTTTGCACCATAACAACTTGTTTTTGAAATAGTACAACTACTAAAACAATAACGTTCTCAAGTTAAAATATTCAACCTATTGATGCTCCCAACATTGAACCTCAACAACCAATGACAATAGAGATACATCTTCATTAGATACTAGCAAAGCATGAGGAATGGAAGGAACCACAAGCACCTTTTAGCCAATTGTTTTTTAACACCTTAACATTCGTCCCAACAACCAAGGTCGAGTGCATGGCCAAGTGGACATCACACCACACCTATTCAAAGTGTTGACGAAGTTACTTCTATAGGCCAAAGGTGGCAATTTACAACACCCAGCTACTACATTCTTAGAGTTATTGTACCATCACAATCAACACATGTTGCTAGGTTCTATGCTTTTAAACTAGTTCTCACTTTGAATCCAACCATAACATATTTAAAGCTAGAATGCAACCAACTTTTAAATTAGTTAGAATAACTATGTAATTTGGAATGAAGACCTTCACACCGATCCAATTTTCATCCACATGTAGAACTGGTGGAAACAATTGCAATATATGTTGATGTTTCACAAACATAACCACTTAACCAACATGTTTGGCCAAATGTACCTATTAGGGGAACTATTGAACGACCACTCGTTCAACAAAGTATATCGATTCTAAGCATACATCCCATCATTGAGATTGCATCATCATGTGCATATTAATACAACACCAAAATGTGTTTTTCATGACTAAGATATTTTTCAACTATGTCTTGATTTAATTTGATCATGTAATCATTTGTCCATTAATCGTATACCTTTAGTCATCTTTGCGATTACATTACAATTGTACATGATTACAAGGTAGGTATCTAAGGCAAATACTTAACTAGTATGTATTTAATTAAGGTACCTATTTTTAGGTAGTACCTTAATTAAACACATACTAAATAGGTACCTATTTTAAAATACCTACCTAGTAAATACCTAGCTAGTAGCCATTAGCTACGTAATAGGTACCTATTAGTTAAGGTATTTAATACGTGCCTACCTTAATATATGTACTAGTTAGGTAGTGTGTACCTTCCCCACTATGTACTTGGTGAGTACGAACCTTGGTACAAATTTACCTACCCTGACTACTAGGTAGTAGGTATGTAAGGTGGCTAAACCTACTAAAGTACCTATTAAGCAATAGATATTAATAGGTATTTAATAAGTATTTACACTATGAAAAAAAATAGTGTTTTGCAACTAGCTTTGCAACTCAACTTTTGAGTTGCAGAAGACACTTGTAACTCAAAATATTTATATGCCGTGAATGTTAACGAACAAGCTGCATGAATTGCAACCTGGTAAAAGTGAAATTTAATTCCTACAAAATATTTAACACTATTGTAACAATAGATTTGCATCGCACATGCATACACTCATTATTTCTATCTTGATTCTCAACACACTTAACTTTGCCATTCATTAAAACACTAGATTCATGGTTATTCCCTATAACCAAATTTGCACTTTAGAATACATTATAAAAAACTTTATAAACAATATTCCAATTTATTTCATCATATTCTGATACTATAGAAAATTCACGCAAAATATGAACATAGAAATCATTACAAAAGTTTGTGTTTTTTTGTATTATTGATAACTAAACCAAAATTCCATGTTTTGTTAAAATGAAATCAAAATAACAAATACAAAATTTGTAGTTTTCTACTACAAAATACCTACAACTTTGCTCACTATTTCCTCAAAACTATGTTTAATAATCATCTCCTTTCTTCCCTAGATCTTCCTCTTTTGGGCAGTCCCAACTCACATCATCATGATTCAAAACCAATAAGAATTCAAAATTCAAAACAACAACGTTCCATGAACAATCCCTGTCCTAAATGCCTTGTTCATCCAAATCATGTAATCATCCTACCCCCTTAACATTACCTGTTATATACTTTGGATTTTGTCCCCGAAATCCTTGGAAAATGACAAAAAATGAAATGCAAATATTCTGTATTCTTCTAAACATTTGTCTCCTCTATGATAATTTCTTTAGTCTCAACATGTATAGCAACCAATGGTTTAGTACCCACTTTTGGCTTTATAGTTTTGACATGTATTTTAGTCTCTGCAGTTCTAACCTCTTCCTCCACTAACCTCAGTTTGTGGTTTTATTTGTGGAAGTTATATTTTAAATACCTTTTTTTTGTTGCTATAATTGTTTCCACTTGTTCTTATCCCTAAATTATCTATGGTTCTTTCTCTTCCTGACCCGCTCCTCTAAGGTCCTGTGGTTTCTCTATCTATATCTCCTCATCCCGAGCTGTTACACTTTTGAATTCCTATGGTTCCTTAGTCTATTCACTTCCTCCTCATGAGTTGTTCCATTAGGCCCTGCTTTTGTCTCTTCATCCTAGCCCGATACTTCTATATTTCTTGGACTACCACATATGAAAATTGGAAAATTCTTTTGATAAACTTCCAACTTGTACTTCATGATTCTTTCATCAGCTCTATGCTAAACTAGATTCTTTTCCAACTCCTTTGTAAAATATTCCTTTGCAACCTCTCACCATTCCTTAGATTTTGCCTTAGAATTCTTCATCTTGTTTTTTGTCCTCATAAGGGTATAATATTGTAGCATCTGTTCATAATCATCTAGTCTTTTCTTGACACCAATTGGGTTTAACTTCTTCCTTTGTTCTTGTGCCATCTCCAACTATGTTTGCAAGTGTTGTAATTCCTTCGATACTTTTGTTCCTCCAACAACTTCTTTTTTCTCTTCTTTTGCTATGTTTCTTTTAACCTCTTCATATTACAATAAAGATACACTCTTTAGATTTACCAATTCCAAATCTTTCAAAACATTTTCTTCCTTCTTTTCCTTAACTAGTGTTTTCACTTGATTACCCAAAGCCTCATGTTGTTGCTTATGAAGAAACAATGCCTTTATCCATTTCATGTCTATGGTTTCCCAAATTTTAAGTTTATGCCTTAAATCTTACAATTCTTCATCTTATGACTTCAACCATGTTGTGCTACCTTTGACCTTTCATTCTCATAATGTATTTTTTTAATGAGCACTCTATTTATTATTTAGCCTCTGCCTTGTTCTTTCTCCAGATTTCCACATTATGCTTATACCCTTTTTAGAAATCTTTCTCCTTATCTAATTTTTCTTGTAGTATTGCCTTCTCCTTCTCCCCTATAGCCAATCCGTTCTTCAAATTGTTCACCTCGAAAGTCAAATTCCCCATATTAAAACTTATAATTGCCATAATCTAGAATAATTCAGCTGCTTTATTTGCTTACATTACTTATGCAGCTACTTCCTCCACATATTTCATTATACTTGTTTGTGTCGCATGATTTCTGGATCCTTTCGTAGATGATCCCATTTCCTACACCATTATGTTCCCCAACTCAAATTCAAATGGAAATCCCTCTATAGATTATGGTTTATTAACTGGTACATGTAGTTTGATGGTCTGAACATTTCAAAAGAAGGTTGTGTTTCCATTCCCTTTATCTACAATCTAGTAGCCTATAGACCTTCTTGTGTTTATTATTGTTGTTGTTACAAATGTTGAAAATGTTGTGGATTTGCAGTGGCCTCCATCCAATCTTCATGTACATCCCCATGAAAGTGAAGATGATCCTCACCCTCTGGAAACCTTGTGTCATGTTCCCTCTTAATTTCTTAGCTTTGCTCATTCAGCTATTTCTCCTATGGAGATGTCATATGTGGTACCTCCTACCTTTGCTCCTTCGGCTATCTCTCTTATGGAGATGTCATTTTTGGTACTTATATAGTTTATTCGGTTGCCTATACAATTGTTAGCAGTACCCGTACCTTTGTTGGCACTATAAATGGTTCCACTCTGCCCTTCATCATTTTCTGTGCCCTTACATCTATGCTCTCATGTTCCCTCTCATTCCTAAGCGTGAGGCTCCTCCTTCTTCAACTATGTTCTTCTTCTTAAAAAACATTTTTTGGAGAGTTTGTCGTAGCCTTTTTTTTGTTTTTCAGTGCTAGCTACATCTCTTCCTTAGTTCTTTAAACCTTGGCTAGTGGTTTCTTTGGATTCTCCTTTTGATGCACAAACAAATACTGAAAGATTTTTGCCAATACCAAAGTAGATTGATAGGTATCTATTTTATCCCCTTCATTCTCCTTTACATACTTATACCATCGATCCAGCTCACTACACAAACTATTGAATGTAATTTGTGCCCAATCTACCTTTTGCCCCTTCTTTGTTCTCACTAATGTAATAACATTCTTGTTGTTGAAATATTATACCTTCTCCCTTTGATAAATGATAGATATAATGGCAAGATATCTAATAGAATATAGCAAACCTAGAATTTTTTCATTCCATTGATCTATAGAAGAATTTGCAAGTGCAAGTCTACAATTTTGTAATACCTAAACTACTAGTGACTTACTGACCTACCCTTTTAGTTCTTTCACATACCCCTCCACACACACTCCAAAGGCATTTATAATCAGTTGTTTCCTAATTACATACACCTTATCCTTATGCCCAAAGTAGATATTTGCGCCTTTAATCAATAATGTGTTAAGAATTTCCAACATTACATCGGGCATCAGTGCTTGCAAATCCATTAGAAACAAAGGAACAAGCCTTGTTTTAGAAGCCTAGTCTTCTTCCTCAACAATATCCTTCCAATTTTCCATCCGTTCAATATGCTTATCATAGTTTTGTTTCATTTGTGTGCACATGAATCACTTAAGATCTGGAATGTTAATACCTTTCTCCAAAAGAGTAGTTCTATCTAGAATTGATTGTCTTCTCTTCACTACAACTTTTGATTCATGCCTCTCCATCTTCATCGCCCTTCATTGTGCTTTTGCCATCACTTGCACTTCTATGGTTTGTTGTACTTCCACCTGCATTTTTGTGGATGTTTGTACTTTTGCCTCAATAACGTTTTCTTCCCCTACATCTTTTTGTTGCCCGTGCTTGCACAAAATGTTGTTCCATAGCTTCATCTTCCTCCAATTTTTCAACAACCATCAAATATACTAATGTAGCTCTTGGTCCTATTTGGTTTCTTATACGCTAACTTCTTTTGCTTATGTGCAAAAGTCAAATGCAAATGTTCCAGTTCTATATATATTATGAATTATTATTTATGCAAATTGCATCTTTTCATTATACGCTTTTCCTTTTGCACATTCTGAAGATGATGATGAATGCAATGACGACCTCACATCAAATAGCTAAATATTCAACACATCTTTTCTTTCTACCCTTCTCAACTACTCAGTTCTTCTCAATAATTCCACTTCCTCCTCCTACCTTTGTCTGTGTTCATTCCTTTGCACTTCCTTTCCCTTTGCTATTCTTTGTAGTTTTTCAATCACATCATCTACATTCATGTTGCTGTGAATTCCAGAACTTTGAAAACACGCACAGCTTTCAATAACAAACACAAACTATTTTCAACGATTACCTTGTTTTTTTTGTCCTTGAACTTCCTGCTCGTCACATTCATTTTTTTACTTGCCCACCATCTTTTAATTAACACATGATCCTTGAAATTAATACAACACATCACTACAAGTTTGTGTCCCTTATAAAGCCATGTGGAAGCACTTTATGTCGTCATTATGAATGAATGCCGCAAATTTCATCTTCCGATAACTCCACATCCATAATCTCCCTACATTAGTTGTATTGACTCTGCCTCATTTTCCTTGTACACCTTTTGTTGATTAAGCCCATTTATTTGAAAATTGTGTCAACTTATTTGCTAACTATGGCAATACATTTGTTAACTATACCGATTTTTCTATTGACTATGTCAACAAATTTGATGATTGTGTGGATACACGTGATGATTGGGTGAATGCTTCTGCTAATTCAACCGATACCCACAAAAGATCATCTATATCCCAAATCCCTCATTTCTACAATTATTACTCATAGACTTGTTGGTCATTTGTAGATCGAAAATCAATATTGTGTTGACCGCATGATATTCCATATGTTATTCGTCTTCCATATTCATTGGAAGACTTAGAAGGACGAGCAAATATACATGGAGCTAAAGAATATGAAGCAATAGGAGACTAAGAAGGTTGAGGTTTACTATGAACGGATTCAAAAGCTAGCTCATGGTTTACAAGTACAAAACATAGATAGTTTTATTATTATTGTGTTTAGAGCGGGTTTGTAATCATACCTCAAAATTTTGATGGCAGGGATGAAGCGGTCAACACTACAATAGCATAAAGAGGCAATAATGTTGTGTGAAAAAGGCATGATTTTTGCAAAATTAAGGAATGCACTTTCAATACCACAAAATACAAAATAGGCAACACTAGCAAAAACACATAATAATATAGGGAAGACTAACAAACATTACACAAATTATGGGATGACAAATCACAATGTGAAGACATGTAAAAAGAAAAAAGAACAAATCACGGTGGTAACCATAGAGGCAACACAATAAGTCAAAAACCATAGAAGACATCTTCATATGCATGTCACATCTATGGTTTGGATGGACATAAAATGATAAATTGTCCAAAGTTTGTTGAGATGTAGAAGATGTTTCATGGGAAATTTGCAGCAATAACAAAGGTTCAAGCTATTGTTGAAACACAAATAGTCACTGCAAATGTGAATGTGGTGGATATTAATGTTACCACAAGAAATAAAATAATTGAAGAATAGGTGTTCAAGGATTAAAAACCAAGAAAAACAAACAATGTTGTTGACTTGGAACAAAAAAAATGGTTGAAAAAGTCAATGGTGGAAATATATTCAAAAAACAAAGACCTAAACAAAAGGGTCATCCACATCCATGGAGGGATGGAACACAACTTGGCCGGATATGCTAAATATTATTATTGTGGAAGCACAAATTTCAAGAAATAGTGAATTCACAAGAGAAATTGATCACAATAAAAGAGATTTTTCTAGACATTGGTAAGTAGATACTAAAAATAAGTTATACTTTGAATTTGGGATAATTGCTTAAAATAATTTTAAGCTAAAAATAAATCTTTGGCAAAAGTAAAAACTAGAGAAAACTTTGAATTTGAGTAGAACAACCATGGATAAATAAGTTGGTTCTTCAGTACTAAAGGTAGAGACAACTGTTGTAACAATAGATAATCATATGGCAATTATCCAAGTATAGATTGGGAAGAATATAATAAAGGATGTGTTGCTGGATGGAGGTTCTAGAGTTAATATTATCATAAAATAGTTGAGATTAAGGTTAGGGCTTCGAAAGCCTAAACCTGCACCATATAATTTGAAGATGGTAGATCAAATAACTACAAAACCCGTGGAGTTGATCAAAGATTTGAAGATATATGTTCATGGCATTCCTTACATAATTATGTGTACTATATTTCATAATAATATGGTAGATTTTTGTTATTCCATGTTGTTAGGGAGACCATGGTTGAAGGATGCTAAAGTGGCACATGATTGGGGGAGTAACACTATTACCACCATACAAGGGAATGGGACAATCATAACAATTATAGTCACCAAACATTTGGGAGGTGAAATAAGAATACCATAAGTGTTGTTGTGTTATGATTATCAAAATGGCATCATAGATGAAAAAGATATCATCTTTGGTATAGAGCCAAAATTGTTCTCAATAGGAATAATTAGTTTACCTAAGACAATTCAATTTGTGAAAACCATAGATGTGGAAATTATGGATATAGATGTGAAAACTATTATTTCAAAACAATAATTTGAAGTACAAAGCACAAAAAATAAGATAGTTAGCAATAGATATGAACCAAATGTAACTATGGAGGATAAGGTGTATCTAAAAATGTACTACAATCATCAACAAGGGAGTGTGTGCAGTGGATGAAACTCCAACAAAAATCAAACCATATGAATTGCAAATAATTGGACAAATGTTAAATGAAGATAAAAAATTAACGAAATTCAACCAAGCAGCAAAGCATGAAAGACCATACAAGTTATTTCTTTTATTTTTTGGACCCATGCATGCGATTGACTTGAGTAGTACATCTAGTTGTCTTTGCAAAAGACACGCGCTCATTTATGAGAACCTTCTTATGCTTATGTTTCCTAGGAGAATCAAACTTGCAATTTTTTCATGCAAGCTTTTGGGTGATAGTTCCTTCCACATTTCATAATTGCCCCATGTTGTTAATTTGCAACATGTCACCAGTAGGTTCACCAACATATTGGTGATTTGAAGGCAGCATAAAATCTTCATTTGTATCAAAATTTATTGCATTATATTCCTCCACTTCTACACCATCATAATTCCCAAACAACAATCATTTCCTCACATCTTTCTTTGTAATTTTTTCCAGTACCTCGACAACATGCCCTATGACCCCTTTCAACAACCAACTAGTCATTGCCTTCTTGTTGCCAAGACATGTAACTTCACCATTAGTAACACCCAAATGTTTATGTTGATCTTTTACATGAAATCTACCCACACTTGGGCTTGGGGTATCTTTCTTGACATGTGCAGGAAGTGCCCAGGAAGCTAGACTAGCTCAGTGACTAGTTGCAACATCAAAAATTGATGAGTGCATTGGTATGCAAAGCTTTGCACAATTAATCCAACATTTGAAATCCTTACTATCAAACATTAGAGTCTCACCAACAATTAAATGACACCATCAATCTATACAAATATATGTGCACTTGTACAAAATTGACTACTTTTGGACTCCTTGGTTCAACTGAAACATATATGTGTGCAGTCTGTACATGGAGAATGTGTATTATAATGGACTCTTATGTAGACCTAAAAGTCCATAATATCTTGTTCTTGATTTGTGCTCACTATTTGTGGAGTCATGTACACAAAAAGGACAATGAAAGGATTCTCTAATGGATTATTGTGGAAGATTAGAGGAGTCCATACAATATCCATGGACCTTTGTTCACTACTTGTGGTGTCATATGCACAAAAATGACAATGAAAGGACTCTCTAATGGATTGCTATAGAAGATTACAAGAGTCTATACAATATCTAGGGACCTTCACTCATAACATGTGGAATTATATGTAAGAAAAAGACAATGATTAGATTATGTAGTGGACTCTTCTAAAGAAGCATATACAATTATATTGACTACTTGTGGAATCATACAAAAACATGGACAATGGCAATACTTTTATTGTCAATAGTCACCCTTATTCACAATTGCCATGAACATTATTTCATGAATTGATGGAATACTAAGAGACTAGCAAGAACATCCATAGAACTTATAATGGACATTAAAGACTTTAAAACCACAATGTGTATAAGAAGAAAACTTCCAACTTATTTTAAGGACTCCCATTAATTTATAACACAACAAGGTCCTGTGAATTGAGAATGCAAGCTATGCATACTAATATAAATTAAACTTTCATTGAATGAGAGAAACTGAAAGAAGTGCACCTCCATGATGTGCTCAAGATGGTTGTGCTAACAACTTGATGGTGTCAGTACCTCCATCTTCAATGCAAACCAAAAAATTTGGCTTTTTCAAGCCCACAAATCGCCACCCTACCTCATCCATCTCCTCCTTGCATCCTTGCTGAACACATTTACTAGAAGTTCCAAAATGATACACAACACACCAATCATGATAAACATGATTATAAGATGCAAATTGAGCACCCCAAACAAGAGCAAACCCGAATCCACATAATGCACATTTCTTTAATGCATCCCATGTTTTCAAAATAAGATCAATATCTTTAAGAGGCAAGAAATGCTATGGTTGCAAACTTCTACAAGAACCTACTCCCCTTATAGTTTTCCCTTTTAGATCTTGGACAACACTCTCGTGTCACCTACAAAGGACAATTCATTCTTCCAACATAATAAGGTTGTTGTGCACATTCTCAGTTTCCTTATGAATTTCTCTCATACTTTGCATTACCTTCATCAACAAGAACCTTCAAATACTCTATTATGCTTCTCTGAAAATTTATTTGTCTACTCAAGCTTTCAATGCACTCACTTGAAGAATCATTAAGGTAGATTGCAATAACTTGCTTTTGCTTTAATTTAAAAAGTAATGCATCAAGTTTAGCTTGACCTTGAACCAACTAGTTCCTCCTATCCTCCATTTGGGAGCAAGCTTGAACATTGGCCAAAACCATGTCCTCTTTACCTTTCTTTTCAACAACCAAAGTTTGCTTGAAATTAGTGAGTAACTTTTGCGAAAACAACAAGTATGTTTGTAGAGTTGTCAAAATTGTCAAGCCTTGCTCACTTGCTTCTTGTGCATGTGCTTTGTCATACTCAAAATGCTCACCTTCACAAAAAAAATCTTCAAACCTGTCTTTAGAAATTGAACCTTTCGCTCTCATCTACCAAACTTGTTCTACATTGGTCCATTTAGAATACGTTGCCCATTTCAATTTCATCCCTTTCTGCTCACAAATAATGCCTCCAACCATCCCAAAAGATATGGTCCTAAAAGCAAGAACACAAGGTTTTTGATGCATGATCATCTATAGTTTTTTTTATCATTGCAATGAGTTCCAAATCTAAACATTCAATGTAACAATACTTGTTCTTGTTCACAATAGGGCCAAAACATTTTTCAATCGCTTCTTTTGTACAATCCTTTAGTATCCTAATTTGTTTTGGACTCAAACCAATGGAGCACAAATCATATTTTTTTGCAATTTTTTTCTTAGAAAGGAAGAACCTCCAATGTAATTGAACAATGGAAGAACCTTAAAATATAATGGTGTTACAAAACCCTTGCCACTAAGACTAATACCAAAGCTCCCACCTTCTTTCTTTACCTTATTGCTCTAATCATTATGTCCACTGGTAGATAGCATAACACTCAACATTGCATACAACAATAATTTGCCCTACAAAATAGGGCAATGTGATCAAACAGATATGCTTGAAATAGATTTAGACAGACATGCGTGCACAACCTCAATGCTAAAAGCTTATACAATTCAAACTACAAAGCTTGCGCTTGTGGCTCATACATGCACAACCTATGTCACACATGTAATTTGCAAAATTGCTCAACACCTACAAACAAGCCATGTTGGTAGGAATGAAATGAGAGTTCAAATTAAAAACCCTGCGAAAGAAAATTTAAGGACTTCTTCATCTACCGTTTTTGGTCCACCTTAGTGTGCAATTACCCAACTACATGTTCATGTTGAGGAATTCTATGGTTGCCATCGATAGTTTGGAACCTTAAAATCATAGTTGCATTTTCATGCTTTTACATTTGGTGTATGCTATTACTTCATGTGTATGTTCTTATGGTTGTTGTAGGAAATATAAAAACTAGTAGGCTCATGTTGAAAATGGGAAAGTGGAATTTGAAAGTGCATGGTTATCGGACCTTACTACATCTTGCCAACCTATCATATTTCCACTAGACTTTGCAAAGATTGATGTCATGGCCAAATGAGTTAGGCAAACTATTTAGACCCATCAAGATGCAAGTTTTTTGCCTATTGATGAAGATCTCATCATACTTTCACTTCTCCCAAGTTTCATAACATTAAAACACAAGAAAATGAAGGTGTATGAAAACCACTTTTGTGTTGATGATCATATTGATTTCTTAGCTACCTATAATTGTGACCTTTATTACAAAATATGGGTACAATTCACTAGTCCTTGTTCAATGAACCAATGAATCCATTAATTCCCCATTAGGTTTCATTCAGTGGGACTAGTGAATTCACTCAAAATTCAGTGAAAAAATTTGGTGAACAAGGGACACATTTCTTGTAGTGGAGGTTGTTTCTATCTTTTAATAGTCCCAAGAAAATGAAGACAATGTGTTTGGAGTGATCTAGTAAGTTGGGATTTTGGAAGAAATCCTAGTATTAGATTATAGTCTAGGCATGTCTTCACCATTAATGTTATTCTAATGCAAATGGGTGAAATATGGGAATGATAATAAAGGCAATCCCATTTATAAATGAAATTATATTGGTCTTTTACTTGCAAATTTTGACACACATTACATGAATTTGATGAACCTTTTGTTTTCCCCTCGTTTGAAGTTCAACATGGGTTTTTTTGGAGTGACCCCAAGACACTAGGGAGGAAGGTTATCCTTCATCGAGAATCTAAAATTTGACGAATTGTGGCAAATGTATATGATGATTGCATTGACATCCATGGTGTTGTGTTTAGGCTTGAAGCTTCGCCAAAGTTTCCAAATTTTAATAATAATAGAACCTAGGTAAGGGCAATGAATTGAATAGAGAAGGAACATTTTTGCCTACTCAAACTTTGCATGGTAGCTTGGGAATGGATAAGGAATAATGATGAAAAAGTTATGGTTGTTAGTTGGCAAACAATGTACTTTTTATATTTCAAATATATTTCAATGACACAAAATACATGTCATTTCATCATTCATATGTGATTATATTTCCGATGTCTAGTTATTGTTAATTTTAGTAATTTAATGATTGCCATTTCCAATAGTTTAGTTACCATAAACTTCATGAATTAATTACATTATTTTTTAGTAATATAATTAATATTTATTTCGGGAATTTAATGATCATATTTCCTAGCATTTTAGTTATTTTAATTTGTAATAATTTAATGATTGTAATTTTTAGTAATCTAATTATTGGAGTTCTGAAGAAATTTATTATTGTTATTTTTAGTAATTCAACTATTAAAAAATTGAGTTACTCAATTTCTCCAATATTTAGCAACTTCATTATTATAATTTATAAAGGTTTTATTCCAGAATTTTATAATTGGTTGATTTCTATAGTTGAGAGGAAAATAACTTTTGTAAATTATAGTTTTTTTGGGGGGGTAAATTTAAAGCAAACTCATTTACTTTCCTTAAATTAAAATACTTTATTTTCCTTAAGTTACTGTACAATATTTTCAATGAAAATAACTTAATTATTAGTACATTTAACCTTCATGGATTTCCTTGGTGAATAGTTAATTTATTTTCATTTTTCCCCTTCTTGTAGCAATTAAAGTAATTTCCTCAAATGACAACAAATGGCCAAAGAATACTAAATCATGAACATTCACAACTAAAAGACCTATGATACCTACCTATTATATGGAAGTATAGGTGGGTTTTCTTATTACAACAAAATTTTTTTGGGCTAACGGTACTTGTATGGCCCTATTGATTAACCTAATTATAAAGACAACTATCTTTTTAATTAGGGGGATTTTTTTTGGGTTTGAGTTGACTAGATGGTTTATTTGACTCATAGTCAAATCAAATCATCTAAGTCAAATTGAATGGTTAAAAGAAACCCATGTCTTTCAAGGCCCTAGCCTTTAATCAAAATGTACATGTGGTGTGGTCAAACATGATTATCATGTCAACTTGCATAGTTTGAAAAATGTACAATTATAGTAGTGTAAACATTTTGTAGTAACTAGTGTCTTTTTAGGAGCATGAGCTATGGATATTGAAATTTTGGGATTCTTACATTTTGAATTATTTCGGATGACTTCTTTGTGTGGTAGAGGTTGTTGGGCTCACATGCCTATGATCTCTTGAAGGTTGTGTAAAATGTAGCATGCCATTTCCAAACTTGTGGATTCTATTAAATTAGTTTATAAAGTTTAGGTGTTGGATTCTTTCAACAACAACCAGGGCATGTAACTCAACCCCATGATTGCACTGACATTTTCCTGTAGTAGATTCCAATTATAAATCTAACGGTATCCATTCTTTGGCAAATTTCAATGTTTTGCACTAAACATATTTTTTGCACAATTTGAGTTCCAAATTCCTTCTCTCTGTTATGTAATTTAATCAACCACCTACCAAAATTATTAGGTGGCAATAATGGCTAATTCAATGTTTTAAAAAAAATTAATGCATCATTATAACCATTAGCAGTAGATGTTTTTCATCAGTCAGTTATTTGGAAATGGATTTGCATCAATTAGACTCTTTAGTTTTTGTTGATGGAGAAAATTTGCACTTTACAATTTAGGACACTAAATTATTGACATAAATTAAACAAATTAAATGATTCAAAAAACATTTGTACAAAAATGGTGTTGCAAAAAACCTTGCACAACTAGTGGTGCATTTTGACCACTGTTTGAGATTTGTTTAGTTGAAGTTGCATTGGGAATTCAAGGTGGGTGATTTCAATTCTTGTTAATAGAAAACTTAACTGGCAATAGAAATGCTTAAAAAGTTAATATATATTTTTTAATTTTGGAAATTTGAATTGCTAATGAACATTTTTGCACATGGGAGGTTTTTGTCTTATTAATGTAATGTTATTGAAACCATAATTGAGGTTGCAATGATTGAGGCTATTTGGGAAAGAACCAATGTGAGAATTAGATTAATTTTGAATAGGATTTCCATATTCGCCCAATGTTGTTGATTACTAGTTTTGGTTTGCATTGCATATTAGTTTAGAATTGCTTGTTCAAAACAAAGTTTTGATGTTCATAAGCAAAGTTCCTTAATCCAACAACACAAAAATTTGATAATTTGTTAGGAGTTTTTTCTTGAATTATTTTTTTCATCCACAAACAAAATGGATGAAAATAAATTGCCCAAGAGCAATTTTTAAAAGCTACTTGCTCGAAGATAATTTTTTCAAAAATAACTATGTTCCAAAACAACAAAGGTTTAAATTGTTCATGTTTTTGAAGGAGAAAGGCACTAAAGTTGTGCCTTAGGGAAGAACCATGTTCCCGAAGGAACAAAGGACAATAAGGGTTATGTTGTCCTAGGAGCAACCATGTTCTTGGGGGAAAAAACGATTTAAATTGCTCATCTGGGCAATTTAAACTCCTTCTTTTCAAGGAACAAAAAGGTTAAATTGTTCCCCGGTGCAACTTAAGTTCCTTCTTCTTGAGGACATTATTATTCTTTGGGGAAAAAAAGGCTTAAATTGTTCCATGGGGCAATTTAAGCTCTTCTCCTTGGGGAATTTTTTTTTTGAATTGCTCCTTTGAGTAATTTGAGCTTGATTTCCTCGGGGATATGATTGTTTTCGTAGGGAAAAAAATAATTTCCTCAGGGAAACATATGTTCCAATTTTTTTTGCATTAGGAACCATCTCATGTTTTTTTTATATATATGCTTGCGACCTATCATTGGAAAGTTGTCCATGAGAGTTACAACTTTGTAGTTGGAATCATTTCAATTAGAATTCATATGAAAAAGTTACGATCACACAAAGTTTTGGACACATTTGTTCCCAAGGAACATGGTTGCTCTTAGGGCAGCTTAGGACCCTTTTTCTTCAGGGGACATGGTTGGTCTTTGGGGCCAACCATGCGCTCGGGTGAGCAAGGGCTTAAGTTGCCCAAGGGAACAACCATGTTCTTTGAAGAGCAAATGTGTCCAATATTTTGTGTGATCGTAACTTTTTCATATGAATTTTGATTGAAGTGCTTCCAACTACAAAGTTCTAGTTCTCATTGACACATTTCCAATGATAGGTTGCAAGCCTATAAAAAAATAAACATGAGATGGTTATGAGGAAAAATTTCAAAAATATGTTTCCTTGAATAGTTTTGGTCTTTTCCCGAGGAAGTTGCCTTTTTTCCCAAGGGACTAATCATGTCCTTGGTGAGAACAAGTTTAAGTTGCCCCAGGGAGTAACTTAAACCTTTTTCTCCTTGGGAAACAATTATGTCCCTAAGGAGAAATAACAACTTTAACCTTTTTTTTTTTAAGGGAATAATCATGTCCATGAGGAAAAGGAATTTAAATTGCTCCAGGGAATAACCATGTGTTCGGGATAGCATGGGTTTAAATTGTCGGAAGGAGCAATCATGTTCTTTAGGGAAAAATAATGTGTTTGAATTTTTGTGTGATTGTAACTTTTTAGATGAATTTTGATTGAAGTGCTTATAGGCATAAAATTGTAGCCTTTCTTGAAACCTTTTCAATGATAGTTCACTAGCCTATATAAAATCCAAGATGAAATAGTTCTAAATGCAAAAAAATTCAGAAGATATGTTTCCTAAAGGAACTTGGGCTTTTCCATAGGGAGTTCATTGCTCCCTTACGAAGGTGCCCTTCTCCTCGAGGAACTTAGGGCCTCTTTCCAAAAAAATTCATTATTCCTTGGGATACTTTTCTTATTCCTTGTGCAATTTTTTTAGGGTATTTCATTTATTCCCTAAGAATTTCATTTTGCTCCATAGGGGACTTACATTGTTCCTTAAGGTAGTTTGCTTGGGACTGACATTTAGTTTTATTTTAAAAAAAAATGTTTTATGTTTTTTTGCATCAATTTCAATTGTTAGCAAAAGCAATTGGGAAAAAAATTGAACCCTAAACCTTTGCATTGAAGAGAGGATTCTAAACATTGCATCATATCTTTTTCCTTGAAATTGTTGTGTAAGAAAAATACTTGAATCGTTAATCATCGCACAAGTACAATAAAAAAAATTCGATTTTGTTTTCATGTTGGGAATTGTATTGCAAATGTGTCAAACTTGATGCTGCATTTAACTCGTGGCTACTATTTAGTGTTTGCCCCATATATCTTAGGGAAAACCATATTTTGTTGGAATAGCCAAGGTGACGAAAAGCAAAAATAACTTAGTGTTTTTCTCCTAAGCACCAATTGTAAAATACAAATTCTTGTTTCTTTTTAGGAATCCCCAAATGTTTCTTTCAACAGATCCCATAAAAGTTAACATGGGTGTAAATAAATAAATAAATAAATGGTTATATACTTATACATAAATATATGTGTATATAAATAGATGAGATGGTTGAAGTTTTAAAGCCGGACCAGACTTGAATCTGCTATTACAAGCTCATGGATTCATGCACTCTTGGATAAGCACACAGCTTATGGGTTGAGGCTTGATTCAAATTAAACTTGAATCTACTATTACAAGTTCCTGGATTCAAGATCTCTTAGATAAATTATACGTCGGTTGAAGCTTTTTAAAACCAAAGTAGGCGTGGGTCTTCTCTATTACAAGTTCCTGGATTCAAGATCTCTTAGATAAATTATACGTCGGTTGAAGCTTTTTAAAACCAAAATAGGCGTGGGTCTGCTCTATTACAAGTGTCCTGGATTCAGGCACTCCTTTGGATAATAAGTTTCTTTTAAAAATAATTGGGCACACACACCCCCCATAGTCGCCTAGTAGGTTTGGCACTTTGATGCCGAATATTTATTACATTTTCTCCTAAGATTTCAGCATCACCATTAAGAAATTATTAAGGTGTACTTATTACTTGTTAAGTACACCTTAATAATTTCGCAAAAGTCTTGAATTTTTGTTCGTCATTATTATTTAGTGCCAGACCTGCTCAGTTACTACCTACAGTATATAAATAATTCTACAGTCTCCATGTGAAGAAAAGGAACTATGCGACCCAGCACCCACCAGTCTGAGTGCACCATTGAAAATCCATTCTGACTCAGTTATTGATTCACCACAACTGAGTTACCAAGGTTCCACCTTGGTAACGAGAACCTTGGTAACCTATCGGGTAAACCCTCCTACTCCTCACCTCACACTATTTAGGTAAGTACTACCTACATAAGTGGGTAAGTGTAATAGGTAGGGATTGTAAGTGGTTATTATTATGTAGGTGAGTAAGTAGGTAAAGGCACTTGGTTGGATCCTAGTAGGTAGGTAGATACATCTGGATGGTTAGTACATGGCTAATGACTGTGGTTAGCACTGGGTTAGACATGAATCCAATGAAAGTTTCCTGTTCACATACTTATCATCCATCCTGCATTGGGTGTATGAGATCACGTTTATCTCCTTCCACCTGATGAAATTTCTTTGTGACTGAGTCTTGGTCAGAACCTTTCACTTTCAAAGGGCAGCAGGGCTGACAAGAGCCCTTCACCATGAAATTTAGTGCCTAGCTTTTTGCACTGTTGGATAACGAGCAGTTTTAGGAGGCTTAGAACAGTCCCATTATTGGGGGTGCATTGGGGTGTTCTAGTTCTTAGATACACACACATACATACCCATTACCTGGTAAGTAGAAGAAGAAAAGTAAGTAGCGTTCTTTGCTTCATAGCAAAGCTGCGGGGGGCTGGGCAAAAAGGTAAGGGAGGGGTAGTAAAAGAAAGAAAGCCAAGAAAGACAGCTAGGTGAAGTGGGTGACTTCATTCAGTGCTTTTTTCTTTCATTCACTTAGTTCCACTTTACTTCCCCTCGTCCTATTGGAGTTGTGACAGCCCAAATAATTCTGGCAAGGCTTCCAAGGCTTTTTCTTTCCATCAATAATGGGGGTGCAAGAGCATCCAATCAGTGTGAATGATGCAGGAGCTGCAGTCACCAGGAAAAAGGCGAGACTCTGGCCTGCACCCCCCCCGGCGGCACCCCCACTTCTCCCGTCTCCCACTATGCCTCACAATCAGACAGGTGGGTATTTGTTTTCTTGTCGTCTGCTGCTGCCAACAAAACATTACGAACTAGTGTTCCATATAGCACCCTCACAACCCCCCAAAAAATATATCTCAATCACAATCACATTTGTGTAGGGTACCTACTCCTAGTACATAAATAACATACCTGCTACAAGCCAAATCTCCGTCACAATGAACACATGCCACAGCTCCCCCTAGCCCCCTTACCTCTTCTAATTGGCAATTATAGCCCGCCCCTCCCCCCCACCCCATTTTGGTCCCACCCTTTTGCTAGTGTGTCTGCACTTGCTTTGCTCCCAAATTGATTACCTCATTGATATTGCTGCTTCATAACTCAATCAGCTGTGGGTCCAAGATTTATCAGTTCCTCATTTAGGCAAAACCCAAACAATGGCCTTCCACACTTGCCTCTGTATTTGGCTTTCTTTGCAATGGTCTTAACTTTTTTTCCCCTCCTCTCTGTGAGGCGCTAAATACTCCCCCCCCCTTAAGCTCTGTCTGGCACCTTTTATTGTCCTGACAGTGCAGCCATGCGGAGAATCGCGCTGTTCTGTCGCAAGGTTTTCATTTGGGGGCGGGGGGGGCGGGTATTTAGCATCTCCCCTTCCGCCCCCCCTCCCACCCCTCTAATATGGCGAAACCCATGTTAGTTCCTACCCAGATATATGTGCCTGAACAGGGCCCATTCCAATGAGGAAGGGGGGCTTGATACCATTTGTATTACCCTCTGGAATGGGCCATTTCCAGCCCATTCCAGAGGGTAGGACAAAGGGTAAGACAAGAATATTGACACCCTTGACTTACCCTCTGGAATAGGCCAGTTCCAACCTATTCCAGAGGATAATACAAAGGTTAAGACAACAATATTAATACCCTTTTCTTACCTTCTGGAATGGGCTGGGCTTTACCCCATTCCAGTATGTAATCTGGCTGATATGGATTATTCTGGAACATTGGATCTCAATTCTGACACCTGAGCTGTTTATGTACAGAATCTTCTTGTATGGACTATTACAAAATTGTAATCCACAAATAACTCAAACCATTTTGTTTTATAATCTGCTGAGGGAAGTGGAAGAATAATCAATGACAACTGGCTTTTTGTGCAGATTGTTGGTGTTGGAAAATCAGATTCTGTTTGTGAAAAATTTCAGGATTTTTGTGTTTGTTAATAAAGTTCTTGTGTAAAGGCAGTTAAGTAAACGTGTTTTTAGCCTCTTTTTTTTTTTGGTGTAACTGTTGAAAATGATGTCCCCAGGTGAAAACTTCTTACAATGTGCAGAACCCAATTTGGCATTTTCAAAGAGGGGAAAAAGAAGAAGCATCCCCCTTGGAATGATGAATATGGTTCACAAAAGCTGAAGCAAATAATACAGATGCAAATTGAGTTCCTCCTTCCTTCTGTCCACCACTCACCCCTCCCCCACACACCTCAATGAAGAGTACAGTCAACTATATGCCTTCTACAACAACACAAATGATTCTTGGTATCTTGTCATTGTGGGCATCAAACTGATTATTGTTGTGCTCGTCCAATTGCTTGTACACCCAACCCATGGGCCAACACCCAACTCTTCTATAATTTGAACCAACCCCAACCGGAGTGTGAACTACTACTAGATGGTCTGGAATGTTGAGTATTAGTACTACTTTGGGGGCCATTGCACTCATGCAAAGATGGTCAGTAGTTGGGTCCCAGGCAGCTTACTTGCCATCCTACTCACAAACAAAGACATGAAAGGAATCCAAATTGGATTATTCTCTTTGTGGTCCAGTTCCCACTCATCGTCAGCCTATCAATCAGTTTTAATGAAAAACCCTCTAAAATTATTCCCCTAAAATCTTAAAAAGCCCTTAAAATTATCACAATAAAATGATGATAATTTGCTGTTTTAGCTGGAGGTGGCATTAGTCAGTGTTCCTCTAAAACATATTTTGAAAACTCTATATCAACATCGTTCAAAGCCTGGCCAAAGTGAACCAACAACTCTATCAGTGCACCATGAGGGATGGATGAATGATGGATGGACAGGAGACTTTTTCATTGGGTTCCTGTTTCTATAGTTAGCTTAGTTGCTAATTTTATTATCAACCTACTAACAACTTAACAATCCACTACCCCTGACCTATGTCCTGACATCTATTTACATATGCTTACTTACTAAATACCTATTTTCCTACCTATCCTATCTACTTAAAAATAAAACAAACATTGAGTGGAAATGATCACTAGGTATTTGAAAGCCTATGTTGGGGGCCTTATAATTCAAATGCATAAGAAGTAAGTTGTAGTATTATTTATTTCACCCAATTTCATAGATGAGATTCTCATGCCAATGATCAAAGAAAGATGTGTGCATGAATGGCCCAGTTATATGAAAACAAACTTACACATGGGTGGCTTTTTTCATCGATTGATTGTTGAACTCTCAGAGTGCAACAACTTGTAGTAAAAACTTATGCTGTATACAAATGACACTTTGTACTCCTCACTCTTAGCAATTTATCGGATCCATAGGCCAAACTTGTAAATGGGGTGGGGGGGACTTGGAAAATATGGGTTGGAAATTTTTGTGAATTTTGGCATGTTAGGGGAAAAAACCCTGCTCAACCTAGAGGTCAGTCAAAATTTCAAAGTTGGGTCTGCAGCCAACATTGACTGTGGCAAGCAAAAAACCATGACTTTTTTTAGTTTTATTTTTTGGGTATTTTGCAGGTGCATCAGAAATCCACAAGCTGGCCTCCAGGGTTGACAGATTCAGATTATGTCAGGCAGGTTCTTATGTTGAAAAAGGACAGGCAGGGTATAGTGTTCCTGGGCAGTTACCACCCTCAAACAAAAATAACTTCTTCCTACCTTCCACCCTCATTGCCATGCACTCAATGAACACAACCCCTTCTTGCTTACCACCCTCATCACCATGCCCTTAAACACCATATCCCCTTCCTACCGACCACCCTCCTTGCCATGCCCTAACATAACATAAACCCTACCTAGTGGCCTCATTGCCATGCCCTCCAACAACATAAATCCCTCTGGACCAGCCCTTCCTCCACACTTTAGGGGGTTCTGTAGACAATACAATTGTGAAATCCCTTTCAAGGTGGAACTTCTTTATGCTGTGTACTTCAATCCACCATGGATTTCTTTGAAGTGTGCTGGATCAACAATGAGATCCATATTGGCAAAGATCTGAAGACAGAAGTGATCCAGAAATATTTGGACTTTACAGGCTGTGAAGCAATGGGGCTGTTCAGGGAATGAGGGCCCTCCATGAGGTGGTGCTAGACCAGAATTCCCAGAACAGCCCCATTTCAGGTCCTTACCTGGTGTCAAGAATTGGGAGAATTTTTCTTTAGAAATGTATGGTTGTGATTTCATTTGAGAGGAGCAGAGGAGCCTTACATACAAGTTGCCATCCTCTATTGAGGCAGAAATTTTACTGAGGGTAAGTGACATGCCTCACTGGGTGAGGCAAGGTCATCACCATTTGATGAGGCACACCGAAGTGACACAGGGGCCAAGCTTGGGGCGAACCCAATGAGGCTCACCCTGGCATTGAAAGGTTGCAATGAAAGAGGACTCAGGCAGTGTGGACCTGTGCCAAAAGAGCATGCTAGCATTTTGGGACCACTGTGAACCGGCACCCACCAATGCACCATCCACTGAATGCCCATTATGACTCAGTCGTGGATGATCCTCAACTAAGTTACTGCCTGGTTTCATCTTGGTAACCCGTTCCAAAAGAAGTAAGTCTAACATGTATACAGGTAAATAACAAAATAGGGGACTATTAGGTAAGTAGATAGTTTATACATAATAAGAAGGGGCTGTTTTTACTACTTACCTAGTTGATAGGTATTAAATAAAGCAGCTGAGCTAACCACCATGGTTAGCTAGGGAACTGGAACCCAACAGAAAACTGTTTCCTGATCACATATCATCCATCCTTGATGGTGCACTGGTGGGTGCTGGTTCACTGTAGCTGCATTTAGGGTGTTGGCTAGGTAAGAGCAAACACTAATGCATGGGAAAGTGCCTTGGAAATGTATGTTGGCCCAAAAGGTGCCCAGGCATTGAGATCGACACAAAGAAGTGCCACTCATGGTTAAGTGCTTGGTGCCTTGATAGAAAGTTAGGAAAGTGGCCTAAGATCTGGCAACTAGTGCAAGGCAAGGACTTGGTGCCTTGACAACACCAATGTCTTGGTGATGTGCATGAAGAGTGAGACACTTGGCTTCCATTCGAAACTAAATGGGGTTCGTTTGTGCGATGAAGTCAAAGGGGCTTCAGGCAACTAATGTCATGGACATGAATGAAAGTCCGCATCAACCTGAAATTAGATTTGTTTAATGTTAGAAGAGTGTCTTGTCCCTTGTGTGAGGTTGGGAGTGAGTTAGACTAACCACAACTGTGGTTTGTGATGAAGAACCTTATGGTCCAACGCCTCCCCTATTGAGGCAAAAATTTCTCAAAGGTGAGGCATACTTCACATACACTAGAAAAATTCTACTACTTTTTAAGGTTCAATGATGATACTTCTACCTATACATTTTAAGCCTAAAGCTTAGCTAATCACATCCCTTCACCACCCAAAAAGAAGAAAAACCATATGATTAATATAACTATTGAAACAACTTTGAATTAATTAAATTTTGTTTTGGAAATTATATAAGATGTATGAAACCTATTTTTTGTTTTTCATAAAATTTCATGCAAAAAATCATCCATAAGTTCAATTTTGAAATATAATTATAATTTCTCATATTTTGTGACATGTATTAATTTGTTTGAAATATTCTTATTAACTATAAAATCTTCATCATTTGTTGATTTACAAAAAAATTATTCAAGTTTCAAAATTTTCAAAATCTATCTAAAATTCATAATATTTTATTCACATTTTATGTATAATTCTTGACAAAAAATTCAAAATTCAAAAAAAAAAACAACAACATTGTGCCTATGATTTTTGAGAATTTTAATGTACTTCACACCAATTTCATATTTGATTTTGTTCTTCAATGCATTAAGCTCTTTATGTTCTTGCAAGTTTGTTGCATGTCATCAAAGCAAAGTTTGGAATGTCATTTTTGTCTTCGTATAGAGAAAATGATCGACTATCAACAAGGGTCCAAGGGTAGGTTATGGATAATTGACTTATTGAATCTAAAATTGGTTAAGAATTCAATAGTTGATTGTATTGTTAAAGAACTTTTTTTTTGTTTTGTCATGTTCAGATTTCCAAAATCACATGGCTCTATGTTCTTCATATCCCTGGAAAGCCCTCAATGAGTATGGGTGCATTTGAGGAGATTTTGTTATGTTTAGACTTGCAATGAAGGTGTTATTGAATTTTGACATATTTTCACCACTAGAAATTCAATAGAAGTCAAAAATTAAGAAAATTGAGGATGCACCCTTGATATCCTTCGAAAGCCCTCAATAAGTATGAGTGGGCCAAGGTAGTTTCATAATTTTTAGACTTGTGGTGCAGGATTTACTGAATTTTGAGTATTTTTTTTCCTGTTGGAAATTCAGTTAGAGTCAAATAAAATCAAAACATTAAGAAAATTGAGTTTCACACAAACACATGTACTTTGTTGAATTACCTTACAATATGTGCTCAATTGCACATGCCACACTTTTAGCTTACTATATTCATTACTACTTGGTCCATTACTAGGCTAGCTGGTCCAGAAAGAATTTGTAGTAGGCCTCAATCTTATGCTACCCAAATTTCTTTTTTAAAAATCTTTCAATACCTATCCTTGAAAACATTATACTATGTAAAATTTAAATGCTTCTTAAAAAAACCTTGGATGCACCCCCCTAAACAAACGTAATTACCAAGGTGGTCATCCACCCCTCTAACCCATTTGGCTTTAGTTATTGTATTTCTGCAACTGAATCAAGAGATATTATACTTTTCTTTTGGCTTCCAATTGCAGTTTGGAGAGTTTGAGACGGTCTGATGTACCTAATAAGTACCAAGAACATTCCACAAAGCATGTTACAAGGTTCTAGAAGTAGCTCCAAAGCAATATTATTTTTAGCAATAATTTTTGACAAATAATTTTATAAAACCCAAGAAAAGATCTCCACACAATAATACCTGGAGAATATGAACTAGAGGTAACCAGGCAAGAAGAAGCTCTTGGTTGCTGGAAAAGGCTGAGGTTATTTTTGGTAACCAGTGTCTGTGAGCTGAATATTAAACATAACTAATGTTCTTTACATTCATCTATAACTGGTGTCCAGAGGTGTGGCAGCACTCCAATGGTTGGTGGCACGCAAGTCATAACTCATAACTCATGAGTGCAGACCATGTAATACAACATTGTTCCCAGCCAAAAAACTCCCATCCCGCATGTGACGGACCATTGGCTGCTGACGGAAAACAGGTTAAGTCCGGTAACAGGCTCAATGCTGCTGGTTATTGTACATAATCTCACCACTATTGCAGCTCAATTATATCTAGTAACCAGTAGTAGCCTCTCACCAGTTACATAGTCCTTAAGTAGAATGCATATTTGGATCACATTTCATCTGCACATAGAATGAGATCCAGGGCAGCTTGATATGTGATCTAAGTGAGATGTGTATGTCCAATTAGGACCTTAGGTTCTGAGTTGGGTATATGGAATTTTTTGGGTCAAATTTACACTAAAAATAAACAAGAATATGCAATTTTTTCCAATTTTTTTCATTGCCAAGCAGTGAAAATTTGCCCAAAAATTTCCATATACCCAACCCTTACCCACATGTAACCACCCAACAATAACAAAGTATTGCATGACAAAGTAGACTCTTCATAAAATAGACGATGGGACAAAGAGACTGTTATTTAGATTGGTTTTACATTAGGTTCCACGAGGTAGTCAAACCCTAAACCCTAAACTCAAACAATGCTTGAATGTTTTTATTTTCATAATTTGTTTAGCAAAATTGGTTAAATCTTGTTATGGATGATCGCCAATAGGTCTACATCGCATATTTTAAACAAATAAGTACAAGATTTCATTAATGTAAATGCAAAATGAATTGGATTCAAGAAAGAGACTAAAAGGTATAACTAGGTCTCCAAGATCTGTAGGTGTCACACACAAATTGGTTCCCAATTCAAGGCAAGGCTGCAACCCAAATTGTAAACATATGCAAAGTTTTGGGTTTTTCTTTTTTGTTCCGCTTGGCAAATTCTCTATGGATGGCAAATTATTTTCTAATATGGCAAAGTATAAGTGTTTTCTTAGGATTTTAAATTGTCAAATTTTCTAAAAAAGAATTTAAAACATCATCACTTTCTACATAAAGTTCCAGTAGTTAATCACAAATAAAAAGAAAGCTTAATTTTCCTACTGACATGTTTTCATATCCAGATTTGGCTAGATTGTCAAATTGATGATTGCCACTTCAGCTACATCACAAAATTGGAAAAAAAAACACACACACACTATAATGTAAATTGTGTTCACTCTGAGCAGACGCTAAACCTTGAGCATGGACTATGAAATTTGCACTTGAATTTATTTACCAACTCTCTCACATGAATATCTAACTCTTCTTTTTAACCATAGGTGACCTAGGGTTCAACCCATGCAATTAAGTACAAAGGTCTCACGGCCTGTCTACCTCCATAGAGTACAAGGGCAGCTTCAACACATGTATGTTGAATAATTCATTAATTTTGAAGATTCCATGTTGGAAAACAAAATAATTTTGGATACTTCAAAAGATGGTCTAATTTCCTTCACCAAAAAAAAATTCTTTGGGAATTTATTTATTTTTTCAAACTTTCAACATGTAAGAAAATATATAATTAGTGTCCTAGCTGCCAATGTACCAGGGTATCTGACACATCCAAAGAAAGTAGATGTATCATTTGTCAACTAATTGTGATTGAATGATTCTTCACCCAAGGGTTGTTGCTTGTTAAGTGCCATTTCCTAAGTTGATACATTGAAGAGTAATATGGTTTCTCAACTTTTGCAACTCCCCCCCCCCCCTCTTAAGACAACTATTGTCTAAATTTGGCAAATTCTAAAAGAAATTCTAAAAACCTGGCGAATTTGGTGTATTTTTCCCAATAAAATCCGTTGGGGCCTTCTCGAAACTTTACTTTTTTTTTATACTAAAGTGGTGGAATTTTGCCAAAAAAAAAGACCGGATGGAACATCAGAAATTTGAAAGATAAAAACAGTGGAACTTGTAACTATGCAACCACATCAGTATATGTGCAATTGACATAATTTTGGGTTTTGTAAAATCCTAGTGTAAATTGCTTAGTGATTTTGCATATAATTTTTGAGTTCAAAAATTTAAAATGTTAATTGATTCCTTGCATATGCTATCCAAGGTTTTTTCCCCCACTCAATTTTGTGACACAAACTTCACCTAAAAATTAGCAAAATTAGTTGAATTTACACTTGAAAAACACATTCTCCAAAACTTTCCCAAATTTCTGGGAAAGTGACAAACTTTGTTGAAGAAAAATCACCGTTGCTATTCAGTTTTTTCCTTTAGTGTTTTTTTGTTGAAGGGCACAAGTGAAAGAATCCTTTGTGAAGAGCAAAGACACAGTCTGTTCTTTTTGTTATGTTTTTGTTTTGGAGGAAAGTTATGGTAGGTGCCCACACATGTAATAGTGTCAAACAGCCTAATCTATGGTGCATGAAATATATGACCCAAAAAATTCCAAGATAAGCGCTCTTGGGATTTTCCAAATCTCAAATCAACTATTTATTCCATCCCAAATGGAAATTACATAGTACATAATTAAGTGATAACCCCAGATGTACATGTTCATTCATTCAAAGCTACAACATGGAATAAATCTGTTAGATGATAAAATCCAAGTGTTTTAGCATGCGGTTGTGAAGTCTTTTACTTGTCTGCGCACTTTCTGTAAATGGATGAATGGAATTAGTAAAAATGAAGCTCGTGATTTATAATAAGAAACGCTATCGGAGTCAGAGCATATTGCTAACTTCTGTATTTTGGCAGCTTAGTTTCCTCTTCTTCCTTGCAATATAATCAATATAAAAGATTGGTTTCAAATGTCATTGATCTTTTGTTTTAATGGGGGGAAATGTCTTAACCTTGAGTTTATGACCAAAATTAGGAGGAGACAAAAAAAAGGGAGGGGGGAGGGAGGGGGGGGCGGCAAGAATGAATTAAGGCAAGGGAAGCGCCTAGTTTTTCTTGTGAAAGGGAAACGTGTGGGAGTGCAAAGAGAGACTTGCAAGTGCATTCCTATTCTTAGGAATTTAGACTCATAGGGTGTCCAACAAGTTTGGAGCAAGAGTTGAAGAGTCAAACCTCATTCAAATGGAACATTCTTTCAACTAGTGAAAATGGACTTGCATTATCAATTTGGAGTATTGAAACACAAGTTGTGACCAAGGGAGTGGTTGATAATCAAATTGATAGTTTGATTTTCAACCATTAAAACCTAGGAAATAGGGGTCAAACAACGTTTGATTGGAGTGTGTGATATGTGGAATTTTTTCAAAAAATTCTACAAGTTCATGTGGTTAAACACTTAAAATAAATTTGTTTTGAGGGAGTTATGAGGCTTCAAAAACTTGAAATATAATGTGCCTCAATATTTTTGAAAGACCATTTTGAGGCTTTTGGGAAATTTTGCCATTTCAATGTAGTTTTTATGGATAAGTCTAGAATGTATTATATAGAGGATGGTGGTGCCTTCTCCTAAGGCCATGCCATGTGAGAATTCTAAGGAAATTCATGACCCCAATTGGTTCAATTTTCTTTAATCACAATTTGTATTATTTGGCTTGTGTAAGTGAATTGATCAAAAGGTCTCCTTCAGTGTGACTTTGACTTAATCTCATCTTGAAGCTTTCACACCTCTTTGTCCTAATTTGGGGAACCAAAGAACAATTTTTTTGTAATACCATGTATTGTACGTTATTCTAATACTTTATGGCAAGCCTTTGAACTTGACATTTTTGTTTGGCCAAGACTACAAAGTTCGTCAAAATTTTCACCACAAAGGTAAGTCAATTGCCCTTCAACCAAATTAATGCTGGTAATTTGGCTACATACATTCCTTTAAGAATGGAGATCTAATTCCATCCTTCCCGGTTGACAAGTGTTTTTGGTGAAACTATTTTCCAGAAGACGATTGCCTTTTTCTCTCTTTATCTTTTTCTTTGGTTGGTTTGGTTGCCAACTTGGTGATACTAGTTTCCGGTTTTGAACATTTCAGCCATCATCTTTTCAATTATGAAAATCAGAACTCCCTGCACAACTGATTTGATAACTTTTGGATTGAAACGTGTGATGGCCTAAAGAAAATCTTTCACCAATAGCCGAATTGTACTCAACTACGCATTAGGCAAACCGAAAATGCCAAAGTGCCTAGCCCACTCAACATCTCTTCCGACTATCCATCACTAAAATTTGTCCATTTCCAAAAAAAAGATTTTTCCTTTACCAGAAAGTGTCATTACCATTTTTTTTTCTCCTCACGATCTATTCGGTGCAAGTTGGCTTCCACCTGATTCTGATCCTAAACTCTCCCTCCTCTTCATCTTGTTGATGCCATCTCCTTGTTGATGTTTCTTTTCATCTTCACCAACAAGAATTGATATTATTTTTTGCAGCATAACAATACTAGAAAGAGATAGTAAGAATTGAATGAGTCATGCCTCCTTTTATATTGAAGTTTAGGTGTTTAAACTTGGCACCATGCAAAAACCATTGTGGAAGTACAGATGAACTCTTCATGTCCTTTCGACATCATTTCGTTGGTTTGGATGAAAACACAATCTATGTGGAATGCCAACTTTTTAGTTGGTCTCTATCAAAATCCAATGGATTGAAAATGCTTTTTGATTTGGTAGTTCTAGCAACCATATTTTTTCAATTGACTTTAGTTTTCTATGTTGTCTGATTTTTGGTAGAACCATACCAAAAATATTTTTGTGAGTCTTCTTTAAGCTATGAGTCTTCTTTGTTCTTTGAATCATCCTTGTTTTCTAAGTACTATTTGTGCTCTGCTTCGACAGTAACTTCTAGTCCTCTGGGAGCTTTTCCCAAATATTTACAGGGTTTGAGCTTGTTGATGTTCACCAAAATGGAATTTAGTTCAAACTTGTCAATGTTGACGAATAATATAATATTGTTGGGGAAAATGTATTTTATATGAACCAAACCATCATTCTTTGAACTTTTTAGTGTGTTCTTTTTTGCCTTCGAAACCAAAGAACTATATCCCCTATAGAAAAAGTTTTAATTTTGTGGTTTTGTTGAGTCCATAATGTCATGTTCCATTCCCTTCTACTTGTCGAATTTGCTACCTCTTGGTGGGTTTCATCCAAATGCTCCAATTTTATCATGCGATTAGTTATAATACAAAGGGGAAAAAAGTTTTGGTTTAGATGTGAATTGTTCATGGGCAACATGTATTCTATTGGCATCAAAGGGTAAAGGCCATAAGCCAGCTGAAATGGTGTGTGTTCGATGGTTACCTTGAATGTTGTGTGATAAACATATAAAATTGTGTGTAGGTGTGCATCCCAATTAGTGTGGTTCTCATTCACCAATTTAGTAAGTAATGAACCAATGACTTTGTTGGTGGATTATGCTTGTCCATTACCCTATGAACAATAAGTGGTTCAGGTCATATGCTTTAATAGAAAATGGTTTGTAAGAATTTCAATGGCATCATTAATAAAGTGAGTGCCTTAACCATTTACTAAAATAAGCGGACAACCAAACCTTGTGAGAATGAATTCATAGATGAATTTTGCTATCATGGTTGTTGTATTGGTGCATAGTGCCTTTGCTTCTACCCACTTGGTGGCATAATCAATTGCTACCAAAATGTACTTGTTTTTTGTATACCTGCTTTGATTAGGTCGATGAAATCCAATCCCCACTTCATGTAAGGTTCTGTTGGTAATGAAATTATTAGTTTTGTTATGTTACTTTATATTAGATTTTTCGTTCATTGACAATTGTCACAAGCTTGGCAGTATTGGAAAGCATCCTTGTGCATCGTGGGCCACCAATATTTCGGGTCTAAGATCTTGTGAATTGTGATTTTGAATGAGAAATGTTCACCATTGATTTTTTCATGCATTTCTTATAGCACTGTGGGTATTTCCAAGTCCTCAAAGCAACGTTTCAAAACTTGGTCTTGACCTTAACAATATATTTTGCCCTATACCAAGGGAAACTGTAAAGCTTTCAAGGCCAGTTTTTTCTTTAGCTGTCGATTATAGTGAATTAAATTTTTTTTGATGGTGAGGTATTTAGAAATTTCATGTACATTGGTTGTAAAAGGAAGAAGGTATTGTCCGTTGTTTAGTTTAATACTCCACTTTCTTTTGTGAGATTGGGCATCTAGGATAATGCATTTGTCACAAAGTGAGATTTCCTTGATTTATAAATAATTGAAAAATCATATTCCAAAAAAAAGAAGTAACCACCTTGTTATTCTCCCTAAAATTTGGGGTTTTTGGACCAAGTATAATAACGCCATATGGTCCGCATAAAAAATGAATTTGTTACCCAAGAAGCAATGACAAACTTATGAAAAGCATACACAACTGTGAGTGCCTCCCTTTTAGTTGTCATATAATTTTGTTCAACATTGTTGAATAATTATAATGCATAGGCAATCGGTTGGTTGTATTTTCCAGTAAGGTTCTACGTTAGCATAACCTTGATTGCCAAATTAAAAGCGTTTGTGTGAACATGACATTCGATGTCCCAATGTGGTGAAATCAAGATCGGTGCATTCATGTAATGCTGTTTGATTTTTTCCCAAGCATGTTGGCATTGTGCTGTCCACTTGAAAGCTTCTGTCTTTTGTAATAGCTTGGTAATGGGAGCCATAATGAAATTAAATTCTTGATGAAACCTCGATAGTATTGTGCCATACCATTGAAAACTTGAATGTCTTTAGGTGTTTTCGGTGTAGGCATGTGAATAATAGTTAAAATTTTCTTTGGATTTGGTAGGTATTATGTATTCCAAGATAATGCCTAAATGCATGAGGAACATGCATTTTTCCAGGTTCAAGCTTGTACCAAATTCTTTACATTTATCAAAACATAGTTATAACTTTGGTAAATGGATGTTTAAATCACCAAACACACTGAAGTCATCCAAGAACAATTTTCTTTAATTCCTAGTTATTAAAAAAAGAATAATAAAGGGAAATATTTAAAGAGCTGGTCAAAGATGTCTCTCACACCTACTGACCCAAAGAAGAGGACCCCACCCCCCACTCGCCAAAAAAAACACACACACACACACACACAAAAAGAAAATAATTAGTCTAGAAGTTTGTCCAACCGTGCAATCTTTACTCACAATGAATTTCTTAGGAGAGCTATTTAATTTACAACAACAAGCTCCTACTTGCAAGTGACAAACCAAACGAATAATTGTGCACAAAAAAAAAGTATAACATCACAACTATTGTTTTGTTGCCGTCTCCAGAATAAGAACAACTACTTGACCGACACACACACACCATATAAGGCCGTACATGAATTAAAATCCTTTCTCAAATAACAGACTTTTCACTTGCGGACTCTAACCTTTTTAGCAGGTGACGGTGGTGGTGCCCACAAACAATTTATTTATTCCCAAAATAAAAACACACATTTCCTCAACATTGCATCATTCCAGAAAGAGAACTGAAAAAACCAGGACTAAGAGGAAAAAAAAGAAAAAGGCCTCAATTTCTGACCCAACCAGACCACCCCTGAAAACCCCTCAAAGAAAGCAAAGTTGCAAAAAGAAAAAAACCCATTAGAAATTAACAAGGAGAAAATGAACTCCTTAGGTACTACTTACATATCATGTAGGTGGGAAATGTAGGCGAGTAGGGAAGGAGGTAGCAATTATTGTGTTTGGTGCCATATTGAGTAGGTTAGGTACCTACTTGACTTAGTCTTAGGAGCTAGTGATGCTAGGTACCTAGAGAGTAAAGGGGCCTATTTGTAGGTACCTATTGCTCATGGGGCCTACAGACTGGCGTATAGGTGTGTTCAATGGGGACCTAAAAGCTATCATATGTACATGGGGCCTCATTAGGTACATACCGCCCATCCATACTGTCGATTGGGCCTATGGCTACGATGCTTCATTTTGTGTATGGTTGGTTTCATTATGATCCAGGGACATAGTAAATTTACTCTACTTTTTTGAGTGGAAACTGAATAATAAATTATAAAAAAGGTTATGGACTTGGCTTTTTTAAAGAAAAAAATTGTAAATTGTTTTAAAAATGGAGTTGGGGAGGGGGGGGCGAGGGGAGCTGAGTAATGTCAGGTTCCAAACTGGGGGTATCCAAGAGGCATATAATAAAAATTACACACATTATTGGGGGAGGGGGGGAAATAGGGGTTGGTGAAGAGTGTGTAATAAACCATTTATTATTATTTTTGGGCCATTTTTTTTCCCTTCTCGCCACTAGTTTTGGGCATGATTGAAAGTTGCTTCTGTCATGCAATAAGGGATAGAGAAGTAACATGAGGTGATAATTTGGTAAGCTGATTCTATATTGATAATTGCATGTTTTGTTTTGTTTTGGGGGTTGAAACAAGGGTTTCGATCATTGTGAATTTTGGGTTGAAATGTCAGTTCTATAGGTAGTTATTGTCTTGTGATTGCCACGTGGATTTTCATGGCCACAGTGAACCAGCACCCACCAATGCATCGTCAAGGATAGATGATATGTGATCAGGAACAAATTTTCTGTTGGGTTCCAGTTCTCTAACTAATCGGCTCAGTTGCTTTATTTACTACCTACCAACCAGGTAGGTAGTAAATAACAGCCCCTACCTACTATGTCTAAACTATTACTTACCTATTAGTCTCCTATTTTGTTACCTACCGGTCTAGACGTTAGACTTACTTCTTACAAAATGGGTTACCAACTGAGTCATAACAGGCATCCAGTGGATGGTGCACTGGTGGGTGCTGGTTCACTGTGGCCCGTTTGCATCAAAATGTCAGTTCCCAAACGACAACAGTAGATAATTGTGTTTTGGTTTGAATTGTTAGTTCCTGTTGGGTTATGCTAAAATGAAGAGGAAATCCTACCCCCACCCCCACCAAAACAATTTTATTTTCTTTTTGACGATATCATAAACCCCTCCCCTTCCCTAACAAATTTTCATGGTTTGGGCCCTTTTAAGTGGTGTGTAATGTCTGATGGGGGGGGGGGGGAGTTGTTGTTTGGTGTGTAAACCAACAATTCAATTCGGCCCAAAGAAAACAAACAAAATAAAAAAACAAACACA
>Ga0116227_10000184_pt1 | contig 109003 bp, 104 predicted proteins | sample S1TSphgellanicum_FD_89693 | JGI IMG/M metagenome (GOLD analysis project Ga0116227, IMG submission 89693) | Host-associated microbial communities from peat moss isolated from Minnesota, USA - S1T2_Fb - Sphagnum magellanicum MG | ecosystem: Host-associated > Plants > Peat moss > Unclassified... | reverse complement strand
TAAAAAAAGTACTTTTGCCCATGTTGTTTATTGAAGTGTGGTAACTCTAATATCAACACAAAAGGGGTAGCTTTTTGGCTACCCCTTATTCTTTGTCGAAAAAATCGTTTACCGGACAACAGTGAAACAAGTTCGGCATGACGGATTGATTTAATACTTTTACATCATGACTATAGAAGAGGCTCAAAAAACCGTAGACCAATGGATCACCACAACAGGTATCCGTTACTTTAACGAACTCACCAACACCGCCATTTTAATGGAAGAAGTTGGTGAAGTAGCCCGCATTATGGCGCGGCAATACGGCGAGCAATCTTTCAAAAAATCTGACACAGAAGTTAATCTGGCCGATGAAATGGCCGATGTATTGTTTGTATTGATTTGTTTAGCCAACCAAACCGGCATCGATTTAACGGCGGCTTTAGAGAAAAACCTGGTTAAGAAAAGTATCCGTGATGCCGATCGGCATAAAAATAATGAGAAGTTGAAATAATAATTCTCCCAGTCATTTTGTCATTGCGAGGTACGAAGCAATCTCTTATCTATACAGATTGTATAATGCATGCGACGAGATTGCTTCGTACCTCGCAATGACAAATTTGCTGTTCATATTGATTCAATACTAGGGAAATCCAATTACTTTCAGTTACTTTGGAGGTTATTATTTTTTATAATTACTTGTTAGCCAAATAGCAGGCTAAAATTAAGGGGTTAGCTTGCAACAGGGTATAAAACAATAAGGGTGGATAAAACTTTACAATTTAAAGGTTTATGGGCAGTAATTTTAGGCGGATCTGGCGGCTTTGGGCTGGCCGCTGCCGAAAAATTGGCTTCTCAAGGCATGAGCATTGCCGTGGTATACCGCGAAATGGCTACTGCTGATAAACTGATACGCGAAAAATTTACAGCCATTACATCAACCCATGATGTGGAAGTACTGGCATATAATATCAATGCACTTAACGAGGCTGGTCGTGATAATTTTTTGCAGCAGTTTAACGCTTCAGTTGGTAAAACTCAATGTGTAAAAGTGCTCCTTCACGCCATTGCCCGCGGTAATTTAAAACCGCTTACTGCTGATACCCCAGAAGCAGAAGCCTATGGCACTTTAACTGCGGAAGATATTCAACTCACTACCTACGCCATGTCAAACAGTTTGCTGGACTGGGCTAATATGCTTATCAAATCCCAACTATTTTGTAAGGGCGCGCGTATTATTGGTTTAACCAGCGAGGGCTCACATAAATATTGGGATGGTTACGCAGCTGTATCGATGGCTAAGGCATCACTAGAGAGCCTTTGCACCTATATGGCGGTCGAATACAGCAAGTATAGCATCAACACCAATGTGATACAGGCGGGCATAACAGATACTTTTTCTTTGCGGAAAATTCCGGGACACGATCAACTAATTGCAATGGCGACTACCCGTAACCCCTATGGCCGCATAACCCAGCCTGGCGATGTTGCCGGGGTTGTTTACCTGCTTTGCACCGATGAAGCGGCCTGGATAAACGGCACCATTATACATGTTGATGGCGGCGAACATTGCCGCTAAGCCCAAGATTTTAAGCGTTATGTACAAAAACATATTAAACCTTTTACCTTATAAATCATCTTTTAGGTTTGTAGACCATATTTCGTCGTTAGATAACGATGGCGTTGTGGGCGAATACACGTTAAGAGAAGATGCTTTTTTTTACGAAGACCATTTTGCAGGCAACCCGGTTACACCGGGCGTAATTGTAACAGAAATTATGGCCCAGATTGGATTGGTAGTTTTAGGAATTTTCTTGATATTACACGAAAGTGATGTTAATTTTACAAACAATGAGTTAATGTTCCCCCTGCTTACCTCAACAGATGTATCTTTTTATAAAATGGTGTTACCGGGGCAAAAGGTAATTGTGAAATCGCAAAAGCAATACTTCCGTTTCGGTAAGCTAAAGTGCTACGTAGAAATGTTGGATACCAATAATGAACTAATTGCCAAGGGCATGTTTTCGGGAATAATTAAAAACACGGGCTTCAAGAAATGAGCAAGCGCGTTGTGGTTACAGGTTTAGGGGTTGTTTCTCCTAATGGTGTTGGTATTCCCGACTTTCTGAATGCCATTCAGAACGGTGTGTCTGGTATTCGATTTATGCCATTGTACGAAGAGCTTAAATTTAGCTGCCAGGTAGCCGGTACTCCACTATTTGATTGGGAAGGATTACGGAACTACATTTCTGAAGTTAGTTTTTACGGATTAAAGGCACGCGGTATTGGCTATGGCCTGCAAGCCGCACTAGATGCCTGGACAGATGCAGGCAACCAAATAGAGAACGACGAAACGGACTGGGACACAGGCTGTATTTTCGGTAACAGCATTGCCGATACCGAGGCCATGAAAAACGTGATTACCCGGGTTGATAATAAAGAAGTAAAAAAGTTAGGCTCGCGTGTGGTAGAACAAGCCATGAACAGCGGCGTAACCTCATATATATCTGGCCGCTTAGGTTTAGGCAATAAGGTAGCAACCAACTCGGCCGCATGTGCAACTGGTACCCAGGCTATATTAATGGGTTACGAGTACATTAAACACGGTTATGCAAAACGGATGTTGGTTGGCAGTACCGAGCACGTAGATACTTACGTTTTTGGGGCGTTCGACTCGATGCGGGTACTATCGCGCAAGTTTAATGATCAGCCAGAACGCGCATCAAGGCCAATGAGTGCAAGTGCAGGTGGTTTTATACCAGGATCGGGCTCGGCAGCTTTGGTGTTAGAAGATCTGGATTATGCATTGGCACGCGGCGCTAAGATTTATGCCGAAGTTTTAGGCGGATCGAGCAACAGCGGCGGCCAACGCGGAGGTGGATCAATGACGGCTCCGGCACCGGCGGGCGTAATCAGGTGTATTGAAGAATCAATCCGTTTGTCAGGCATTAAGCCAGAGCAAATCGATCTGATTAGCGGCCACCTGACAGCAACTTTAGCCGATAAATTTGAGATTCAGAACTGGAGTACGGCATTAAAACGTTCGGGAGATGATTTTCCTTTCGTAAATTCGCTGAAATCAATGATCGGCCATAGCTTAAGCGCGGCCGGATCAATCGAGTCCGTTGCTGCTATATTGCAGATAGAGCATGGTTTTGTGCATCCAAATATTAATTTAGAGGATCCAAATCCCGAAATAACAAACATTATCGGTAATAATTGTTTACCTACTACTATAGTAAAAACTGATGTTAATATTGTTGCCAAAGCCAACTTTGGTTTCGGTGATGTTAACAGCTGTTTAATATTTTCAAAATTTAATTAATAATGACCAGACAAGAAATTTTAGACGAATTAAAAAAGGTACTTACGCCTTATACGGCAGATAAAGAAGCACTTGCAAAAGTGGATGAGAACACGGACCTGATAAAAGACCTGAAGATAAATTCTGCTAACCTTGTTGATATTATTATTGACGCTGAATCGAAATATAACATCGAGATCGATTATGACTCGGCCGACCGTATGACCAATGTAGGCAGCTGCATTGATGTGATATCAGAAAAAATGGGCCAGGGACAGGTATGATCAGTATCGGCAACGATATTGTAGACCTTACCGCGATTGATAAAAATCGCACCCAGCAAAAAGCATTTTACTCCAAAATACTTTCAGATACAGAACAACAGCTTTATAGCCGATCATCGCAAATACCGTTCGAAATTTATGTGTGGTTATTATGGTCGGCTAAAGAATCTGTTTATAAGTTTGCCAAACGGCTCGATCCGGAGCTGGTATTCTCGCCGCCACGGATTGTCATTCAATCTGAACCAATCTTTGAAGCAGAATTTTCAAAATTAAAGAATTTTCAGAATGATACCTTGGAGGGAACTGGCTTTGCCTCCGCTTCCACCACCAACTTAGAGATTCTTTACAAAGACAAAACTTATTACTCCCGTTCATTTATATTTAATGAATTGATCGCCACATTTGTAGGCGACGAACCAACCATGGAAAAAATACAATGGGGCATCAAGAAGATACAATCAGCCGATTCTGAATTTCAATCTCAAGCTGTAAGAGAATTTATTTCAGGTAGATTAGCTTCAGCATTTCCTTCAGATGAGATAAAAATTACTAAGACTGATATTGGCTATCCCATATTTTCTCAAAACGATCAAATTCTGGACATCAAAGCATCCTTCGCACATCATGGGCATTATGTTGCTTATGCCTTGGGAGCTTAAATCCATTAAAACACTTCTTCTATTTTGGCATTGTTATTTTATGCCATCATCTGTTGTAGCAAATATGGAATACAATGAAAAACGGGAAGTGTTGAGGATTACCTACACATCGGGCATGGTATATGATTACCTGGCTGTACCGCCAGAAGAATTTACCGAGATGAAAGCAGCCGAATCCAAGGGTCGTTACCTCAACTTCAATATCAAAGGGAAATATCGATATAAGAAGATAAAGGCCGTTTAGTCCTCAAATAAAATCCTATCGTTTACCTCCGTTTTGTCATTCGACGATAGCAGAAATCTTCTGCTGCATGCTTGGCCAGTGAAAAGTCTATCTCATAACTATAATAGCAGAAGATTTCTCAGTCGTACCTCATTCGAAATGACAAATTTTTATACCTTGAATTGTTGTATTTACTCCCCCTTTATGGGGCTTTGGGGGGCATAACTCAATAATCATACCTTTTCCCCCACTGCTTTTTCAGCTTTTCCTTCGCCTCATTTTCGCGGGCGTTGTTGCCGGGTTCGTATAGTTTGGTGCCTTTAACCTCGTCGGGTAAAAAGTCGAGGTCTATAAAATTGTTATCGTAGCTATGAGCGTATTTGTAATCTTTACCGTAGCCAATGTTTTTCATCAGTTTTGTAGGGGCATTGCGCAAATGCAGCGGGACCGGTAAATCACCGGTACGGCGAACCAATTCCATAGCAGCACCAATAGCTGTAGTGGCCGAATTACTTTTGGGGGATGTAGCCAGATAAATTACCGTTTGCGACAGGATCAATTGCGACTCGGGCATGCCAATCTTGTTCACGGCTTCAAAACAGCTTTGCGCCAGCAGCAACGCATTGGGGTTGGCATTACCAATATCTTCTGATGCCAGTATCAGCATCCTGCGGGCGATAAATAATGGATCTTCTCCCCCAACCAGCATCCGGGCCAGCCAGTAAATTGCCCCGTTAGGGTCGCTGCCCCGCATAGATTTAATAAAGGCCGAAATAATATCATAGTGTTGCTCGCCCGCTTTATCATACAAGGCCATGTTTTGCTGCACATGTTCCAGCACTACTTTATTGGTTATGATGATGCTTTTAGTATCAAAAGCATTAACCAGTAGTTCGAAAATGTTAAGCAACTTACGGCCATCGCCACCAGACAGGCGCAATAAGGCTTCGTGTTCTTTAATGGTGATCTTCTTTTTGCTGAGCACAATGTCTTCTTTCTGTGCCTTCTTCAACATATCCACCAAATCATCCTCATTGAGTGCCTGCAGAATATAAACCTGGCATCGCGATAGCAAAGCCGAGATGACCTCGAAAGATGGATTCTCTGTCGTAGCGCCAATCAGCGTCACTATGCCACGCTCTACCGCGCCCAGTAAAGAGTCTTGCTGAGATTTAGAGAAGCGGTGAATCTCATCGATGAATAATATAGGCAGGGTTTGTCCGCCCGCTTTAAGCAGCGATGCTTTCTCAATCACCTCGCGCACATCCTTTACCCCCGAGTTAATGGCACTAAGCGCAAAAAACGGACGCGACAAACTTTGCGAAATAATATAAGCCAGCGTAGTTTTACCAACACCCGGCGGCCCCCAGAAAATCATCGATGGTAAAGTACCGGCTTCTATCGCCTTCCGCAATACAGCCCCTTGCCCCACTAAATGTTTTTGACCCACATAATCATCCAGCGATTTCGGGCGCATGCGCTCGGCCAGCGGCGGTAAGTTATTCATGAAAGTAAATTTCGGGAAAGTAAATCAAAGAAACGAAAGCTGGCTATAATTTTTAGCAAAACCACCTTTGGCTTTATGCTTTTAGCATGCGCCCACAGCTTTTAAACGCAATATTAACCGCGAGTTAAACCGATATAAATAACTGTATTACAAATAACTACGAAAACGATTTCGCAAATAAATACCTAAGTTTGTTACAAATTATTGTTTTAGTTAAATAGTTTTGATTCAACGCTCCAACGTTGTATTTGATTAGTGCAGTAGAACCAATTTACCAAATTGAGAAGAGAAGCTCATTTGGTAACCAATGCCAAATCTTAATTAATTAACCAAAAACCAATACAAACCAATTTATCTAAATCATGAAAAGAAACAAACTTTCTTACTGGCTGGGCTGTGCCCTGTTGTTAGCGTTAACCCTGTTTTTTTACGAATGTAAAAAGTCTGACGTGGCCAGCAAAGCCGCAAACATTACAACCTCTACCGCACCCCGTGCTGTTACCTCTTTTATACACCCCGGTGTGCTTAATACAGCCGCCAACCTGGATTTCATTGCGGGGCAGGTTAACGGTGGCGATGCCGGCCGTACCGCATCATACCAAAAGGTGCTCGATTTTATCAACAATAACCCGCTGCCAACTCAATTTTACAGCACGGTGTATGTGGGTTCAAACGGGCACACCAGTCCATCAAAAAGCCAGATCCGTAAGGATGCCGAACTTTCCTATGCCCTGGCGCTCCGTTTTGCAAAAACAGCCAATATCACCTATGCAAATCAGTGCATTGCGATATTAAATGGCTGGTCGTACACCTTCCAAAATTATGCGCCTATTGATAACACCGATAACCCAAATCAACCCGGTTTAGAAGCATCATGGACTACCCCCAGCTTTGTTGCGGCTGCCGAAATCATTCGTTACTACAAGCCCAACGGCGTATCGGCCAACTGGTCGGCTACCGATATTAACCAGTTTAACACCTACCTTAACAATGTTAAAAACAACTACATCAACAACGTGGTAGGTTTGGGTTATAACAACAACTGGAACGTTTCTGCAGGTTATGCAAAAATGGCAATCGGTGTTTTCTTAAACAGCGCCAATGTTTTTAATGATGGCGAAACCATCTTGAACAACGTAATGAACAGCGTTATCCAATCGGGTGGTACCATGCCAGAGTTATGTGTACGCCAGGATTGTGTGCATTACCAATACTCTTTAACCGGCCTAACCTACGCTGCCGAAATTGCCAGCATACAGAACGACAATTCGCTTTACAGTGCTTTATCAAGCCGCATTAGCCAGGGGTATGATTTCGAGCGCAGCGCCTACAACCAAAGTACCGGCTGTAACTATTGTACAACATCAAGCCCGATATTTCCCGGTGTTGAAGTTGCTTACAAGCATTATGGTACAGCAAACATGCTATCATTACGCAATATGCAGGCTCCTTTTGGCGTGCCGAACGATAATACATTTTTAGGCTTTACTACTTATACCCATTATAACCTGTAGGTTAAAGCACAATCGTCACAAATAATTTACTGTATGGCAGATAATTACGAAAACGATTGCGTGAATAAATACGTACAAACATATCAATCTGTGCTAAAGGGTAAATAATTTTGAACATCATTCCCTGATTAGGCAATTACACGAGATGCAGTTGTTGATTATTGCGATTGATTGAGCTTAGGGGCCCTGTGTGAGAGCAGGGCCTTTTTTTGTTTATAAATAATACCTTTACCTCATGTTCGCACATTTCGACCATAGTAACTTTCACCAAATCTGCGATAGTTTAGCTGCAAGCGATGCTGATCTGGCTGTGGTTATCAATAATTATGGCTATCCGCCGCTTTGGTCGAGGCCGAATAGTTTTGAGTCATTGGTGCACATTATTTTGGAGCAGCAGGTGTCATTAGCCTCGGCTTTATCTGCCCTTAATAAACTTAAAGAAGCCATCCAGGAAATTACACCAGCACGAATATTATTATTAACGGACGAAGAATTTAAAGCCTGTTATTTCAGCCGACAAAAAACAGCTTACGTGCGTTACCTGGCCGAAGCTATTTTAAGCGGACAAATTAATTTAGCCGGATTTGAAAGTCAACCGGATAACGAAGTCCGCAGCAAACTCACCACCCTCAAAGGCATTGGCAATTGGACCGTTGATGTTTACCTGATGTTTGTACTACACCGTGCTGATATTTTCCCAATTGGTGATCTGGCAGCAGTACAATCTATAAAAAAAGTAAAGCAACTGCCACCCGACACCAATCGTGAATACATGATCATACTTTCTCAACAGTGGCAACCCTACAGAACCGTGGCCACAATGCTGTTATGGCACGATTACTTGAGCAGAAAAAAGAAAATTTAAGCAGAGCTCGACATAATTCTGCTCAACAACATAATTACTACCGAGCAAGAGCTTCACATTTAAAAACTCTTATTCACATCAAGGAATTAAAACACTAATAATCAAAAATTTATGATGTTAATATCTATTAATATTCAGTCAAAATATTCGAATTAAATTATTTATATTTACTCGCTGATGATAATTAGCAATGCGTGAATATAACTATATTTGCGTGCTAATTAATTTAATTAAACCCAAAGGCAAAATCCATATGAGATTAATCCTACTAGGCTTATTTTGTGCTATCAGTATGTCTGCCTCGGCTCAATGGTTTACCAAGCACGAGCGCTTTCCACAATTACCGCAAGTTCAGGATAACTCTGTTAGTAGATTTACTAAAGTAGAGTTCCGCAGAAATCAAAAGATCCGCAATAAAACCGTATCGCGAAGCGAATACGATATGGATCTGGCAGAAAATTTTGTGATGAAAACGGCGCAACATAATATGCGTTTCCGTATTTATGATCTGGCCAGCTATAATTTTAGCGACCTTGCCCGTTTGTATGTACAACAAAACCGTTTTTCTGAAGCCAAATGGTACTTTTTACAAAGTAACTTTTTATCGCGCCAGCAAAATAATGATAAGTTAACTATCAACAACTTGATGAATCTGGCTAGTGTAAAATCTGACATTGGCGACTTTGTTTTGGCGCAGCAAGACCTCTTTGAAGCCCGCGATATGGCCGCAGCACATGGTTGGTTAATTGATTTGATACTGGTAGAAAAGAAATTAAAATCTATCCAGGGTTCACGCATTACCTCAGCCCGTCCAGAGTTGCGTTATGCCAGCAATGTAATAGCAAGCCAAGCATCTGTAGATTAAGCTAGTTTTCACATCATACTATAATTTGCAATAACGCGTTTGTCATATTGCAGTACTGGTTCAAACATTATTTAGTAATATTTTATTAGTAACTAAATGGGGCAGCTTTGTAGCTGTCTCTTTTTATTTACATTAGCAAATAAATACTTGCATATATTGATGTTTGATAACCGATCTGATTTAGTAACTGTAAAAGACATGTTTAAGAAATTATATATCCTACTTATTCTGGGCACGGCATTGGCATGTAAAGCCGCCCCCAGCAAACCACCACAAACTGCAGGCCCAGGCGATTTACACCCAGATGAACAACAAAGTGTTGTTTTAAAAGAGGTGGCCGAACTAATCTCGAAATACAATTATAAAAAGGTTGAACTTAATGATTCAATCTCGCAAGTAATTTTTAACAGGTACATCAAATCGTTAGACGAAAATCATAACTACTTTCTGGCTGCCGACATCAAAAGTTTCGAACCTTATAAAAATGTATTAGACGAAGACATTAGAGAGGGTAACCTCGACGATGTATTCTTCATCTTTAATACTTACAAAAAACGTTATAACGAGCATATCCAATATTCGTTAGCCCAGCTTGACAAAAACTTCGATTTTACCAAAAATGAAGATTTTACCTACGACAGGGATAGCCTGCCATACATTGCTTCGCAAGCCGAGATGGATAGCCAATGGTCGCAAAGGGTAAAATATGATCTGCTGAACCTGAAGTTGGCCAATGCAGATATGGCTAAAAACAAAGAGACGCTAAAAAAACGTTACAACAACCTGTTAACGCAATCTAACAAACTTGCTAATACAGATGTGTTGCAGTTGTTTATGGATGCTTTAACAAACGCTATCGATCCACACACTAACTACTTTAACCCGGCTAATGCTGCCGAGTTTAATATTGATATGTCGCGCTCTTTAGAGGGTATCGGTGCATCACTGCTATCAGAAAACGAGTATGTAACCATCAAAAGCATTGTACCGGGCGGCCCTGCCGATAAAAGCCATATGATTAACATCGATGATCGCATTATCGGCGTTGCACAAGGTAAAACAGGCGAGTTTCAGGATATCGTAGGCTGGAGGGTTGATAACGCAATCACGTTGATCCGCGGCTCAAAAGGAACCGTTGTTAAATTAAAGATCTTACCTAAAGGTAAAAACGCATCAGACAAACCGAAGATCGTGGAGATGACTCGCGAGAAAATTATCCTGCAAGATCAGTCGGCTAAAAAAGAGATCCGTACTTATAACGAGAATGGCAAAACGGTTAAAATAGGTATCATTTATGTACCTGCGTTTTACCTTGATTTTAACGCCTACAAATCTGGCGACCCTAATTACAAAAGCACAACCCGTGATGTGAAGCTGATCTTAGATACCCTAAAACGTGAAAACGTGGATGGTGTTGTAATGGACTTACGCCAAAACGGTGGTGGTTCATTAGTAGAAGCAGTAGATTTAACAGGCTTATTTATAAAAACCGGCCCTGTAGTACAGGTACGTGATACCAAAAACCGCGTAGAAGTTGACGAAGACGAAGATCCGGGTATTGCCTGGACTGGCCCAATGGCTGTTTTGGTTGATCGCTTCAGCGCATCGGCATCAGAAATTTTCTCTGGCGCGATACAAGATTACGGTCGCGGTATGATTATCGGAACCCAAACTTATGGTAAGGGTACCGTACAAAGCGTTATCGATCTTGATCAGGTAATCAGCCCTTCTATTAAAGAAATGCTATCTAATATTACCACCAAAGGAGGTGCTAAGAAACCTGTTGGCAGCATGTCGAAATTTGGTCAACTGAACCTTACCATGGCTAAATTCTATCGCATTAGCGGTGGTTCTACCCAGCATAAAGGTGTTACTCCTGATATTAGCTTCCCTGCAGTTATCCCATTGGATAAATACGGTGAAGATACTGAGCCGTCTGCATTGCCTTATGATATGATTAAGCAAAGCACTTATACCAAGGTTGGTGACTTTAGCACTGTATTACCGCAATTAAACAAAATGCACCAGGACCGCATGACTGCAAGCCCTAGCTACAAATACTTGCTAGAAGATATTGCAGACTTTAAAAAACGCGATAACGAGAAAAGCGTAACCCTTAACGAGGAGCAGCTTAAAAAACAACGCGATGCGGATGAAGCAACTTCTTTTGAACGCAACAACCTGCGCCGTGTAGCCTTAGGCTTACCAGCTTTGAAAAAAGGTGAAAGCCGCCCTAAGAAAGAAGACCTTGACTTCCTGAAAATTGAAGCCGGACAAATACTAACCGACTATATTAGTTTAGGAAATAAATTAACTGCTACGCCAGTTAAGACGAACCCATAATCAGCAAGCTGATAAAATAAAAAGCCCTCGAAGAATCATCTTCGAGGGCTTTTTTATTACTACTAATAAGTTATTTACCGAAAGCAAAGAAAACAGAGAAGTTAACGCCAGAAGCAAAGTTAAAGCCAACTGAGTTTGATCTCGTTGAATATCCCGACTGCGGTTGTTTAGCATCGTTGTGTATGTAGCTTAATGAACCAATTGATGCTGCTAAGCCCACTTTTTTATATGGGAAATAAACAAAATCCAAACCAATACCTCCACTAGCAAGTGTTTGGCTTTGCGGGCCAGTGTAAGGAGTATTTGAAGTTGTAAACTCATATGTTGTTCTATCGCGCTCAAATGATGCATAAGGGCCTGTTCTTATACCTATTTTATTATCGTATAAAAAGTACTTCCTTAAATAAACAGTGGCAGAGAACCCTTGCGCAGTAGTTTTATCAGGATTATAACTGTTCATACTAACATTTGACATATTGTTTTTTTGGTAACTGTAGCTAATACCAGCACCTAAATCAAGATTATTAGCAACAAAAAAGCTATAGTTAGGACCTATCGAAAAACTGGTGTTTTTATTGGTGTATCCAAAGTTAGCGTTGTTGGCTGTATTAGCATATTCAATTGTGCTTTTACCTGTGCTAACGCCAAGGGCCCCACCCAATAATTGATCGCCTTTTTGTGTTTGTGCTTTTAAGGCTACTGTGCTGCTTAATGCAAGCAGCATCACGAAGAGTTTTTTATACATGTGATAAAGTAAAGTTTGAGCCCGAAACTATTACTTTTTAGTTAAGTTTCTGGCTCAAATTAACCAATGCCACCCCAAAAAAAACTAAGTTCTTAGTAATGAGTTTATTTAAATTCGGTGGCTCTGCATCTTCGCCATTCCTTACAACATACGGATTGGGACATGAAACAAGTTATCCCCAATGGCAGTTATAACACTATGCCAAAGAAACCGCTGCTTGAATTTACAGACCGGGGTATTTATTGCGCCAAAGGGAAGTTTTACATCGACCCCTGGAAACCAGTGGATGATGCTGTGATTACCCACGCACATGCCGACCATGCTTACGTTGGGCATAAACACTACCTGGCGCATTATCTGTCGCGCGATGTATTGTATTACCGCCTTGGGGATATCAACCTGCAAACGGTAGAATATGGCGAAACGGTAATGAAGAATGGTGTCGAAATTACCCTGTTCCCGGCGGGGCATGTGATTGGCTCGGCACAGATCAGGGTGGTTAGTCAGGGCGAAATCTGGGTAGTATCCGGCGACTATAAAACCGAAGACGATGGCGTATGCGCCCCCTTTGAGCCTGTAAAATGTCATCACTTTATATCAGAATGTACTTTCGGCATGCCTGTTTACCAATGGAAACCCCAGGTGCAATTATTTGATGATATGAATAACTGGTGGCGCCATAATTTAGAAAATAATCTCGCTACAGTTGTAGTGGGCTACTCTTTAGGCAAAGCGCAACGTATCATCCAAAATCTTGATCTGCTTAACGGTAATATATACACCCATGGCGTTATCGAAAATACTAACGAGGCTTTGCGACGAAATGGTGTGGTATTAAACCCCACTCACCGTATCACCCAAGATTCTGTTAAAGAAGACGTACGCAAAGGCATCATCATCGCGCCGCCGTCAGCTGTGGGCTCGCCCTGGATGCGCAAGTTTCAACCTTATAGCTTTGGCTATTGTTCGGGCTGGATGGCTATTCGCGGTGCCAAGCGCCGCCGCGCTGCCGACCGTGGTTTTGTACTCTCTGACCATGCCGATTGGAACGGCCTTATCAGCGCCATCGACGCCACAAGCTGTGAGAGCGTCTATCTTACACATGGCTATACTGCCAGCTTTAGCCGGTATTTAAGTGATATTGGGTTTGATGCGCACGAAGTACATACATTGTATGGTGGCGAGGAGGAAGGCGTAGAAGCCTTACCCCAACCTTCTCCAGAGGATAGAGAGCAAGATTTTAAAGTCTCCCCAACGGGGCGAGATTTAGAGGGGGCTTCTTTTAGTGAAGCTAAAGGAGGTATCGTATGAAAGCCTTTGCCCAACTCTTTCTCTCACTCGATGAAACCAACAAAACCAACGAGAAGGTTCGCATCCTGAAAGACTATTTTAACAGTGTACCTGACACCGACAAAATGCACATGCTGGCGTTGTTTACCGGGCGAAGCCCCAAACGGCAAATCAACAGTACGCTGTTCAGAACCTGGGCCATTGAGACTTTGCACTTACCGGCATGGTTATTTGAAGAAAGTTACCACGTGGTAGGCGATCTGGCTGAAACCATTGCCCTGCTATTCCCACAAAACACAGCGCAAACAAGCAGCAAAACTTTAACCGAATGGATAGCCGAAATTAACGCGCTGAGTACTTATACCGAAGAGGATAAAAAGCACTGGCTGCAATACTCGTGGTCTATTTTGGATACCCAAGAACGCTTTGTATTTAATAAACTGATGACCGGTAGTTTCCGTGTCGGCGTTTCACAAAATCTTGTTGTTAAAGCGGTAGCCGATATTGCCAACCTCGATACCAATGTGCTGACCCACCGTATTATGGGCAGCTGGAAACCAGAGGACTATACCTTCGCCCAACTGATCCAACCCAAGCAGGATTCGGAAGATATATCGCGCCCTTACCCCTTCTTTCTGGCTTATCCCATACAGGAAACATCGACCGTGCAGAAATCTGTTGAAGAATTACAAACTGCTTTAGGTGATGCATCAGAATGGCAGGCCGAGTGGAAATGGGATGGCATCCGCGCGCAATTAATTAAGCGCGATGGCCAGCTTTTTATCTGGAGCCGCGGTGAGGACCTTTCGACAGATAAGTTCCCCGAACTGCATCCCTTTATGAAAAACCTGCCCGATGGTACCGTTTTGGATGGTGAGATTCTAAGTTTTCGCAATGGCTTACCCTTGCCATTTAATGTACTCCAAACCCGCATCGGCCGCAAAAACTTAACCAAGAAAATTCTGGAGGACAGTCCCGTTTCCCTCATCGCCTATGATTGCCTTGAATTTAATGGTGAAGATATCCGCAATAAAACACAAACTGAGCGAAGGGAAATTTTAGAGGGGCTGCACCAGGATAATGCCTATCCCGAAATTTTTAACATCTCGCCTTTAATTACATTCAGCAGTTGGGATGAGTTAAGCGAAATCCGCGGACAATCGCGCGAAATGATTGCCGAAGGCATTATGCTGAAACGTAAAAACGCGACCTACCAGGTAGGCCGTCGCCGCGGTGATTGGTGGAAATGGAAGATAGATCCGTTATCTATCGATGCCGTAATGATCTACGCCCAAAAAGGCCACGGCCGCCGCGCTGATCTGTACACCGACTATACTTTTGCCGTTTGGGATGGGGACAAACTTGTGCCATTTGCCAAAGCCTATTCGGGCCTAACCGATGCCGAGATTAACAAGGTCGATTATTTTGTTAAGCGCAACACCCTCGAAAAGTTCGGCCCTGTACGTACCGTAAAACCCGAGCTGGTTTTCGAGATCGGTTTCGAGGGGATCAACAAATCAAGCAGGCATAAATCGGGCGTGGCGCTGCGTTTCCCAAGGATATTGCGCTGGCGGCATGATAAACCGAAGGAAGAAGCCGATAGTATTGAAACATTGAAGGCGTTGTTAGGGGATAATATTTAAAAGTGGGAAGGATGTTATGTTGAGGCACTCGAAACATGGTGCGTGAAGGCCAACTACACCATAAAATCGACGGAGCTCAGCATAACATCTTACGTGCTGCTCTTGAGTTTCATCTTCCCTATGTCACATATCCCAATCATCCAACAAACAAATAAATCAATCATCTATATTTATCCCTATGCAATCAACGCTCCACATCCTCAACGGTGACGATACTTTAAAAGGCTTTAACGATAGCGGCCTGGATGGCGACATTATTGTTTGGCGCGAAGTACTTTCGGAAGGTCCTGTATCTAAAATAATCGACGGCGAATTTTGGAAGATGCGCGCCAAATGGATTAGCAATACGTTTAACGTAACAACCGAGCATTACTTTGAACACATGGTGGCCAAGCTGGATAAATTTAATTGCCCTTATCAGGAAATTAACCTCTGGTTTGAGTTTGATTTGCATTGCCAGATCAATATGCTGGTGGCCATGCAGCTGATAGAGCAGCAGGTTGATCTGAGCGACCGGTCGATATATTTAATTTCACCGGATAGCTACCCCGGCGTTGATGATTTTCGGGGGATGGGGCAACTGGATGGCGAACAACTCGAATACCTTTTCGATGGCCGCCTGCGCCTTACCGAATATGATTTCCGCCTGGCAGAAGAAGCCTGGACACTATATGTAAAAGGGGATGTAGCCGAATTGCAAAACTGGTTAGATACCAACCCTTTCTGGGGCAGCTTGCACCTGCTTAAGCCTGCCATGCAAGCACATGTAAAACGCCTGATCTTGAATGAAGCCGGCTTGGGTTATATCGAACAAAAACTGCTGTCAATTCAACAAAGCGGCATCGCCGACAAAGCCAGAATCTACGAAAAATTTTGGAGCGAAGAAAAGATCTACGGCCTGGGCGATAAAGCGTTGGACATTTATTGGGGTCGATTGAATAAAGGAGTTTAAGTGAACGCACTAAACCCTTCTAAAACTTCCCTGAAACTTAAAACAAACAGTTTGATCGTGATGCAGGCTGGCGTTTACTTTTAAAAACTGCTCGTCAACCTCCTGATAAGTTAGTTTAAATTCCAAGTTGGGCATCGAAGTTGGATCAATCATAGCCAGGAACTTCATATTATTGGAAATTGCCAATATCACATCACTTTCAATAGCTAAGGCCAAAATCTCCTTCACTATCTGTAGTATGCAGGCTCCAGGTAATACAGGCTGACCAGGGTAATGGCCCTCAAATATAGAATGTGCAGCGTTTAGCAATACAGTTGCAGTTACAGCACCATCGCCCGGCGCAAAATCCCGCAACGTATATAAATAGCCCCTTAACATGCCGAAACCAACATCAACGACCAGTATTTATTTTGATAATGGGTACAGATCAATACTTTTTTTATTGAAGCATCAAGCCCCGGCAATGCACCGTTCTTTACAGCATTAGCCGCCATCCATAAAGCAAAAGATGATGATGTTGGGTACTCACCACACAAATGTTTATAGTGTGCGATCTGATTATTTTTGAATAAACCTTTTTCTAACAGATCGAGCGGTACGTCGGTAATTGCATCGCCGTTTTTACCCGAAATAATGAGATCGATTTCCTCCAATGTAACAGCATTGGCGAATAGGAAATTGAGGATATCCTGCTCCATATCAACCGGCTTGTAGAAGGTTTGAAATGCATCCAGGCAAGCCATGTCATTTGCCGAAGCCTCGTTCGCCAATACAAAAAAAGCAGCACCCTCGCCGGCAATGGTACCGGGGGAGTTAACCGAGTATAAATCAGTATTTGTAAAATTGCCTTTTTTATAGGTATCGAAACGACTGAAAATAACATAATTAGCATCTGTTATTTCGTCGATACCGCCAACTAAAATGGTAGATGCCTCGTTCTCGGCAAACAGCATCGCTGTATCCATCAAAGCACTCTCGAAAGAGAAACTTTTATGAACGAATGTATTATTATAGGCATGGCATTGCAGCATCAAAGCAATTTGCGCAGCCACGGTATTATGGGTAGATTGTATAAAGGCTGTAGGCGGCAACATCTCCTCTTCCTGCTCAATAATGCGGGTCAGGAAAACGTTGGTATCTTCTACACAGCCGTAGGCGGTGCCGGTGATAATAGCATCGGGAAGGACTAAGTCGGCCTGCTGCAGGCAATCTTTGGCAGTTGCCACCCCCATTTTAATTACCCGGCTCATCCTGCGGCTCAATTTAGGGTCGAGGAATGGCTTATAATCCGGTTCAATAGCGGCTAAGCGTGGGGTATTGTAAATTACAGTTTCAGCCAAAAAAGGCACATCGCCAAAAGTTTGCTGTGGCGATATAGCTGATGCAGATCTGATATATAGCTTCATCATCACGCTTTAGAAAATATTAATGATGAACAATTACCGCCAAACCCAAACGAGTTTGATAGTACGTGATTGATGGGTTGATCGGTCAACAACTCGGTCTGCGGCGAAAATGGAAGCTCTTTCATCTGGGTCTCAAAACGCAGGTTAGGGAACACCAAACCATGTTTCAAAGCTAACAGCGAAAATACAGCCTCAATACCGCCGCTTGCGCCAAGGGTATGCCCTGTAAATGATTTGGTAGAACTCATTGGCGGATAATTACCATCAAAAAGTCGCATTACCGCCGTGCCTTCGCTTTGGTCGTTATTGGGCGTACCGGTGCCGTGCAGGTTGATGTAACCAATGTCTGATGGCTGCAACCCTGCACGTTTTAATGCGCCCTGCATAGCCATATATGGGCCGTCGCCTTCTGGCGAGGTTGCGGTTTGGTGATAGGCATCATTGCTGTTATCATAGCCGCTTAGTTTACCATAAAGTTCTTTATCTAGTTGTTGGGCAACTTTGTCTGCTACTAATACAACGTAGCCAGCTCCTTCGCCCAGGTTAAGCCCCTGGCGTTCTTCATCAAAAGGTTTACAGAACTCGCGGTCAAGGATCATTAGGGTGTTAAAACCGTTCAATGTAAACTTGGTAAAGGCATCGGTACCACCAGCTACTACAGCATCCAATATCCCCGCGCGAATTAATCTCGCCCCAAAAAATATGGCATTGGCTGATGATGAACAGGCCGTGCTGATGGTGGTTACATAACTATTGATCCCCAGTTTGTCGGCCACCAGTTCGGTAATATTACCGCAACCGTGATTTATAACATCCAGCAGGTCGCCGCTTTGGTCGTCTTTTAAAAAGTCTTCATAAAAATGTTCGCTCTTATCCATGCCACCAACGGTATTGGCAGAGATAAAGCCAATGCGCAGGCCTTCAATATTTTTCACACCCGAATCGTCAAGTGCCTCCTTAGCGGCAATGCTGCTCAATAATGCTGTCCGACTCATGTGCGCCGGAAATCCTGTTATTGCGGCCAGTTGCTCGTTACTAAATTTAACCTCAGCAGCAGGTATCTCGTGCGCATACTTGGTTTTAAGGTAGGTAATATCGGCCATGCCAGCCTTGCCACTTTTAAGCGCAGCCAGGTTCTCGGCCACATTGTTTCCAATGGCCGATATAGCGCCTAAGCCTGCAACGTAAACCGGTGAACTCATTTGTGTGCTATTCTTTTGTTTCCTTTTGTCATTGCGAGGTACGAAGCAATCTCGTAGTCGTGCTATGCGTTATGCATTCGCGAGGAGATTGCTTCGTACCTCGCAATGACAAGTTTTAAATACTAAATATTCTATTCAAATCCTCAACCCCAAACTCAACCCCGCCATCACTCTTCTCTACCAAAAATAAAGCCGCTTTATATTCATCCCCAAAAACATCAACCCAACCGCAAATGCAGGCTTGTAAAATATTATTACATAATAAATAACTCACCTGCTGCTGCAAAAATGCTGCATCAAATTGTGGGGTGATGTATAACGCATCTTCACCCTTAAACCCGTTGCGGATGCAGATCTCCCCAACTACAATATTAGGCAAGGTATACACAAACAATGATGGGCTTGCTATATCCTGCACTGATTCCCAATATTTAATATCAGCATCGAGGCTTGAGTTGGCGTTGGTTAAAACAATGCCAATTTCTTCGGGCTGATATTTCGACTTGTCAAAGCTATCCTTCAGCAACACCTCTGATGCCAGCCAGCCTAATTTACTCAGGTTATCCATTTTATAAAATTTAGGATAATTGAGTTCGAAATGCTGATATATAGCTAACAGAAAAACACCATGCTCAACATCCGGCTGAGCAAAGATCTGCCGCTCATTCTTGTAAACGGTATTCTCGCTAATGATACAGCTACTGGTGATATGTTGTTTTTGTGCCGACAAACTCTTTCTGCTAATTTATTTACTTAAAACCAATGCCCCATTACATCCCCCAAAACCTGAAGCCGTTTTTACACAATTTTTAATCTCTGCCTTACTTACAGCCGTTGTTATGTTTAATGGCGCAGTGCCCATTTCCTCAAAACCTAAAGTAGGTATAAGCGTGTTTTGTTCCATGCACTGTTTAGTTAATACAGTTTCTATTAATCCGGCAGCGCCTAAAGTGTGACCATAAAAGGCTTTTAGACCATTCACCCGGGTGTTTTGTAAGCCGGCATGCGTTATGGCCTTTGCTTCCATTTCGTCATTGTAGTGCGTTGCTGTGCCGTGTGCGGAGATTAAGTCAATGTCCTCAGCCTTAACGCCTGCATTGGTTATCGCTTTAGTAATGGCATCGCCCAATTCCTGCCCGGTACGTGATGGGCCCGAGATATGATTGGCATCGTTACTAATCCCTCCACCCGTTACGCGGATGTTCCCTCTATATTTTTCGTCACCCGATAAAATGACAGTAGCGGCACCTTCGCCCAAATTTAAACCATTACGGTTTTTATCAAAGGGTTTACATCTTTCTGCACTTAACGCCTGGAAAGATTGAAAGCCCGATACAACAAATTTCGAAATCACATCAGCCCCGGCAATAACTACCTGATCGTATCGGCCGGATTGGATCATTCGCATGCCCGTTACCAGTGCCATAACACCCGAGATGCAGGCGTTAGAAATAATAATCGGTTGACTGATAAATCCAAAGTGCTTAGCGATTAATTGTGCCGATGTATTTAAACTGATGCGCTTTTGTAAGGCTTCGTTGTTTTCTTCGGTTTCTATCAGGCTGATATTACCTTTGGTTGATGAGATAATCAATCCCGTTTTAGGGTCATCAACTTTAATATCAGTATGGCTTAAAGCATCTATTATCGATGCTATTAATAGTTGTTCAAATTTGGTATAAGTATGTTCGCCGGGAACAAAAATTTGATCCTGGTTGAAGATAGAGGCAGCAATCGGCACATCTGATAAATCAGGTCGATCATGTTTTTGAACGCCCGAAACGCCATTTTTTACTTGCTCAAAATTTTGCTGTGTGGTAATGCCTATAGGAGTGTAGACGTTATCTGCTATAATAAATACATCTTTCTTGCTGGTTCCCATTTGCGGCTCACACTTTATCTTGCTGTATAAATATTTTCATTTCGCAACTGGCTAGCAACATGTCGCCATGCCAAACTTTGCCGGTAATTACTGTTACGTCGAAAACCTGATCTTCTACTGTAATCTCGGTCAAAAGTTCATCGCCTGTTTTTGGCAGAGCAAAAACTTCGAAATCTTTTACTGCACCAATAAACCCGGCAGCAACGGGTTTGTTTTCGGTTAATGCTTTATAGCCGGCTTGGGCAGCTGCGGTTTGCGCGATATTTTCGAGTAAGCCGCCTTCCTGAAAGATACCGTCTATAATCAAGGGATTATCCTCATTAATAATGAAACTGCATCGTGCCGTAGTTTCATCCGCATGTAACAGTTGGTCTACCATTACAAATGGAGCCTTTTGAGGGATAAGTAAGATAGCAGATTGCGGTAACATAATCAACTAGGAATATAAACCGCCGTTAATAGATAAAACCTGCCCGGTGATGTAGCCAGAATCCGGCGATGCCAAAAACGCAGCCGCATGCGCCACTTCTTCGGGTAAACCGAAACGCCTAACAGGGATCTGATTGCGGAGTTCTTTTTCATCCAAACCTTCGGTCATATCTGTTTTAATAAAACCGGGGGCGAGTGCATTTACGGTGATGCCTTGCCGGCCAACCTCTTGGGCCAGTGCCTTGGTAGCGCCAATTACCCCTGCTTTAGCGGCCGAATAATTGGTTTGCCCCGGTAAGCCTTTAATACCCGACAGGGAAACCACATTGATGATTCGCCCGAAGCGGTTCATCATCATGCTGTTTAAAACAAGGCGAGTGGTGTAAAAGAAGCTGTCGAGGTTGGTGCTTATTACATTATCCCACTGTTCGTCGGTCATCCAGGCCAGCAGGCTATCATTGCGGATACCGGCGTTGTTTACCAGTACTTCGATGGGGCTTGCCTCGTTGGCCTCAATCCAGCTGCCTAAAACTTGCTGTACCTGTTCTTTGGCAGATACATCAAAAGGCATCAGTTCGCCATCGCCATTATTATCTTTAATAAGCCGAAGCGTTTCTTCTGCCTCGACTGTATTGCTTTTATAATTAATGAGTACATAATAACCCAGCGCGGCCATTTTAAGGCAAATTGCTCTGCCAATGCCTCGTGATCCGCCGGTAATTAATGCGCACTTCATATTTAGTTGGCCTGTGCAGGGATAAACGAACCTGCGGTTTCTAAAAATTCTCTAACCTTTTTCTGGGTTTTGTATTGCGGTACATCCTCAACAAATGCCGGGAAGATCTCTCGCACCTGGCCATAAACCGATGCCGACGCTGATGATAACCGATCCTGACAACCCATATACTCGATAGCCTGAATAATAGTCATCAGTTGGATGGTCAATACCTCGAACGAGTTATCGATCACTTTCTTGGTCATCAAAGCAGCGTTGCAACCCATACTCACCATATCCTGGTTATCATTATTATTCGGGATACTGTGTACATACATCGGGAATGATAGGGTCTGATTTTCGGCCACAGTTGATACCGCGGTAAACTGCACACCCTGCATACCGAAATTTAAGCCTAATACACCCAAGTTAACAAACGGCGGGAATTTCTGGTTTAGCTTTTGGTTGAGCAGGTAATTCAGCTGTCTTTCTGATAGCATCGACAATTTGGTGATCGCAATCTTCAGCTTGTCCATTTCCAGCGATACATAGTCTCCGTGGAAGTTACCGCCGTGGAAAACGTTGTTGTTTTCGTGGTCAATTACCGGGTTATCATTAACAGAATTCAGTTCGTTTTCCAAAACGTCGCCCGCGTACTGGATGGTATCATAGATTGGGCCCAGGATCTGTGTAACGCAACGCAACGAGTAATACTCTTGCACCTTATCTTCAAATACCTCCTGATCCAGGTTATCCGGATTATATAGATGCTCCGAACGATCACGGATCAGTTTGCTGTCTTTTAAAATCTCGCGCATTTGCGTACCGATTTCGTTTTGGCCAAGGTGACGTTTAACGATATTCAGCTCGTAACTGAAGTGATCATCATAAGCCTCTACAATCTCATTAACCATTGACGATAGCATTACCGACCAATCCAGCAGCTTTTGCGCACGGATCACGTTAGTCATCCCGATACCGGTCATGGCCGACGTACCATTGATAATAGCCAGTCCTTCACGACCGTGGATAGTCAGCGCTTTAACACCCTGCTCGGCAAAAACCTCTGCTGTTGGCCTTACTTCACCTTCGAAAATAACTTCTCCCTCACCAATCAGCACCAGGCCCAAGTGAGCCAGTTGTACTAAATCGCCGCTGGCGCCTACGCCCCCATGCTCAAAAATACAAGGCGCTATGTTCTTGTTGATCAGATCAACCAGCAAATGCACCAAATCAGGGTGAATACCAGAGCGGCCCTGCATAAAACTATTCAATCGTGCCACCATTAGGGCTTTCACCAAATGGGCAGGCAGTAAATTACCGCTTCCAGATGAGTGGCTGCGGATTAAATTATATTGAAGCTGTAAAAGGCTATCGTCGCTTATTTTATACTGGGCCATTGGGCCAAAACCGGTATTGATACCGTATATCAGCTTGTTTGACGAGAACTTTTGTAGAAAATTATAGTTGACTTGAACTTTATCTAAAGCCGCCGGATCTAAAACAATTTGCTGCTGATTAAAGATAATCTCTGCAAAATCATGTAAGGGCAACGTGCTTTGTCCAACAATTATCATGGGCAAATTTTTTGTAATATATATGGATATTTAAACGGGTAAATTTAGGAAAATATATGGTAGGATTTCATTCCTTTTGTCATTCTGATTTATAAAATCCAAGGCCTTTAAAAGTGAAATGACATATTGTGATTTTGTCATTGCGAGGTAAGAAGCAATCTTGTCGCATGCTTCTGCGATCTGTATAGTTACGAGATTGCTTCGTACCTCGCAATGACAATAAGAAAAAAAAAGACGAGATTAGTTCACAATTAGCTTTTCATTAGGGATGGTAGAGTGATTTATGAATCGTCAGTGGATGTTCTTTTTCTTTGACCGCCAAAGAAAAATGAACCAAAAAGAAAGCTCGCAGCCGGGTTCTGTTGCTATGAAAGCGCTGTGGTTGGGCAGGGCCTGTGATTACCGCAACATTACCAATGCTGCCCTAAAGACTGCTATTTAAGTTTGCGGATTCGGATGGAAAGAGCTGCGCAATGCGCGGTGGCCTGACAGAAACGCGGGCCATGCGTGGGCCTCGTGCGGGGAAGCATTTTTCTGTCTTGAGTTATTCACTTGTTAATTGTTTTTTAAGGTGTTCATGAAATCGCTGCGCTTAGTATTGGTTTATTTTGGATCAAGCCAAAAGAACTAGCCCCTGCGGCAATGAGCAGACTGACGTAAATAAATAGCACGAACCTCTAAATAAAGCGTTATCGTTAACATAGGCATAAACCTCTGTGCTATTCGTGATTACATCGTTCCTCGCAATGACGTGTTTTTTTATAGCAAAGGTAATCTGTATGCGACGAGATTGCCACGCTATCGCTCGTAGAGGAAATTATTTAGTAGAATGCTCTAAAATATAATCCGCCATAGAATTTACATCAACCAAAACCTTACGTCCGTCTTTAGGATCTTTAATGGTGATACCGTATTCTTTTTTCAAAAGTACGATCAGTTCTAATGAATCTATAGAATCCAGGCCTAAACCATCACCGAATAATGGCTCATCGTCTTTAATGTCGGCCGGGGTAAGGTCTGTTAAGTTTAAGAATTTGATGATCTGACCTTTTAGCTGTTCTTTCAGCGCTTCTTTTTCCATTATATATATTCTCCTAAATCAGGTTCTTCTTTTTTAATCCAATGTATGCTGCCAGTTGTATCAGCACGGTAATACCAAGCAAAGGTAGCAGATTTGGTATTACATCTTTAAGTTTTCCGCCCTCTAAAAATAAGCTGTAGTAAGCCTCAATGCTCCAGTGCAATGGCGAAAGTACGGCAACTGTTTTAAAACCGTCGGGCATGGCAAAACTTGGCACCAACAAACCGCCTATGGCTGCCAATATCACGATTGATACTGCACCAAATCCGTTAGCCTGCTCCTGTGTATGTGCATAAACGCCCATGCAAATGGCATAACTCACCGCGCACCAACCACAAACTAAGGTTACTACCAGCAGGGCTAAATAATCACTCGGCAGATTGAGGGCGGGTAATCCAATTAGTGGAAATAGCCAAATGCCCATTGAAAATATTACCACAGCTTGCAGCAAAGTAACGCCGAGATAAGTAATTTGTTTAGAGATGAGCGCCACCATAAAATCTGTAGGCAGCGTTTTAAGGCGGATAAAGCTGCCGCTTAATTTTTCCCTCACTACACTTCCGCCAAGCGAAATAATAATGAAAAACATAGCAAATATCGTCCATGCCGGTACATTATGTTGGGAGGCATTGGGCATAATGGTCCCCCCGCTTATAGATACAGGGACTTCATTAATATTGGTTTGGTTATTCAGCAAATCTTTTTCCAGAGCTTCGGGCAATGGTTTTTCATTGATGGCGAAGTAAAGCTGACGCAGCGTTTCGCGGCTTTCTACAATCTGTAATGCGCTCCGTAAAGCACCATTGATAGAAAACCGATACGATTGCTGTAAGATCGGCTGAAAGTACATCGTCAGCGGATTTACCGAGATCTTTTTATTTACCGTATCACCATTTAAACCGAAACTGTTTAGTGCCTTGCCAGATACATTTTTTGCCTTCGCGGTAATCTTCTGTGTGTAATCAGCCGGGATTACAATGGCCAGCAAAGCATCCTTGCCGCGCATGCGGTTTTTAATGGCTTCTTCGGCTTCCGTTTTGGGGATGCTAATCATTTTAAACATCCCGATCTTATCGATAGATTGAATGAGCTGCGTACTCAGCTTTCCGGTATCGCGGTTGCAAACCATCATAGCGATGCGGTTTTTGTTCACCAGCTGAAACGTACTGTTTTGGATACTGGTAACAATAACCACCAGTATAATCGGCATGATAAACATCAGCGCAATCCCTACTTTATCGCGAAGCAAGATCCTGATATCTTTGATAATGGTTGCCTTTAATTTATACATCAGTCGCGGTATTGTTTGCCGGTTAAATTTAAAAACAAGCCTTCTAAGGTCGGCTGGCCATATTTTTCCATCAGGCCATCAAGATCGCCCTGGGCAATGATCTGGCCATCATCTATCAGTGCAACTTCATTACATAAATCCTCTGCCTCACCCAACTGGTGCGATGTATAAACCAGTGTGGTACCCGCATCGTTGATCTTATGCAAATAGTCGATAATAGCATGACGGGTTTGCACGTCTACACCTACCGTCGGTTCATCCAAAATCAAGATAGCCGGGTTGTGGATCACGCCTATTGCCAGGTTTACACGACGTTTCATCCCACCAGAGAATTTCTCTACGGATTGGTTGCGTACATCCTGTAAACCTAAAACTTCCAGTAATTCAGTAGTACGCTGGTTAGTTTGCTTTTTAGTTAGCCCTGCCCAGGCACCGAAAAACTCGAGGTTCTCAGCAGGACTCAGTTCCTGGTAAAAAGAAAAGTCCTGCGGAACGAAGCCGAATAACTTATTTACTTCTTTATCTTTTTTAATCCCAATCGGCTGACCTAATAATTTAATGCTCCCGCTTTCAGCAGAGATCAAACCGGTCATCAGGCTCATCAGCGTAGTTTTACCGGCACCATTAGGGCCAAATATACCGAAGCGTTCTCCTTTAGGGATCTGCAGATTCAGCCCGGCAAAATGCACCCCTGCATCTTCAGTATAACTAAATGTGAGGTTTTGTATATCTACCGCTAAATCTGCCATGGTTACCATTTTATATTTTTCAGTTCGATAAAAGCCTTACGTTCAATTTCGGCAATCTCTATCAGATAGTCGCCCATCTGGTTAAAATCTGCCTGCGAACCTAAGCGTCCTTTATAGATCCCTGCAGCTAATACGGCTGCGGTACGCCAAAGGTCACCTGTCTCAGTAAATTTTTCTGAACTTTTTAACAGATCGTCATTAGGTAGAAAGGCATACGCCTCCTGCAAAAAGGCTCCGTACATGTAGCGGAAGCCTCCGCCACCGGTGCCGATCTCTTCCTGCATACGCACCAGTTGTGCTAAATAAAGGCCTGCTTTTTCCAGCCCTAAATTGTCGCGCCATTTCTTAATACGGCCTCCGGTATATTGAATACCATTTACACCGGCAAACCAGCCGGGTATATTCAGCATATTGCTTACGTTTAGTTTGATGCCGTTTTTTATCGCTTTGCGGATGGTATCATCAGTAACCTCCACATGTTGTGCCGGGTAATAGATCTGCCCTTTAGGAGCTAATGCCCCTTTGGCAAAACGTACACGCTCTAACTCGTAAGTGGTAAGCGTAGTAGGGAATTCCATAATCGGGTCGCTGATGAGGTAGTTGTCTTCCTCCTTGCCAAAAACAATCAGGTTATGGGCATTAAAGTGAAAACGGTACTCGCGCGGAAAATACGACAGGTAGTAAACACCAACCTGGCATCCCACCGGGCTACCGGCTGCTAAAGCATCCTGCAAATATTTTTCAGCTTCAGCTTTCGAACTAAATTTCTTGCGTACGATGGGAATACCCAAAGCCTTACAGGTACGCTTAAATATCAAACCCGGAAACGTGCGAAACGCAATAGCCGGGCCGTTGTTAACTTTTATTAATGGTATATAGGCAAAAAACAAACCCGCGCCCATGCCAAAGGCCAGCGGCTCGGTTATTTTTGCAGCCCCAATATTTTGTAATAAACTCGAAGTAACACCTGATTCGCAATGTGCAGACTGGCGGTGTACAAAATCAACTTTCATGCACATTCATGCTTTTAAGGTCGGCAACCTTAACATTAAACGCCTTGGCGTATTTTTGTAATTTTTTGTCTGATAAACTATCGAATACTTCCGGCTTTAAATGACGTTTGATTTGCCATTGCCAAAAACCGGTATAACCGGCCAGTATCGATGCGTCCATCAGCCTGTATTCCATAAAAAACAAGAGGGGGCTTGCTTCTTTATTTAGTACCTTTTGTTTGGCGGAGGCTATACGCTGGTCAATATCCTGCCATGCTAAGTCGAGGGCCTGGGCTTTTACCTCCCAGCCGCTGCTTAGTTGGGTGGTGTACTTACCATCCTTGTCGGTGGCATAGCAAACCTCGCGGGTAATTTTACCCAACGAACCCAAATCCTGCGGAACATCTTCCTTTTTCATGTACTCAACTCCTTATCAACCCGCTTACACCACGGTAAGCATCGCATACATATACGAAAAACGCGAGCTCTCTGGTACCAGCAGTAATATCTTTTCGCCTTTTTTAAGCTTACCTGTGTTAAACATTTCGTTAATCATCAGGTAAACCGATGCCGCACCCACGTTACCTACAGTATAAAGGTTGATAAACCATTTTTCGTAAGGGATACCACCACCGTAAATCTGGATCAGATCGTAAATTTTACCTTTAAAAAAGTCGCTCGAAATGTGCGGTAAAAAGTGATCGATATCTTCCACCGTTAAACCACGCCTTTCAAAAATCTCTTTAATCTTTTGCCCACCAAGCGGTACAATGTTATCGCTCAGCAAACCAATATCTTGTTTCACACTGAAGATCGATTTATTCATCACCTCTTCCGGCGTAAAATCCATAAAGCCTTTCAATGTACCATCAGCTTCCTTTTCGGCACCCATGTACATGCAGGTTTCCATTTCGTTGGCGTACGATACACCTTCTATCCAATCCACACGCATGCTCAGGCCTTCTGCATTCGGGGTGTCGCTCATCAAAAATGCAGAAGCACCGTCTGATAGCATCCAACGTAAAAAGTCTTTCTGGAAAGCGATATATGGGTTTTCGTTCAGTTCTTTAATTTTCTGAACTTCTTCTTCAAACACGTCAGAAACCAACAGACCTGAGAAACGCTCAGAGCCCGTAGCAATCGCATTTTTTACTTCACCTGCTTTAATAGCCAGGTAAGCATATTTTAAAGCATGCATCCCTGCGCAGCACACGCCCGATGGTGATACCACCTCGATCGGGCCTATCTCTGGTAACCAACCATGCGTCATTACGCCATGGCTTGGCATCATCTGGTCGGGCGATGAAGTACCGCACGAGAGCAGTTCTATTTCTTTTAATTTTTCAGGATTGTTCTTAAACAATTCCTTAACAGCAAGGGCGGTCATCTGGGCATTAGTATGCGTTGATTTGCCCCCTTTTTCTAAAGCGTAATAGCGGTTGATGATACCATTATTGCGCAGTACTATCTTTTTTGATTTGGATGGTTTATTATCTATATAACCCAAATAAGCTTCCATGTCGTCATTCGCCACGGGCTCGTTCGGAAAAAATGCAGCAGTTGAATTTATATATACCTGATTGGTAGACATAGTTTTAGTTTAATAATAAGTAATGAAGTTTTTTATTTCGAATTTTTTTCCCTGTAAATGGTCGTACTAAAAAAGTATCTAATGTCAGTAATATCGGCGCACCTATAAACAACGCAATAAACAGATAATATTTAAAAGCAGTTGTCCACGGCAATTGATTTTTTCGTTTAGTAATCACCTTGGCCCAGGCGGCAAAAATATATTTGGCCTTGGCTTCGATAACCATTAACGGGTATTTAATCATCACCGCACCTGCATCAACCATTTGCTGTTGCATGCCTTCCCAGCTGCTGCTGTTTAGATGCTGTATAACGGTTTCGCCATAAACTTTAGTGCGTTCAATATCTTCATCGCTCACACCTGGTTTTGGAAACACATTTAAATAACGCTCTTTTTTGCCGCTTAGCATCCAGTAAAATATAGTCACAAAACTAATGGGGTTCGAATGCCTATCTACTAACGCAACATTGCCCACATGGTTTGCACAGGCATCGGCTAATAGCTTTTTTATTTTATCAAAAGCGTTAAGCCACATGTTTCGGCCCGCGCTAATAGTTACCACGGGGGTATCTTTAATAAGGGCTTTAAACTTCGGGTCCTGCAATAAGGTGCTTGACGGGATGCTGGGTGATAAAAACCAGGGCTGATAAGCCAGTACGATCAGATCGTACTTATCTTCCTGTAAAGTGTAGGGCAGCAATGGTCTTGGGATACCCATTACACAATCGGGCATTACACCGAAGAAGCGGCTACCGGTCCAAGGGAAATCGAAATTAGTTTCGGGGTAGATCCGTACTTTCTCTACCGACGCGCCGGATGCCGCCATAGGCGCAGTAAACGAATCAATAATGTCGCCCATTTGCCCCGACTGTGAGTAGTATATTGCTAAAATCTTTTTACCCATTAACGATCTAGTTTAAATCTTCGGGGTGCAGCACCTTAGAGGTTTTGCTATACTCTAATACCGCATGTTGCACAACCGGCGACAAGCTTTTAAAGTGTTCTTTTATATATGCTTTATCGGCATTAATGTTGCTGTGGTACTTTACAATTTTAGGGGCGTGTTCTTGTATACCGAGGCGTAAAAATCGAAACTCTGTATTGTTGCTATCGGCCATAAATGCGGTTTGAAACTTAATGCGGCCGCTTTTAAAACTCTGCAACTTATCTTTTGGCTTGCTCAACAGTCCGGCTTTGCGCATTAGCAAAACACCTTCGTAAGCATCGCGATCACCGGCAGGGGCACTGGCAATGGCGGTTAACTCATCATTTACATCATCTAGTTTGCCCGAGGCCATTACCTGGTAAAAGGTTGATTTCTCAAACTTCTGCAGCAAATTTCCAGCCTTAGCAAAACAAACCGATGTAACTAAAAACAATAAAAAAACTAATCTTCTGTCCATAAAAATCAGCTCAAGGCCGTACCAAACATAATAAAATATAAACGACCTCACAACCGTTTATTGTACGATGCAAGGCCGCATTGAATTAGTACGACAAGTTAAATTTCGTTTGGTTTAAAGCAGCTTCACCAGTTTCTCGCCCTGTAAAATAGGGATGGCCGTGGTAATGTCCACATTAAGGCAAAAAGCTATATCTTTTTCGATACCCAATTTACGCATGCGCTCACCGTGCGAAGTTTTGCTCAAATAGGCAGATATATCGCCTTTACCTAGCTGATACAGGTCGTGAGCAGCCAAAGCTGGGTCATCCATTTTATAATCGCCAACAGCAGTCAGGTGATCAATTACGGCACCTGCAAAAGCAGTGTCTTCCAGGTTGAAGTTATTTTTCCATCCGGCACAAACCAGCAGGATATTCTCGTTCTGCGTTTTTAGCCAGTTACTTAAAGAAGTAAGGTTTAAGAACGATCCAATCACCACTTTTTTGGCTTTGCGCGATAAATGCAGCGCTTGTGTGCCATTAGTTGTGGTTAGTACTACGGTTTTACCCGCAACCTTTTCGGCTGTGTAAGAGAAGGGCGAATTACCAAAATCAAAGCCATCAACCACACTTCCGTCGCGCTCGGCGGCCAGCAAATAACCGGTTCCTTTTTCGCGGTAAGCTACGCATTCTTCTACCTGCGCAACCGGGATTATTGCCTCGGCACCATTTTCAATACCATAGCAAATAGATGATGTTGCACGAAAGATATCGATGATAACTACGATGTAATCCTCGACATTGTATAGGGATAGTAATGCTGGTGAAAGGCAAACCTCGAGGGATGGTGATTTCGAATTTTCCAATGCTTATATGTTTTTTACGACTCTCGAAAGGCGAGGCCACTTTATTTAAAATTTGTCATTGCGAAGTATGAAGCAATCTCGTAGCTATGCAACTCGATTAAGCACTGGCGACGAGGTTGCCGCGCTATCGCTCGCAATGACAAACAGGATATATCTTGATTCTCTATTTAAACGGCGGCTTCACAACCTCTGCTTTCACTTTATTATCGCGGATCTTGATATAGATCTCGGTGCCTTCTTTGGCGAAATTATTTTGCACATAGCCCATGCCGATAGCAATTTGTAACGACGGCGATTGTGTACCCGAAGTTACTTTACCAATGTTGTTGCCTTCTGCATCAACAATCTCGTAATCGTGGCGAGGGATACCGCGCTCAATCATTTTAAAGCCAACCAGTTTTTTGGTAACGCCCGCGGTTTTTTGTGCCTGTAAAGCTTCTGAGTTGGTAAACTCCTTGCTGAATTTGGTAACCCAGCCTAAACCCGCTTCCAGTGGCGAAGTAGTATCATCAATATCATTACCGTACAGGCAGAAACCCATTTCTAAACGTAGCGTATCACGGGCGCCTAAACCAATTGGTTTAATACCGAAAGGTTCGCCAGCTTCAAATACGGCATTCCAGATGTGCTCTGCATTGGCATTATCGCAATAAATTTCGAAACCACCTGCACCGGTATAGCCTGTTGCTGATACAACCACGTTATCAATACCTGCAAACTTACCTTTGTTAAAAGTGTAATATTCCATCGAACCTAAGTCGATGTCAGTTAATGACTGTAATGCTTCGGCAGCTTTGGGGCCTTGCACGGCTAAAAGTGAAGTACGGTCTGAGATGTCTTTCATATCAACACCTTTGGTATTGAATTTAGAGATCCAGTTCCAGTCCTTTTCGATGTTTGATGCGTTGACAACCAGCATATAAGTTTTATCGTCTATGCGATAAACCAGCAGGTCATCTACAATACCGCCATCTTCGTTTGGTAAACAAGAGTATTGTACCTTACCATCATACAATTTTGAGGCGTCATTACTGGTAACACGCTGGATGAGATCTAAAGCGTTTTCGCCCTTCAAAATAAACTCGCCCATGTGGCTTACATCAAACACACCAACCGCTTTGCGTACGGTTTCATGTTCGGCGTTAATGCCGTTATATTGCACGGGCATATTATAACCTGCAAAAGGCACCATCTTAGCGCCTAAACTACTATGTATATGGGATAAAGCTGTATTCTTCATGCGTTATTTATAAAACGCAAAAGTAACATTATTAAGTTAGCCGTTTAATACCTGCTGATAAAAAGCTACCAGCTTATTTGTAACAAGCTTAACATCGTGTGCGCACTCTACCAGCTTGCGGGCATTGTGGCCAATTTGCTTGCAATATTCTTCGTCGGTAATGCAACGGTGGATGCAGTTATAAAACTCCTCGCGGGTATTGGCTATCAGGATGTTTTCGCCGTGGGTATAGTTAATGCCCTCGGCACCCAGTGAGGTAGAGATAATACATTTTTCCATCGCCATGCCCTCTACAATTTTAACACGCATACCACCGCTTGATAGCAGGGGCACAATCATAATGGCCTTGCTGTTCACAAACTCCAGCGCGTCATCAACCTCGCCCTGGATGTAAATTTTGCCCATTACCTCGTAATCATCAAACTGTTCTGGAATATCATTACCCGCAACATACAGCCTTGATGCAAGAGTGCCGTTAGAAAGATCGTGATAAAAAGTATTCAAAAACCATTGAATGCCTTCGCGGTTAGGCATCCAGTCTAACGACCCTAAAAAGAACAGACTCGGAAACTCGGTCTTGCTGTAATCGGGATTGTACTTTGCCATATCCAAACCAACAGGCAAAACATTTACCGGCGGTTTAATGCCATATACCAGCATGGTTTCTTCATCCTGCTCGGTAAATACAGCAATGGCATCGAAACGGTTAAGCTGATGCAGTTCGTATTTTTTGATGCGGGATGCCATTAGCTTTAAATACCACTTTTTAAAGGGATCGCCTTTTTGTACTGCAAGCCGCTGCCAAACCTGGTGCTCTATATTGTGCGAGCGGTAAACCAGCTTGGTTTTACCGTACTTACATACGGCAGTGATGTAAGGCGTTACAAATAAGCCCTCAAACTGTACAATATCATATTGATGTGTACGCAGTTCTTCGATCAGCATTTTTTCGAAGCCGTGGTTATAAAAACGGTCGATATAATGGGCATGACTTTTAAACAAGTTCATGGCGGCCTCATACATCGAAATGCGAATATTGATGGGGTAAGATTTGTATTTAATGCGGCTCATCAGCGCCTGCGAATCGTCGCTTTCTTCGGGATAATGCGCATGCTGTTTGGCATTAAGGGCAAACAGCGTAACCTCGTGACCCAGATCGAGCAGGCCCTTAATTGTATTACATACCACAATAGGGTATCCACCATTTTGCGGAAATGGGATGCGGTGTGTAAGAATAAGTACCTTCACTTGGTTTGTTGGTTTGAAGCAAAAATAACATCCCAACCGGCCGAATCAAAGCTTCTTTAAAAAATAGTTAGCTGTGGGTCGGTAACCCTAAAGGTGCGGCGATGATAAGGAGTAAAACCTTTCTCTAACACAACGTTGCGGTGTTTAATGGTGGGGTAGCCTTTGTTACTGTGCCAATCATACTCCGGGTGCTCATCGGCAATCTGCTTCATAAAGTCATCCCGGTAGGTTTTGGCTAAAACAGATGCTGCCGCGATGCTGAAATATAAAGAGTCGCCTTTGATAATGCACTTATGCGGTGTGCTGCCGAATTTGTTAAACCGGTTACCATCAATAATTAAAAATTGCGGTTGCAAGTGTAATTTTTCAATAGCGCGGTGCATAGCCAGAAATGAGGCATTTAAGATATTGATTTGGTCGATCTCGTTATTATCTACTACCCCTACGGCATGGGCAATAGCCCTTTGCTCTATCTCGGTACGCAGTTGGTAGCGTACTTCTTCGCTCAATACTTTCGAATCGTTGAGCAGATCGTGCTCAAAATCATCGGGCAATATTACGGCAGCGGCAAATACAGGCCCGGCCAAACAGCCACGGCCAGCTTCGTCACATCCTGCTTCTAAAAATTCATATTGATACCTGGCTAATAACATCTTTTAATCCTGCCGCAAATATCCTACTTATGATCGAAAGTTTTTTTTTAAAAAATTCTCAACGTAAGCAGTGTAATATCGTCAATGGCTTTGCCTTTAATTACCAGGTTAAGGTGGTCCATAATGGTTTGGTTAAACCTATCGGGGTTTAAATGGCCGTTATTAATTACAAACTCTATCAATTGTTCATCCGTCCAATGGGTATTGTTTCGCAGTTCATAATCCATCAGTCCATCGGTATAATTAAACACCAATGATGCCGGTTTTACCTGAACCTCACCATGGTTTATAAAGGGCAGGGCGTCAAACACACCCAGCATCGTAGTACCCAGGTTTAGCGATATAGCCTCTCCATCAGCATATAATATGGGCGGGTTATGGCCTGCGTTAATATAGTTAAGCGTGCGGGTATCCTCGTTATACTTGGCGATAAACATGGTGATAAAACGCTCGCCCTTGGTATTACGGATTATAATTTTGTTAAGCCGCTCTACAACGGTACTCAAATCGGTTTCAACCGTGGCCCAGGCCCGCAGACTGGCCTGAAAATTGGCCATCAACAAAGCCGCCGAAATTCCCTTGCCAGATACATCTGCAATGCACCACAAAAACTCATGATCGTTGAGGCGCATAAAATCGAAATAATCGCCGCCGATATCCTGGTGGGGTAAATATTTAGCGCCGATCTCAACCGCTTTGTCTTTATGCAACCTTAGCGGGATCAGCATATTTTGTACCTCAACAGCCAATTCCATTTCGCGGTGAAAACGCTCGGTTTGCAGCCGTTCTCTAAATAACTTCTTATTCTCTAACGCAACCACAATTACGTTGATAAGCGTTTGGATAAAGTTAAGGTCATTACTCACCATATCGCCCGAGGTGTTAAAATCGCCGATCAAGGCGTAGGCTAATGGTTTGTTTTTATGATGAAACGGGATGAAGTAATAATATTCGCTTAAAATAGGATCGCGGTGCCCGGATAAAACCATGGGCGATTTTACCTTATTTAGTTTCTGGCACGATTTGATTAGCGCTGATGCATTTTCGTTTTCGCCGCCATATTTTGAAACGCACACAAAAGTGCCGTTCTTTTCTATCAAAAAACGGAGCTTACCCACCTGGAGGTAATTCTTTAAAATAACCTCCAGCATTTGGATGAGTACAGGTGTAGAAGTGTTTTTATTGATGGCCCGGGTAACCTCTAAAAGAGAGTTTAATTCTGACTGCCGTTTTAGCAGCAATCTAATCAGCTCATCTTCGCCCGAACTTTGATCAACTTGTTCCATTAATTAAGCATTCGCAATACCGTCTAAAATAGAAAAATTAATTATTGTAACCAGAAGAGTTTTTCATTTATCGATAATAGTCAAATTATCTAACTAAACGGCCCTTCCAGGCATACTTACGCGTGTTTCCCATCAAACCAACGTAAACCACGTAAAATATATGAATAGGTGATAAGATTAGAATTAGTTTAACCAGTGATTTTCTATTAAAAAAGGATGTGATTAATAGCAGAAGCATTGATTCGGATAATAGTTTGATTAATAATTCGATTAATAACAACTTGAACAGCCCAGTATAGAAAAATCCACCAACAAAATTAACTAATAATGATATGTTGAATAGCCACATACCTACAGCCAGCGCCACTACCTTTTTATCTTTATACCTGGTTGATTTTGATGCCCACCTGCGCCTTTGTTGTATAAAAGCATGGAGCGATGGTTTGGCATAGGTATAAACTATAGCCTTCGTATCTTTTAAAAAGCCGATGCGGCCTGGATATTTAACAGCCACTTTTTGCAATAGCAGCTCATCATCGCCCGATGCCAGATCATCTATACCTTTAAACCCTCCCACTTCATAAAATACGTCTTTTCGGTAAGCCAGGTTTGCACCATTACAGGTTGACGCCCTGCCATTGCCAATAAAGGCCGCGCCAATGCCAATCAAGAAAGAAAATTCGAGCGTTTGCAGCCTTTCGAAAAAAGACCGCTCATGAAAATAGGTAACCGGCGAAGAGATCATCACAGGGTTATAAGTTTCGTAATAACCTACCACGGTAGATAACCATTGGCTGTCCATGCGGCAATCGGCATCGGTAGCTACCAGTAAATCTCCGGTCGACCGGGCAATGGCTTCTGATATGGCTTTCTTTTTATAAGAATTAAGCGCCTGGTCTTCTTTCAACTGTAATAGCTTTACCCCTCTATTCGCGTAGCTTAAAATAATACCTGCTGTATTATCGGTCGAGTGATCATCTACGATAATAATCTCGGTTAGCTCGTGCGGATAATCCTGCGCCAACAAATCATCAATAGTTTCGGCAATGTTATCAGCCTCATCACGGGCGGCTATCAGTATGGTAACCTTCGTTTTAAATGGCTCACCAAGTAAAACAGGATGTTTTATAGCAACCCATCCCCTGATAAGGTAAATTAAAACCAGTACGTACAAACTGGTTAATAAGAAAGAAATACAAATGTATAAAGCGATCAAAAGAACTTCATTTTAAAAACAAATATAGAACCTAATATCGCCGGAACAATTAAATTGATAAACCAGATAGATGAAACCGCTGCAATTACGGCCACCGGCTGGTTTGATATATAGGCAAAAAACGTGGTGGCAGTTACGCTGCGCACCCCAACATCAAGCAAATCAAGCGAGGGTAATATCGATTGGATAAAGAACAAGATCAGTACCATCATTACCATCGGAAATATGGGCATTTGCGGCACCAACAGGTGCAGCACCAAAAAATACTGAAAAGTAAACACAGCAAACCGTGCCAGGCAAAACAACATGATACGATTAAGCTCTACCACGTGATAACGGTTCATGATCTCGAAAAAGCGGTGATACTTTTTCAAAAACTTAATGCTGTTAAGCACTGATACCAGCCAGCTGATGTTAAAAAAGAATACCAGCAAAAGCGTAATTACCAGCATGCCCGAAAACACTGCGGCCAGATAAAGCCAGATCTGCATGTGCAAAAATGTATAACCGAACCATAGCAGGGCGATAATACCCAGCACATTGGTAATAACCATTTGCCCTAATGAACCCACCGCCATAGAGAACACCCCGTGGATACGTTTGCGTGGAGGCAAAAACATTACACGGCCGCCATACTCACCTAAGCGGTTGGGTGTAAAAATGGCCAGCGTTAATCCGCAAAAAACAGATTCTATTGCACTATAGATAGTTATTGGCGAAATTACACGGGTAAGGTAACGCCATTTCATGGCTTCTAAGAACCAGTTAAGCAGCATGAGCAATACAACCAATAGTAATATAGAAACTACCTCACCTCGGTTTAACGCCTCCGTAAGCCTGCGAAACTGCGTTAAATTAGCGTTGTTGCTTACTTTATGGTAAATAAAGCCAAACGCCAAAATAACAATGGCTGCCTTAATGAGGTACGAGAATAACTTTTTTGCGACGCGGGTCAACTGCTGAAATTTGGTACAATGTTACAAAAATAGAGCAAGCCTGGGGCCTGCTTTACCTGTTCTACTATTTTTATGACACTATTTTAAACGAGCCTTCAGGAAGGTTAGTGTGTAGCCGTAGGCTTCTTTAGTGGCCGCGCTATCATATATAGGGCTGCTTGGGTTAGCAAAACCATGGTCGGCATCATACTGGTGCACATATAGTTTTTTACCTGCGGTTTTCATATCATCGCCAAATTTGGCAACCACTTTGGGGTTTATCCATTGGTCTTTATTAGCAAAATTGCCCAGCACATCGGTGTGCAAAGTTTTCAGTTTATTAACATCTTGCTCTGGCATGCCATAATACATAACACAAGCTACAGCCTGGTTACCGGCAAGTAAACTGCTTTGCAAACTCCAGCCGCCGCCGAAACACCAGCCTAACGTAGCAATGTGCGCCTTTGGCCCTGCGTAAGCAATGGCTCCGCTGATAATAGCTTCTGCCCTGTCGTCTTTTACGGCCTGCATAAACTTACCGGCTTCTTCGCGCGTGGTGGCTATTTTACCATCGTATAAATCCAGCGCAATCACGTTTACGTTGCCAATATCATTATATAACTTCTCCGATTCCTTTTTTACAAAATCATTCAATCCCCACCACTCATGTATAACCAGCAAGTAGTTATTGTTTGGTTTTTTTGCTTTCAACAGATAAGCTGATGCGTCTTTGCCATCCGAAGTTTTATAAGTAATTACCTCGCCAATACTGCTCTGAAAATGAATTTTAGATGGGTTAAGGTGCGCCATCCTAAAGTTTTTATTAGATGCCAGCATGGCAAATCGCTGCGTTGCGCTAGGGTTACCACAGCATAGCACTTTGCTTTGGGAAAATCCCATTAAACTACCGGCAATTAGTAAGGTAAGAAGTAATAACTTTTTCATAAAAAACGATTGAGGTAATGTTTATACAATTAACGGCGCAGGTTGTTTAACGGTTGCGGAAGTATTTGCGCCTAGGCATCCAAACCAGTAATAAACAGCAGTCGCTCGGCTCTTGCCGAGTGACGACGATTAACAGGCCTCTGGCCTAAATTAATTATAGTTGCGATTTAAAAAGTCGGCCGGAGGCCATGGAATATTGGTCGCTCGGCAAAAGCCGAGCGACTGCGGTCTTTTTCCTTTTTACTTCAATATCTCCCTGATATCATCAGCAGTAAGCGTTTTAATAAAGCTTTCCTCGGTGGTGATCAGCGCGCGGGCCACGCTCAGTTTGCGTTGCTGCAGGGCCAGGATCTTTTCTTCTACCGTGTCTTTGGTGATGAATTTATAGATAAAGATATTTTTGGTTTGGCCGATGCGATGTGTACGGTCAATGGCCTGCTGTTCAATGGCCGGGTTCCACCATGGGTCGAGGATAAACACATAGTCGGCGCTGGTTAGGTTAAGTCCTACCCCACCGGCTTTGATCGAGATCAGGAACACGCTCGTTTTTTCATCCTCCTGGAAATTTTTCACCACGTCACCACGGTTTTGGGTGCTGCCATCGAGGTATGCATAGCTGATATCCTGCTTATCCAGATAATCGCGGTAAATGCTCAGTTGCTTTACAAATTGCGAAAATATCAACACTTTGTGGCCGGCTTCGAGCACGTTGGCCAGGGTATGCACCACATCTTCAAACTTACCAGAGTCGCCCTCGTAGGTATCATCTATCATAGATGGATGATTAGCAATCTGGCGCAGTTTGGTTAATCCCTGTAAAACCTGGATCTGGCTTTGCACAAAGGTGCCGGCTTCCAAGCCCTGCAATAGCTCGTTGCGGTATTCTGATTTTACTTTTTCGTAAACCTCGGCCTGCTCCTCGCTCATTTGGCAATAGAATAGGTTCTCGGTTTTAGGCGGCAGCTCTGTGGCTACCTGCTCTTTGGTACGGCGAAGCACAAAGGGTTTAATCAGCGTTTGCAGTTTGTGGGCTTTGTCTTCGTCTTTCTTTTTTTCTATCGGGGTCACAAATTCGTCCAGAAAATATTTCTGACTGCCCAGCAATCCCGGGTTAATGAACGACATTTGCGTCCACAAATCATTTACCGAATTCTCTACCGGGGTACCGCTCAAGATCAGTTTAAAACGAGATTTCAACTGCTTAACCGCCTGGTATGATTTTGATGAAGGGTTTTTAATATTCTGGCTTTCATCCAGTATCGTGTAGTCAAACACAAACTCTTTCAGCAAGTCAATATCTATTCGGCTAACGCCATAGGTAGTTACAATTACATCGTAATTGGCAAACACCTCGGCATGTTTATAACGGAAGTTGCCTGTGTGCACCATCAGCCTTAGCTGCGGTGTAAATTTTTTTGCCTCGTTAATCCAGTTATAGATGAGCGAGGTTGGCATAATCAGCAGTGATGTGCTTTTGGAACCTGCCACTTCGGCCTCTTCCTTATTTTTTTGCAGCAGGGCTAAAGTCTGGATGGTTTTACCCAAACCCATATCATCGGCCAAACAACCGCCAAAGTGAAATTTCTTTAAAAAGTGAAACCAATTATAACCAGCTTTCTGGTAACTGCGCAGGCTTCCGTTAAAACTTTCCGGCATTGGTATATCTTCGAGATCATCAAAATCGGTCAACTTTTGCAGCTTACGGCTCATGGTTATACTGGCCAGCTCGCCTTCGGCCAGTTCATTGATAAGGCCAATATGGTGTTTCTTTAATTTAAGATCTGCGCTGCCATCGCTAAAATGGAGCAGATTGCTGTATTGCGAAAACCATTTCTCTGGGATTACCGCAATTTCGCCCGACGGCAGTACAAATTCTTTTTTACGGTTAAGGATGTGATTACGTAACTCGATAAACGGAATCTGGTACGGGCCGAAATATACCACGGCATAAATATCGAACCAATCGTTGCGCTCGCTTACCTGTAAATCTATTTTGCTACTGCCAAATAGGTAGCGTTTATTGCCTTCGGGTTGTTCTATAATAAAGCCCTCGGCCTGTAAAATATCATGGTGTTGGTTAAGCCATTCCAACACAGAAAATGCACGATCGCCCTCATCGCCCATATCAACCTCGAGGTTTTGAAATAAGGATGATGCCGGTTTCAAACCCATGTTTTCCAGAATCTGTAGTTTGCCTTTTTCCCAGGTTACAGAACGTTTAATTCGGTGGAAAAGGTAATCATCATCATGACGCTCTATTCTTACCGAAACCTGCCTGCCATCGCCGTAAGGGAAAATATAACCGGCATACCTGAAATATAATTGCAGCTGCGATGTACCACCATCCACAATAATAGGTTTCAGCATCGGTACAGCATCATACTTTTCGGTATTGATGGTAAAGCCTTCGGCATGTACGTGGTGTTTTTCAATCAGCGGGGCCACAAAACGCTCCATGTATGATTGCTCAGACGATCGCGGAATGGCAATGAACCGCTTGTTTAAAAATGGCTGTAACTTTTTACCCTCAATATCCTTTTCGAAATAATATAAGGTGTCATCCAGCAGTAGCCAGGCGGGTTGATTGCAAACTATTTCGGCACCTTTAAACATAAACTCGATGCGCATGTTCTGATACTTGATAGTCGGATAATACCTGATCTCGGTTTCGTTGCGTTTAAAGTGAAACAGGATCGTAGCGGCCTCCTCGGCAATATTAAGCTTACGGCCAGCAGGGTACCCTTCTTTACTCATCAGGTAAATGTCTTTTCCGCGGAGCGAATTAAACACCTCCGCCATCTTCTTCTCAATTTTCGGCCTGATGACATCGAACAGCTGCTCGTTAAATACCTTGCTAAAAAACTCATATGGCCGGATGGGCTTTTTGTAGTATTTTTTAATGATGTTGCCCTGCTCAATATCCTCTAAAACTTTAATCAGCTTAAAGTCGCTTTCATTTAAACAACTGCTAAATTCTGACGCCGTGTTTGAGAAAAGACGTTGGTAGGTAAGCGAAAATTCGCCATTGGGGTTAAGCTGTACAATGTGCGGCTCTATCACATAAGACAGGTACTCGTGCCTGGCGAGGGAGTAAATAATCTGGCAGGGTTTGGTACTGTCTACGCGCAACATAAATTCTGGTAAAAAATTTATTGAAGCTACAGGAAAGAAAAAATTCAAACGTAGTCAGAAAACTTAGCAAGTAAAAGCATTTGGGCTATTTTTTTTGTAAATGACATTAATAAATCTTTAAATATTGGTAGGCCGAAACTTTTTTACCTTGTTCATAAATATTTTAGTTAATACTTGTATTTTGATGCCGATAAAATTTACTCCTCCCCAGGCCAATTATTAAATAACCATTATAATCAATAATTTGCTGTGCATAAGTCGGCAAGGCAAAAGCTAAACAGCCGGCTAATAATAAACAAGAAATGATTTGGCGCATTAGGTTTACGCGTAACAGATACGCATACGTAAGAATAGCAATTTATTTTACCACGAAACTACCTCTAAGCACCTAATAATCAGAATAAATAATAAAATCATCGCGCAATAAATACCCAGCCAGATGGTTTAGGCAAACCTTCTTCTACCAAATCTATTACGTAATAATAAGTACCAACAGGTAAAGGTGCACCATTATAAGTACCGTTCCAGGCCGAGTAGGCACCTTTGTTATGAAATATCAGTTGGCCGTTTCGGTTATAAACAGTTATATAGGCCTGCGGATAGGTATCCAGGTTTTTTATCTCCCACCTATCATTATAGCCGTCACCATTAGGTGTAAACGTGTTTGGGATTTTTAGCAATTGATAAACACGCACAAAAACGCTGCTTGTGCTTTCGCCACAACCATCTTCAGATTCTACATGTAACGTATAGGTAATGTCTTGCGGCGGGCTTGCTATTGGAGTTAATGATGATGCGTTATCGAGATAGAGACTGGGTGTCCAAAAATAGTGCACGTTATCTCCCTTCGCTGTTCCTGCTAATTTAGTGCTTTGCCCCGCGTAAATTTTAATTGTATCTCCGGCGTTGGCAAAAGGGCTTTTTAGTACTGTAACGTTAACCGTAGCCGGCGGTACAGGTGCAGAGCAACCATCATTACTAACAGTGAGTGTATAAAGCGTGGTTACAGCCGGAGTGGCAACCGGGCTGGCAATATCATCATGATCTAACCCTAGTGAAGGTATCCATTTAAAGTGGGTTGCGTTAGGAGTGCTAGTTATTAAGGTCACACTACTTCCTTCGCAAATAGGCGCGGGTTGGGTAATAGGGTCTATTGTAGCAGGTTGATAAACCGTAACCGCAGTAGTAGCAAAGGTTGGGCAACCGTTTTTTGTTATTGTAAGATGATAGATCCCATTATCGCTGGCCGATGCTGTAGGCGTAATAGTGGTATTTGGTGTTGTACTTGAGTAATGTGTGCCGTTGGGTGCCACCCAGTCATAAGTATCCCCCCCGGTCGCAGTTAATACCAAAGGCAACCCGGCGCAGGCACTGCTGGTTGCTGCTAGTGTGTTCACGGGTTCAGCGTATACATTTATAGTTAAGGGGTCTGAGTAGATGCGGCAGTTGACTGAGGTTTGCGTGCCATTTAAAATGCCGATACGGTATTGATACTCTGCTGCCGCCGCGTTTGGCATAGCCACAATTAGTTTATCAGTAATTTGACCTGTTATGTCATTCCATCCATTACCATCGTTCTTATTTAGCTGCCATTGATATGTGGCATTTGTGTATCCTGTTTGGCTGGCAAGTAATGTATAATTTACAGGGTCGCCAGCGCACTTGTTAACTGTTTTATCGGGATTGGATATGTCAGTAAATCCAGCCTGTATAACCGGTCCATACGGACTAAAAGTTATATCGTCTAAGGCCAAATCGTTGCCGTTACCGCCGGGCGCGTTATTGATCATTTTAATTACAACGTCTGAGTTATCTGTGGGCGAAACAAATGTCATATGATACGGCTTCCACTCACCGATATTTCCTGTTGATGCCTGGATACCACCTGTATTATATTCTGGGGCCAAAAGAACGCCGGTACTGCTCTCTATTCTAAATGTGATATTTGGTTCTATAGCAGTAGGATTGGCCTGCGCCCTTACCACATTCATAATATAAGCATTAAACAAATAGGTAGTACCGGGGCAAAGCTGATCGTTCTTAACTACCTTGGTATAAAATACACTTGGTGTATATGAAGCATTGACCAGCATAAAATAACCATTAGGGTCGCCTGTATGATCGGTTGGAATATTAAACCAAGTACCAAAGCACGAACTACTCGTAGAATTTACGATTGTATAAGAACCATCATCAGGACATGGATTTGAGGTATAACTCATATTGGTAACTCCCGAGGGTAGCGCTCCTCCAGGATTAGGCCCGGCATTAAAAGTTTCGCTAACGGCGGGCTTACCCAAGCTTCCTACTTGTGCCTTTGCAGTTATTGTAGCAGCCCAAAAAGCTGCCAGTAAGAAAAAGGAAGTAATTGGTCGCATTAGGGGTTTACGCAGAAAACAACGTAGACCGTAAATGTAATAATTTCAATTACTTATGAAACATTATTTTAACAACCTATAAGCGTCAAGAAATTTGATGGTGATTAGTCTAAATCGATCTCCCCTTCAAATACTTTTACAGCAGGCCCTTCTAAAAATATATTGGTAAAGTGGCCTTCATCATTATTAAAGCGGATGTTTAAATCACCGCCTAATACTTTAATCGGCGTGCTGATGGTGCCGGTTTGGTTGTTGTGTTTAGCCATTGCCAGGGCTACAGCGGTAACACCAGTACCGCAGGCAAAGGTTTCGTCTTCAACGCCGCGCTCAAACGTGCGTACAAAGTACCCTCCGTTATCGGCTGGTTCAACAAAGTTTACATTAATACCTTTTTCGGCGTAAATGGCATTATTGCGAATGGCGTGGCCTTCGTGGTAAACGTCTTTATCTTTTAAGCCAGTAGTTAAAGCCACGTAATGCGGAGAGCCTGTATTTAAAACATAGGCATCGGCATCACGGCTTAGCTCGTCAACATCAATCATTTGTAGGCTTACCCAGTCGCCGCCGTCTGAAATTTTGGCATAATGCGGGCCATCAACTGCCAAAAAGTTTGTTTCTAAGTCAATTACATTAAGGTACTTAGCAAAGGCAACTATACACCGCCCCCCGTTACCGCACATGCTGCTGGGCTGGCCATCGGCATTGTAGTAAACCATCTTAAAATCGTATCCGGGTTCGGTCTCTAAAAACATCGCACCATCGCCCCCTATACCAAAGCGGCGATCGCACAAACGGGCTACAAACGCCGGATTGTGATGATTGATAGTATTTTGACGGTTATCAAACAATATAAAATCGTTTCCCGCACCCTGGTATTTATAAAAATGTAACTTCACTTTGGATATTAAAATAAGTAATGTTGCAATAGCCAGGCCAAACATGCTTCACAATATGCTGTTTGTCACATAAGCCGATTTTAACATTTTTTAACAAATTTGCGAATAACTTCTTATTGTTCATACCGTCTTAATGGTATTAAATTTGAATATTAAATTTTCTAAAAAATCAAAATAAGTAAAATAATTATATGAGAAAGATAGGTTTAACATTGTTAACTGCCTTCGTAGGCGGGGCAATGGCGCTCGGTACCTATAAGGTATTTGAAGACAAAACTGCAAACAGCATGAGCTTCGAAGATCGCCAGAAAGTTTATTTCGCCAGCAACAAATCTGCCGCCATTACTTCGTCGGCAGGTGAAGTTGATTTTACACAAGCTGCAGCAGCAGTAACGCCTGCCGTAGTTTATATACGTACTACTTATGCTGCAACGGCTAGCAGCGGTCGTGATTCGCAAATGGAAGATCTGTTTGGCCAAATGTTTGGTCAGCGTGTACGCCCACGCTCATCACAACCTCAAATGGCATCAGGTTCGGGCGTTATTATTTCGCCCGATGGTTATATCGTAACCAACAACCACGTGGTTGAAAAAGCCGATAAAATTACCGTCGCTTTAAATGATCACCGTACTTATCAGGCTAAAGTAATTGGTACTGACCCCAATACAGATTTAGCGCTGATTAAAATTACGGCTACCAACCTGCCAATTGTAAAGTTAGGTAACTCTGACGATACGCGCGTTGGCGAGTGGGTGTTAGCAGTAGGTAACCCTTTTAACTTAACATCAACCGTAACTGCAGGTATCATTAGCGCCAAAGGCCGTAACATCGGTATCATTGGCAGTGAAGATAATGGCGACGACGATAGCCAAAGCCCGTTTGGGCCAACCCGTAACCAACCAGATGTACCTAAGGTTAATAAAGCAATCGAATCATTTATCCAAACAGATGCTGCCATTAATCCTGGCAACAGCGGTGGTGCATTGGTTAACACCAAAGGCGAGTTGATTGGTATTAACTCGGCTATTGCATCGCATACCGGCTCTTATGAAGGTTATGGTTTTGCCATCCCGGTTAATTTGGCTAAAAAAGTATTGGATGATATTGAAAAATATGGTAGTGTAAAACGTGGCTATATCGGTGTGAGCTTCCGCGAATTAAATGAAGATGCGGCAGAGCAATTGAATATCAAAACTACCAATGGTTTATATGTAAACGACCTGGTAGCTGGTGGCGGCGCAGAGCAAGCCGGTATTCGTAAAGGCGATATCATTACCAAGGTAGATGGCACCACCATTTATGAATCATCTGATCTTCAAGAAAAAGTAGGCCGTTTACAGCCTGGTGATAAGGTTAAATTAACCGTATTACGCGATGGCGCAACCAAAGAGATTGCCGTAACACTTAAAGGCGAAGCAGCTCCGGCTAAAGTTGCAGCTCGCTCAAAATCTGCCGAAGAGTTATACAACAAATTAGGTGCAAGCTTTAAACCGCTTACCCCGCAAGAGAAAAGTAAAATGCGCGTAAATGCCGGCGTAGTTGTAACGCAAGTACGTTCTGGTGGTTTCTTTGATGAAACCGATATACCGGTAGGTTCTGTAATTACCAGCATTAACAAGCAACCAATAAATGGCGTAGCCGATATTGATAAAGCCATAACCAATACCCGCAACGGTATGGTGATTATCACAGGTTCATATCCTGATGGTACCAGCTTTAGCAATACATTCCAGGTTCAATAATTAAACCCGGATGTAAAACAAAAAAAGACCCGGCTTATGGCCGGGTTTTTTTTGTTTTACATTCACTTGTCATTCTGACGAAGGAAAAATCTTCTGCGACTTGAATGTCGGCTTAACAGGGCGAAAAAGATATTTCGCTGCCGCTCAATATGACAAGGAAAATAATCCTGTCTTGATTCTATTATTCCTCTATCGCTTCGCTGCTATTAAACTCATCAATCAACTTCAAAGCATCATCTAACTGTGCTGCGTTCACAATTACTTTAATGTTGGCCATACCGCCGCCATCAGCTAAGTAAGGCGCAACAGATCCAAGCAGTTCGTTATTTAAAAACGCCTGGATGTTATTGTCTTCCAGTATGTTTTTAATCATGGTGGCTTTCCATAATTCGCCAGAGAATGCCTCGGCAGTTTTGTCTTCGTTTTTCATAATTCAAATATATGGATTAATATAAATCCGTCATTTTAAGCAGATTTTGCTCAAAATTGGGTTTTATTAACTCCAGGTTAAGTTTCCATAGTGTAATAAATACACGCTTAAAAAGGGTAATCTCTTAAAAAAACAAGGCACGAAAATGATTTTTGTAAAAATCAGGCTTGGGTATTGATATATTTTTAACAATATATCAAAAACGTTACAAGCGCAACCATCTCAACAATTGATAGTTATCTTTATGTAAAACATATCACTATGAAGTATCCATTAAAATACCTAGTACTTCAGTTTTTAACAGCTGCAGTAATGTTAGGTTTAGCTGTAGTTATGCACAAGTCATAACTAATTGCACACTAAGTAAGCCAACCTTAACGGTTTCAATATATTAACCGAAAGGGGCATCATATGCTTGCTAATTTCAATAGCAAACAAGTATCTTTGCTACAATGAAGATATGTGCAGAAGCCGAACTTAATTTATTAGATCAAACCCTACTTTTACTACCAGAAAAGGCTATTTACTGGCGACAGCAAAATACGCTTATTGCGGCTGATGTGCATCTTGGTAAATCCGGTCATTTTCGCAAAGCAGGTATCGCAATTCCGCAAAATATAGTGCAGGAGGATTTGGCTGTACTATCAGATTTGATTGCACAATATAAACCTGCTAAACTCATTTTTTTAGGCGATCTGTTTCACAGCGAACTCAATACCGATTGGAATTGGTTTGCCCTATGGCGCGAGCAATTTCCCAAATTGCAGATCGTCCTGGTAAAAGGCAACCATGATATTATTAACGATAGCCATTACCACAAACTCAACATCGAAACCCCGATGGAATATAGCATGGAGCCGTTCCTGATGCTGCACCATCCGCAAACAGAAACTCAACTTAGTACATCAACCGGCTATGTGCTATGTGGCCATATCCACCCCGGCGTACGCCTGCAAGGCAAAGGCCGGCAATCATTAACCCTCCCCTGCTTTACTTTCGGCAGCAAGCAGGCTATACTGCCCTCATTTGGCAAATTTACCGGTAAGGTGGCTATTCGACATAAAGATGACGACCATGTGTTTGGAGTATTGGAGAATAGGGTGATAAGATTGTAGAAGCAAGAGGTTAGAGACAATCATAAAAGCATTTGCATTAATCCAAGCACAACCCGCCGTACAGATCGCGATTGCTCCGTTCCTCGTAATAGCGTGAGAGGGATCTGAATCTACAAATCCGCTTGTTCTGCTCCAATCCTTTTATCTTTCCTCTTCTTCATCCCCATATCTATCAAAATAATAATAACGCCTGAGGTGATAGAGAGATCGGCCATATTAAATACTCCCGTGTGGAAGGGCGGGAAATCGATATATAAAAAGTCGGTTACAGAGCCGTGGATGATGCGGTCGAAAACGTTGCCTGCGCCGCCGCCAATCATAAAGCAGATGCCGATGATAGTGGCGCGAGATAAAGCGGTATTGCTAATCAAATACCAGATGCCCCATATCAGGAAAGCCGCAGGGATGATAGAAAGCAGGATAGCATGTAAATAACCAGGTATTTGATCGCCCATACTTAAAAAAGCGCCTGTATTTTCTACCCGGGTAAGCATAAAATGGCCACCTAAAAAACGCAAGCTGCTGTAAGCCTCTATATGGCTGCGTACAATAGATTTGGATACCTGATCGCACCCGATATTAAGCATGATAATAGCTATAATGATGGCAGCCCTAAGCAGCTTATTTGATTTCATAAAACACAATCCTAAACTCTTTGCAATGATACGAAAGATGGAGGAAATGTTGAGGTGGACCAAAATCGGCCTCAACACGCATTCTGATTAAATATCTTTCAAAATATTAAACTTATTCCCTTAATTTAGTGTTCTTCTATCTACTACTATGCTCGCTGACAATTTAAAAGATCAAACCCTTACATATCACCAACAGCTGGAAAAAAAACTGGTTGGCCAAATCAAAGGACTACAAACCACTGCAGACTATCTGCAACTACTACAACTATTTTACGGTTACTTTGGTGGATTAGAAGACCGTATTAAACTTTTTATTAACGAAACCCAACTACCAGACCAGGCACAACGGCGCAAAACCGAAGCCATTGCCGATGACATTACCGCCCTGGGTGGCCATCCGGTTACGAAAGCTACAGGCGATGCCCTACCCGAAATAAATAACGCGGCACAAGCCTTGGGTGCGCTTTACGTAATTGAAGGATCAACCCTGGGGGGCACCATTATCAGCAAAATGATTTCTGGTAAACTCGGACTTAACACCGGGCTTTCGTTTTTTAACAGCTACGGCGAAAACACGCATCAAATGTGGGCTTCTTTTAAAGATGTGCTTAATAAACAGCCATCTGAGACCGAGACAGCCATAACTGAAGCAGCGAATAACACCTTTTTAAAATTTAAAAACTGGATAGAACAGCACGACTAATTATTTTCTATTAGACAGGGCAAACAATTATTCTGTTAGATGCTTTTAGAACTTGTTAAATCCACAAAAAACAACAAAGATTAACAAAACATGAACAAAGTGATTATATCCCGCAAAAAACAGAATTAATATCCTTTGGTTCTGTATATCAGTACTAAAAAATAATTAACGTTTTTTGTAATTAATAATTAGTTTTGTTTTCCGCTTAAAACTACCAATGGACGCTTCTACAAAAAAGATCATCATATTTGATGACGATGAAGATATTCTTTCGATCTGCTCTTATATTTTAGAAGAGCAGGGCTGGGAGGTACATACGTTTACCGACTGCAATAACATCGTAGAAAAAGTAAGCAGCGTAAATCCGGCTGTTATCCTGATGGATAACTGGATCCCCGATGCCGGAGGAATCATCGCCACTCAAACGCTTAAAAAATCAGACGAATTAAAACACATCCCGGTAATCTACTTTTCGGCAAATAGCGATATACAGCTGCTTGCAGAGCATGCAGGTGCCGAGACCTACCTGGCCAAACCATTTGACCTGGAAGATTTAGAACAGATCATCAACACCGTACTGGTGAAGTAATAAAAAATTTATCTTATAAAAGTAAAAGGCTCACGGTATACCGTGAGCCTTTTACTTTTAAGTGTTGTTGCGATTATTCATTCGGTCCACCGAAGCCACCGCCTGGGCCACCACCCGGAGGAGGGCCGCCAGCACCTGGGCCACCGCCATTACGACGACCACCTCTGTCGCCACCCTGATCACCCTGACTTGGTGCACGGCCTGCAAATTTTTGCAAACGCAGCGTAAAGGTTAGCAGATAATAACGGCCAAGCCTGTTAACATTGGTTTGGGTGATAGATGAACCGGTTGTTGTACTGCTATAACCTGTGTTTTGGTTAAACGCATCAAATACCGATGCACGGATGGTAGCCGCGTTATTTTTAAGGAAACGGCGCTCTACATAACCATTCAGAATATTAGGGTTGGTAACCGGCACGGTATAACCAGAGTTCATTACCCGGCTAAAATCATAACTAAGGGTCCAGTTTTTCCAGAAATAATTTTTACCGTTTAAACCCAGTGTAAACGCACGCACGTTCGAGCTGGCATTGGTTAAATCGTTTTTAACAGAGTTATCTGTTTTATTAACCGAGTAGCTGGTTAAAAACTGCACATCAACAATATCAGTTATATCAACCCTGAAACGCGCACCCGGTGTAAACACCAGGTTTTTGGCGATGTTCTTTTGCAGGTTTAAAGCAGTAGTGGTAGAATCAACACTACCTACGTAACTAATGTTGTTGGTGTAGGTAACAGTACCATTTAAGTACAAGGTATATTTACGGTTAGCCCATGGCTTAGCATAGGTTACAAAACCGTTGGCTGTGTAATAACCATCTGCATTTTGGTATCTGGTTAAGATGGTATTTTGTAGTTTATTATAAGTTGGGCTTGCTGCCAGTGCGGCACTTTTAGGCACGGTAATTACATCGGTTACTATCTTATTATCAGTTTGGGTAAATGATAAGTTAGTAAAGATGATATCATTGGTCTGGAAGTTGAACTTATTATAACGGATAGAAATATTGTTGGCAAACTCCGGCTTCAAATCAGGGTTACCCTGTACCGGGTATAATGCGTTAGAGAAATCTGTTACCGGTTGCAACTGGCTAAACGTTGGCTGGTTGCTGGTACCGCTGTAATTAATACTTAAGGTATTGCTACGTGCAAAGTTGTAAACAAAACGCGCGGTTGGTGCAAAATTAACGGTAGTTACACGGGTATCAAGCCCGGTGGTAGCCGAGTGGCCATCTAATACCGACGGTTGGATGCCTAACCCTAAAGTATAGTTATATTTCTTTTGTACTACTCGGTAGTTTAGGCCTACGCGGTTAGTAGTGAAGGTAAAATTGTAATCATTACTTAATAGCGCATACGGCTGATAAGTTTGGGGCGCAAGTGTTGTAAGCGTATCTGTTTCTTTATTATTTGAAGTATAAGAATGGTTATAAGCGTAGTTAAGTTCCAGGAAAGACACTTTGCTCAATGGCTCTATATAAGAGAATGTGGCACCCTCAGTTCGTGTTGTACCATTAGTTGTAATCAATTGATTTGGAGGAGCAAGTGGCGTACCAATCGTGTAGTTATAAATTGGGTTTTGCGACTGATCATTTTTGGTAGTACTTAAATTAACATTAATACTCAAATTACGGCCATGCCCGTTAAAGCGGTGATTGTATAACGCGGTTAACCCAAAGCTAGGCGACGATGAATTAGCATAAGTAGTAGAGTTATAAGCGGTGCTCGTATACAACTCATGCGTAGTGTTTGATGTCAGTTTATTTACTACATCATCAGTCGCGTTGGTTAATGTTTTAGAATAAGAGAACGTCGGTGTTACTTTTAAATAATTAATCGTATCCGGCTTGTACTCCATGTTCCAGGTAAAGCGGTGATTAATGTTATTATCATTCTCTAAACTGTTCTGATTAGTTTGGCTGGGGTTTGAACTGTTGTTTGCCTGGCTGGATGTACTGTTGGTAAATACGCTATTATCTGCAAAGCTGTAACTACCGTATACTGCCAGGTGTTTACCCCATTGATCGCGGAAATTTGCACCTATTGAGTGTGCATCGGTAATACCATTAGTGTTATTAGTAAGGCCGGATGACGCACGCGCCGCATTGCCCCGGCCGCCGCCACCGCCGCCGCCAAAGTTACCTCCGGCACCGCCGCCACCTACACCGCCACTGGTACTACCGAATGAGAAGGTGTTAACGTTGGTGTTGTTAATGCTACCCAGTACAGAGATCTGCCTGTCGCCTTTAAAATCAAATAAGTTTAATGACCCTAAATAACGGTTATCGTTTTCTGCTGGCTTTGGTAATATATCGGCACCATCACCTGCTGTGGCCTGTAATGAATAGCCGTAGTTTTTATCCTTACGGATGGTTACGTTTAATACTTTGGTTGGGTCGCCTGTTTTAATACCGGTTAGGTTAGCCTGGTCGCCGTAGTCATCCACAATCTGGATGTTTTCTAACAGATCTGCAGGGATATTTTTAGTAAGCGATGTTACGTCGCCGCCCATATAGTCTTTACCGTTGATACGTACTTTGGTAACCGACTGGCCCTGCGCAGTAACCGCGCCGGTAGAAGGATCGACATCAACACCCGGCGCTTTTTTCAAGGCGTCTTCCAGCGTGGCATTCGGCCTTACGTTTAAAGCGCTTACCTTATACTCTACAGTATCTTCTTTAACTACCACGGGGTTTACACCAACAATTTTAACCTCGTTTAAGGTTGTGTTTGATGAACGGAGCATAATGTTACCTACATCAACCGGTTTAGGATCGGCAGTTAATGCGTAGTGTTTCCGCAATGATTCGTAACCGATAGAAGCGATGGTCAGTGTTATTTTGAGGCCTTTTACACTAGGGAAAACGAATTTTCCGTCAACATTGGCTGCAACGTTTACGCTGTCGCCCTGGTCGCTCACCAGTGTAACTACGGCTCCCGGTAAGGTTTGTTTAGTGGTGTCAATAACGGTACCGCTCACCTGGTGGGTGCCCTGGGCGTAGGTACGTATTATAGTTAAACAGATAAGTAATAGCAATAAGGGTATTCGTTTCATACTATACGCAAATGAATAAAATGTTGTAAGGGGTTATGTTAGTACAATAGTTTGACTACAAATGTTCAATTAGTTTATTATATATAATTGATTTATATAGGATTGTTACATATTTTGGCGGCAAAACATGCGTTTTTGTTACATAGCGCAATGTTTTTTACATATTACGAAAAGTATGATTGTAAAAAACATATTACCATTTGGCATATTTTTATAACCGGGTAGCAACTTCATAAATTTTATGCCGTATACATATACAATCTGGCCCCCTTTTGGCGTTAAGTTAAGAAATAAAAGCGCCTCATGATATAACGTCTACTTTTAACCAAGCGAGAATAAAATCAATAAAAAATGCTTGAAACACGTTGATTTTCTTTTCGTTATAAAAACAAAGCATTGACTTATGACAAAGGTACGCGCTTCTTTGCACTCAAGGGTGCACACATGGATCGACACAGTTGGCTTTCGCCTCAACACGTCAGATACCAATCACAAAAACAATATCACCACCAGGCATTATTTTTTCGAGACTTTTAACTTTATAGAAAAGTCGAATAATAACGAGCCCGAGAAATCAAAATTTTTATGCTTCGATACGTATGGCGAAACTATGAAAGTACGTTCGTTGCTCGATCTGCAATCGGCTTTTTTTGAGAATCTAAGCCAATTAAAATAAACTGCCGCGTACCACAACCTATTGTACAAACCCCACTTGCTTTTAGAAGCGATAGGAAACCCTTGTATACTAAATAGCGCTATAAAACATAAAGCCCTGATACTGTAAATACCGGGGCTTTGTTGGGTAATATATTTTATAACAATTAACTGCAACAACATCTTTTACAGTCGGCGCTTAAGGGTGATGATATAGCGGTAGCGTTTTTTATCACGGTAAATATCAAGTATTAAGCTACGGTCAGCGCCCGATTTAAAAATATCGTCGATCTCTTGAATCGTCATATCAGCAACTGGTTTAAAGTTGATGTTTAAGATCGCATCATCTTTCTGCAAACCGGTAATATCACCTGCCGATCCCGGCTCAACCCTGTTGATTACAATGGTGCGGTAATTATCGCCGTCGGCATAATACTCAAGCCCGCTCATGTCGTGCTCAAACGGCGCTTTAAAGTCTTTGCCGGGCTGTATAAACATCGCACTATTCTGGTAGTCGATAATCAGCGTAAACTTCTTTAAAATGCCTAAGCCCAGATTACCATCGCGGGGCACAGCCCGTGCAGCATCGGTAGATGTATCAGTTAAGGTAAACGAGGTAATTACATTCTTAAAGGGATATTTCCCTATATCTATTTCGCTTACCCGGCTAATTAGGCCGGTAACAGGTCCAGTTAAGCCCACCCCCAGATTGCCTACAATAAATTTTTGCGGCAGGGTATTATTTTTCACCTGGTTATCCAGCATAAGCGGGTGCCCGGCGCCAATATCAACCACTAACTTAGCATTAATTTCCCGCTGGTTATCCAGCTTTATCCGGGCATTAATATATGGCTTGCCTTGTTCTATCGAAAGCGGCACCCTGAAGCCTCTTTTAAATTCTTTTAAATAACCAGGCCTTGCCACCGTTAATGTACTATCGAAGAAATTAAACTTTATTGCAAGGCTGTTAAAAAAATCGTAACCGATAAGGCCGTGTATGGGCATACCCGCATAGTTAGAAAGTCCGAAGCGGTCTTTTCTTAATATCGCGGCAGACATATTGTTACCTTTTATTCCGTCTATATCAAAACTAAGGTTAGAGGTTATCGTAGCATCAAAATCTTCGCCCGATCCCAGCCCGGAGAGTTTAATGGTGCGCCGGCTTTGCAAGCCCACAGAATCGGCCAAACCAGGGTCTGTTATAATGATGATACCTACGCCGCTATCAATAATAAAGTTATACGGGCCCTTACCATCTATCTTTGTTTTTACGATAACCATGTTGCGTACCATCTTAAACGGCACCGTAATTTTCTTTTTGTTTGCCGGCAAATCAAAAAATTGCGCCTTTGCTCCCGTTATGCTGAAAGCAAAAAGAAAAACAAGCAAGCAGACACGAAGCCCTGATATATTAGACGCTTTAGGCAACAATATTATGGTTATAATTGGATGTTAAAATTACATAAACATATACATCAATAACAAATTATATATGCGGCGCAACCTGCTTAAATGGCTGGCTTTTATCACAATCATGTGCATAGCTTTAAACCTATGCTATGCTGGCGGCATTAAAAAACGAAAGCTCAAAAAGTTGTTTAAAACATCCGCCATGTTTAATACGCATTTTACCGGCTTTGCGTTGTACGATATTGATAAACAGCAAACCGTCTATGAGCTTAATGCCGATCATTATTTTACGCCGGCATCAAACGCTAAACTGTTTACGTTTTATACCTGCTTAAAGATGCTCGGTGATTCTATCCCTGCACTAAAGTATAGTATCCGCAATGATTCCCTGCTATTTTGGGGGACCGGCGATCCTTCCTTTTTACACACCGACCTTAAAGGCATCAATGCTTACAACTTACTTAAACAGACAGATAAAAAACTCTTCTATTGCGCCGGTCAATATAAAAATAATATCTACGGCGCGGGTTGGGCCTGGGATGATTATAACGACTATTATCAAGCCGAGATCAATGACTTACCCATTCAAGATAACCTGGTTTATATTTACGCGGATACAAATAAACAATTACAAACCGTCCCTGCCTATTTTAGCCGTTTCCTACGATTAGACAGCATTTACCACCCTATTAGTTACAAACTGAAACGAAATTTTTTAAACAATACGCTTTGCTATCCTGCAATGCAGGTTCCGGCTGCATTTAAACAAAATATTCCGTGGCAAACCAGCAATGAATTAACTATTGAACTATTGCAAGATACCCTTAAAAAATCTGTACGCCTGTTAAACAAAGTACTGCCAGCCGATGCTAAAGTAATTTATAACGCCAATGCTGACTCTGTTTACCGCCTGATGCTGCAAACCAGTGATAATTTTATCGCGGAGCAATTGCTGCTGGTATGCTCATCTACCAAGTTTGGTTATCTTAATGCCGATTCTGTTAGGCAGTACGCCACCCGCAATTACCTGGCAGATTTACCTGATAAACCACAGTGGGCAGATGGTTCGGGCTTATCACGCTTAAACCTTTTTACCCCAAGAAGCATTATAGCATTATTGAACAAGATACGTAACGAGGTTAACGACGAGCAATTACTGCACAGCATGCTATCTATTGGCGGCGTTAGCGGCACATTAAAGTCGGCCTATAAAACAGATGATGGGCAGCCTTTTGTGTGGGCTAAAACAGGTTCGTTATCTAATAACTATAATCAGAGCGGCTACCTGGTTACCCGCAAAGGCCGTAGGCTCGCTTATTGTTTTATGAACAATAATTATACAGATACCACCCGAACTGTTCGCGACGAAATGGCGCGGGTTATTACTTATATTCACGATAAATTTTAAGTTATGAAAATTGCAGAAGATTCTTCATTACATTCAGAATGACAAAGTAAATAGAAGGGAATTCTTGTAATTTATAACAATCAGTGCAATTAATAAACAAAAACCCCTATATACAGCAAAGCCCCTGATGGGCAGGGGACTTTTACTAACCAATTATAAACCTAAATTATGAGAAGAGCTGTTGGGGAAGGATTCGAACCTCCACAGAGTGGTTAGCCCTTACGGGTTTCCCATATTCTCCGCCACCGGGACAAGGAGGTGTGTCTGCCAAAAATTTCACCACCCAACATTTTATTTTCTTTTAAGAACGCGCCCGTCATTTCCGACTTGCTTATTACAAATCTAACGTTGCGAACCATTCCTTGCAAATATTTCAATGAAATAATTTTATTTTTATTCAAATTTTAATTAGACTTGTGATTAAATAATGAATTGAAAATTTATGCCTCACAAAAAAGCTCAAAATTTAGAAATTGACAATCTCGATATCCAGATTTTGTCAATATTGATGAACAATGCAACTACACCTTACACTGAAATTGCAAAAGAGTTAATTGTATCGGGCGGCACGATCCACGTGAGGATGAAAAAACTGGAGGAGATGGGTGTGATTAAAGGAGCCAGCCTCGAAGTAGATCCTCAGAAGTTAGGTTTTGATATTACGGCCTTTTTAGGAATTTATCTTGAAAAAGGTTCGCAGTACAATGAAGCCGTTAAACGCCTTAAAGAAGTAAAGGAAATTGTTGAACTGTATTACACTACAGGCAGCTGGAGTATTTTTGCCAAAATTGTTTGCCATGATACTACCCACCTGCGCGAAGTGTTAAACGAACGCATACAAAGCGTGCCCGGTATACAGCGTACAGAAACCTTTATCTCGTTAGAAGAAAGCGTGAAAAGGCAGATCAGTTTAGACTGACCTACCTAAACTTATTTTTTAGTGCTGCAAGTTTGCTTTGCATGTCCATCTCTGGTTCTCTTTGAGCCTTAGCTGGGGGTTGTATTGCCTTTTTAACTCTATTTTCCGGCTCTTCAGATTTCATTGATAATGAGATCCGCTTACGGTTTGCATCTACTTCTGTAACCGTAACCATTACTTGTTGGTGTACTTTTAGCACCTCATTAGGGTCTTTGATAAACCGGTTAGTTATTTGGCTTAAATGCACTAAACCATCCTGGTGTACACCAATATCAACAAAAGCCCCAAAGTTGGTAATGTTGGTTACAATACCCGGCAGTTTCATTCCCGTTTTTAAATCGTTGATGGTATTTACGCCTTCGGTGAAACTAAATGCTTCAAATTTTTCGCGTGGGTCCAAACCTGGTTTAGCCAACTCGGCCATAATATCATTTAGCGTTGGCAAACCAACGGTATCGCTGATGTATTGCTTAAGCGGAATGCTGGCGCGTAGCTTACTATCGCTCATCAGGTCGCTTACGGTGCACTTGATGTCTTTTGCCATTTGCTCTACCAGTGCATAGCGCTCTGGATGTACAGCACTTGCATCAAGCGGGTTACCGGCATTGCGAATGCGTAAAAAGCCTGCAGCTTGCTCATAGGCCTTATCGCCGAGGCGGGCTACCTTTTTCAACTGCTCCCGTTTCTTGAATGCACCGTTCTGGTTGCGATAATCCACAATATTTTGTGCCAATTGAGGGCCTAAGCCAGAAACGTAAGCCAAGATCTGCTTCGATGCCGTATTCAGCTCTACCCCTACCGCGTTAACGCAGCTCATCACGGTATCATCTAAAGATGTTTGCAGTTTATTCTGATCAACATCGTGTTGATACTGCCCAACCCCTATTGATTTTGGGTCGATCTTAACCAGCTCTGCCAGTGGGTCCATCAGCCTGCGGCCGATAGATACGGCACCACGCACGGTAATATCCTGATCCGGAAACTCCTCACGTGCTGCATCTGATGCCGAGTAGATAGAAGCGCCGCTCTCGTTCACCATTACCATGGTTACACCATCAAGGTTAAGATTTTTAACAAACAATTCTGTCTCACGACCCGCTGTGCCGTTGCCAATAGCAATAGCTTCAGTTTTATATTTTTCTACCAGGTGCCTTAATGTTTTCTCGGCTTCTTTCTGCTGACCAGCTCCGGTATGCGGGAATATGGCTGTGTACTCCAACAGTTTTCCTTGCTCATCCAAAGCAACAACCTTACAACCTGTACGGAAACCTGGGTCGATTGCAATTAAGCGTTTTTGGCCAAGCGGTGCAGCCAATAATAACTGACGTGCATTTTCGGCAAATACGCGGATAGCTTCTTCGTCTGCTTTCTTTTTGGTTAGCAAACGTACCTCTGTTTCCATGGATGGTTTCAACAATCGCTTATAACTGTCACTTGCAGCTTGTTTAACCTGTGCAGCAGCGGGATTATTGGCTTTTACAAATGCTCTGTCTAATAAATCAATGGCTGCTTCTTCCTCTGGTTGGATGTCGAGATACAGGATCTCTTCTTTCTCGGCACGGCGCATAGCTAGTACCCGGTGTGATGGCGCAGAGGTCAACGGCTCAGTCCAGTCGAAATAGTCTTTATATTTAATCCCGGCCTCTTCCTTGCCCGGAATTACTTTTGATTGAAATGTCCCCTTATTTAAAAACAGGTCGCGCATTTTGGCACGTACCTCTGCGTTCTCGCTAATTACCTCGGCAATAATATCCCTTGCTCCGGCTAGTGCTTCAGCGGTATTGTTTACGCCTTTTTCGGTATCGATATAAGTGGCGGCATCCAATTCAGGATCACCTTTACCTTGGGCTAGTAATAAATCGGCTAATGGTTGTAAGCCTTTTTCGCGGGCCATGCTGGCACGGGTTTTACGTTTAGGGCGGTATGGCAGGTAGATGTCTTCGAGCGCCACCATGGTTTCAGCGTTGTTCACTTGCTTTTCCAGCTCGGGCGTTAATTTCCCAAGCTCTGTAAGCGATTTCAAGATAGCTTCACGGCGCTTATCCAGTTCGCGGAGTTGTTGCACGCGATCGCGGATGGCGGCCACTTGCACCTCATCCAGGGAGCCTGTAAGCTCTTTACGGTAACGGGAGATAAACGGCACGGTGGCGCCCTCATCAAGCAGGCCTACGGTAGTGCTAACTTGTTTAGAGGAAATAGAAAGCTCTTGTGCTATCTTAATATAATGATCTGGCATGTGCGTCAATTTTAAAGAGTGCAAAGTTGAGCGTATAAGTACAGAAGTCAAAATTATTTTTCAGTTAAGTTTCGGTTGTCTGTAATCGGAAAAAGAACTTTGCACGTTTAACGTAATTACGTTTGACGTTTTGCAGACAATCAAATTCCCTATCTTTGCCACCAATGGATCAGTACGCGCAACGGATGTATGAAATGAAACTGGAGGATATTTACCGGGGTTCCAGCTGGATACCCGATGAAATTTCTTTGCCCGATTTTATTGCCCTGTTTCCGGTCGAATTTAAAAACGGCAAAGCCATTCGCCCCGATAAACCCAAAGATTTTGATTTCGACAGGGAAACCTACCTTGCCATTATGGTGGCCTTTAGGCAGGCGTTTAGTTGAGTCGGCATATTAAAGTCTATGGGCATATTTGTCTTGTAGCTTGGGTGAGTACCGCCGTTTCAAGCGTTCGCGCTTGAAACAATTTTTAGGAGAGCGTCCGCGCTTCAGAACAATGGCTGAAAGGATTAACTCATTTAATTATTTTTATCAAGAGCGTGGACGCTCATCGTATGAATAGTTTAGGCGTGGACGCTTAAACTGGCGATTGAGCCTACAAATAACTCAACCACCAATCCAATGCGGTTTTTAACCGGAGGTAAGGCTGCTTCCATAATTCATTTAGGCAGTTGAATATAAGGACATTAAGCTAAAAATAAGCTCCACAAAGTTATTTATTTATGGCGATAATGGTTGTTTGTACACCCGATGCCCCAGCCCCTATTTCCGCGAGTGCTTCTTAACGCACAATGGCAATTGTTGAGAAACAAAAAAGCCTTGCTATTTTCATAGCAGGGCTTTCAATATTATTATCAGCTACTAATTACTTAGTAACGTACATTACTTCTTTAACCGCTTTAATTACACGTTCTGCATTTGGCAGATACTCTTGGATTAAAGTTGGAGCGTAAGGCAACGGAACATCACCACCCATAATACGCAGGATAGGCGCATCTAAATAATCAAATGCGTCTTTTTGTACTTTAAATGCTACCTCAGTTGCGATAGAACCTAAAGGCCAGCTTTCTTCAACAATTACCAAACGGTTAGTTTTTTTAACAGATGCAATAACAGTTGCGTAATCGATAGGGCGTACAGTACGTAAGTCTATCACCTCTGCATGGATGCCTTCTTTTTCAAGTTCGGTAGCAGCAGCGTTAACCACTTTCATAATTTTACCAAAACCTACTAAGGTAACATCGCTACCTTCTTTGGTTACAGCGGCTTTACCAATTTCGATATAGTATTCGCCATCTGGTACCATGCCTTTATCGCCATACATTAACTCAGACTCCATAAAAATAACCGGATCCGGATCAATGATTGCTGATTTTAATAAACCTTTAGCATCAGCCGGGTTTGATGGTACAACCACCTTTAAGCCCGGGCAGTTAGCATACCAGTTCTCAAAGCACTGGCTGTGCTGCGAGCTTAGCATACCTGCGTTACCGGTTGGGCCGCGGAATACGATAGGCACCGAGAACTGACCGCCACTCATAGAATGGATCTTTGCCGCAGCATTGATGATCTGGTCGATAGCTACCAGCGAAAAGTTAAACGTCATGAATTCGATGATCGGGCGAAGGCCGTTCATAGCCGAGCCAATACCGATACCGGCAAAGCCCAACTCAGAGATTGGCGTATCGATTACTCGTTTAGCACCAAACTCATCCAACATTCCCTGACTAACTTTATAAGCACCGTTATACTCGGCAACTTCTTCACCCATCAGGTATATTTTATCATCCTTGCGCATTTCTTCGTTCATTGCTTCACGAAGCGCTTCTCTGAACTGTAGTTCTCTCATTATGATCTAAAAAAATGATATTTTAAGCAGCGCAAATATATGCAATGGTGCGGGAAAAACAATTACCCCAAAGGATATTGTAATGTCATTGTTTCATTTGTGAGTCATTTCGGATTCTAACGTACTTCATTATAGCTCTTTTTGTCGTTGATCGCGATAGCGTGTTGATATCGTAACTGTACAGAGCCGTAATACCTGTCGCAGAAATCCTTTTCTTTAGGAACGGTAGTGGTTGTATGATAAGCCTGTGGATGTTCATTTCTTTTTTCTCTCAAAAAAGAAACGAACCAAAGAAAAAAGTCGCAGCCGGGCCCTGTTGCTATGAAAGTGTTGTGGTTGGGCAATACCTGTGGTTGCCGCAACATTACCAATGCTGCCCAGAGGACGTTTATTTGAGGTTAGTGGTTAGTTTGGCCTTTCAACAAGATCGGAGTCTAAAATTAGGCGCGGTGGGGAGAAAGAAAAGCGTGGCCGTGTAGTGGACATGTGCGGTGGAGCATTTTTCTTTCTTGATTTTTGGTTACTTTTTATCAAGAAAAAGTAACTAAGCCCCTGCGGCTATGAGCAGACCGGCGTTAATAAAAGCACAACTCATTAATACACCTTGATTCGTAGATCCAAGCACAATCCCCTGTACAGCCGATGCTTCGACGGCCCCGATAGTTATCGCGATCAGCATGACAATAGCAGAAAAAGAGACACAAAGTATTGTGTCTCTACGGATATACGATCTTAGTATCTAATTACGATACAATGCATACACATGCTCATCAAACACCTCATTATTTTTAATAACAGATTGCTTAATGATACCTTGCCGTACAAATCCGGCTTTCTGCAATACACTCATTGATTTTGGGTTATTGCCGAATGTATTAGCCACAATGCAAATCACATCCAAATTATCAAAAGCGTAATCAGTAATCAGTTTAACAGCTTCGGGCATAATGCCTTTGCCCCAGTATTGCTCGCTGAGCCAGTAACCTAATAGTGGCGTTTTACGATAAACATCCTGCCGAAACTCCAACCCTATCCCTCCGGCTACTTCGCCGTTAATTTCTATCGCGAAGTTTACAACGGGGTCTTGCTCCAGGCGGATGCTGATAAACTTTTCGGCATCACTTAACTGGTAAGGATATGGAAACCTATCGAAAAGGTATTTAGAGATATTAACGTTATTAGCATGCTTTTGCAGTGATGCGGCGTCGGTTACCTGCCATGTACGTATATTAAATTTAGATCCTTCTAAACGCATTGTAACAATTAAATGGTTAAAAGTAATGATATTGGCTATCTGTTTAACTTGCACAAGTTATTAATAACCCTTTTTATGAGAAAACTTTTTACGCTACTGGTATTGGCGGCTTGCGGCAGTTCTTTTGCGCAAACACCAGAAAAGCTTACCGTTGAGAAGATTATGCGCGATCCAAAGTGGATGGGCACCTCGCCATCCAATATTAAATGGAGCGATGATGGCAAGAAAATTTATTTCAACTGGAACCCCGAAAACGCAGATCGCGATCCGCTTTACAGTATTACAACCACCGACATCAAGCCACAAAAAGTAAGCTTGGATGAACGCAAAGCTTCTGAGCCTACAAATGGCGGTAACTGGAATAAAAAACATACCGAAAAGGTTTATGATCGCAATGGCGACATCTACCTATCAGATATTAAAACAGGAAAAATACTACAGCTAACCAACACTACAGATCGCGAAGCAAACCCTGTTTTTAGTGGTGATGAGAGCAGGATCCTATTTATCAAAGGCGATAACCTATACGCCGTTAAATTAAGCACCGGCGAACTTAGCCAGCTTACCAACTTTACGCATGGCGCAGCCGGAGCACAAGCAGCTACGCCAACAATGGGTGGCCGTCGCGGCGGTGCGGGTGCTGCAGCCTCAGCACAAAAAGATGGTGGTACCGAGCAAGATCGCTGGTTAAAAGCCGAGCAGGTTGAGCTTTTCGATGTAATTAAAGAAAAGGCTAAAAACGATAAAGAAGACGCGGCAGAGCGTAAAGCGCTTCAGCCTAAAAAACTGAAAGATATTGCCGTTGGCGAACAAGTAGTGACTTCGGTCGAACTAAGCCCCGACAATCGTTATGTTACTTACCGTTTAATTAAGCAACCAGAAGGTGCCAAGACAACTAACGTGCCTAACTATGTAACAGCCTCTGGCTTTACCGAAGATATAGCCAACCGTACCAAGGTAGGTGCGCCACAGGCAACCTCGCAAACTTTTGTTTTCGATACCCAGCGCGATTCTGTTTACAGTGTAGTTACTACTGATATCCCAGGCATTAAAGACCTACCAGATTATGTAAAGGACTATCCTAAACAACTGGAAGAACGTACCAAACGCAACGAAGACCGTAAGGTTAACGTGCATGGCCCTTACTGGAGCGATGATGCGAAAACCGCAATAGTTGTCGTTACGGCACAGGATAACAAAGACCGCTGGATCATGAAACTGGACCCAACGACTGGTAAACTGAGCATCCTGGATCGTCAACGCGATGAGGCGTGGATTGGCGGCCCAGGCATTGGCGGTGGTGGTTATTCTGGCGGTAATGTGGGTTGGATTGATAATACGCACTTCTACTACCAAAGCGAAGCAAGCGGTTACTCACATATTTATGTGGCCGATGTTGCAACTGGTACCAAAAAACAATTAACTACAGGCAAATGGGAAGTACAAACGCTCGATCTATCGAACGATAAAAAGAGTTTCTATTTTACAGCTAACATTGATCACCCCGGCATCACTAACTATTACCGCATCCCGGTAACCGGTGGCGAGCCCGTGAAATTAACCAGCATGAAAGGTGGTAATGAAACCGAACTTTCGCCTGATGAAAAATGGCTGGCTATCCGTTACTCGTATTCAAATAAACCATGGGAACTGTATATTCAGCCTAATAAACCGGGCGCAAAAGCAATACAGGTAACCAGTTCAGAAAGTGCAGAGTTTAAGGCTTACCCTTGGAGAGAGCCACAGGTTATCAGCTTTAAAAACCGTTACGGTAGCGATGTTTATGCGCGTTTATATGTACCTGCAAATCCAGATCCTGCTAAACCAGCTGTTGTGTTTGTGCACGGTGCGGGCTATCTGCAAAACGTACACTACTACTGGAGCTCATACTTCCGCGAGTATATGTTTAACAACTTATTGGCCGAGCAGGGTTATACCGTATTGGATATCGACTACACTGGTAGTTCTGGCTACGGCCGCGACTGGCGTACGGGTATTTACCGCCACATGGGGGGTAAAGATTTAACCGACCAGGTTGATGGTGTTAAATTATTGGTTGATAAATACGGCGTTAATCCTAAACATGTGGGCTTATATGGCGGCTCATACGGTGGTTTTATTACGCTGATGGCGATGTTTAACGAACCAGATGTATTTGCCGCGGGTGGTGCGCTTCGTTCTGTTACAGACTGGGCACATTATAACCACGGCTACACTGCCAACATTTTAAATGAGCCATATAACGATGAGAAAGCTTATCGCGCCAGCTCACCAATTTATTTCGCCAATGGCTTAAAAGGTCATTTGCTGATGGCACATGGTATGGTAGATCAGAATGTAAACTTTCAGGATATTGCGCGCTTAACCCAGCGTTTAATTGAGTTACACAAAGAAGGCTGGTCACTTGCCCCTTACCCGGTAGAAGACCACGGCTTTGTACAACCAAGCAGCTGGACGGATGAGTACAAACGCATCCTCAACTTATTTGATACCAATTTGAAGAAATAAGAAATAGCATTCCAACCAAAAAGCCCTGCTTGACAAAATCAATCAGGGCTTTTTTATATTGTTAAAATTGATGCTTAGTTCATGCGATATGGTGCTACCATATCAAACTGTGGGATCTCTACATCAAACAAGGTGTTATCCAACGTGCGTATCATCTGGTATTCGCCTTTCATGGTACCCATGTCGGTTTTGAGGTTACAGCCAGAAATGTATTCGTGCGAACTGCCTGGCTCAATAACCGGTTGCTCGCCAACTACGCCCTCGCCTTCTACCTCGCGGTGTTCGCCGTTCGAATCAAAAATTTCCCAATGGCGGCGCAGCAACTGTACGGTGTTTTCACCTACGTTTTCTATATTTATTTTATAAGCAAACATATAGTGATCGTTTGCCGGGTTCGAATATTCGGGTTGATATTGTGTTTCTACAGAAACTTTTACACCATCTGTAATTGTGGTAACCATGTTCGTAAAGTGTTATAACTCAAATGTATTGATCTCTAATCAATAATCAAGCCATCTCTGTTGCATAATTGTCATGTATTTGCCCTAATATTTCTTCAACGTCCTCAATAGTACCGGCTTGCACCAGCCGCATCCTAAATTCTTTGAAGTTTTCTATACCTTTAAAGTAGCTGGCATAGTGTCGGCGCATTTCAAAAATACCTGTTTTAGGTCCTTTCCAGGCAACTGATTTTTCTAAGTGGGTGCGGCAAACGTCAATTCGCTCGGCAATTGTCGGGCCGTCCAAATGTTCGCCGGTGGCAAAATAATGTTTAATCTCGCGGAAAATCCACGGGTAACCAATTGCTGCGCGACCGATCATCATACCGTCAACTTCGTATTCCATGCGCCATTGAGCAGCTTTCTCTGGCGAATCAATGTCTCCATTACCAAAAATTGGGATCTGGATGCGTGGATTCTTCTTAATATCGCGTATCAGCGCCCAATCAGCCTGGCCTTTATACATCTGGGCGCGGGTGCGGCCATGTATAGTTAAAGCCTTAATACCTATATCCTGTAACCTTTCGGCCACTTCGTAAACGTTTTTAGTGTCATCGTCCCAGCCTAAGCGGGTTTTTACAGTAACCGGTAAATGAGTAGCTTCTACAACCGCTTTGGTCATGGCTACCATTTTATCAATATCCTGTAGCAAACTTGCACCGGCGCCACGACATGCCACCTGTTTTACCGGGCAACCATAATTAATGTCCATCAGATCGGGACCTGCCAATGTGGCAATTTCTGTAGCCTCGCGCATACTATTAATATCGCTTCCGAAGATTTGGATACCGATGGGGCGCTCGTAGTCAAAAACATCCAGCTTTTGTCTGCTTTTTGCCGCATCACGAATTAACCCCTCTGATGAGATAAATTCGGTATACATCATATCCGCGCCGTTTTGCTTACACACATAACGAAAGGGCGGATCACTCACATCCTCCATCGGTGCCAGCAGCAGCGGGAACTCCCCTAAATCAATATTTCCAATTTGTACAGACATGGCTTATCTTTAAAGCGCTACAAAAATACAAATTTTATTAACCAATATGACAAATACGGGCTATAGCCAGATGCGACCGGGGTTTCAATTTCTTGTTTTTATTGCCGTTATGGTGGTTATGCTTGTTATAGGCACTCTTATAGCTATGGGCGTAATTACACTGATGTACAATTTTGACACGTTTATGAAAGTTATGGAGTTGCAAATAGATGGGGCACAGGCTATTCGCGCACTTTGGATCATACAATTCATATCCATGACTATGCCAATATTGGCAGTCCCTATATTTTTTGCCTATGTGGTTGTTAAAGAACCGGAAAGCTATTTAAAGTTAAACGCCCGCTTTCCGCTGCAACTATTACTTATTGTGTTTTTTGCGATGTTTATGTCGCTGCCTATTATGGAGCAGTTGAGTAATATCAATCAAAGGCTGATACTCCCACCGTTTTTAAAGGGAGTTGAAGATTGGATGCGTGCATCAGAAAAACAAGCCGAAACCGCAACCAACATCCTATTAAAAATGGATACCATTTGGGATTTGATTAAAACCGTGCTATTTGTTGGGGGACTAACCGCAGTGGTTGAAGAACTGATGTTCCGCGGCGCTTTGCAAACGATTTTTATCCGCTGGACAAAAAACCACCATGCTGCGATCTGGATCACCGCTATTTTATTCAGTGCTTTCCACATGGAGTTTTTCGGTTTTTTACCAAGGCTGATGCTGGGTGTATTTTTCGGTTATTTTGTATATTGGAGCGGTAGTATCTGGACATCTATCTGGGCGCACTTTATAAATAACAGCACTGCCGTAATTGTAACATACTTATATCAGCATAAAACAATTAAGACCAGCCCGGATGATACACACGTATTTAGTTTACCCGGCTATGTGTTTAGCATAATTATTACCGTACTTTTGTTAATTAATTACCGCAACATTGCGCTTGCTGCAAGCCGCAATATTAAATCTGATGGAACAGAACTGGATTAAAATTTTTACTTCCACTAATTTTTTTCAATCTGAAATGGTTAAGCAAATGCTGATAGAAAACCATATCGATGCCGTACTCCTTAATAAACAGGATTCATCACACCGTAACTTTGGCAATATCGAAGTCTACATCCATCAGGAAGACTTTGCCCAGGCGGTAGAAATTATGATCCTGAACCAAATTAATATATGAAAACACGCGCCATTACCGGCTTTTTCTTCATCATTGTAATGCTGGCCTCCGTTTTATTGGGGCCATATGTATTTACCAGCTTTTACTTGCTGCTTACCTTACTATGCTTACACGAGTTTTACAAACTACTTGGCCAAAGCAATTTAAGCCCGAACCTACCTGTTGGCTTGTTAAATGGCGCTTACATATTTATCGCAGTAGCGCTCATTTATTACGTTGCGCCTGCCATGAGCCACAAATTATTATTGCTGATTGCGATAACATCGGCCCTCATATTTGTAAGCGAGCTCTTTAAAACTTCCGAAGCACCATTTACCAATATCGGTTTTACTTACCTCGGTTTAATATTCGCGGTGGTGCCGTTTTGTTTCTTCCATGCCTTAGGCTTTATCCGGGGTTATTATACCGGCCATTACGCCATGGGCTTTCTGCTGATGCTTTGGGCTAATGATACCGGCGCTTATTTAACAGGCCGCTATTTCGGCCGCACCAAGTTATTTGAACGCCACTCACCTAAAAAAACCTGGGAAGGCTTTTTCGGGGGTGTTGCCATTGCCGCGGTAGCCGGTTTTATCATCAGTATTTACTTTAAAGATCTGTACTGGAAACAATGGGTATCAATAGCCATTATTATAGGCTGTGTGGGCACCCTGGGCGATCTGGTAGAATCTATGTTTAAACGCAGCCTTAACATTAAAGACAGCGGCGGCATTTTACCAGGCCACGGCGGACTGCTTGATCGCTTCGACGGGCTATTGCTTGCTGCACCGGTTGTTTATACTTACCTATACTTCATAACAAATTAGTAATTTCGCAAAAAAATTATTTTTAAATGACTTTTCATAAAGAAGGATATACCTCCCTTGCCCTGTGCGTACTGTTCATTTTTGTATTAAATGCAGTGATACAGTTCTACTACCCACAGGCATTTGCCTTAAAATGGATTATCTACATTTTATCGGCATTGCTGTTCATCATCATTGTGCAGTTTTTCCGCAGCCCTAGCTTCACCATAACCACCGATGAAAAAACTGTGCTTTGCCCTGCCGATGGTAAAGTAGTTGTAATTGAAGAAACGGAAGAAGGCGAGTTTTTTAAAGATAAACGCATCCAGGTTTCGGTATTTATGTCGCCGGTTAACGTGCACGTTAACCGTAACCCAATTGGCGGCGTTGTAAAATACTTTAAATACCACCCGGGAAAATATTTGGTAGCATGGCATCCAAAATCATCAACCGAGAACGAACGTACCACCGTTGTGATCGAAAACAGCAAAGGTACGGCAGTATTGTTCCGCCAAATTGCGGGTGCAATGGCGCGCCGTATTGTATGGTATGTAAAAGAAGGTGATAAAGTTGACCAAGGTGCTCAATTTGGTTTCATAAAATTTGGTTCGAGAGTAGATATTTTTTTACCTTTAGGTACCAAGATCAATGTGAATATTGGTGAGGTAGTAAAAGGTGGCCGCACCGTACTAGCCGAACTAACTGCTTAAAAGGGGCTTTTATTAACCAATTATAAACCCAGAATGATGAGAAAATTTACTTTTATGATGGCCGTGGTATTTACTGTAGCTGCCGCAAACTCATTTGCAGGCGACAAAACAGATAAAGACAAAGGCATGAAATGCAACACGCCCGGAAAATCGTGCTGCAAAAAAACAGCTAAAGCAAGTGCTGATAAGTCGGTTAAAAAGACTGACGATAGTAAGAAAGCTGCTTAATTGTTGTTTTAAGATCTTTTATAGAAAGCCTCCTGATATATCGGGAGGCTTTTTTGTTTTATACGAATACCTTCCATTGTGTCATTGCGAGCGATAGCGAAGCAATCTCGTAGTCGGTACAGAGCCATTTTACAGAGTCCATTTTTCATTAGGAAAGGTAGAATAGGCTATGATAGCAATTGGATGTCACTTTTCTTTGACCGCCGAAGAAAAGTAACCAAAAGAAAGCTCGCAGCCGGGCCCTGTTGCTATGCGGTTTAGGTGCTTTAGCAATACCTGTGGTTGCCGCAACATTGCCAATGCTGCATGGGAAAAGGATTATGTGAATGCAGTGGGTAGTTCGGTATAAAATTCCTTTTACATTTTGTCTTGGCTCTCGATTCTCTTCTCCGGCAAACAGCTTCGGCCAAAAGCGGGCAGAACAATGATGGCCTTGCGCGTTGGAAAGAGGCATTGAAGATTTTGCAGAAGGGTCGGCCCGTGCGAGGCGTTAGCGGGGCAAAAGATCCCGGCCTGTGTTTGTTCTGAACGCTTGTGCGGCATGGCCTGTGCGTAAAGAAGCCTTTTGCCGAAAATCTTTTTGGTTACTTTGTAGCTACAAAGTAACAAGCCCACCCGCGGCGAATGAGCGGGGCTGACATTGATAGTAACACAAACCATTCATTCGTGCCACTGCCTATATTAAAACACTACCTCTGTAGGTAGGGGATTACTTCGTACCGCGCAATGACGTGGTGGTGGGCATGGAGGAAAAATCGCTCCTTTCAAACCAAAACAAAAAGCCCTTCTGGAAAACAGAAAGGCTCTTGTAAGATATAATGATAAAACTTATACTCTTTTTGATTTGATACGAGCTGCTTTACCTGTAAGGGCACGCAGGTAGTACAATTTAGCACGACGCACTTTACCGTGGCTGTTAACATCAATTTTATCGATGTTAGGCGAGTTTATAGGGAAGATACGTTCTACACCAATACCGTTTGATACTTTACGTACGGTAAAAGTTTCTGTTGTACCTGCGCTGTTACGTTGTATACATACGCCTTGGTAAACTTGGATACGCTCTTTGTTACCCTCTCTAATTTTATAGTGCACGCTGACAGTATCACCTGCTTTAAACACAGGAACCTGCTTTTTTTCTACTGACTGCTCTTCAACAAATTTTACTAAATCCATGATTCTTAGCTCTTAAAGCGATTTTTAACCCGTAAAAATCGGATTGCAATTATAGGGATAATTTTTCGAAATAAAAAGTTGTTTCGAAATTTTTCCACATTATTTAAGTAATTAACATTTTATGTGTGGAGTGATTGGTTGATTGAGTTAACTGGTTGATTAGGTCTTGTTTTCAAACGCAATCAACATACTCAACCTGTTCAACCAATCAACATTATTCTAACAGATCTGGTCTGCGAGCTTTGGTTCGTTCCATTGCTTGCTCAAACCGCCATTTCTCAATTTCGGGCGTGTTGCCGCTTAGCAGAATATCAGGCACCTTGTGGCCTTTCCAATCTGCAGGGCGGGTGTATACAGGAGCATCCAACATATCGTCCTGGAACGAGTCTGATAGTGCTGAGGTTTCATCTGATAGCACACCGGGGATCAACCGCACAATGGCATCCACCAAAATAGCCGCCGGAAGCTCTCCACCAGATAATACATAATCCCCTATCGACATTTCGCGGGTAACATAAAGATCGCGCACGCGCTGGTCTATGCCCTTGTAGTGCCCACACAAAATCATGATGTTCTTAGCGCTCGACAATTGATTGGCTAAAGACTGGTTAAGCGTTACACCGTCCGGCGTCATAAATATAATCTCGTCGTACTCGCGCTCGCTCTTCAATTTCTCGATGCAAACCGCGAAGGGCTCGATCATCATTACCATACCGCTACCACCGCCGTAAGGATAGTCGTCAACACTCTTATGCTTATTGCTCGAGTAATCGCGCAGGTTATGCACAAAAATTTCTGTCAAACCTTTCTTTTGGGCACGATGTAGTATCGAATGCGCAAAGGGGCTTTCGAGCAGGCCGGGTAAAACGGTAAGGATATCGAAACGGATCATATTATTTTAGATGCAAAGATAATTGATATTCAGATTAACAATTTGTCATTGCGAGCGATAGCGTGGCAAACTCGTCACCAGTGCACTATTCGATCTGTATACTACGAGGTTGCCACGTCGTTACACTCCTCGCAATGACATCTTGGAGAGAGTTGGCTATCAAAAAAGTAGGGGCTGTTTCTTGGCTCTTGTTTCTTGCCTCTCTCCACAACTAGTCCATATACACATCCAGCAAGCCCTCTGGCAAGTCCAGATACACTTCACCGCCTTCTATGTCGATACCTTTGATAGTAGCTGCGTTAAGCGGGAACAGCACCTCTTTGTTGTTGTAATTTACCGAAGCAATGATCTGTTGTGGATATTCATTTACCTCCAGTATTTCGCCCAGTTCGCCATGGGTTTCATCGATGGCCATAAAGCCTTCCAGATCCATCAGCGTAAAATTTTCTTCGTCAACTTCTGGCTTTAGGGTGTTGGGTAAAAAAACATCTTTCTTAACCAGTTTCGCTGCAGCTTCAATGGTATCAACACCATCAAGGTTTAAATAGCCCGTGTTGGGTAGCGGGTACTTTATTGATTTTACAAAAAAGGGAACCAGTTTGCCGGCTACGTCAATAAATACGGCATCGAACTTAATATCTTCAAGCCCGTCAAAATCAACATATAATTGAAATTCGCCTTTAAGGCCGCGAGTTTTAAGCAGGCTGCCTATGCGGAAAGTATCTTCGGTTTTCATGATCAAAAAACGTATTAAAAAAATAATAGCGAAGAACTGTTAAGAACTTCGCTATTAAAATTATTTAAGCAGTATAAATTATTCTGCAGAATCTTCAGCTGGTGCTTCAGTTTCAGGAGCTTCTTCTTCAGTAGCTTCAACTTCTTCGGCAACAGGTGCATTCTTAGCAGCAATTGCAGCAGCTTTGTCTTCTTTTTTCTTAGCTTCAGCAGCTAAAGCAGCTTTGCGGGCTTCTTCTTTTGCAGAAGTTAAAGTTGATTTTTTGCCAGTGATTTTTCCATCTTTCTGATCTAACCAAGCCTGGAATTTTTCGTCAGCTTGTTCAGTAGTTAAAGCGCCTTTAGCAACACCACCTTGTAAGTGCTTGCGGTAAAGTACACCTTTGTAAGAAAGGATAGCACGGCAGGTATCAGTTGGTTGTGCACCACTGTTAACCCAGTCTAAAGTTTTGTCAAAATTGATGTCGATTGTAGCCGGATTGGTGTTCGGGTTGTAAGAACCGATACGCTCAATGAAACGACCGTCACGTGGTGCACGGGCGTCTGCTACTACGATGTAGTAAAAAGGTTTTCCTTTTTTACCGTGTCTTTGCAGTCTGATTTTAGTTGCCATTCTTTTTGTTTATGTATTCAACATGCCCCCGGAGAATATTCTGCGGGGCTGCAAAGGTAAATAATATATTTTAAATATGGAAATGATTGTCAATGATTTAGTTATTAGGGAGTTGGAGCGTATATTAAACAAGAAAGGCGTTAAGCTTTCGCCTAACGCCTTTCTTTTATCTTGAACCAGAATTTTCTGAATTAATGAATCAGCAGAATTCTGTCTTGACTCTCGATTCCTGATTCTCTAACAGTCTTACAAAGACAGTATATCTACAATCTTCAAAAAGTTAGGGTTGATCTCGATGAAGTGCTTAATCGCGTTTTCGAACGGGGTAAAAGCAACTTCGCCGTTGATGATACCAACCATCTCGTTTTTATGCCCGGCTAATAAACCTTCGATAGCGGCAACACCTACCCTGCTGGCCAGTACACGGTCCTGGCAGCTTGGGCGGCCACCACGCTGGATATGGCCCAGTACAGATACGCGGGTATCGTAATTAGGGAAACGGTCTTTTATTAAACGGCCTATCTCGAATGCGCCGCCGGCTTCTTCGCCTTCGGCAACAATTACAATTTTTGACGATTTATCGCGGCGACCTTGTTCCAGTTTATGGTAAAGGGCGTTTAGATCCGTTTTTGTCTCGGGGATTAAAATTGCTTCTGCTCCCACTGCTATGCCGGTACGCAGGGCAATCAAGCCAGAGTCGCGGCCCATTACCTCAACGATGAATAAACGATCATGAGATTCTGCCGTGTCGCGAATTTTATCAACCGCATCAATAACGGTGTTAATCGCTGTATCATAACCAATGGTAAAATCAGTACCGATTAAATCGTTATCAATTGTACCCGGTAAACCAACAACAGGGATATCATACTCTTTACCAAAAACCTTTGCGCCGGTAAAAGTACCATCGCCACCAATGCCAACTAGTGCATCGATGTTATGTTTTTTAAGGTTATCGTAGGCTTGTTTCCGGCCTTCGGCTGTTTTAAATTGCTCGCTGCGGGCTGTTTTTAAAATAGTACCGCCGCGTTGTATAATGTTAGCAACAGATTTACGATCCATCGGAAAAAGATCGCCATTGATCATGCCTTCGTAGCCACGGCGTATGCCGGTAACTTCTAAATTATGATATAATGCTGTACGCACAACTGCCCTGATGGCAGCATTCATACCGGGCGAGTCGCCTCCCGATGTGTAAACACCTACGTTTTTAATTTGAGCCATTGTTATTCTGATAGGCAGCTTTACCGCTGTCTAAAAATTTAATATAATTTGCAACGTCATATTTCGCACCCTGCGGCGGCACCAATACATCACCGCGTGCATTGATGATAACGTAATAAGGTTGCGAATTTACATTAAATTTTGAAGCCTCGTAATCACTATTTTTATTCCCGATGGTATTTATCTTCTTTCCGCTGAAAGATGAAACCGTTTGCTCGCCTTTTGGCAGCTCCTGTTTTTCATCAACATAAAGCTCCAGCAATACAAAATCATTCTGTAAACGCTTGTGCACTTCCGGGTCAGACCATACCTCTTGTTCCATTTTGCGGCAGTTAGCACAGTTCCAACCGGTAAAATCAATAATTACAGGTTTCTTTAATTCTTTAGATACCTGCAAAGCCTGCTCGTAATCATACCACTCATTTAAGCCGGCATGTTTGCCGCGTAAAAAAAGTTCTTCATATTTTTTATTCTTGATTGATACATTTTGCTCGGGCGCAGCAGACGAACCGCCGCCACCATTAGTTAAATAAAAATCCTGAGTGGCAGGCGGAGGTAAAAACCCACTGATTACCTTTAAAGGCGCACCCCACAAACCAGGGATCATAAACATCACAAATGCAAATACCACGATAGATAAAAAGGTACGGAATACCGACAAATGTTCCACAGGGCTATCGTGAGAAAACTTGATCTTACCTATTAAATATAAGAACAACATTACACCGATGGCGATCCATAACGAAAGGAATACCTCACGGTCAAACCAGTTCCAGTGGTAAGCAAGATCTACGTTAGAAAGGAATTTCAAAGCGAAAGCCAGTTCTAAAAATCCAAGCACCACTTTAACACTGTTTAACCAACCGCCAGATTTTGGCAGCGTTTTCAACGCCGACGGGAACAAGGCAAATATCGTAAACGGAATAGCCAAAGCCGCCGAAAAACCGAACATACCGACAGCCGGACCAAGGCGTTCGCCTTTGGTAGCCGCGCTCACCAGCAAGCTGCCAATAATTGGCCCCGTGCAAGAGAACGACACCACTACCAGGGTAGCCGCCATAAAGAAAATGCCGGTCAGGCCGCCCTTGTCAGAGTTTTCGTCCAGCTTGTTGGCCAGCGAGCTTGGCAGGGTAAGTTCAAACGCACCCAAAAATGAGGCGCCAAAAGTAACCAGCAGTAAAAAGAAGAATAAATTAAATATGCCGTTAGTAGCTAATGAATTTAAGGCATCAGACCCAAAACACAGGGTAATGATAAACCCAAGCGATACATAAATAACGATGATCGAAGCACCATATATTAAGGACTGAAATACGGCCTTTTGTTTACTACCCGCCTTTTTAGTAAAAAAACTAACCGTTAACGGCAATAGCGGATAAATACATGGCATTAATAAGGCGGCAAGCCCACCCAAAAATCCTTCGATAAATATTTGCCAAAGGGTTTTAGGCTGTTCTTCGCTTTTAACCAGGGTTGCACCCGCTGCTTTAATGGCAGTAGGTTTATCTATTTTCTTTTTTGCGGCAATGCTATCGGCAGCAGTTGGTATGGTTGTAAACACTACACCACTGGTATCGGCCTTTTGAACGGCCATTGTGCGATAGCTAAACCCTGCAGTTAAAACAAGCGTAACTATTAACGCCTGCACTATACCTTTATTAAGAAAACGCTTGAGCGTATTTTTCATGACGATTTAAGTGTAACTAATTATTTGCTGATCGTAACACTAAAATCTACATCTTCTGGTGGCAGGCATTGTTTGTCGTTACAGGTCATGTACTCTAACTGGCCTTTAACAACTGTTGCGTTTGGCGAGCTCAGTTTAACTTTTTGTTGAAAGATCACCTCTTTTTCAAAATAACTAACATTCATTTTAAATGCGGTTTCGAATTTGGTAACCGGGGTTGGTTCGCTTGTTTTACCAACCAGTGTATATGTTTTTGACGGCGCAAATTTAAACTCGGTTTTAACCGGGCCGCCGTCTTTTACGTTTTGCGAATAAATGTGCCAGCCGTTATCAATAGTAGCTTTCATAAAAACAACAGCCTCTGTAGCACTGATTCTTTTAGCTGCATAGCTCCACTTTACCGGAGTTAATATTTGTGCATGCACACCAGTGTACAAAAACAGCACAAATAAGGCTGACAATAACTTTTTCATATATGTAGTTTAATTAATTAAAAATTCTACTTCCTTTAAATTGTATTCGTGCTCGGTTTCGCCGCTTTTAATCTTAAGCAAGCCCCTGCTTGTTACTCCTGTAATTATTCCACTGAACAGCTTACCATCAGACTTAAAATTCCGGATTTCGTTTATTCCGTATAAACAACTTAAATAATCCTGATTTAATTCTGAAGCTTTGCCAGCCTTTAATTGTAAATAGCACGCTTCTATACATTTGCAAATTTCTGATAATAAAGCTTTCAAATCATAATCTCTATGTAAGATTTGCCTTATAGAAGTAGCATTGGGTAAATAGTCGGGAAATTGCTCCTGGTTAATGTTAAGGCCGATGCCGATAACAGAATTATTGATTTGCGCACCCTGCACCATATTCTCTATCAATATGCCGCCCAGCTTGCGGTTATTATAGTAAATATCATTGGGCCACTTAATTTTTATACCCTCGCCTGCAACATGTGACAGCCCTTTTGCGACTCCTAAACTGATAGCTTGGGTTAAGGCAAATTGATCATTTAAAAGTAAAAATGTGGGTTTAAGTAAAATACTGAAAGAGAGGTTTTTACCGGCTTCTGTAAACCAACGGTTCTGTTGCTGGCCGCGGCCGGCGTATTGATTCTCTGCCATAATGACCGTTCCTTCGGGTAATGGCTTGGAATTTGACACTAAATTTTTGAGGAAAGTGTTTGTAGAATCTACTTCTTTCAGGGTGACTAAATTTTGTCCAACAAATAATCCTGAAAATATGTTATTTTGCAAAGTATAAACGTTATTAAATCAAATCGTTCAAAACTAATTCTTTTTGATGGTAAAAAACAAAGCGATACAAGAATCCGCTTACATTTCTGAACTTGCCATACATGGCATGCAGGAAAAAAAGGGAAATGAAATTGTAAGACTAGATCTTCGTAACTTATTCAGTTCCGTGTCAGACTACTTTGTGATCTGCCATGCTGATTCAACTACCCAGGTTAAAGCAATTGCAAATAGCGTAGAGGACGAGATTTTTAAAGCCACGCAACAGGAACCCTGGCGCAAAGAAGGGCTTGAACACAGTGAGTGGATACTGCTTGATTATATTGACGTAGTAATTCATATCTTCAGAACCGATAAACGTGAGTTTTATGGCGTGGAGGATTTGTGGGGTGATGCCGAAATAAAATTCTATCAAAGCGCTTAAACATTGTATGCCTTTTTCCCTCCCCTTATTTTAATAATTATAGATTACATCGTTTGAGCTGAAAATAAAAACATGAAAGAAATTAAATCCGAAAAGCCTAAGACTATTCGTAAAATATCCAATAAAAAAATTACACCCAAGCCGCCTAAGTTTAACATCGTGTGGCTATATGCCGTTCTTATACTGGGCTTAATTGTAGTGTCGTACCTTATTAATGGTAACAGCGGTAAACAAATTACCTCACAGCGTTTCCAAAACGAAATGCTGCGTGCGCATGATGTAGACCACGTAGTGGCCTACAAAAATGGCGACCTGGTAGTTGCCGATGTTTACATTAAGAAAGATAGCTTACGCAAACCTACTTATAACGACATTAAAGATCAGCGCTCAATGAGCCCTACTGCAGGCCCTCAATATACATTTACCGATGCTTCTTACGAGAGTTTGAAACAAACGATCGGTTCTGTAGAACGAGACCTGCCAGATTCGCAAAAAACATCTATCCAGTTTGAGCAGCACGAAAGCCTGCTATCTAACTGGTTGGTGCAAGGCGTAATCATTATGGTATTGTTTGCCGTGGTTTGGTTATACATTATGCGCCGCATGAGTGGTGGTGCTGGTGGTGGCCCGGGCGGCCAGATCTTTAGCATTGGTAAATCAAAAGCTACTTTATTTGATAAAGAAGCACAGGTTAACGTAACCTTTAATGATGTTGCCGGCTTACAAGAAGCAAAAGAAGAGGTGATGGAAATTGTAGATTTCCTTAAAAATCCTAAAAAATACACTAACCTGGGTGGTAAAATTCCTAAAGGAGCTTTATTGGTAGGCTCACCAGGTACCGGTAAAACCTTAATGGCTAAAGCCGTTGCAGGTGAAGCACAGGTTCCTTTCTTCTCGCTCTCCGGATCAGACTTTGTGGAGATGTTTGTGGGTGTGGGTGCATCACGTGTACGTGATTTGTTCCGCCAGGCAAAAGACAAAGCACCTTGTATCATCTTTATTGATGAGATTGATGCCATTGGCCGCGCCCGCGGCAAAAACAATATTGTAGGTGGTAATGATGAGCGCGAAAACACCCTGAACCAGTTACTGGTTGAGATGGATGGTTTCGGTACCGATTCTGGTATTATTATCCTTGCTGCTACCAACCGTCCTGATGTACTGGATTCTGCATTACTGCGCCCGGGACGTTTCGACAGACAAATTTCTATCGATAAACCAGATTTGGTTGGCCGTGAGCAGATCTTCAAAGTCCACTTAGGTCCGCTAAAATTGGCCGAAGAGGTTGATGCTAAAAAATTATCGGCACAAACCCCAGGTTTCGCCGGTGCAGAGATTGCCAACGTTTGTAACGAAGCGGCCCTTATTGCTGCCCGCCGTGATAAAACTGCGGTTGATATGCAGGATTTCCAGGATGCGATTGACCGTGTAATTGGCGGTTTAGAAAAGAAAAACAAAATTATCTCGCCAGAAGAGAAACGCATTGTTGCTTACCACGAAGCCGGCCACGCTATTGCAGGCTGGTTCCTGGAGCATGCCGATCCATTGGTTAAAGTATCAATCGTACCCCGTGGTGTTGCCGCTTTAGGTTATGCCCAGTATTTACCGCGCGAGCAGTTTTTACATACTACCGAGCAGCTTACAGACGAAATGACTGTATCTATGGGTGGCCGTGTTGCGGAGGATATCGTTTTCGGTAAAATCTCTACGGGTGCATTGAGCGATTTAGAGCGTATCACCAAATTAGCTTACGCCATGATCAAAATTTATGGCATGAATGATAAAGTTGGTAATGTTTCGTTCTACGATCCACAGGGCGAATATCAGTTTAACAAACCTTACTCTGATACCACAGCCGAGCTGATTGATGAGGAAGTGCGTTTAATGATTGATAGAGTTTACCAACGTACCAAAAACCTGTTAATTGACAAACGCGCAGGCCTTGAGTTATTAGCTGCCAAATTGTTGGAAAAAGAAGTATTGTTCCAATCTGACCTGGAAGAGCTTTTAGGCAAACGCCCGTTTGATAACCGTACCGCTTATGACAAGTTTGTTAACGGCGAAGCGGCTTTAAACCCGGATGTTGACAACAACGCAATTCCGGAGTCGGTAACCAACCCGGCCGGAACCAATATCGAGGGTACAGAAAAACCATAAGGTTTAAATAACCAAAAAGCCATTATGCTTAGGCATAATGGCTTTTTTATTTTATAGAGATGAGTAACAACATTACACCGAAAGAACGACTGCTCAAAAAAATACGCAAAGCCTTGTTAGAGAAGCGGGACAACCCCTACCCTAACCTGGAGGAAATGCCTATTTACCCCGCAGCAGAAGAACTGCCCGAAGTAATGTTTGCCGAACAATTTACAGCGGCCGCAGGTCAGTTTGTATTTTGCGAAGATGAAGTTCAATTTATTGAAAGCCTGCTTACCCTGGCCGAAGAGCGCAACTGGCATAAAATATATTGCTGGGAACCTGCCCTACAGGCCATACTAGAGCGCTACGAATACCCCTATTACGAAACCGCTAAAGACTTTGAACAGTCTGAAGTTGGCTTTACTCTTTGCGAGGCTTTGATTGCCCGTAACGGCAGTATTTTAATCTCAAACGCTGATGCAGCGGGCCGCAGGTTGAGTATCTATCCACCGATACACATTGTGCTGGCTTATACATCGCAATTGGTGGTAGATTTAAAAGATGGTTTTAATATCATTAAGCAAAAATATGGCGTTGCGCTGCCATCAATGCTATCGGTAATTACCGGCCCAAGCCGCACTGCTGATATTGAGAAAACCTTGGTATTAGGCGCACACGGCCCCAAAGAAGTATTTGTATTTCTATTAGATGGCTAGTTAAGCCTTGGTTTCTATTTCATTAATTAAGCTTTCCAAATCGCGCTCTTCCAGTACTTCCCGCACGCTGTTTTTATCTTTATCGTACTCCCATTTTATCAGGCGGATAAAACCGTCGGCAATTTCAATCCCGGTAATATCGCCGTCGTCAAAACAGCAGCAACCGCTGTTAAAATAAGTTGGCCGATACCCGGTAAATTTAAGTGTACTGTCCTTCTTTAAATGCCGCTTGGTAATTTCGGCCTCCAGCCTGGTAATGGCTGCCAGGTCATTGGCTTTCTTGGCAGCAGCCCTCTGAATATACAAACTCTCGATATGCGTTAGCGACTGAAAAACCGGTTGATGCGTATGCCCGGTTATCAGCACGGTATGCTGTTGTTTGGCGCTCCACTCGTACATCATCTGGTTATGCACTGTTTTCAGATCGTCATTATTGGATGGAGTATTGGGGTTAATTTTTAAATAAGATTGCACAGGCGCCCATACGTTTGATACAAACCATTTACTAAACCAATTGCCATCACTTTGCAAATCGCCCTGATGGCCGTGGGTCATGTAGATATTTAAGGGCTTGCTGTTAATTTCAGTTTGCAAAATTATCCCTTCATAAATACTAATCGCTTTGCCATAGATCTGGTATAAACTAACTGATGCCAGTGGGTCATTATCCCAATACAGATCGTGGTTACCGAAAATCTTAACAAAGGCATTTCGATCCAAAAACAACTTCTCCTTTTCGAAAGTGGCCTTGTTGTGGTGCTTAACCGTTAAAAACAGGTTTTCCCAAAGCTCTTCGCTATCGCCTAGGTTAATGTAGGTGAACCCGTTTTGGTTATAGTGATCTAATGCGGCCAGGTAATTTTTCTCGGCCAATTTAAAATCATCGGAATCATCGCGCGCGCCTTTATGTTGATCTGACAGGACAACAAACTTGCCCTGTTTAATATCAAAGGGAACGATTAAGCCTCGTTTACCAGTGTTGGTCAGGATCTTTTCCTGCAATTCGCTCAATGCGCTAAACACCCGTTTATGATCGGGATGAGACGAATATTTATCCGATAATTTGATAATGGGTTTTGTAAGTACTCTTTGAAGAAACTGGCGCATGGCAAATTAACTGAAAACCATGTGGTTGTGTTTTATCCCATCAATTATTTTCTGAAGATATGTGTATAATCACTCAGCCTATGCCGTATCAAAACACGCCAAATACCGTTAAAACACGGGTTTTAATATTTTTAAGTTAACGTAATATTGCAAAAGCGCATTTAAGGCCTTGATTTAATAATATTTTAATGAGCGTTTACCCAAAGCGGGTAATAAGTGTGTTAACGATAGATTACTTTTCAAGATTGATAATGCAGGTGTATTTAATTACAGTATTTTAGGCCCCAAATTTTTATTTAAATTATTATCAACCTCCTTAAACAAAAAACAATGTCAGACGGCAAAAAACCTCCTATTATTGGAAAAAAAATCAACCTGAGCCATGCGAAAAAAATCGTTGCCGATTACAGAGCAGGGTGTGATGGAAACCACATTCACTCTATAACCATGAGCGCAGATCATTTAAGAAAGATCATAGATCAGCCGGATTGCCACTACGTTAAGTTTCATGTTGCATTATCAGATCCCACTGTTAAGGCACAGGGCTTACCTATTGGCCATACACTTGTAGCGGTTGGGGCAGATAGCGCTCAAAAAAGTATTATACGTAGCGAAGCCGATACCGAAGTATATGACGAGGGGGCTACTTGTCCACCTACTTGCAATCCGGACGACAACGCTACCTTATAATTCATTACTGAATGCAAGATGTTTATTCGGTAGTTTTAACTGCAAGTGCCATACTTGGTTTATTATTATTGTTTACTAAGCGATTGGGTACAAATATGTATCCAATCGCATTGGTTCTTTTAATTACCATGGTTGAAGAGCGTTCGGCACATTATTTTGCGGTAAAATATCATAATAATCTGGGCGTTTATTTTTTCTTCAATCCCCTTGCATACGCTTGTTTTGCATGGTTCTTTTACCTGCACATTGATTATAAAAGTTTTAAAAAAACAATAAAGCTTAGCGTAATTCTGTTTTTCAGTTTCATACTGGGATATCTTTATTTCTTTATTAAGCTCCTCCCGCTTACGGCCAAAATCATACTTGATTATGTCGTTTTAACAAAAGATATTTTGTTAATAACCTGGTCTGTTGCTTATATTATCAACATATTCGATCAGATAAGTCAATACAAAAAATTGAACGTTTTTGTATTAATGGTTGCCGCCGCTGTTCTATTTTACTCCAGCTTTAGTATTATATTTCACTTGTTAGAAATATATTTACTTAACTATTCTGAGCTACATAAAGTTCCGATAACAGTTATGTTTAATCCAACTAACGCTCGCATGTACGCATCAATACAATACTCGAGAGTCCACCCATTATTGAATTTGACAAATATCCTTTTATATTTATGCATTTTTGCGGCATTGGTAAAAAGTGCAACTAATTCAAAAAAAGCGTATATATAGTGTCTGACGGTTTAGATTTTGGAGTCTTATTAGCAGTAGCAATCGGTATTTTACTGCTATTCGTACTATTTATCGTTGTTATCCTGTTTATTTATCAGCGTAAAACATTTGAGCACCAGCAAAAGGTTGCTGCTATTGAGCAAAACCTGAAACAGGAGATTTTAAAAACCCAGATCGAAGTGCAGGATCAAACGCTTACATACGTAAGCCGCGAGATCCATGATAATATTACCCAGGTACTCTCTTTTGTAAAACTTTCTTTAGGTGTGGTTGGTAAAGATGCCGCCCATACCCAGGCAAAAATTACCGAAAGTCGCGAGCTGCTATCGCAAGCTATTAATGATCTGCGCGACCTGTCTAAAAGCATGAGCTTTGATACCATTAAAGCTGCCGGATTAGAAAAAACCATCAAACTCGAACTGGACCGAATTAACAAAAGCGGCTTAGTTAATGCCGAACTAACTGTTGAAGGTGATGTATTTTCATTGGGCGAAAAAAACGAGCTGGTATTATTCAGGATTTTTCAAGAGACTGTCAATAACGCACTTAAACATGCCAATGCCAAACAACTAAAAATTCAGTTGTTATATTCGGCAAAAGTGTTTAATTTGACCATCGCGGATGATGGGGTTGGGTTTCCAACCAGTATATTGAATGAGCACAGGGGGTCAGGTCTAAAAAACCTGCAAAACAGGGCGGCTTTAATTGGGGCCGAAGCCTTTATTGAAAGCTCGCCAGGCAATGGTTGTTCGGTTACGATCTCTATCGATCCGCTTTTAGAACAGGTATATGCCAACGCAAATTACACAAATAGCACTAGTTGATGATCATCGCCTTTTCCGGAGTGGAATTGCTTCATTAATTGGTCAATTCTCTGGCTATAACATTTTATTTGAGGCCGCCCACGGGCAAGAACTGGTAGAACAAATAAACGCCGGGCAAAAGCCGGATGTTATTTTGCTTGATATCAACATGCCAGAGATGGATGGCTTTACCACCACCCAATGGCTCAAAAAAAATAATCCAGAAATTAAGATCGTTATCCTATCCATGTTTCAGGATGCTGATAAGGTGCTTAAAATGGTTAGGCTGGGCGTGCATGGTTACCTGCTTAAAGATTCTGAACCTTACGAGTTTGAGCTGGCGCTAAAAACAGTTGCCAATAACGAGCTCTACTATCCATCGTTTGTTACCGACCACCTGATTAAAAACCTTAACCAGAAAGAGCAAATTAAACTAAACAACCGCGAGATCGAGTTTTTACGACTAGCCGGTACCGAGCTTACCTATAAGGAAATTGCCGATCAAATGTGCATCAGCGCACGCACAGTTGATGGATACCGCGATCAACTGTTTGAAAAACTGCAAATTAAAAGCCGGGTTGGCCTGGTACTCTACGCCATAAAAAATAATTTAATACAATTATAAATTTGCTAAATAAATTAGCAAATTTGTTGTATGCCATTTGAAGATAATCCCGAGTATTTTAAGGGACGAGGGGCGCAGGTAAACACCCACAATAAGTTTCTTAAAAACAAATATGTGTTGGAGCACCCCGAAGGGCTCGACGAACCCCTGCTCGAGAACGAGGCTACCCAATATTATAACGAAAACGCAAAAAAGATTGTAAGCGAATCTAACAGCCCCGATCTAAGCCATATGTACTCTATTAACCCCTATCAGGGTTGTGAGCATGGCTGCATCTATTGCTACGCCCGTAATAGCCACGAATATTATGGCTTTAGCGCTGGTTTGGATTTTGAGCGCAAGATCATTATCAAACATAACGCACCCGAACTGCTCGAAAAATATTTTAACAAACGCGGTTATCAGCCTGTTACCATTATGCTTTCGGGCAATACAGACTGCTATCAGCCGGTTGAGCGTAAGCTCGAAATAACCCGCAAATTGCTCGAAATTTTTCTTCAATATAAACACCCGGTAAGCATCATCACTAAAAACAACCTGGTACTGCGCGATCTGGATATTTTGGTCGAACTGGCCAAACTTAACCTGCTTCATGTAAATGTTTCTATCACTTCGCTCGATGAACAATTGCGGCAGAAGCTCGAGCCCCGTACCGTTACCGCCAGCGGGCGTTTATCGGTTATAGAAAAACTTTCAAATGCAGGTATACCGGTAAGGGTAATGTCGGCACCAATTATACCGGGTTTGAATAGTAAGGAAGTGCCTGATATTATCCGCGCAGCTGCAAACCGCGGTGCCGTGGCAGCAGGATTTACCATGGTTAGGCTCAACGGTAGCATCGGTGATATTTTTACGGATTGGATCTATAAAGCCTTCCCCGACAAAGCCGAGAAAGTGTTGAACATGATTGCCGACTGCCACGGCGGCAAAATAAACGACAGCGATTTTGGCCGCCGCATGACGGGTGACGGTAACCTGGCAGATTCCATCCATCAAATGTACCGTATGGCCTGCAACCGTTTTTTAGCCGGGCGAGAAATGCCGCCTTATAATTTAACGCACTTTACGCCAAAGAGTGGAAGGCAAACGAGTTTGTTTTAGGGAGAATTTCCTTTATAAGTTTTGTCGTTGCCATCCCAACAATCGCCGGGATGGCAATCCTGTAGCTTTGAAGATCGAATAATATCCCCAGAATCCGTTTTTCATTAGTGAGGGTTTGCTGGTTATGATCGCCAGTGGATGTTCTTTTAGTTATTCGCTTGCGTTTATTTTTTCAAGGTGCTCAAGAGGGCTTCGCCGTATTCTCTCAAAAGAAAAATGAACCAAAAAGAAAAGTCGCAGCCGGGTTCTGTTGCTATGAAAGCTTTGTGGTTGGGCAATAACCCGTGTTTGCCGAAACATTACCAATGCTGCCTTGGAGGACGACTATTTAAGGGCAGTAATTGGTTCGGTAACTCCCCCTGTGCAGTCGCTCGGCTCTTGCCGAGTGACGACTATCCTAAGGCCTCTGGCCTGCGCTATTTAATTAATAGATCAAGAGGCATCCAAAATACATATCACTCGGCAAGAGCCGAGCGACTGCCTTTTATTTAAGTGATTAAGTTTTCTTTCTTGCCTCTCTCTTAAAATCCTAAACGCTTCAACCCTTCTTTAGCCTTTTGCTCAATACTGTTTTCATATTGATGGTTTTTAAAGGCGATGGCCATGTTGTAGTAATGTACAGCCTCGGCCTTGTTCTTTTGGCGTTCGTAGATGTTGCCTATTTTAACGGCTGCGGTTGGCGCGTAGTAGTAGGGAGTGCCCTTGCCTGCGTTAATGGTTAATTGGTAATTGCGTAATGCCTCGTCGTCTTTATCCAGGGCATCGTATACGCGGCCTAAGCGGTAGTAGTATTCTGTTTTATCTTGTACCTGGGTTAGGCTGTTTGGGTTTTTATCTTGTAATAGTTTTAAAGCCTTTTCGTAAAAACCACCATCAAACAATAAACGGGCTTTTAGTAGATCTATATTAGGGGTTGGATTACCGGCTTCGGTTAACGCTTGCTTGTCTTTATCGTTAAACTGATACCCCTTAGTTTTTACCAGCTGAATATAACTTTCGTATTTGCGCTCGTCGCCGTGTAGTAAAGCATCCCAGGCCAAGTGCAGGTAGGCATCTTTGATGAAACTTACGCCTTTGGTTTCGGACAGAAATCTTTTGAAGTAATCGTCGGCTGTGGTATCCAACCTGTTTAATTTGGCGGTAGCCAGCAAATAATCTAGATATGGGTATGACGGGTAATCGGATCCTGTAGGGCGATGCTCCAGCAAATCTATAGTCTCGCCGCTATGCCCGGTGCGTAATGCCACAAAGGCTTTAATATAGGCCTTGGTGAGGCTGCCATTATCCATCGATGCTGTGTATTGCTGCATTTTAGAGTAAGCGTTACTATCGTTGATCACGTACGACTGGATATAGGTTAAATAAAACACCAGCTCATCATAGTACATGGCATAGCCCGAGTGCGGTAATTTAATCGAAAGTTGCTGTAACATATTTAATCCAACCGAGGTGTTGCCTTTAATGCCCAGGAAACTCAAGGTACTTTTCAAAGCGCCATCCGGCAGCGAACCCAGCAACACATTGACCATCCCCAGCGGGATATCATCGGGCATAAATGATGGAAATTTTTTGCTATTGGATTGTAGCAGTTTGTAAGCTTTATTGATCTCGAACCCGGCCGAAGTATTTTCGCCAAAGCGGCTGTGGATTAACGCCCATTGCAAATTAACCTGTGCTATGGCAAAATTATAATAGGGCGATTTATCGTCTTCATCTTCCAGCAGGTTAATGCGCTTGCCTTTGTTATCTTTCAACCGGTCGAAGTCGGCTTTGCTATCCGTAGTGAGCAGGTAAAAATAATCGTAGTAATTATCGAGCAATATGGTGATGGCGTTATCCGGATGGGCAACCTTTTCCTGATCAATCAATACCCTGGCGCGTTTCAGTTTTAAACTAAGCAGGTTATCATAGGCCTGCACGCAATTGCTGTTAAAATCAAAATTGGCAAATACCGGGCTGCAGCCCAATAAGCAGATAACTAGTACAAATATTTTTTTCACCATAACAAAAAAAGGCGCCTTGCAGGGCGCCTTAGTAATATTTTAAAAAACTGATTAAGCAGTTTCGATTTCAAGCGCTGTTTGCTCATCAACCAAAATACGGCCACAATGTTCGCAAACAATGATTTTTTTACGCTGACGGATATCCGATTGGCGCTGAGGCGGGATTTGGTTAAAACAACCAGAGCATGAATCGCGCTGAATAGTAACAACAGCAAGTCCGTTTTTAGCGTTACCACGTAAGCGGCTATAAGCAGTTAACAAACGTGGCTCGATGCTTTCTTTAGCAGCCTCTGCCTGTGCGTTCAATTCTTCTTCTTCTTTTTGGGTTTCGGCAGTAATAGTGCCTAGTTCTGCTTTCTTAGCATCAAGATCACTTTTACGGCTTTCTAAATCTGCAGCAGCTTTTTCGTAGATCTGGGTTTTAGTACTGATCTCGTACTCAAACTCCCTGATTTTTTTCTCGCTCACTTGAATATCCAGACCCTGGATCTCAACCTCTTTAGAGATTGCATCATACTCACGATTGTTTTTCACATCGGTAAGTTGGCCTTCATATTTTTTAATGTTAGCCTGCGCATCCTTGATCAGGTTTTTGCGGGTTACGATGTCATCTTCCAGATCATCAAGCTCTGCTTTGATCTTTTGGATACGGGTTTCAAGCTGGGCTACATCATCTTCAAGGTCCGCAACTTCCATTGGCAATTCGCCTCTAACCTGACGGATTTTGTCAATTTTAGTATGGATAGTTTGCAGTTCGTATAAACCTTTCAGTTTCTGTTCTATGGTTTGTTCCATCAAATAAAATATTTTATGGGGTTTGTATTAATTTCTGTTAAACGGACGGCAAAGTTAGTGAATTTTTTTTGAATTTTTTCATATAATAAATGCTGCGTAAACTGCTCACTTTCAAAATGTCCGATGTCGGCAATTACAATCTTTTTTTCAGCATCAAAAAACTCGTGATACTTATAGTCGGCCGTGATAAAAACGTCTGCTCCGGCAGCTATGGCCTGCTTTAATAAAAAGCCTCCCGAGCCTCCGCAAACAGCTACCTTTTTAACGCTTTTACCACGCAGTTCAGTATGCCGTATCACCTGGGCTTTCATATTATATTTTACATGGCGCAAAAACTCTTCTTCGCCCAGTGGTATCGGCAATTCTCCTACCATACCCGCCCCTACCTGTTTGTATTGATTGGTGAGATGATAAAGATCATATGCTACTTCTTCATATGGGTGCGATAAAAACAGCGCCATTAAAATTTTGCTCTCCAACTGCGCCGGATACACAGTCTCTATACGTATTTCCTGCTCTTTATGTTGCTGGCCGGGTTCGCCTACATATGGGTTGGTGCCTTCGCCTGCTTTAAATGTGCCGGTGCCTTCGCCGTTAAAACTACATTCGCTGTAGTTGCCAATGTGGCCCGCCCCTGCTTTAAACAAGGCTTCGCGTACCTCTTCGGCTTGTGCCAGCGGCACATAAGTAACCAGTTTTTTAAGCAGGTTAGGTTTTGGCAAAAGGATATGGCAGTTTTTTAAACCCAGCGTTTGGCAAATGCGTGCATTTACGCCATCGGTTACGCTATCCAGGTTGGTATGTATAGCGTATAAGGCAATTTGATGGCGGATGGCTTTCTCAACCACGCGCTCCACGTAGGTTTTGCCATTAAACTTTTTTAGTCCTTTAAAAACGATGGGGTGATGCGAAATGATCACCTGGCAGTTTTTGGCGATGGCCTCATCAACCACAGCCTCGGTGCAATCCAGCGAAATCAATGCCTGGTTAACCTCCTGCTCGGGATGGCCAACGATCAGGCCCGAATTATCATAGTCTTCCTGGTAGGCCAGCGGAGCCAGACCTTCAAGGAAGTTGGTTAGTTCTGAAAGTTTCATAACATCACAAAGTAAGATATTTTCGGGTTACTTTTTATTGATCAGCTCTTTTACTTTCTGCATCACCACATCGGTATTGTTAACGCGGTCTGCAACGGTAGGTACAACTTTAACATCAGGCATTACGCCGTGGCCTGTGTTTTTATGGTTAACTACACTGGTAACCCAAAATTGGGGCAAGTAAAGCAGCAGTTTGGTTTGTGGTAATCTTACTACAGAAAATCCATCGCCATCGGTGCCTATTTCGCCCCCTCCGGTTTCCTCGCCAACATAGTAATTTTTCGCTGCGATTTTAAATCTGCAGCAAAAAGGGCCGCTGCCGAAAACGTGCCCTTATCTGTAAGCAGATAAACACTGTTATTGTAGTTAGATTCAGGATAACTATATACAAACCCAGTCATCCCCTTTACAGTGTAGCGCCCCCCTATGGGTTTAACAATACGATATTGCTTAACATCGTAACTTCCACCTCTAATAATACAACTATCAAATGAAAACTTAATGGCCTTAGCTTCCACACCATTTGAAATCGAAAAGCTGCCTTTAATCAAATACCTCATCATATCCATGCCAATATTTAAATAGCCCCCGCCATTGCCCCTAATATCAATTACCAGGTTTTTGATCTTATCATCCTTTATTTGTTTAAAAAACTGATCGTCAAAGCCTTCGTAGTAGTTAATATACGTGAACCGTTTTATTTTGAGTACTGCTGTAGCCGGCATATCTGCGGGATATGATACATCAACAGACTCTTTAAGCTCGTCTGATTGTTTTTCGACCAACGCCCTGTTTTTTTCAACGCTTAACCCGTATAGTGCCTTAAATGCATTTAACACTGCAACTTTAGTTACACCGGCACTATCCAGGTAGGTAACTTTATATTTGGGTTTAAAACCAAAGTATTGGCTATATAACTCATCAAAATAAGGGCTTTCTAAACTGCTGTTTTGTATCTGGTCATCATAACCTTCGGGCGATACCAGGGTTTTTAAAGTCGACAATATCGCCCCTGCCGGATGATCATCGATACTTACAATTTTTGCGCCCCGGAATAAAGTGGTTCCTTGTTTTTGAAATCGGGATACATATAAATTATCACCATCAATAAACACGCTCAGGGGCATGCGTTGCAGCAAGTGCTTATTGCTCCACGTTGCGTAATTGCTGGATGGATATATACCCGTATGCCCAGACCGAATAACCGCCACCAATGGTGTCGCTATTTTCCAGAACTCCATCTCGGTCATCGGGTGCGTAAGCTGTTTATCGGCTGCTTCGAATTTAAGGTCGATGGTATCTTTCGGGGTGTACCGGTACAAACTTGGATGTGCTTCTTCTAACACACTTTTTAAAAACCGAAGATCTTGATGCAGGCCATCAACGGCGTATAAATGATCGGGCGTGTAGGTAGTATCCTGCTGAGCCATAGCAGAGCCGCCGGCAAATAGTAAGCATCCGCCGAAAAACAAGCGTTTTATAAAAGTAGTCACTTTAAAAAATAAGGTTAGGTAAAGTTCTTTTATTTATGCATGCATCCGGGCAATGTCCAGACTTTCATAAGCCATCTTTTGGTTAAACTCGTTAGCCAGGGTTTTATGGTTAATCAAATCTACAATAGTACCTATAAAGCAAAAGCCAGCGGTAAAAAAATAAATAAGCCCCATGGCGATTTGCCCGGCCAAAAAACGCTGAACGCCAGCAATGCCGACAAAGCCAAGCAGGGTAACCAACATAATGTCTTGCGGGTCGCGGCGACGGCCGGCATAAATAGCAGTAAAGCTGCGCTTTTGTGTTTCACTAAGGCCGGCGGTCATTTGTCCTAAAAAAGCGGCCTCTTCGTAAGTAACACCGGGGAAGGCAGCATATGGGTTTACATCCATGATTTATACGGTTTGAGTTTCTTAAAATTAGATATTTGAATATAGATTAAGTTACAGATGCGGTATAAAATTATTAACAGTGCAGGAATCCCTAACCAATGTACTTTTAATGAATCGCTAACATCGCCATGTAAAAGATAAGCGATGGCGTGCCCCAATCCACAACCAGGACACCTCCCAAATCCCAATAACTTAAGCGGGCATAACGAAAAATGGCTACCCGAAGTTGGGTTAAATAAACCCAGCGCCGTGATAGCCACAATCCAGAATATTAGTTCGAAGTTCTTTTTCAGCACATTACTCTACTTTTTCGGGCTTCGTCATCAACAGTAACGATACCGCCAATGAAGATAGCAAACCGATTAGCAAAGCGCCAAATATACGGCCCGAAAAATCGCGGAAATTACTTTCGGCGGCGATGTAGTTGATGTAAACAATGCCTACGAACACGGCGATAACCCCACCAACTATTAGTATTTTAAAGCTTTGCACCAGGGCTTCTAAAAACCCCATATCGCCTTTAAGTTCTTTATCGCGGTAGCTGCGAACACCAAAGTATAAGCCGATGATTGGTATTAAGATCGACACATATTCGATAGGCGCAACCTGATCGTTAAATGTGGTATAGCCCGCCCAACGCATGATGAACAACCATAGCCCGCTGAGTATCCCTATAATTAAACCTGATTGAAATGCATTTTTCATGATAGTATCTGTCTGGTTAAAGTTTTATGATTGATTTACTGATGTATCAGCTTATGTAAAAGGTTTTTTGTCAGCAGATTGTTTGTTTTAACGGATGTTTTTTGTGGAGGAGCCTCTCTGGGGTAGAGAGGGCTGTTGAAACCCTCTCATCTGGAGAGAATTTAGGTGGAGCCTTTAAAAGAGCCTCTATTTTTAGGCCTTGTTTTTGCTTATATTTGTATCGTTTTGAATATCCGCGACATATTAGACCGCTATAAGGGCGACAGCCGGGTGCAAGAGGTTGCAAAGGCACTTAATGCATCCAAGAATCCCCGCATACAATTACGTGGGCTTGTTGGATCAAGCGATGCAACAGTTGCCGTGGCGCTGTGGTTTTTGCAGCACCAGCACATGATATTTGTACTGCCCGACCGCGAAGAAGCCAGCTATATGCAGGCAGATCTCGAAAACCTGACCGGTCAGGAAGTTTTACTTTTCCCATCATCGTACCGCAAAGCATTTGAATTTACCCAGCCGGATAGTAGCAATGTATTGGCCCGCGCCGAGGTGTTGAATGACCTGAACCACACATCATCGGTAGGCCGTTTAATTGTTACCTATCCTGAAGCCTTAGCCGAGAAGGTGATTGACCGGGCTTCGCTTGAGAAAAATACGCTGGAAATTTCAGTTCAAAACAACCTAAGCATTGAATTTATCAACGAGTTTTTAATCGAGTATGATTTTGAACGTGTTGAATTTGTATACGAACCCGGCCAGTTTTCTGTACGGGGCGGGATTGTAGATATTTTCTCATTCTCGCACGATCTGCCTTACCGGGTAGAATTTTTTGGTGATTTTATTGAAACCATCCGCACGTTTGAGGTAGAGAGCCAGCTTTCTATTGAGCAAATGAAAAGCATTACGATTGTGCCCAACGTGCAATCGAAGTTTTTGACCGAGAATAATATCTCACTGCTCGAATATGCCGAAGCCGGTACCCAGATCTGGATCAAAGATGTGCAGTTTACTCTGGATATTATCCGCGATGGTTACAAAAAAGCCACCCAGCTATGGAAAGCGCTATCAGCAGAAGAAAAAAACCAAAACCCGGAGTGGATTGACCCTAAATTTGGCTTTACAGACGAAAAGCTGATTGCCGATCAATTGTATGATTTTGCAGTTGTGGAGTATGGCAAGCAATTTTTTTACGAAGGCGCAAATGCATTCAACTTTGAGATTCGCCCGCAGCCATCATTCAACAAAGATTTTAGCCTGCTGATCCATAACATTAAAAACAACGAGGTTGATAAAATAGAGAATTACATATTTACAGACTCGGCCAAACAGGTAGAGCGTTTATATGCCATTTTTGAAGATCTTGATAAAACCGTTCAGTTTACGCCTATCAATATTTCGGTACGTGAAGGATTTATAGACCGGGAGCAGAAAATAGCTTGCTATACCGATCACCAGATCTTTGACCGTTATTATAAATACAAGTTGCGTAAAGGCTATCAGCGCACGCAGGCTATCACCCTAAAAGAACTGCGCGATTTAAAACCGGGCGACTACGTTACCCATATCGATCACGGCATTGGCAAATACGCCGGACTGGAGAAGGTTGAGGTAAACGGTAAGATGCAGGAAATGATCAGGCTTATTTATGCCGATAACGATTTGCTGTACGTGAATATCAACTCGCTTAACCGCATCTCTAAATTTAGCGGCAAAGAGGGCTCCGTACCTAAAATGAATAAATTGGGTACCGATACCTGGGAAAAGCTCAAGAAAACAACAAAAAAAAAAGTTAAAGACATAGCCCGCGACCTGATTAAACTTTACGCTGTACGTAAAGCGCAAAAAGGAACGGCTTTCCTTCCCGATAGTTATTTGCAGACTGAGCTGGAGGCTTCCTTCATTTACGAGGATACACCAGACCAGGAAAAAGCGACGGCCGATTTCAAGAAAGATATGGAATCGCCACACCCAATGGATCGTCTTATTTGCGGCGACGTGGGCTTTGGTAAAACCGAGGTGGCTATCCGCGCTGCATTTAAAGCCGTGGCAGATAGTAAACAGGTTGCCGTGCTGGTGCCAACCACTATCCTGGCGGCACAACACCATAAAACATTTACAGACCGGTTAAAGGGCTTCCCTTGCAATATTGATTATATCAATCGTTTTAAAACCAGCAAGCAGATTAAAGATACTTTGGCTAAGCTGGCAGAAGGCAAGGTGGATATCATCATCGGCACGCATCGCCTGGTAAGCAAGGATGTGAAGTTTAAAGACCTTGGCCTCATGATCATTGATGAAGAGCAGAAATTTGGTGTATCAACCAAAGAGAAACTGAAACAGATGCGCGTTAATGTAGATACGTTGACATTGACCGCAACGCCTATTCCGCGTACGCTGCACTTCTCGTTAATGGGTGCGCGGGATTTGTCGATCATATCTACCCCTCCGCCAAACCGTCAGCCTGTAGTTACCGAGCTGCATGTGTTTAATGATAAACTGATTAAAGAAGCCGTTGAGTTTGAGATAGACCGCGGCGGGCAGATCTTTTTTATCCATAACCGTGTGGCAGATTTAACCCAATTGGGCGGCATGATCCGTAAGCTGGTACCTAAAGCGCGTATAGGTATAGCACACGGCCAGCTAGAAGGTGATGATCTGGAAGATGTAATGCTAAAATTTGTGAGCCACGAGTACGATGTACTGGTTGCTACCACAATTATCGAAGCAGGTTTGGATATCCCCAATGCCAATACCATTATCATCAATCATGCCCACATGTTTGGTTTGAGTGATTTGCACCAGATGCGTGGCCGTGTAGGTCGAAGTAATAAAAAAGCTTTTTGTTATTTATTGAGCCCGCCATTATCAACCCTAACGCCGGAGGCTCGTAAACGCTTAAGCGCTATTGAAGAATTTTCTGAACTGGGTAGTGGCTTTAACGTTGCCATGCGCGATTTGGATATTCGCGGTAGCGGAAACTTATTAGGTGCCGAGCAAAGCGGTTTTATTGCCGAGATTGGTTTCGAGATGTACCATAAAATATTGGACGAAGCGATACAGGAGCTAAAGGATGATGAGTTTAAAGACTTGTTCCAGGATGATAAACCAAGGCCGTTTGTTTCTTTCACCCAAATAGATACCGATCTAGAGATTTTGATACCCGACGAATATGTAACCAATATTGCCGAGCGGTATAACCTATATACAGAACTATCCAAACTGGAAAACGAGGTTCAATTAATGGCCTTCGAAAAACAACTAACGGATCGTTTCGGCCCTGTTCCGCCACAAGTAAATGACCTGCTGAACACCATGCGGATACAATGGCTGGGTAAGGTTATTGGTTTTGAAAAAATCTCATTGAAGAAGAATGTGCTGCGCGGATATTTCATCAGTAATCAGCAATCGCCATATTTTGAGACCGAGGCCTTTAGACAGGTGCTTAACTACGTGCAGTACAACCCGCGCCGCGTAAATATGAAAGAAGTGAAAAACACGCTTCGTATTAGTATCGAGGGCGTATCAACCATAGAGCGTGCGGTGGAGTTGCTTACCGAAATGACGGGCGAAGTGGTTAGCTAAACTATTTCATTGTTTGCACAGTGCCCCAAATCATATCAGAGATGGCTTTCATACCCTTATCGCCGGGGTGCTGCTGTACAGCGGCAGCAAGGCTTGGTCGATCGTATGAATAGTTACTCCTATCTGTCCCCAATACGGCTAAAGAAATAAAGGGCGTGTATCGGCTCATCACTGCATTAATATAATTATGGTCGGGCCAAAAAGAACCGGCTGCTAAAATCCTTAAATGGGAATTACCCGCCTGCATATAGGCAATCAAAGCCCGGTACTGTTTTGCGAATGCGACAGAATCAAAAGATGTTGGTACGTTTTCGCCGATACGCAGGATAAGCAGATCGGGCTTGCTGTCGCGGTATGATTTTAACTCTGCGTCAAAGTCGTAAGTATCGTAATTGGTTTCAAATGCTGCGATGTTTTTTGCCTGCACAACGCATTTAGAATTCACCTGCTGAAACCGGGCCGTGAGTAGATGCACATAATCCTGACTTGCGGCCGTTGCGGCCATGCCCCAGCTACCCGTCCAATTAAGCGAAGTGTTAGGTGGCGAGTAGGTAATGCTGTTACCCAGTATTAGTACATTGGCATAGGGAATAGATACCGATGTGCCGGTAACCACGGGTTGTTTTGTGCATGCCGCAACAGTTAGTAGTACCAATATTGCAGCAAGCACTCTCATCGGCGCGTTATTCGCTAATTAACCTGTAAATCTCTTTTAGGTTGCGGCCTTGTTCCTTATAGTCTAAGCCATACCCTACTACAAATTCATTTTCAATTTCAAAACCCACGTAAGCAAGCTCCTGGATAAAAATTTCGATAGCCGTGGTTTTCGATAGTAATGAACATACTTTAAGCGATGCCGGCTTAAATACCTTTAAACGCTCAATCAGGTAAGCCAGTGTATTGCCAGAGTCGATAATATCTTCTACGATAATTACGTGGCGGCCCTGGATATCGACACTCAATTCAATATCGTTTCTTACGGTACGGCTGCTGGCAGTTCCACCAAAATAAGAGGCCAGCTTGGTAAAGGTAACTTCGCAAGGTGTGTTAACCTCCCTTATCAAGTCGGCTATAAACAAAAAGCTGCCGTTAAGCACGCCTAAAAACACCGGCAGTTTGCCTTCGTATTCCTTTGTAATTTGTTCTCCCAGTATGGCTATGCGCTTTTGGATAGCATCCTGGTTAATAAGGGGTTCAAACTCAAGATCTGCAACTTTTACGTTCATGCTACAAAGCTACCTAAAAGCGTAAAATTTATGGCTTTAAATAACACTATCTTTGTCAAATTATTATGGAATATCAGGTTTATACCCTACCTAACGGCATACGAATACTGCACCACCCCGTAAAATCGGCCATTGCACATTGTTGTTTGTTAATAAATGCAGGCTCGCGCGATGAAAATCCAGAGCAGGAAGGCCTGGCGCATTTTATTGAGCACTTATTGTTTAAGGAAACCGAACGCCGCAATACATCGCAAATTTTAAACCGCCTGGAGCTGGTTGGTGCCGATTTAAACGCTTATACCACTAAAGAATATACCTGCATCCACGCGTCTTTTTTAAAAGAGCATTTGGAGCGCACCATAGATCTGTTCGAAGACATTGTTTTCCACTCTACCTTTCCGCAGGCTGAGCTGGAGAAAGAACGCGGCGTTATTTTAGATGAGATCGCCTCCTACCTTGATCAGCCGGAAGAAGCTATTCAGGATGATTTTGAAGGGTTACTTTTTAAAGGGCATATCCTTGGCGGCAACATTTTGGGTACGCCGGAGACTGTTAACCGAATCAATAAAGAAGACGTGCGTGGTTTCATCGCCAACAATTATAACACCTCGCAAATTATTTTGGCCGTAGCCGGCGATTATGATTTTAAGAAACTGGTTAAACTGGGAGAGAAATACCTGGGGGCAATTTTAGCCAACAACTCACCCAAAAATCGCATTAAAGCTCCTGTAAATGCACCGGAACTCGTAAGGGCTGAAAAGGCAATATCGCAAACGCATTGTGTAATGGGGATGCAAGCTTACTCATCTTCGCATCGGTATAAAAGCGGTTTATTGTTATTGAATAACCTGCTTGGTGGCATGGGCATGAGTAGCCGATTAAATCTGGAGATCCGCGAAAAATACGGTATCGCCTATACTATCGAATCCAGCTACGTCCCCCTAACGGATACGGGCATCTTCAATATTTATTTCGGCACAGATAGCGAAAAGGCCGAACGCGCCATGCGTTTGGTTAATAAAGAACTGAAGAAACTGCGCGAGAATAAACTGGGTATTTTACAACTGCACCAGGCCAAGCAAAAATTTAACGGCCAGATCGCCCTTGCCGAAGAAGGCCGTATGAGCCTCATCATCTCGATGGCCAAAAGCCTGCTCGATTTTAATCATATTGATTCGCTGGAAGATGTGATTGCCAAAATTAACGCCGTAACTGCCGATGAGACCTTGGAAATAGCGAATGAAATACTGGATAATCAACAGATGACAACGCTATTATTTGAGCCATTGGATTAAATCCTTAATTTTGCAGCATGAGACTTCCTATAGTAGCGTATGGTGATCCGGTTTTGAGAAAAAAGGCCAGTGATATTGAAAAAGACGATACAGACCTTAAAAAAATGGTTGATGATATGTTCGAAACCATGTATGCAGCACATGGCGTTGGCCTGGCCGCACCACAGGTTGGCATTTTAAAACGCCTTTTTGTTGTTGATGCATCCCCATTTGATGATGACGAACCAGAATTGGCTAATTTTAAAAAAGCTTTTATCAATGCACAAATAGTAGAAGAAACCGGCGAAGAATGGGCTTTTAACGAGGGTTGCTTAAGCATCCCGGATATCCGCGAGGATGTTTATCGTAAAGATACCGTTCGCCTGAGCTATTACGACGAAAACTGGGAGCACCACGAACAAACCTTCAGAGGTTTAGCTGCGCGCGTTATCCAGCACGAATATGACCACATTGAAGGGAAACTGTTTACCGACAAGCTAAGCCCGCTGCGTAAACGTTTAATCGAAAAAAGGTTGAACGATATTTCGAAAGGGATGGTAAAAGTGGATTATAAAATGAAATTCCCGGCGGTTAAAAAAGGCCGTTAATTACTACTGGGGGCAGATCTTGTTGGACTAAGCCCCCTCGAAAAATCACCATCAGAGATCTGCTTAATTAGCGTACCCCATGCAATTGGGTTTAACAGCGGGTTAGGAGTAAGCGAATGCTCATTGAGTAAACGCATATGCATATCCTGCTGGCTGGCCATCTGTATTTCTTGCGCATCACGCGGCAGGCTGTTTAAGTCTACGCCGTAGATTGCTTTGTATAAGTTCTTTTTGGCAATCTCCAGATCATCATCAGCAATTTTCATGGTGATAAAATCTTTCCTGAACTCATCTGTAGTAGCCCATGGGAAAACCCGAACTACCGGCAGGTTGATGGTTTGTGGCTTTAACTTTACCTGCAAAACGTAGCTCTTACCGCCGTTAGCAGGTATAACTACAGTTTCTGGCAAATAACCAACGCTGGTAAAACGCAGGGTATCTAACTCGTGCGCTACAAAAGAGAAGTAGCCCTGGTAGTTAGACATGTTAAGTTGGTTGTGAAATGATAAATTGGTAATGTTTACGTAAGGCACAATAACCGCATTACTGTCGGCATTATGTATTACACCGGTAAACTGTACCAATGGCTGCTCTTTTTCTTGCGCCCAGGCTGTAACGCCGGTAATCATCAGAAAAAATAATATGGCCGCTAAACGCTTCATGACTTTGTAATCAATCCTACTTAAAATACTAATTAATAGGGTAAATGGTTTTATTAGAACGCAAAAATACAGCGTTGCATATCATGCAGCTGTATTTTTAACATAACTTAACGTTATCGCAAATTTTCTGGCAACACGGCGTTCGGGTCATCAATATCTGTTAGGTTAATGGCCTCAATTGCTGTAATCTCGGGCACAGCACGCATAATTGCCTGCTCAATGCCTGCTTTTAAAGTCATGATGCTCATTGGACATGATCCGCATGAACCCAGTAATTTAAGCTTTACAACATGGTCAGGAGTAATCTCTTCAACAGAAACATTCCCGCCATCAGCCTCAAGATATGGACGAATGGTATCCAGAGCTGCCTCTACCTGATCTATTAAACTCATTTATACTTAATTATAAAAGTAAAGGTATTAATTAATTATTTTATTTGAAATGCCGGCATTACAAATAGCCACCTGTTGTGCTACACGCTCTGCTATATTCAAAAACGCATCAGTCATTGGGTTATTACTTTGCAGCACAACCGGCTGCCCGGCATCCCCACTTTCGCTAATGCTTCTTACTAGTGGTATCTCCCCCAAAAACGGTGCCTCAATTTGCTCAGCAAGCTTTTGTCCGCCACCTTGTCCAAATATATAATATTTATTCTCAGGCAATTCAGCAGGTGTAAAGTACGACATGTTTTCGATAACCCCTAATATCGGCACATTGATGGCATCCATCATAAACATGCCTATCCCCTTGCGGGCATCTGCCAGGGCTACGTTTTGTGGTGTAGTTACAATAACCGCCCCTGTAACCGGAAAACTTTGCGTAACCGTAATATGGATATCGCCTGTACCCGGTGGCAAATCCACAACCAGATAATCCAACTCGCCCCAATCGGCATCGTTAAATAACTGCTTAACCGCGGTAGATACCATTGGCCCGCGCCAGGGCACCGGCTGATTAGGGTCTGTAAAGAAACCGATCGACAACAACTTAATGCCATATTTCTCAATCGGCTCAATACGTGTTTTTCCATTTACCTGGCTGGCCATTGGGCGTGCGCCCTCTAAACCAAACATAATAGGTACAGATGGGCCGTAAATATCGGCATCTATCAAACCGACTTTGGCGCCCTTTTGCGCTAGTCCTAATGCCAGGTTGGCCGCGACAGTTGATTTACCTACCCCGCCCTTGCCAGAAGCAACGGCGATGATATTTTTAACACCGGGTACCCCGGTATTTTTTTGCGTGGTAACCTGCGAGGTCATGTTTACGCTTACCTCAATATCTTTGCTGATGAAGTGGCTGATGGCGTTTCGGCAGGCATTCTCAATTAATCCTTTTAGCGGGCAAGCCGGCGTGGTTAATATTACAGAGAAGCTTAGCTTATTGCCATCTATCTTAATGTCCTGTATCATGTTTAGGGTAACCAGGTCTTTTTTCAGATCGGGCTCTTCTACATTTCCCAGGGCTTGTAGTACTTGTTCTTGGGTTATAATCATTATATTTTTAAAATCACGCAAATTTATAAAAACAGGCGGTGCTTGGGTTTGTTAGGAAATAAACTTTACTTACAACCGTTTTGCAGGGAGTGAGATTTAGTTTTATGTTTGGTTAAATTTAACAGATGCATCGCCTTAATCCAAAATATATCCGTATTGCCGTTATCGTTTTTGTTTCGCTGCTAATAGTTCTACTTATTGGTGGCGCAGTTGCCTACTCCAAGCGCGAGGCGTTATTGCAAAAAGTGATTAGCAAAGCTAAGTCAAAAGCCCAGAGAGATTATAATTTAGATGTAAAAATAGGTTCGGCCCATTTTACAGGGCTTGCTACCGTTGCTTTTACAGACATTACCGTTGTTCCGTTTCAACGCGACAGTTTGCTTAAAATCAATGCGTTTGATGTAAGCGTTAAGTTGCTACCGCTTATTTTTGGAAATGTAAAGCTAGCTGATGTTAACCTGCAAGACGGCCGCCTGAACCTGACCAGCAAAAACGGTGTACGCAACTTCGATTTTCTGTTTAAGAAGAAAAAAGATTCAACTGCTACCAAATCAAAGGTTGATATGTCCGAACTGGCTAACAACCTGGTGAACGATGTTTTATATAAAATACCGGATAACCTTAACCTGAAAAACTTTGCCATTACCTTTGCCGATGACAGCAACACGGTAAAAGTGGTCACTCCTACTGCCATTATTAAAGATGGAAATTTAAAATCGACCATCAATATTAACAACGGCGAATCTATATGGCACTTTGATGGTAAGATGCACCCATCCGACAAAAACATCGATATTAAGCTTTATGCTGATGGCAAAAAGGTAGAACTGCCTTTAATAGAGAAAAAATTTAAGCTCAAATTTAATTTCGATACGCTAACCACCAAGCTGGTTAAAGTAGAGCACAGCAGCGGCGAAACCAAGATCTACGCCTATTCTTCTGTGCGCAACATGCTGATCAACCATCATGCTTTATCATCAAACGATATCGTTGTTCCGCAGGCGAGTATGGATGCTAATTTATTTGTGGGCGAAAATTATGTATCAGTTGATAGCTCTTCGGTGATCCGTATTAAAGACATTGTGGCTAATCCTTATATCAAATACACGCTAAGGCCAAATAAAATTTACGAACTGAAAGTACATACCGGCTGGATCAACGCACAGGATATCTGGAACTCCTTCCCCAAAGGGATGTTCGAATCATTGGAGGGCATGAAGGTTTCGGGTAAATTAAACTATAAGCTTAATTTTTACCTGGATGCCACCAAGCCAGATGATCTGGTTTTTGATTCACGATTGGATAAAGACAACTTTAAGATTCTAGGCTATGGCAAAACCGATTTTGATAAACTGAACCATGAGTTTGTTTATACGCCATACGAAAAAGGCAAACCAATGCCATCGCGCACCATTGGCCCATCAAATCCAAAATATACACCATTAGAAGATATTTCGCCCGATTTGCGTAATGCGGTAATGACTGCTGAGGACCCCTCTTTTTACCGCAATCATGGTTTTGTAGAAGAATCAATCCGCAAATCAATCGCCACAGATTTTAAAGAGAAGAAATTTAAACGCGGTGGCAGTACCATTTCTATGCAGCTGGTTAAAAATGCATTCCTGAGTCGCCAGAAAACATTGGCCCGCAAGATTGAGGAAACACTGATTGTATGGACAATAGAGAATACTGGCATCATGACCAAAAACAGGATGCTAGAGGTTTACTTCAACATTATTGAGTGGGGTAAAAATGTTTATGGTATTGGCGAAGCATCACACTACTATTTTGATAAAAGCCCCTCTGCGCTTACCCTTGGCGAAAGTATTTACCTGGCCAGCATTGTACCTAACCCCAAAAACGGCTTGTATGCGTTTTTATCAGATGGATCACTTAACCCTCGCCTGCATGGTTATTTTAACCTCATAGGTAAGCTAATGGCTAAAAACGGTTTAACCGAGCCCGATACTAGCGCTTATGGTTTTTACACCGTTAGGTTGAAGGAAAGTCTGCGCCCTGCCCCAGCGGTTGATAGTAACCCCGCAGTGGTTGATAGCTTAATGAAACAAAATGGCGACGACGACCAAACCGGAGTAGTGCCTGTGCCTGCAACCGACCCGGAACCAGAACCCGAGAAAAAACCTGGATTCTTTAAACGTTTATTTGGCGGTGGTAAAAAAGACACAACCAAAACAGAGGCTGTAGACACAGCCGCAATTAATAAAAAACGCGCAAAAGACGAGAAAAAGGAACAAAAGCGACTGGAGAAAGAACGACGTAAATTACTGCACGAGCGGGGCTTGTTATAGATTTACCTTGACATGACGATATTGGGTGTTTAAACATCTATTTTTGTTTGAAAATTTAAAAATAGAATCATGTCATTAATTGAAAAACTTAGCTGGCGCTATGCCACTAAAAAATTCGACGCAAATAAAAAGATCGCTGCTGATACGTTAGAGCAATTGCTTGCTACCGTACGTTTAGCACCGTCATCTTTAGGCTTACATCACTACAAGGTTATTGTGGTTGAAAACCCGGAAGTGCGCGAAAAGCTAAAAGCTGCTGCTTATGGCCAAACTCAAATTACTGATGCATCACAAGTAATCGTTTTTGCTGCAGAAACTAATTTAGACGAGGCATACGTAAACAAATACGTAGATGAGATTGTGAAAGTAAGACAGATCAGCCACGAAAGCCTTGAAGGTTACAAAGGCATGATGTTAGGTTCTGTAAATGGCCAAACAACGGAGCAAAAAACTGCCTGGGCACACAAACAAGCTTACATCGGTTTAGGTGTTCTGGTATCTGCCGCTGCAGAACTTGATATCGATACCTGCCCAATGGAAGGCTTTAGCGCCCCCCAATTTGATGAGATTTTAGGCTTAACAGAAAAAGGTTTAACAGCATCAGTTATCGTAACCATTGGTTACCGCTCTGCAGATGATGTTACTGCAAATTTTGCTAAAGTCCGTAAACCAACAGAAGATCTGTTTATCCACGTATAATCGTTTTTATAACGTTACCATAAGAGCACATTATGCTCTTAACAGAAAAGGCACTTGTAGCGCCTTTTCTGTTTTATATTATTCGGATGACTTCCGGATAAAAAGTTTCGATTTCAATACATGGTGTTTCTTCGGCATATCTACATCCTTGTTCTCGAGCGCCTCAAAAAACAAAGTGGCTGCCTTTACCCCCATCTCAAAAGCGGGTTGGGTAATGGTTGATAGCGCGGGGCTTAGCAAAGGCGCAATTCCTAAGCTCGAAAAACTGATCAGCTTTAAATCTCCGGGGATCGACACCCCCAGCGTGTTACATACATGGTAGGTTGCAAAGGCCAAACGCTCTACCGAACTGAAAATACCATCTGGTTTAATTTCCTTTAACACCTTGGTTAGTATCTTGGTATTAACCTTTTCGTCGTTGCTGCAATCAATAACCAACTCATCATTAAACAGCACTTTATGTTTGGCCAGGGCATCAACATACCCCTGCATACGGGTTTTACCAATAGAGATGCTTTTGTTTACTACCAGGTAGGCAATTTTACGGCAGCCTGTCTTCAACAAATGTTCGGTAGCAGCAAAGCTACTGTCATAGTCATTCGTGGTAACTTTGTCTGCATCTATATCCTCATACACCCTGTCAAAGAAAACTACCGGGATATTCTTTTGGCGTAAATTATCTAAATATTTATGATCATTTCCCTCGCCCGATACAGACATGATAATACCATCAGCTTTACCATTGTTAAGGTAGTTAACAAACGATACCTCTTTTTCAAAAACATCATCGGTGCGGTAAAGCAATATATAAAAGCCGTGTTTACGGGCCACTTCTTCTATGCCGTTAATAGCCTGGGCAAAAAAATCATTGGCAATCTCGGGCACAATTACCGCCAGGGTTTTGGTTTTCTTATCCCGAAGGTTACTGGCGTAATGGTTGGGTAAAAAGCTGTACTCGCGGGCCATGGCTAAAATACGATCCCGGGTATCTTTGTTAATATCTGTACTTCCGTTAAATGCCCTTGATATAGTAGAGGTAGATAAATTCAATTCTTTTGCCAGTATTTTAATATTGATTTTATCCATTTATCGCTCGTTTGCCTTTAAAAACCATCCCAGAATATTGTGAAGTGACTGCCAAATTTAATAGAAACATTTATAAAATGCTTACCTAAATAGTTGTAAATTAAAGCATCAACTCCATTTATTTGACAACGTGTTTAACCCGTGTTTTGCTCAGCTGCACTTTGTAACTTTCTTAATAAATACAGGTTAATATCAAAGCGTTTTTTTATCCAGATTAAACAGCTATTAATCTAAGCTTGTTATGATGTAGTGCACTATGCCTTCTAAATAAACGGCTGTTTTATTTCGGGTTTCAAAAGGCACAATTATAATGGTTGACCATGACGAAAGTGCTTTAAGCGGCAGATCCTGCGTTATCTCTAAAGCAAACCATTGCTCTTTACCATCCCATGTTAAGCGTATTGCTTCCTGGTTGTTTGACCATATCATGTAGCGGCTAAAAAACAGATGGTCGTCGCACTGCTCATGTACCCGTTGATAGCCTTGTTTCGTCAGCCTTTCGGTAAGTGCAGTTATTATTTGCTGATAGGTTTGTATGATAATTTCAGCTGGTTCCATAATATGATTTTATTACTGAATGAAACAGATATAACGCAATAATCATTCCCAGAAATGGGCTAAAAAAAGAAACCCCCTTGCACTCGCTGCTTGGGGGTTTCAACCTAAACCTTATCACAATAGCAAGCGCTGTGCACTTACTAATAGCAAACAACGTAAAAAAATCATTAATAGAAGGTATATTACAACTATTTTTTTTAAATCATTTTATTCATTTAAATCATAGTGTCATTTTTAAACTATTAAGCAACAGAGCCTGCGCTACTACACCCTGCAGTTGTATTTTTTAGGCTCTACTTTTTTATTGCGCTTGCCGTCACTAAATTATTTTTCAACATCGTATTGCCCTTTACAAAAGCCCCTCTTTATTCTGACTTTAGATAGAAAAAATTTTTCATCTCAACATCAAGTTTTTAAAGTATGGCCTCATTTATTGCCTTTGCCGAATCCAGAAAAAAATTTCCTTCAAAAAAGAAGGCTCCTTAATCAGAGCCTTCTTTTTCTTTTATCTTATATGTAATCATTACTATAAATGACCGGCAAATCTTTTAGCTTGTTAATATTCATTATTCATAAAAATGCACAATCTATTCATTCTTTAAAAAACCTGCCCAATATTTCTTGGCAGTTAAAAGCGGGCTTTTTGAACGTCCAAAACCAGCCTGCTAAACAGGTGATTTAATTATTGGTTGAGCAGCGGTAGTGTAAAGTAAAAAGTAGAGCCTTCTGCAGGTTTACTCTCTATCCAAAAGTTACCTTTATGCCCCCTCAAAATTTCTGAAGATATAAAAAGCCCCAGGCCCAGGCCTTCGAACCGCATGGCAGTATTATCAACGCGGTAATACCTGTCAAATAATTTATCCAGATCTTTTCCGGCAATCCCAATCCCAAAATCCTGCACAGAAACGGTGATCTTATTGTTTTCTACTTTGCTGTTAACAACTACCTTTTCTCCCTCGGGCGAATACTTAATGGCGTTGGTTAAAAAATTGTTAATCACCTGCTCTAGTCTGTAATAGTCGCCGGTGTAAGTGATATCAATGTTGTTTTCTAAAATAATTTGATGCGATGGCGATATATGCTGCACATTTTCTACACTTTCAGTGAGTAGCTTTTTAAAACTAAAAGGCTCCATCGCGTAATCCATTTTGCCCGAATTAATTTTGGTGACATCCAGCAAATCGCTAATCAGTTTCTCTAAACGAACAATGTGGTCTGATGATTTCTTCACAAAACTTTCGAGCCTGGCTGCATCTTTAGTGCGGCCCATCAGTTGGTTAAAGGCCTTTATACTGGTAAGCGGCGTTTTAAGCTCATGGCTCGCAATAGACAGAAACTCATCTTTCTTTTGTTCGTTATTTTTCTGCTGATCAATATTGGTGTTAGTACCCAGCCATAATTTTATCTGTCCGTCTTCTATCAGCGGTAAAGCTCTGGCCAGGTGCCAACGATATATGCCATCACCAAACAGCAACCTAAATTCAACCGTATATTCACTTCCCGTTTCAAGGGCTTTTGTCCATTGCTCTAAAGCTTTAGGTAAATCATCGGGGTGGATATATTTTTGCCAGCCATTCCCTACTATGTCAATCGTATTATCCCCAAAATCGTTACGAACAACCTGGTTAACATAATCGAGCAAACCGTGCGGCGTTGAAGTCCAAACCTGCTGTGGTATCGCGTTCAGCATAAAGCGAAACCGAGCCTCGCTCGCCTCAACAAGTTTACGGGCTTTAACTTGGTCTGTAACAATGTTTGCCGCCAGCATTATACTTGTAGTTTGGCCTACTTCGTTTTTTAAGGGCTGATAAACGAAATTGGAGTATACATCTTCAATAACTCCGTTTTGCTCTATAAGTGCTTTAACCTCATTACCATAAAATGGCTCGCCACTAGTAAATACGTCATCTAATATTTGTAAAAAATCCTGGCCTATCAATTCGGGTATGGCAACTTGCAGGGGTTTTCCTACTACATCCCCGTTTTTACCCCAGGCTTCCAAAACCTTTTTATTTGCAGACTCAATAATCAATTCGCGCCCGGTAAATACAGCCATAGCCACCGGCGCATCAGCAAGTAAATATCGTAGTCGAGACTCACTTTCTGATAGTTCGCGTGTACGCTCTGCCACCCTATTTTCCAGTTCGGCGTTTAATTTGTGCAGGCTATCCTGGGTTTGCTTTAATTCTTCGTTTATAGCACTCAGCTCTTCGTTAGCGGCACCGAGTTCCTCATTGGCAGCCGCCAGCTCTTCATTTAATACCTGTTCGTTTTCTAACGCCTCCTGTTGTTCCTGGGCTTTCTCTATAGCTTTTTTTCCTAAAACACGTTCAGTAACGTCGGCCGCAGTATGTAAAATACAATAAGTTTCGCCCGCTTCATTTTTTATTGCCCGGTACTCATAGTCGTAATAAGATGTTTGGGGCTTGCCATCAATGATTAATTCGGCAGCAATAGATTCGCCCACATTAGTAACACCGGTACGAATCACATCTTTTAGCATCCCAATAAATGGCTGATCTCTTAACGCGGGCACCCCTACCCCCAGGGGCAAACCAATTATGCTCCTGTCTTTACCCCAAAAGGCAAGCATGGCATCATTGGCCGATTCTATAATAATATCATCTGTTGTGTAAACGGCTGTGGCGTTGTCAGACAAGGCCAATACATCTAATAATTGGTTACTGTTTAACCGTTCTGCTTTGTTCATTAAGGTTTTGTGGAGAGATCAAAAATTCTGGTTTAAAAGTATGGTTTTTAAATTAACACCATAAACCACTATATGTTCTTGACTAAACCGGATCAAGCGGCATTGTTGTGGGGGAATAAAAAAAGTATTTGATTTGCGCTAGTAAACAAATACGAACTACTTGAGATCCGCTTACGAAACCCTAGTCCGCCTTATTTTACCTGAAGGCCTG